>Ga0116225_1000767_pt1 | contig 24284 bp, 25 predicted proteins | sample Sb_taG_8_FD_88968 | JGI IMG/M metagenome (GOLD analysis project Ga0116225, IMG submission 88968) | Peat soil microbial communities from Weissenstadt, Germany - Sb_50d_c_BC metaG | ecosystem: Environmental > Terrestrial > Soil > Wetlands > Peat | place: Germany: Weissenstadt | collected 2010-09-21 | reverse complement strand
CGATACCAGACGAGGGTTCGGTCTTCCACGTCGCCTTGCCGGCGGGTCATGGTGACCTCCCCATCGCGTGATGGTGTGGGGTGCCGGGTGGCGAGCCGCAGATTGCGCCTCGTCAAGAGCCCGCTCAATCTGCCCGTAATGATCGAGCGAACGTCGTGAAGCCCTGAAGAAAAACCCGGAGCTGGTCTGTGATCTTGGGATCGGAGATCGCGCCGTCCTCGCCGACAACAGTCTGGACCCGGGAGACAAGCAGGCGGCCTCCGCTCCAAAACTCGGTCCCAAGAGTGCTTAAAACCGGAAGCCATGCGTTCTGGCCGAGAATGGTGCCAAAGCCGCCGGGCGAGGCCCCCATCACGGCGACCGGCTTTCCGCCAAAAACCCGCTTGATGTCGGCTGGTGGGCGGGACAGCCAGTCGATGGCATTCTTGAACACGCCCGGGATCGAGTTGTTGTATTCCGGCGTGACCAGCAGCAGTCCATCGGCGGCGGCGATCGCATCTTTCAGGTCAACCACCCGCCGAGGAATCCCATCGGCGGCCTCAAGATCGCCGTCGTAAAGCGGGATGCCGCGAATTGTCTCGATGGTTAATGTGGCCTCTGTCGGCATTAACCCTGCCGCCGCCTTGAGCAGGGCGCTGTTGAATGATCCCTGCCGCAAACTGCCCGAAACTCCAATCAATGTGGTCACTCGCGCCTCCGTCCTCATGGCCCGCTCTTTATGGGTGAACGCGGTCCGTCAAAAAGGGTTCTCGCCGCACCGGTCCGGCTGTTGCCCCTGATGTTTGGCCTCGTCGTGGTGAAGGGAGCGCTGGTGTTCGGGCTGGGACGCGTCGCCGGTCGCGGCGCTCTTGCCTGTCTGCGCATGGCGGCCGTGCTGGCACAGGCCGGCGAGTTTGGCTTTGTTCTGTTCAATCAGGCCCCGCCGTGCGCGCGATGACGGTGGCTCAGGCTGATTCCGCCGTTCTGGTGGTGCCGCTGTCGATGATCCTAGCCCCGTTGCTGTTCGCTGCCACCGAGCGCTGGATCATTCTCCGCCTGGGCGAGACGCCGACCGGCGGGGGCTTTGTCGTTTGCGTCCTGCATGTGGCATCTCTAAAAATGCGACGCACTTGCAAAGAAACCGCATCGCCCATGCATTGACGGGGGAATTTCCGGGTGCGGTCTTCTTGTGAGTGAGTTGCATTTTTAGGCGTGCCACATGGAGGCAGAACCGGCGGGCCGGCGGGCTATCGTCGGTGGCGCTGTTCGTTCCTGCCCTGTGAAGGATCGAGGGCGGTTCCATGAAGGATCGAGCGGAGGCGGTTACACCCTAGACAACGCACACGCCCGCGAGGATGAAACAGGAAGCACCGTCATCGCGGGGAAGCGCCTCCAGCCATGGGTGGACGTTACAATGTAATATCGGCGGGAGTGGCGGAATTCGGGGATACCCGGAAATGCGATTTTCGTTCTGGGGATACCCCAATCAAAAGGGGTTAGCGCTCGAAAGCCGCTAACCCCTTGAAATGATGGTGCCGAAACACGGATTTGAACCGTGGACCTACTGATTACGAATAAGCGGTTTTAGTATGTCAGCAGGCGACAGGGCACACAGCGGACCCGACAAAATACCTTGATAACTGCCATAATTCAGGCGTACCTTCTGACTTGATCCGACACCAGATGACACAAGATGTCGTCCCGGCGGGTCCGCTACAGGTCCGCTGTGGGTCCGCTGTTTTGGACTGCAGGTAATCAGAGGGTCCGGTCATGAAGCTGACAGTGACGCGCATCAACGCCTTGAAGTGCGACCCCGGCCAGCGGGACAAGCTGGTTTTCGATGACGACCAGAAGGGGCTTGCCGTCCGGGTGACGGCCGCAGGGAGCAAGAGCTACCTCGCCCAATACACCATCGGCGGACAGCGAAAGCGGGTGCCGCTGGGGAACTGTGACGCTCTATCGCTGGCCGATGCCCGCGCGGCCGTCTGCGCCATCATGGGAAAGGTGGCGAGTGGAGTTGATACCGCCGCCGAGCGGAAAGCCGCTGCCGATGCCGCCAAGGCCGAAGCCGAACGGCAACGCCTGACCTTGGGCGTGCTGGTGGATACCTGGAAGGCGCTGCACCTCGCCAACAAGCGCGCGCGCTATGCCGCCGAAGCCGTCCGCGCCCTGCAAAACGCCTTCGCTGCACAATGGGACCAGCCGGCCGAAAACCTTGACCGTGCTGCCGTCGTCCGTGTTCTCGACGGCATGGCGAAGGCCGGTGCCGTCGCCATGGCCTCGCGCACGGCTGCCTATGGCCGCGCCTGCTATCAATGGGCCATGAAGCGCGGAACCATCGCCGTGAACCCCTTCGCCGCCTTGCCGTCGATGGGTGAGGCGCCCAAGCGGGACCGGGTGCTTGCCGATGGAGAATTGGCCGAAGTCTGGAAAGCTGCCGGTCAGATTTCCGGGCCGTTCGGCGGGATGGTGCAATTCCTGATCCTGACCGGCCAACGGCGGGAAGAGGTGGGCGGCATAACCTGGGGAGAGATATCCGCCGATCTGTCCATCTGGACGCTGCCGGGTAGCCGGGCGAAGAACGGTGCGGACCACCTCATCCCCTTGTCCGAGCCCGCCCGTGAACTCCTCCGGTCCCTGCCGCGTTCCGGTGCTTTGGTTTTCCCCGGCGAGGTTGGCCTTTTTCAAGGCTGGAGCAAGGCGAAGACACGCCTTGACGCCCTCCTGTCCGCCGCCGGCTATCCGGTAGAGGCATGGCGCATTCATGATTTGCGCCGCACTCTCGCCACAGGCTTACAACGGCTGGGGGTTCGCCTGGAAGTCACTGAGGCTGTGCTCAACCATGTGTCGGGGAGCCGCTCGGGTATCGTTGGCGTCTACCAGCGGCATTCTTGGGCGGACGAAAAGCGGGCGGCTCTCGACGCCTGGGGCGAACACGTCATGGCCCTGGTGGAGGGGCGCACCACCGCCGGTAACGTGGTGCAAATGCGGGCGGGATGATGAGGCCACCGCTTGCCCAATATCACATACGGTACTATCTTTCCCACAAGGCGACACAGAATGACGACAGCCGACAAGAAGCTTACCGCCATGCGGGCCAATCCCCGCGACTGGCGGATAGAGGATTTGCAGACGGTGGCGCGGCGACATGGCCTGACCTGGGAGCAACCCGGCACCAGCCATGTCACCTTCCGCGCGCCCGGCGGCGGCAAGCTGACGGTGCCCGCGCGCAAGCCGATCAAGCCGGTGTATGTCGTCCAATTCGTCGCCCTGATCGATAGCCTGGAAGGCGGGAATCATGACTGAACTCGCATACCCGTTCACGGTGCGCCCTCTGTCCACCGAGGAGGGCGGCGGCTGGCTGGCGGAGTTTCCCGACCTGCCCGGTTGCATGGCAGATGGCGAGACGCCCGAGGAAGCCATGCGCGAGGCAGAGGACGCTCTGCATTCCTGGCTGGAAACCGCGCGGGCACATGGCGACCCCATCCCGCCTCCGTCCTCTCCAGACGTGGCCGGATATTCCGGCAAATGGGTTCTGCGCACGCCCCGCAGCCTGCACAAGCGGCTGGCCGACCGCGCCAAAGCCGAAGGCGTCAGCCTGAACATGCTGGCCGTGAGCCTGCTGGCCGAAGGATTGGGGGAGCGCAGCAGGGACGGACGGCGGGACGCCTGAGTTTCACCCATCGGCAGGGATAGGGGGCACCCGACAAGGCCGGCACCGCACCGGCTTTCCCTGCTGACACCTTGCGGACCCCAGCGGAGGGGCGATGAATAGACGTAAAGTGTTGTTTCCACTTAACTTAATGGAAAGCGGGAAGATACTGGCCTTTGGCGCCCATGACTATATGGGGAGTGCATCTTCAGTGTATTCATGCGGCTTCAACGCCATAGAATCGGGTGAACTTGTAAGGGTGCATCGCGAATTAGCCCGGTATCTTGAGTGCGGCACTGTGACTGCCCGTGGCAGGTTTGAAACACATGGTTCATCCGGCGCCACTTCCGAGGCGTTTCCAATTCCTTCGGGGGCGTGGCGCGACGCCGAGGAGGCCCGCCGTATTGATTGGCACAAGTCGGAACTTGCCATTCCGGCCGGCAAATACATCGATGTTCGGATTGATGGCGACGCCATTGAAAAGTTGCGCGACACGATTTCCGCCCCATCCGCTGCCGGGCAGGCAATTGACGTGAACAGCCCCGTTCCCCAGAAAGAGAGGCCAACCGCCGCGCAGCTTCACGACATCATCCACAACCTTTACCCCGATGGAAAAATGCCCGGCATAACGAAGGCAGAAAAGGATATTCGGGAAGCCGTGGGGAATGCCAAACATAAGCCAGTGCGAGCGACAGAACTGCGCAGCTTTCTTGATCGTGACGAATACAAGTCCATGCGAGCCACCCCTGGAAGGCCGCTGAAGACTACATAATAGCGAAAATCATGCGCGGTAATCATGGGAACTATGTTTATTCCATAATTCCCACATTTTAGAGAAATAAAAGCAATATGCCATCCTCTGTCGTAGTCAACCGCGACAGAGAGCGCTATCATGCAAGTTCTATCCTATGATGAGGCCGCAAAACGGGCAGGCGTAGTTCGCCGCACCTTGGAACGCGCCATTTCTGACGGCTATGGGCCGGCTATTGTCCATATCACCTCTCGCCGCCGTGGCATTCTGGAGGCCGATCTGGAGGAATGGCTGAACACCCGCCGCCGCCCGGCGCCGATGCCGTCAAGCACTCCGAAGCGTGGCCCTGGCCGCCCGCGTAAGGAGGCTTAATCCATGCCCCAGATAAAGCTCGACCCGGCAGAGGCGGCAACCTCTAACCGGGCCGGTAACATCGGCAAGCCCAACACCGTCGATGTTACCACCGCCAACACGGCAACAGAAATCAGCAAAGCGGCCGATGTCGCCTTTCGTTGCTACCTGATTGCCGCCCTGGCTGCCGTCACCGCCATGGAGACCAACCCCACCCAACTCCGTCCGGTTCGCCTCGCTCTGCGCGAGCGTCGGCTGTCCTGGCTCGAACTCCACCGCGCCGCAAATGCCGCTCGTCGCGCTGCCCTGCTGACGGAGGGCTGAGCCATGACCATCAACTTAAAAGGGGAGTTGTCGGCGCTGTGCCGCCAGCTATCGCAAACGGAACAGCGCAGCCTCGACAAATATGGACTGACCACCACGAAGACCACCTGTGCCCCTGGCTGCGGGGTGATGGTTGGTAAGATCGAAACGGCCGGTCAGTATTTCGACTTCGACCCGGACGGCAAGAAAACGCTGATCCTCGCCACCGACACCATCATGACCGACGGCGGGGCCGAGCCGGTTGACTTGATCGCCTTTGACCCTGCCAAACCGGATACTTGGTGGTTGCGCCTTGGTGTTGCCGACATGGCGGGCACTTACCAAGTGGACCGCCGGATTGCCGCTGGCCTCGGAGGTGCCCCGTTCTGCGCTCCCGTGACCATGGACGGCGGTTACACCGATGAGCCGCTGCACCTCTACCGCAATCCGTTGACGTGGTTGCAGGCGGGTTGCATCGGCTCCGTGATGTTGACGCCCGCCGCCGCCGACGATCTGCGCCGCATCGGCACCAGCATCATTTGTGAAGGCTTGGCACTTGCCGAACAGGTCGAAGGCTTGATGCGTCTGCCGTCCTGGCCGTCGCCGACCATCGCCGTTGCCGCGCCCCAGCATCGGAGGGTTGCCGCATGACCAATGCCGCCAGCACCATGACCTTGGCCGAAGCGCGCGCCCTGCGAGACGCTGAGGCGCGTTGGTCCGACACCGCCACCACGGCCACCACCTGGGAGCCGCCGCAGCCCCTGGCCGCTCCCGTTGCCCGCGAGCCCTATCCCCTTCACGCGCTGCCGGATGTCATCCGCGCCGCCGTGGAGGAGGTGCAGGGGTTCATCAAAGCGCCACTGGCGATGGTGGCCTGTTCGGCGTTGTCGGCGCTGTCCGCTGTCGCCATGACCTACATCGATGTTGCTCGCGCCCCGCTGCTGTCGGGACCGTGCGGGCTCTATTTTTTGACCCTGGCCGAAAGCGGCGAGCGAAAATCCACTTGCGACGGGTTTTTCGTCAAGCCGATCCGGGAATGGGAAAGCATGCAGGGGGAGGCGATGCGGCCAGAGATCGACGCCCATAAGTCGGCGTTGGCGACCTGGGAGGCGAAGCGCTCCGGCCTGTTGGACAGGATCAAGAACGACACCAAGACCGGCAAGAACACCTGCGACACGGAAGCCGATCTGCGCGAACTCGACGGCAACAAACCGACCGCGCCGCGCGTGCCCAAGCTGATCCGGGGCGACGACACCCCGGAAAATCTGGCTTGGTCATTGGCGAGGGACTGGCCGGCAGCGGCCGTTATCTCGTCCGAGGCCGGTCTGGTCCTGGGGGCGCATGGCATGGGCAGCGATAGCGTCATGCGGAACCTGGGCTTGTTGAACGTGCTGTGGGACGGGGCAACGCATTCCATTGGCCGCCGTTCGTCGGAGAGCTTCGAGGTAAAGGGGGCGCGCATGACCATCGCCTTGCAAATCCAGGAAGCCCCCTTCCGCAAATTCATGGAGCGTGTCGGCGACGTGGCGCGCGGCTCCGGCTTCCTGGCCCGGTTCCTCGTCTCACAGCCTGAGAGTACCCAAGGGACGCGCTTCTATGCGGAGTCGCCCGATAGCTGGCCGGCGCTGGGCCGGTTCAATCGCCGCATCTCCGACATCCTCGAAACCCCTGCGCCCCTTGGCGACGATGGCACGCTGTCGCCGGCCATGGTGCAGTTGTCCCCCGAAGCGAAGGCGGCATGGGTGGAGTTTTACAACGAGATCGAGGCCAACCTGATCCCTGGTGGAGCCCTCGATACCGTCCGTGATGTCGCCTCCAAGTCGGCGGACAATGTTGCCAGGATGGCGGCTTTGTTCTCCCTGTTCGACAACGGCGGCTTGGGACAGATAAGCGCGGAGCACCTTGATAGGGCATCGACCATCGTTGCGTGGCACCTGTCGGAATCGCTCCGGTTCCTTGGCGAAGTCTCGTTGCCCCCGGAAATCGAAGCCGCCACGCTTTTGGACAAGTGGCTGATCGAGCATTGCCGCCGTGAAGGTGTGCGGGAAGTCCCGACGCGGGATGTTACGCGCCTTGGCCCGTCACGCCTGCGGACAAAGGATGCCATCGAATCAGCGGTCGCCATCCTTGCCGACCATGACCGCGCCAAGATGGTTCAGGACGGGAAAAAGCGAGCCATCGCCATCAACCCCGCGCTGCTGATGGGGGCTGGCAAATGAGCCTTGCCGCAATGATCCACCGTCGCCAGTTCGGAGGCGTTGCGACTGCGACACTTGCGACTCCTGCGACAGATGACGCAGATTTGCCCCAAAGTGTCGCAACTGTCGCAACTGTCGCAGTCGCAAACCCTGCGGTTGGGAAAACCGAAGGGCCGTCTGTCGCAACTGTCGCAGTCGCAAACGCTCCCGCCGGAAAACCGGATGATGGCGGAATCCGACCATGGGCCGATGAACTCGCCATGCTCGGAACCATGCCCAAGCCATCGGCGTATACCCCGGCCCGCTGGCTGCAAATCATCCAAGACGCAGTTCGGTTCCGCGACACCTGGGGCACCGAAACCGTGCGGCTGGATTGGGATGCCGCCTCCATCTTCGGCGTTGGCCGCGATGCCCCGGAATCTCGCTACGACCTGATGGGGCTGGTGGTGGTGCTGCGCGGCTGGACGGTGACGGAGATCACCGCAACCAAGATCGTCACCAGCAACCCGACCACCGGGAGAACGCTCTCCTATTTCCGCAAACCCGCCGCCGCTGGGCAATGTCTGCTGTGGGAGTTGAAGCCATGACCGCACCCTTGAACCGCGACCGCTTTGTGAAGCTGATCGCCCTGGCCGAGTCCAATCAGGACCATGAAGCCCTCGCCGCTGTTCGGAAGGCTTCGGAGATGGCGCGGGCTGCCGGCCTCAGCTTGGGGCAAGCCGTCACCAGCGCAAGCGGCACCGCGCCCCGCGATTACATGGCGGAAATTGAATTGACCATGGCCCGCGCCCGCATTGTCGTGTTGGAGCGCCAGCTTGCCGCCGGAGCCGACGAAGCGCAGTTGGTCACGGCTCGCGCTGAGGGCTATGGCGCTGGGCACAAAGCCGGAAAAGCCGCGACCGATTTTGAGGCGAGGGGAAAGGCAGGCCAGCGCATTGCTGAATTGGAAGCCCAACTGGAGGCGTACCGGCCGTCCCTCGATTGGCTGCCGCTTGCCGAACGCTTCGTCCATAAGAATCAACGAGGACGGAACGTAGACTATGCCAAATTTCTACTTTTGCGCGCCAGAACCAACAAGCTGACAGCGACCGATCAAGCCGAACTGCGCAAGTTCGCCGCGCGCCGTCTGACCAACAAGCCGAAGGTTTGACCGTGACGACACGAACCGCCGTTGTTCTTCCACGCGAACAGGCGTATTTGTATCAATAACAGTTACATATCAGGACGGGAACAGCGTCATGGCCGAAGTTGCCAAATCAGCCCCGAAGCAACGCGGGGGCTTCAAAAAGGGACAGTCGGGCAATCCGAAAGGACGGCCGGCAGGAAGCCGCACGAAAACCACGCTGTTGCTCGACGCCCTTATTGACGGGCAGGCCAAGGAGATCGTGCAAAGCATGGTGAATGCCGCCTTGGGTGGCGACACCTCCGCCGGCCGCGCCCTGTTGGATCGACTGGTGCCGCCCCGCAAGGATCGCCCGGTGACGTTCGCCCTGCCGCCTATCACCACTGCCGCCGATGCCGCTGCCGCCCTGGCTGGGCTGTTGAACGCGGTTGCTGAGGGCAGCGTGACACCAAGCGAGGCAACGGAAGTGTCCAAGCTGGTGGCCGACTTCGTGAAGACGTTGGAAGTCTCGGAATTGGAAAGCCGTATTATCGCCCTTGAGGAGCATAAACGATGAACCGCCGTAGCCTCGACCGCTTGGTGAAGCTGGAAGCGAGCATCGCCATGTACCAACCGAACATCCTCACCAAGGCCGAACGGGACGCCATCGTGAAAGCCTGTCTGGGCAACCTGGAGGCCCGCCATGCCGCTGGTGAAGATATCCGGGCGGAGATCGAGGCAGAGATTGCCGCCGACCCGAACCCGGAGCGGGCACGCGCCGTCTTCGATGCGCTATTTCCTGCATGGAGCACTTGACCATGGCACGCCCATCGAAACTTACCGACGCCCAATGGTCGGAGATCGCCCAACGCATCGCCAAGGGAGAAACTATGCGCAAGCTGGCCCGTGAATTTGGCGTCAGTCCCGCCAGTATTTCCGAACGGGTTTCCAAGCAGGCCAAACACCTGAAGACCGCAGCAACCCAACTTTTTCAAGCCGAACAGGCTGTGCGAGCTTTGCCCGTTTCTGAACAACACACCGTGCGGTCCCTGTCCGACATGCTGTTGTCAATCTCCAGCAATCTCGCCTCTGCGGCCGAGTTGGGAAGCGCCACGGCGCAGCACTTGAATACCCTGGCCCGCGCGCAATCGCGGCTGATCGGCAAGACGGACAACCCGGATGAAAACACCGCCGCCCTAAAGTCTGTGGCGATGCTGACGGCCACCGCCAACGAAGCCGCCAAGATCGGGGCAAACCTGATCGCCGCCAACAAGGGAGCGCTGGTCCCCGAGGATAACAAGGTTCCATCCGGCCTTGGGCACTTCTACGGCGAATGATGTTTCACGGTCTGCGCTGGGGGAAATGAGAACCCGGTGGATGAGTGGCGTTTCCTCGCCCCAAAATGAAAAGCCCCGCCTGAGCGGGGCTGTCACACGCTATCTCGCTAAAAATCAGTGATAGTTGCTATTCAATTTCCATTGAAGTCGGTCAAGGCGGTAGAGGGTCGCCTCGTCGTTCGTAAGCTTCAAGCACGACCATTTCGCATGAATGTCCTGCTGTATCTTGCTCAAATATTGATCGGCGGCAACGACCTCATCCGGGGAAAGGTGCCGGAATTTGGCCTGCTGATCCTTTGTAATTGAATAGTTCATGATAAATGACGACATCCACTGCCCAGACCTCAAAGCGCAGTTGGCGGCAACGCCGGCCAGGGCAGCATTTGCGGCCGACTCTGTCATTTCGGCTTTGTATTCCACGAGCGCCGTCGATGGATTAGCGTTCGCTCGCTGCGCCTGCTCCGCCTGTCTGCGGGCAACCTCCTCCTGCGCCCTTGCGACGTACTGCCGGGCCTGTTGCTCCGCCTCTGCCTTCCTCTCGCGCTGCGCCGCCTCTTGCTCGTTGCGGCGGCGCGCGTCCTCGGCAACCTGTCGGCATGCCTTTTCGTCGCCAGCGCCATTATTGCACTGTATTTGCAGTCGAAAAGTCCGATCCTCCTCCGCCTCCTTGGCGGCTTCGCAATCCGCATCATGATGAGAGCCGAACCCATCGGCGCTCCCGTCATCGCACCGCAGTGGCACGGCGGATGTTTTCGGCTGGGCGCTTGGAGAAATCTGTTCCCGAAGTTGCGAAAGATCCACTCTGCCGTTCGGCGCGCACCCAGAAGCAGCCAGGGCCATAACCATAATCAGATATTTATTCACGATGCCACCACCATTGCCAGCCGACCGCCTCACGCTATCGCGTTCTAGGGGCTATGGCAACGCGCCGTCAACCTCTTGGTTCAACTAGAGACATTGGCCGTTACTGATGCTGATACGACCGTCGCCTCTGGGAGGTCGCCGAGAACCTGCACCGCGCCGGCCTGACCAAGCCATGACCGCTCAAAATTGAGCGCACCCCAAGCCCTCGCCCTGACCGGCGGGGGCTTTGTCGTTCGTGGTGCTGTTCGTTCCTGCCCGGTGAAGGATCGAGGGCGGTTCCATGAATGATCGAGCGGGGGTGATGGATGCGGCGGTTACAGGGGCAGTTACACCCTGCAACGCGCGTGAAAGGCGGGGTTGGCTGGGGGTGATGGCAGATTGGCCGATTTGCTTCCGGCGGGTCCGCTACAGGTCCGCATCAAAAAGGGGTTAGGGCCTATCAGCCGCTAACCCCTTGAAATGATGGTGCCGAAACACGGATTTGAACCGTGGACCTACTGATTACGAATCAGTTGCTCTACCGCTGAGCTATTTCGGCGCTAGGGGCGGAAAAATAACGGGTTCTGGGAGAGTTCGCAAGGGCCACAAGGGGGAGGCGATAGAATTCGTTGAAAGGGTCAGGCTTTGACGCCGGCGCCGCGCAGTTTTATCGCGTCTGGATCCAGTGGCCAGCGGGGTCGGGGGGCGAAGTCCAGGCTGTCGGTCAGGCCAAGGCGGAAGCGTTCCAGACCGGCCCAGGCGATCATCGCACCGTTGTCGGTGCATAAGCCCAGCGGCGGGGCCACCAGATGGAATCCGTTGGCGGCGGCGGTGGCCGACAGGGTTTCGCGCAGCTTGGCATTAGCCGCGACGCCGCCCGAGACCACCAATGTGTCGGCTCCCGGATGGCTGTCGGCGAACAGGCGGATGGCGCGGGTGGTGCGGTCGGCGATAGAGTCGGCCACCGCCAGTTGGAAGGCGGCGGCGATGTCGCAGCGATCCTGCATCGTGATGCTGTCGCCTTGGGCGGCGATCAGCAGGCGCACGGCGTTCTTCAGCCCCGAGAACGAGAAGTCGCAATGGGGCTTGCCCTTCAGCGGGCGTGGCAGCGGGAAGCGGTGGGCGTCACCCTGGCTGGCGGCCTTTTGTACCGCTGGTCCGCCGGGATAGCCCAACGCCAGCATCTTGGCGACCTTGTCGAAGGCTTCGCCGGCGGCGTCGTCGATGGTGGCCCCCAGGCGGGTGTAGCGGCCGACGCCTTCGACCGCCAACAACTGGCAATGCCCGCCGGAGACCAGCAACAGCAGATAGGGAAACTCCAGCCCGTCGGTCAGGCGCGCGGTCAGGGCGTGGCCTTCCAGGTGGTTGACGGCGATGAAGGGTTTGCCGGTGACGGCGGCAATGGCCTTGCCGGTCATCACCCCGACGATGACCCCGCCGATCAGCCCCGGTCCGCCGGTGGCGGCAATGGCGTCGATGGCATCGAAGCCGATTCCGGACCGCTCCAGGGCCTCGCCGACCAATCGGTCGATATGGTCCAGATGGGCGCGGGCGGCGATTTCCGGCACCACGCCGCCATAGGGCTGATGTTCGTCAAGTTGCGACAGCACGACATCGGCCAGGATGGTGCGGTCGTCGCGGACGATCGCGGCGGCCGTTTCATCGCAACTGGTCTCGATGCCAAGGACAATCATGTTCCCACCCCTTCGACGATTCGACGGCAATACCCTCTTTCCACGCCGCGATCCAGCGCCTAAAACAGAGTGATGAATACTTCTCCGCTCCGCATCGGCACGCGCGGCAGCCCGCTGGCGCTGGCCCAGGCTCACGAGGTGCAGGCGCGCCTTCGGGCCGCTCACCCCGATCTGGTCGCCGATGGCGCCATCGAGATCGTCGTCATCAAGACCACCGGCGACATGGTGCTGGATCGCACCTTGGCGCAAATTGGCGGTAAAGGCCTGTTCACCAAGGAAATCGACGAGGCCCAAATCGAGGGCCGTATCGATATCGCCGTCCATTCGATGAAGGATGTGCCGACGGTGCTGCCCGATGCGCTGTCGCTGCCGTGCATCTTGGAACGCGAGGACGTGCGCGACGCCTTCATGTGCCTGAGCGCGCGCAGCTTGGCCGATCTGCCGGCGGGCGCAGTGGTCGGCACCGCCAGTCTGCGGCGCGGCGCGCAGGTGCTGTTCCGTCGTCCCGATCTGCGGGTCGAGCCGTTGCGCGGCAATGTGCAGACGCGGATGAAGAAGCTGCAAGACGGCGTGGTCGATGCGACGCTGCTGGCGATGGCGGGTCTGCGCCGGTTGGGGCTGGCCGACAAGGTGGCCTCGCAGTTGGAACCCGAAGAGATGCTGCCGGCGGTGGCTCAGGGCGCCATTGGCATCACCGCGCGCCGCGACGACGAGGCGACCTTGCGCCGTCTGGCCCCGCTCGACCATCCGGATTCGCATGTGCGGGTGCTGGCCGAGCGGGCGTTCTTGGCGGTGCTCGACGGTTCCTGCCGCACGCCGATCGCCGGTCTGGCCGAGTTGAATGGCGATGGTTTGCGCTTCCGGGGCTTGGTCATCAAGCCGGATGGCAGCCTGTGCCATGAGACCGAATTGCGCGCCACGCGCGGCGAGGCCGAAGCGGTCGGGCGGGCCGCCGGAGAAGAGTTGCTGGGCCGCTGCGGTCCCGGCTTCTTCGACTTCAAGACCGCTGAATAGGGGCCAACAATGAAACGCGCCCTGGTTACTCGCCCGCGTGAAGATTCCGAAGGCATCGCGCGGGCCTTGGCCGGGCGTGGTTACGAGGTCCAGGTCGAACCGCTGCTGGAGATCGTTCCACGCAGCGGCGTCGCCCTGGTGCTGACCGGCGTCCAGGGCATCCTGGCGACCAGCGCCAACGGCGTGCGGGCTTTGGCGGTCAATCTGGCCGGGCGCGATCTGCCGGTTTGGGCGGTCGGCGACGCCACGGCGCGGACGGCGCGCGAATTGGGCTTTCATCATGTCGAGACGGCGCGTGGCGATGTCGGCAGCCTGGTGGCGTTGGTTGCCACCCGCTGCGACCGTTCGCAAGGGGCCTTGCTGCATGCCGCCGGCAGCGCGGTGGCCGGTGATCTGGCCGGGCAGTTGAGCGGCGCTGGCTTCGAGGTGCGCCGTGAAGTCCTGTACGAGGCCCGCACGGCAACGGCGCTCAGTCCGGCGCTGTGCCAGGCGCTCGACCAAAATGAGCTAGAGGTGGCACTCTTTTTCTCTCCCCGTACGGCGGCGACCTTTGCTACCCTGACGCGTGCGGCGGGGCGCGAGACCGGATGTGCCGGACTCGCCGCCTATGCGCTGAGTCCAGCGGTGGCGCGGGAACTGGCGGCGCTGCCGTGGCGTAGCGTCATCACGGCGGCGCGGCCCGAGCAAGAGTCGATGCTGGCCGCCATCGACGCGGCGAACGGTAAACCATGAGAAACGAGGGCTGAACCCATGCTGCGCATCCTGACCTTTGTGATCATCGTGGCGCTGGTGGTGTCCGGCGCGGTGTGGTTGGCCGACCGGCCCGGTGCGGTCGCCGTCGATTGGCTGGGCTGGCGGGCCGAGACCTCGGTGCCGGTGTTGCTGGCGATCCTGTTTGCCATCGCCGCCGCGCTGACCATAGCCTTGCGCGTGCTCACCGGCCTGCTGCGTCTGCCGGGGCGCTGGGTTGCCGGCTATCGGGCCAAGCGTCAGCGCCGGGGCTATCAGGCGCTGTCCGACGGTCTGGCCGCTGCCGCCATCGGTCATGGCAAGACGGCGCATAAGCTGGCCGGCAAGGCGCGCAAGCTGCTGGCCGATCCCTCGTTGACGGCGTTCCTGTCGGCGCAGGCGGCGCAGTTGGCTGGAGATCAATCGGCGGCCAAGGACCATTTCACCGCCATGCTGGAGCGCCCGGAGACGGCGGCGCTCGGCCTGCGCGGCTTGCTGACCCAGGCGCTGGAGCGTGGCGACACCGAGGCCGCCATCGAACTGGCTGGGCGGGCGCGTCTGCTGGGGCCGTCCGATCCCTGGCTGGCCGATACCCTGTTCAAACTGCTGGTCAAGGCCGACCGCCTGCGCGAGGCGCAGGAGCTGGTGGCCGATGCCGCCAAGCGCAAAGCCTTCTCTCCCGCCGAGGCGACCCGGCGGCGCGCCTTGGTGCTTAACGAACGCGCCGCCCGCGCTTTGGCCGAGGACGACACCCGCAGCGCCATCGACCTGTCCACCCAGGCTTTGAAGGCCGATCCGGGGCTGACCGCCGCCGCTTTGCGCTTGGCTCAATTGACTGCCGCCGCCAACAAGCCGCGCCGTGCGGCGGCGATTTTGGAAAAGGCCTGGACCCGCCAGCCAGCCCCAGCGCTGGCTCAGGCCTATGCGGGGCTGCGCGAGGGCGAGGAGCCGTTGCCGCGGGTACGGCGGATGGAGAAGCTGGTGGCCGGCAATCCCGCCCATCCCGAGTCGCATCTGGCCTTGGCCGAAGTGGCGCTGGAGGCCAAGCTGTGGGGGCAGGCGCGCAAGCATTTGCTGGCGGCTGCCGAATCCCGCCCCTCGGCGCGGCCCTATCGGCTGTTGGCTCAGGTGGAGCAGGCGGAATATAACGACCAGAATGCGGCACGCGGCTGGCTGCAAAAAGCGGCGGAAGCTGCCGCCGATCCGGCTTGGGTCTGCGCTTCCTGCGGCGGGACGGCAGCCGAATGGTCGCTGGTTTGCCCGCATTGCGGCACCGTCGATAGCCTGGGTTGGACTATTCCGCGCGCCGTCGTTCTGCCCGTTGCCGCCGTTGCCTAAGTCGCTTCGGCTATGATCCCGCTCAGTCGGGGATGGTAATAATGAACACCGTGCCCTTGCCGACCTTCGAGCGGATATTGACGCCGTAGCCAAGCATCTTGGCCAGCCGGCCGACGATCGACAGCCCCAGGCCATAGCCCTTGCGCCGGTCGCGTTCGGGATTCCCCAGTTGATAGAAGTCCTCGAAGATATCGACCTGCTTGTCTTCGGGAATGCCGGGGCCGGTGTCCCAAACCTCGATCCGCATGCGGTCGCCGCGCCGCCGGCAGCCGACCAGAACCTTGCCGCTGCTGGTGTGGCGGATGGCGTTGATGACCAGATTGCGCACCATGCGTTCCAGCAAGGCGCGGTCGCCGCGAATGGTGCAATGGCAATGGTGCAGCTTGAGCACCAACCCCTTGGCTTCGGCCTCGGGCGCGCAGGTCGAGGCGACCGTCGTCAGCATGGCATCAAGATCGATCTCGGCCAGATAGGCCTGCACCTTGCCGGTTTCCAGGGCCGACACGTCCATCAGGATGGTCAACTGATTCTCGGCGGCTTGCAGGGCTTCGTCCATATGCCCGATGACCTTTTTGGTCTGTCCTTCGGCGCTGCCGTTCAACACCTCCATCAGCAGGCGCAGGGCTTGCAGCGGCTGGCGCAGGTCGTGGCTGACGGCGGATAGGAAGCGGGTCTTTTCGGCGCTGGTCTGTTCGGCGATGTGCCGGGCTTCCTGCAACTTGGCTTCGGCCTGCTTCAGCAGCGAGATGTCCGTGAAAATAGAGGCATAGGTCCAGCCATGCGGTTCCCCCTGGCTGAGCGCCGAGACCGAGCGTAGCACCGGCATGCGGCGGCCCTCGGCGGTGACCAGGGTGGTTTGCAGGCTGCATGACCCATGGTTCAACGCCGAGCGCTCGCGCAGGGTTTCCGCTGTCAGCGGTGTGTCCTCGCCGAACAGGAGGGCCATGGGCTTGCCGATCAGTTCGCGGCGCGGCCAGCCGAAGAAGGCCTCGGCGGCCTCGTTCAGATCGGTGATGACGCCCTCGCCATCTTCAATGACGATGGGATCGCGCGACTCCATGAACACCTTGGAGGTGTTGCGCAGTGCGGTTTCGGTGGCGTGGCGGTCAAAGGCCATGCCCAGCAACCAAGCCGTGGTTTCCAGCCATAAGATGGTGTCGGGCTCGAAGACGTTGGGTTTGTCGGAATAGGTGCCGATGACGCCATAAGGACGCTGCGGACCGGGAACGGCCACCGCCACGCCGGAGACCACCGTGGCGTCGTTCAAGGCCGGGCGGCGGGCGAAGCTGTCCTGGCTGAAATCACGGACCAGCACCGTGCCGCCCTCGGCCAAGGCGCGGGCGACATCGGTGTTGGGGCCGGCGAGGCGTTCTATCTCGGCCTCGGGCCAACCAAAGGCACGGCGCAACCGCAAGGTGCCGCCGTCCTCATGGGCGAAGAAATGGCACAGCCCGGCTCCGCCGACGTCGCGGACCGCCGTCAGGCAGCGCTCGACGAATTCCAACGGATCGATGGTAACGAACGCCCGCGCCGAAAGTTGTGCGGTCAGTTCGCGCTGGTGGGCGCGCTTCTTCAGCGTGTCCAGGGCGCGATGAATTTCGGTGACGTCAAGAAAGGTCAACACCACGCCGCCGATGTGGTTGCCGCTGCTGCGATAGGGGGCGATGCGGCGAATGAAGAAATGTCCGTCGGCGGTCTGCGCCATCGCCTCGCGCGGGGTCAGCTTATCGAGGACGGCGGCGACATCGTCCAGCAGGGTTGCGTCCTCGAACTGCCACACCACATCGGTCAATGGCCGCCCCAGATCCGAGCGGATCAGGCGGAACAGCCGGGTGGCGGCGGGGGTGTAGTGGTGGATGCAATAGTCATGGTCGAGGAACAGGGTGGCGACGTCGGTGCAGGCCAGCAGATTGGCCATGTCGTCATTGGCCTTGGCCAACTCATCGACCTTCATGCCCAGCTGGGTATTGACCGAGGTCAGCTCCTCGTTGATCGACTGGATTTCCTCCTTCGAGGTCTCCAACTCTTCATTGGTGGCCTGAAGCTCCTCGTTGGTCGAAAGAACCTCTTCATTCGAGGTGCGCAGCTCTTCGTTCGAGGTGACCAGCGCCTCGATATTGGCTTGCAGCTCGCCGCGAGCTTCCTCCAGTTCCAGCTCCAGTTCGCGGATGATCGCCTCGTCGTCGTCCGATGTCGGCTCGACATCGCGCGCCGACATCGCCGGGCCGCAATCCTCGAACACCAGCATGGCCAGCGGACCATCGCTGCCGGCGGTGCCGATCCGCTTGGCCGAGATGCGCACCACGCTGGCGGTGGATCCGCGCAAGGTCGCCCGCGAACTGATGGGGCGGCTGCCCGCCGCCTCCCATACCTTGTCGAACAGCCGTCGCACCGCGCGGCGCAGGCCGGAACGGACCATCGCCGCCAGACTGTGATCGGCGGGACCGGCGGGCAGCGCCAGGAAGCGGTCGATGGGACCGGAATAATGGACGATGCGCCCGGCCCTATCGACGGCAACCACCGCCGGCGCGAAGTCGGTGGCCAGCGCCTCGCGGATGCGCTGGCCGACGGATCCGCTCAGCCTTGCTTCCCGCGGGTTGACGCGCGGCGTGTCCTGCGGCCACGACGCCTCATGCGGCGGATTGAGACGCACCGGCAGCTTCACCGGCAGTTTGCGGAACACCCGCCATTTCTTCGACACCGTCTCGAAGCCGTAGTCGAAGCGGCCGACCGTCTCGGACGGGCCGAGCACCAGCAAGCCGCCTGGATCAAGGGCGTAGTGGAACAGTGGCAGGATCGACGCTTGGCGCACGGTATCCAGATAGATCAGCACATTGCGGCACGACACCACATCGAGATGCGAGAACGGCGGATCGCTGAGAAGATTGTGGATGGAGAACACCACGCAGTCGCGCAGCCGTTTGCCGACGCGGTAGCCGTCCGGTTCGCATTCGAAGAAGTGAGACAACCGCTCGGATGAAACGCCCTGCAACATATGCGGCTCGTAAACGCCGGCACGGGCGAAGTCGAGGGCAGCGCTGTCGATGTCGGTGGCGAAGACCTTGACCTCGCAATGCAAGTCCAAGCTCTCGGCCTGTTCCAGCAGTAGGATCGCCAGCGAATAGGCTTCCTCGCCGGTCGAACACCCGGCCACCCAGGCGCGGAGACGGTCGCTGGGGCCGCGCGCCTTTAGCGTCTCGGGCAGGGCTTGCTCGCCGAGCAGGGTGAACAGCTCGGCATCGCGGAAGAATTCTGTCACGCCAATGACCATGAAATCGGCCAAGGCGGCGGCCTCGGCGGCGTCGCTTTCAAGGTGGGACAGATAGGCCCGCTGATCGGTGAGTTGCAAATAATCCATGCGCCGGGCAATGCGGCGCAGCAAGGTGCGCGGCTTATAACCGGAGAAGTCGCGCCCGGTCTTTTCCCAGATGAGGGCCAGAATGCGGTCCAACGCAGCGGCCTCGTGCGGCTGGTTGTCGCCGCTGATCGCCGCGAAGATCTCGCGCGCCAAAGCGTCGGGTGCGGCGACCCGGCAACTGGGGACGGCGGCGGCGACATGGCCCGGCATGGTTGGGTGGGTGGCGGTTTCCGCAGACTGGGCGAAGATGCGTCCGCCGGCCAAAGCGATGGCGCGGGCTCCATCGGCGCCGTCGTTGCTGGCGCCGGACAGGACGACGCCGATCGCTTGTTCCGCCGCTTGCTCGGCCAGGGATTCGAAGACCCGGTCGATGGGATGGTGCAAACTGCTGCCTTGCGAATCGAGCAGGCTGAAGCGGCCATCTGCCAGCGTGACATAGAATCCCGACGGGCTGACATAAACGTGCCGCGCTTCTATCGCCATGCCTTCTTCCGCCGTCGTCACCGGCAGCGGGGTCAGCGACGCCAGCACCTCACCCAGCAGCGTACGGTGTTCCGGCGGCATATGCACCACGACCACGAAGGCGGCCTCGGGGTTGCGCGGCATGGCGGAGAACAAGGTCTTGAGTGCGTCGATGCCTCCGGCGGAGGCGCCGATACCGATGATCGGAAAGGGCTGGGCCACAGGCAGTGTACTCATGCGATAAATTAGCGGTGCACGAGGATTGGAGCATATTTCCGGGCTTATGTCCCCCCCCGATTCACGCACCTATCCGGGATATTCAACCCCAACGTATTGGAGGCATCTAGCTCCATGGTGCAGTGCATCTATAGCTTGGGAGGTGGCCCGTCGGGGGTAGAGCCGGCATGGTCGCGCAATTCGTCTTGGCGTTGGCGATAGCCCTCGGCATCGCCGTAATCGACGAATTGGGTATAGCGCGAATGCGGCGTGGCGACGGGGCGCGAATGCTTGATCGGGCACCAATATTCCTCGGTGCGGGCGGCGATCTCGCGGGCATAGGCGATGACCCCGTTGGCGTAGCTGCAATAGATGCAGTTGATCTTTTCCAGCGGGTTCAGATAGGCCAGATGCTGGCGGTCGATGACGATAAAATCGGCGCGCGGCACCTGTTGGATGCCATAGACGCGAAAGCACACGGCCTGATAGACCGCCATGAATAGATCGAGCAGCGCCAGCGGCAGAATCAGCGCGTAGATGAATGGCGAGACCAAGATGAAGGGCAGCGGCGATTGGCGGATCTGCTGCCACAAACCAAGCCGGAAGGCGCGGTGCTTGTCGCGAACCTCCTGATCGAAGCGAACACGATTGCGCTGCACTGAATAATGAAACTGTGCCCGCTTTTCGGCGATGCGGCTTTCGATTTCAGCTTCCAGAGCGCGAATTTTCGCCACCAGCTCGCTCAACACCTTATCCGCGAAGTCCATCGGGGCCGTCTCCGCAAATAATTGAGCGATTCCGCCAGGGTGGCAGATCCCCGGCGCCTTGTCATCTTATGCCACGCGCCAGCCATATATTGTCCGAACGCTCGGACCGGTCTATTCTACATTTAAGACAATGTAATAATGCCGTCATGACGGCAGGCGCAGAGGCGAGACATGGCAACGACGGTGAAGGCTCCTCTTTTGTCCCAGATATTCGCCAATGCCAGGGTCATGAGCAAAATCTTGCTTTTGATCGGTGTGATGGCGGCGGTGACGGTCGGCGTCAGCGCCGTCGGCATACACAATATCGATCGGCTGGCGGCGACCACCGGGGCCGTTCAGGCGTCGGGAGCCGATGCCACGGCGGGATCAAGGATGAATTCGACAGCCATTCGCCTGAGCCGGGCAGAAGTGAAGATCGTCGCCAATGCCACCGCCGACGGCTTGCAGGCAACCGAAAACGAGATCGCCGAACAGCGCAAGGTCTTCGAACAACGTCTGGCCGCGCTGCGCAACTCGGCAACCGGGCGTCAAGCCGACCTGTTGCAGAAGGTCGATCGCGCCTATGCCGCCTATCTGCGCCAACTGGCCAGCACCTTGGATTTGGCGCATCGCAGTCAAGGCGAGGCGGTCCTCAGCGAGGCGCAGGCCGCCCTGGTCAAAAACATTTCCGGCAGCGGCAGCGCCGCCGCCGCACTTGAACAGACTGTGCGTGATTTCCTCACTTTTTCCGATGCCGAGGCCGAGCATGCCTCGAAGCAGGCCATCGCCGATGCCGCCCGCATCGAAGCGGTGATGTTGTGGTTCGCTGGCGGTGGCGTGGCCGCCGGTCTGCTCATCGGGGTGAGCATGGGGCTGCTCGGCATCGTCCGTCCGGTCTCTCGCATCACCACCGCGATGACCCGGCTGGCCTCCGGCGATCTTGGCGCCGAGGTGCCGGGACAAGGCCGCCGCGACGAGATTGGCGAGATGGCCCGCGCGCTGGAAGTCTTCCGCGACAACGCCGTCGAGGCCAACCGCCTGCGCGACACCCAGGAGGAGGACCGCCGCCGCAGCGAACGCGAAAAGACCGCCGCCCTGCATGCCCTGGCCGACGATTTTGACGCCTCGGTCAAGTCCAAGGTCGCCGAGGTTGACAAGGCGACCTCGGGGATCGGGCGCACCGCGCAAGACATGGCGGCGCGCTCGCAAGGCTCCGGCAGCCGTTCGCTGACCGTCAACGAGGCTGCGCGGATCACCAATGAACGGGCCGCCACCGCGTCGGAGGCGACGCGGCAATTGGCTCTGTCGGTGAACGAAATCGCCCGGCAGGTCGACAATGCCAACAGCATCGCCCAGCAGACCGTCGAAGAAGTGGACGCCACCGCCCGCCAGATGGGCGGGCTGTCCGACGCCGTCCAGGCCATCGGCGAGATCGTCGCCCTCATCAACGACATCGCCGCCCAAACCAATCTGCTGGCTCTGAACGCCACCATCGAGGCGGCGCGGGCGGGCGAGGCCGGCAAGGGCTTCGCCGTGGTCGCCAATGAGGTCAAGCATCTGGCCAACCAGACGGCGCGGGCCACCGACGACATCAGCCGCCAAGTGGCCGATGTCCAGCAATCGTCGCGCGCCATGGCCTCCAGCATCGCGGGGGTGGTCGGCACCATCCGCTCGCTGGACGAGGTATCCTCGGCCATCGCCGGTGCGGTGCAGCAGCAAGAGGCGGCCACCCGCGAGATTGCCAAGGATATCGAGGAAGTGGCGCATCAGGCCGACGCCGTATCGAAGAGCGTCGCCGCTCTATCGACCGCCTCGGCACGGACCTGCTCGGGTACCGTCCGGGTGATCTGGAGCGCCAAAAGCCTGACCAAGGTGGTGGATGCCTTGACCGGAGAAACCGAAGGCTTTCTGTCGCGCGTCCGCCGCTGATGGGGTGTTAATTAGAATTATTACCGTGCGTGATCTTCATCTCTAGATTATAAATTCTCCATAATTGCAGGATCTTTACAGCCTGTCGGTCGGAGGATCACGGACTTGCCAAGGCTACGGGGGGAACGGTTGGTGGAACGGATTTCTCCGACCCTGGTATTCACCGTCGGGCTGGGTCTGGCGGTGTTGCTGGCCACTGGAACGGCGGCGCTCGTTTCCATCGCGCTCTTCGGCTCGGTCCGGCCCGATGTGCCGCTGGTCGCCTTTTTTACCGGGCTCATCGTCGCCTCCATCGAGCTAGGCCTCATCGCCGTCATCATCGTCTATCTCAAACGTCAGGTGACGCGGCGGAAACAGGCCGAGGAAGACTTGCATTTCGCCAACGAACACCTGGAAAGTCTGGTGGAAGCGCGCACCCGGCAATTGAATGCGGCGCGCGTCGAAGCCGAGCGGATCAGTCAGGCTAAAACCTTGTTCCTGGCCTCGGCCAGCCATGATTTGCGCCAGCCTCTGCAAGCCTTGGAGCTTAATTACGCGCTGATTGCCCATCTGCTGTCGGCAGACCATCCGGCGGTGCGGATGGGGACGCAGGCCATGCGGAAGCTATCGGCGCAGCTTGACGACCTGCTCGATCTGGCAACCTTCGACAGCGGCGGCGTGCGCGTCGAGGCGACCGAGGTGGCGTTGCAAGAGTTGCTCGACGACGTGGTCGTCACACAAGGTCCATTAGCCGAAGCCAAAGGCATCCGTTTGCGGCGGGTGGCATGCCGGCGCATCGTCCATACCGATCGTAAATTGATCGGGCGCATGCTGGCCAATCTTGTCGCCAACGCCGTACGCTACACTGACCATGGCGGCATCGTCATTGGCGTGCGGTGCCGCGACGGCCGCCCTTGGCTGGAGGTGTGGGACAGCGGCATCGGCATCGACGCCGCCCACCTTTCGGTGATTTTCGACGAGTTCCACCAGCTCAGCAATCCCAACCGCAACAGCGGCACAGGTAGCGGCCTGGGTCTGGCCATCGTCGAACGCGCCGCCAAGACTCTGGGGCGGCCCATCCGCGTCGCTTCGACTCTGGGCAAAGGCTCGGTCTTCGCCATCGGCCTATAAGACCGGCAGCCCGCAGATACCCATCCCTACAAACGAAAACGGCGGGGATTTCTCCCCGCCGTCGGCGTTTTAGAACCTCATGAACTCCAGGATTATTCCTGGTTCATGCGGTTGTCGACCAAGTCTTCGACCACGGTCGGATCGGCCAGGGTCGATGTGTCGCCCAGGGCGTCATGCTCGTTCGCGGCGATCTTGCGCAGGATGCGGCGCATGATCTTGCCCGAACGGGTCTTCGGCAGACCGGGCGACCACTGGATCAGGTCGGGCGTGGCGATCGGGCCGATTTCCTTGCGGACCCAACCGACCAGTTCCTTGCGCAGATCCTCGCTGGGATTGACGCCCTTGATCAGGGTGACATAGGCATAGATGCCCTGGCCCTTGATCTCGTGCGGATAGCCCACGACGGCGGCTTCGGCGACCTTGGGATGGGCGACCAGGGCCGATTCGACCTCGGCGGTGCCCATGCGGTGACCCGACACGTTGATGACGTCATCGACGCGGCCGGTGATCCAGTAGTAACCGTCCTCGTCGCGGCGGCAGCCGTCGCCGGTGAAGTACAGACCCTTATAGGTGGTGAAGTAGGTCTGGGCGAAGCGTTCGTGGTCGCCATAGATGCTGCGCATCATGCCCGGCCAAGCGTCAGAGATGCACAGATTGCCTTCGACGGCTCCGTGCATTTCTTCACCGCCGGCATCGACGATCAGCGGCTTGACGCCGAAGAAGGGCAGCGTGGCCGAGCCCGGCTTCAGAGCGGTGGCACCCGGCAGCGGGGTGATCAGGATGCCGCCGGTTTCCGTCTGCCACCAAGTATCGACGATCGGGCAACGGCCCTCGCCGACCACGTTGTGGTACCACAGCCAAGCTTCCGGGTTGATCGGCTCGCCGACCGAACCGAGCAGGCGCAGGCTGGCGCGGCTGGTGCTTTTGACGGGGCCTTCGCCTTCACGCATCAAAGCGCGGATGGCGGTCGGCGCGGTGTAGAAGATGTTGACCTTGTGCTTGTCCACCACCTGCCAGAACCGGCTGCTGTCCGGATAGTTCGGGATGCCCTCGAACATCAGCGTGGTGGCGCCGTTGGCCAGCGGGCCGTACACGATGTAGGTGTGCCCGGTCACCCAGCCGACATCGGCGGTGCACCAGAAAATCTCGCCGGGGCGGTAGTCGAACACGTT
>Ga0116225_1000764_pt1 | contig 24338 bp, 19 predicted proteins | sample Sb_taG_8_FD_88968 | JGI IMG/M metagenome (GOLD analysis project Ga0116225, IMG submission 88968) | Peat soil microbial communities from Weissenstadt, Germany - Sb_50d_c_BC metaG | ecosystem: Environmental > Terrestrial > Soil > Wetlands > Peat | place: Germany: Weissenstadt | collected 2010-09-21 | reverse complement strand
TTCATTTTCTACTGCTTGGAGAAGAAGCGCAACCTCTGGCGTTTCTTCGATGCCCGCACCTATCGCTCCGGACCGTTCGATCAGGAGTACTTGATTTCGCTGATGGAGCAGGTAGTTTAGCGGCGATGTGTCATTTGTATCTACAAGCGAAGTTATCTGCCTAACCGTTGCAATGAAGCGACATGGATGCCGACGTGCTCTATAAACCAGCATGCGGACATCTCAAATTCACCACTGGTTGTTGCTCGCACTCTTATCGACTCCTATCTTGACCGCCCAGCACTTGCAATTCGCTGCCACGTTCGGAGGTGTTTGCGTTTCTGATAGCTGTCAAAGTTTCAACGGTGCCTGGTCGCCCGACACCGCCACCGCCATCGCAGTCGACGCGTTGGGCAACACATACGCCGCCGGAACGACCTATGGTGAGTTTCCGCTGGTGAACGCCATTGAGCCGGCCCCTTACCCTCCGAATAACACGCTCGGCGGCTGGGCCGTTCCTTTCGTGGCCAAGATCGATCCGACGGGAACGAAGCTGGTCTATGCAACGCCTATTGGAGGCCTGCAAGGCTCCATCGGTGGCGTGGCTGTGGATTCCGCCGGCAATGCGTACGTGACAGGGGTCCTCACACGCCGCGGGATTTCCTGGCATTATCGGAACACCTAGCGGCGGCGCATTTCTCATCAAGCTCGATCCAAACGGAAAGCTGCTTCTCTCGATGCTGTTTGGCGGAACTTCGGGCAACGACGCTGGATACTCCATCGCGCTCGATCAGTCCGGCGGCGTTTACTCACGGGAACGACCGCTTCACCGGACTTTCCGATCACCACCGGCGCATATCGCTCTTCTCTTTCCGGCCCACAAGACGTATTCTTAACTAAGATTAACGGCGTCACAGGACAAATTCTCTATCCACGTTCATCGGTCCTGGGGCCAGAAACAGTCTGATCAGTCTTTGACCTCCCACAGCTCACTTAAGAATGCCGGTGATCGAAGCTACAGCGATGGGAACGAACACCCACCCGAGGAGCACGTGGATCTGTGCGTAGCTGTGGGCGAAACGCCGGTCCGGGTTCGGCCGCCAGGCTTTGATCAGCCCGATATCCACCACGGGCAAGAAAAGACCGAGGCTGTACCAGAATGCGTCATACCCGGGATCCGCCTGTTTCTGGTCAATCAACTGCATCCCGATTTTGTCGCGGAACAGCCACCAACCGAACGCCACAAATATGCCAATCCAGACAAACGCGTACCATGGCCTTTGGCCATAGCCACAAGCTAAGAACTCTAACCTATTCCAGATCCAGTGGAAAGGGTTTAACGTCTCCGCTTCGCGCCATTGGCGATCGACCCGGACGGCGGACGCGTCCTCCGGGCTGCCGCGGTCTTCGAGATAGCTTGCGAGAGCCGCGTAAGTGGAGGAAGAGTACGCTGAAGATGCTGGCCATTTCAGCAAAGCGGAGACATTGTTCACGATGACGCTAATTCTTCCGTAGGTGACATCCTCGCACACGAATCGGTCGCGATTTGTTGGCCACTTGACATCTTTCAGGTCCAAGTCTGTGGCCGCCAGTCCGACCATCTGGACGGATCCTTGCGAAAAGTCGGCGTTCTCGAGCGCGAACTTCTCCACCCTCATATAAGAGAATCTCGCCGTGTGGCCTGCACCGGTGAGCTTCATCCCCGTCGCCTGAAAGTTGGAGGCGATGCGCGTATGGCTAAAGTCCGCGTCACCGGCGAACTGGCTAAGGTCGAACGCTGCTAGATATCCGACCTTCATACTGTTGAAAACCGCGACGCGATCCGCTCTCGTGAAGTTCGCTTCCTTAAAGTTCGCTTCGCCCCCGAACGAGGCGAGCGTAAAACTCGCGCTGTCCGCGAAATCGGACTTCTCAAACACACCGCGACCGTGCACCTCGATACCAGAGAAGTCTGCGGGGCCTTGGAAGTGGGCCCGCTGAGCCGCGAGTTGGCCTCCGACCGTTGCAAACCTCACACTCACATTCGAACCGAACTTTGCGTCAACGCCAGCTGTGTTCAAAGGGGGACCTCCAATCGCGAGATCCCCATCCACCACCAACCGGTATCCGTCCAAACTCTTCCCAAAAACGGATTGGGTGACGTATAGGCTTCTGTGAAAATGGGCACCGGCAAGATCGACAGGGCCTTCGAACTCGAAGCCGTTTAATTCGACGTCGTACGCCGCATCCAGACGCTCCAGATTTAGCGCCCCAGCCACAACTCCGTGATAGATCGAAATCCCGGCGCTGTCGGATAGCCCGGACTGCGCCCCAAGCATTTTAGCCAGAAAGGCAGCGCTTAGCACGCGCCCCGCACGGTCATTCGGGGAGCGCTTCGCGAGATCGGCGCTCTTGCCAGCTGCGACCTGTGCGTGCACCCACTGCTCAGTGGCAGTCTCTGCCGCGAGGCGCAAGGCAAGAAAGGTGAATGCCGCTGGACCTAGCAGAAATGATAGGCAATGCCGTGTCATATTGGTAGTCAGTATACGTGAGAGTGTTTAAATTTCAACAGCGTGGCGCTGCAGTGACCATCGGGCGGATCCTGATGTTTTGACGCCGGAAGGAAGTCGCCAGTTCCTTCAGGGCCTACTGCCCAGGTTCGGCGATCGCGTACAAATGCCGAGCGCCGCGCACGATCAGCAGATCGCCCGCCAATGCCGGGGTTGCGAGTGCGGGTTCACCGATCGTGTTCTTCGCGAGCAATTCGTATTGAGGGCCGGCTTTCACGACGTACACATCGCCATCCTCGCTCGTGATATACAGCTTGCCCGCCGCCGCGATGGGCGACGCCACAAACGAGCCGCCTTCTCCCACGCGTTGTTGATACACGCGCGTTCCGGTCTTGGCTTCGTACGCCGATAACACTCCGTTGTTGTTGACGGTGTAGAGATGGTCGCCATACACAATCGGCGAAGGCAGATAAACGCCGCCGCGCTGTTTGCTCCAGACAATCGCATCGCTCGACTCCTTGCCCTCCTTGAGGGTAAGATCTCCGCTCGATCCCACCTTGATTGCATAGATCGGCTGCACGGGCGGATAGCCGGCCGTCACGAAGATCAGGCCGTGCGCAGTTACCGGCGTGGTGCAGGTGACCTCCGAATTCGGGCCCAACGTCCAAAGTTGTTTTCCGGAGGCGGCGTCATAACCGCGAATCGCTTTGCTGCCGTTGGTGGCCACCTCGGTATGGTCTTGCGCTTTGACTATTGTCGGTGTGCCCCACGACGGAATTTCCGCCCGCGCGGTGCGCCACAACTCCTTGCCGTCTTTCAAATCGAACGCGGCAATGAACGAGTCTTTCTGCCGGTCGCACTGCACAATCACCATGTGCTCGTAGATTACGGGCGAGCTGGCCGCTCCCCATTCCGAATCCGGATCGAAAAACCATCCTGCATTCTGTAAGCCCAGATCTTTTTTCCAGAGAAGCTTGCCATCCGTGGAATAGGCGTATAGCCCTTCGGAACCGAAATAGGCCAGCACCACGTTTCCGTCAGTAGCCGGCGAGGGCGAAGCCTGAGACGACTTCGGGTGCCGCTTGGTCTTGGGTACGCCTTCGTGCGCTGTCTGCTCCCACAAGACCTTGCCGGTTTTCTTATCCAGTGCCAGCACTTTCCATTTGTGCGGCGAACTGTCGTTTACAGAGTCCGTGTCGCCATAGAGTCCGGTGCGAAACATCTGCTTGGGGTCTCCGGAGATTGCCGTGGTGACGTAGACGCGGTCGCCCCACACGATGGGCGAGGAATCGGCCAACCCGGGAATCTCGGCCGTCCATACAATGTTGGTTCCTTTGGCTGCGTCCCAATGAACGGGTGGTTTGGCGCCGTCGCCCAAGCCCGAGCCGCCAGGCCCGCGAAACTGCGGCCAATCGCCCGCGAATGCGGCGCAGATGACCATCGATAGACCGATTGTCAGAATCATCGCTTTCCTCATTGTGCGACCGCCTTCTTGAACTTGAATTCCCTGCCGCCTTGCCTCAGCGTGAAGCCGCCCGTTGGATCGAACTCGACCTGCAATTGAAACTGCGCGTATTCGAAAATCGCCGGACTTTTGGCTTTGGGCGCAATTTCCGGTTGCCCCGTGGGTTGCAGATACAGCTTGCCCTCCTTGATGAACACCTTGACGTCGAATGGGAGCTCCTCCGTCCTGTAAGTGCCGGCGTACGACTCGAGCCGCGTCGGGTCCACTACGAGCGGAGGCGTAGGCTCATGCGCACCCGCCTTCTTCAGCAAATCGGCGATGCTTGTGTGTTTTTGATCGAGCGCTGTCTCGTAGGTCTTGTCCAGCGCCGGCTGGCTCAATTTTCCCTTCGCCAGAAGCGCTCCGAGCAGCTCCATGTTCTCTGAGGCAGCCACTTCCTCCAGTTCGTCATCAGGGCTGCCGGTGCCCTTGGTGATGAGCGTCTTCGCCACGTCATAATGCTTCCGATCGAGGACGAAACTGAGCAGCGATTCTTTGTAAAACGTGTCCTTGATATCAGTCCGCGCGCCCTTGTCCACCAGAAACTGGACGACATCGGCGTGCCCGTTCATGGCCGCCAGATAGAGCGGCGTTTGCCCATAGGGCGTCTTCGTCTCAATCGCCGCGCCCTTCTCGCACAGCGCTTTCACCGCCGCAAGGTCCCCTTTGCGCGCGGCGCTGAGCAAATCCTCATTGACATCGGCGGCGAATACCACCAGGGCGAACCCCAAAACCAGGCCGGCTACACGATGCATAGAGCCCCCTTCAGAGTCAGTCTACTCAACTGAGGAAGCGGCCCGCATATCCGTCGGAGAGGTCGACCGTCAGTCCTGGCCGTACGGAGGGCGACGGATCAGCGCGGCGTCCGGGGCGTCGGCAGTTCGTCTGTTCGTCTTCCGCCTTCTGCAATTGCATGCGCGGAACTGCTCCGGCCTCGACCAGCGCGTGCAGCTTCTACATGTTGGTATACGCTTCTCCAACTCGGGAGAGGGCTAATCGTGCCGCAGAGCCGCCAGCGGATCAATTCGGGACGCTCGCCTTGCCGGCACATAGCCAGCGAGAATCGCGGCGCTTAGGAGGACGACACCGGCCAGCGCCAGGGTTCCCGGATCATTGGGCTGGGTCTCGAACAGAAACGATTTGACAAGCCGGGCCCCGATCAGCGCGGCAGGCACGCTGATCGCGAGTCCCACCGCGGCCAGTATTAGAGCGCGGCGCAGAACCATCCAAACCACGGCGCCGCGTTGCGCGCCCAGCGCCATACGGATTCCGATCTCGCCGATTTGCCGCGCGACGTTGTACGACATCGTTCCGTAGAGTCCCACGCACGCGATCAGGAGAGCGAGAACCGCGAAACCCGTACACAATTTCGCGAACATGACTTCGTGGCTGATCGTCCGATCGATTTCCGCAGCCTGCGTGATCACGTTGGTTACCGGTATGCGGGAATCTGCCTCCCGCACGATCTCATGCACACTCTGAACAAACCTCAGCGGATCACCCGCAGTGCGCAGCGCGTAGGTCATTCGGTCCGGAGAAAACTGGCTGACCGCTACGAACACGGTCATTGAACTCTCCTCTTCATTTTTCAGACCACCGTACCGCAGGTTAGCCGATACGCCGACGATTTCGAGATCGCGCTTCTCGTCCGGGAGCGTGATGCGCCGGCCCACCGGATTCTCGTTCCCGAAGTAAGTTCGCACCAGCCGCTCGCTGATCACTGCAACCGGCCTGGAGCCCGGTTGGTCGCGGTCGTCAATCTCCCGCCCGGCCAGGATCGGAATCTGCATCGTCGTGAGGAAACGCGGTCCGGCGGCCAGGACGCGCGCGCCTTCGATGGTAACAGCGCCGATCTTCATTGTCCCCCTGATTGCCTGCCCGGCGCGGCCGGCGTTGATGATCGAGGATTGCGAAAGCGTCGCGCTGCTCACGCCGGGGATCGATTCGAAGCGCTTGCGCAGGTCCGCGTAAAAAGTGGCGATCTCCGGGTCGCGATGCCCGGCCTGGCGCGCATTCAGCGAGAACAGAAGGATGTTCTCGCGGGCGTATCCCAGTTGGACGGAGTGCAGCTTGTTGAGTGTCCGGACAAACAGACCCGCGGCGACCAGGATGAGAAAAGAGAGCGCGATTTGGGCGACCACCAGCACGTGCTGCGCGCGGCGGCGCGGTCCACCCCCGGGTCCATTCTTTAGCGCGGGCATGACGTCCGGACGCGTCGACTGAATCGCTGGAGCGAGGCCAAATAACAGGCCGCAAACCACAGAGAGCGCCGCCGTCACGCCCAGCACGTTCCAGTTCAATTCCGCGTGCAGCGTAAAGTTCTCCTGCCCGTGGGAGAGCAGAAGCGTCAGCGATCGCACGCCCCAGATGGCAAACAAGACCCCGAATGCTCCGCCGAGCGACGCCAGCATCACACTCTCGGTAAGCAACTGCCGCACGACGCGGAATCGTCCCGCTCCCAGGCTGAGCCGGACAGCCATTTCGCGGCGTCGCGCGGCGGCCCTTGCCAGCAGCAGAGTGGCGATGTTCGCGCACGCGATCGCCAGTATCAATCCCACCATCGTCAGGAGCACGTACAGAGGCTTGGAATACTGGCGGCGCAAACTGCCCAGACCGGCGGCGCCGGGATTCAGCATCAGCGCGGGCAGTTTGGCGCGCTCACCGTCGGTCGTTGCGGTGGCGGCAACCCATTGATGGAAACGAGGAGCCAGCGCTGTCTGCGCCTGGGCCATGGTGACACCGGGACGCAGGCGGCCCATCATTTCGATCCAGTAGAAGTTTCCGTCGCCATACATACGAGCCGCTCGGACACCGTCCACGAGCACATTCGTGTGCAACGGAAGGTAGAGGTCCGGCGCCACCGCAGGGTCGACTCCGAAGAATTCCGGCGGCGCGACGCCGATCACCGTGAAGGGCACATTATCGACGAGAACCGGTTGTCCGATCGCACTCGACGGTCCCCCAAAGCGCTGCTGGCTGGTCGCAAAGCTGATGATCGCGACCGGCGCTGCGCCTGGACGGTCGTCTTCGGAGTCGATCAGACGTCCCGCGGCCGGCGACACTGCCAGGCCGCGAAAATACTCGCCGGTGACGTACTCCGTGTTGGCGCTCATGGCCTGCCCGCGGACGGCCAGGTTATGGTGTAGTCCGTTGAAGTATCCGAAGAGCGTGGAAAAGACGGGATTCTCCTCCCGAAGCGTCTCGAACGCGCCGTATGGGAACATGCCGCTGACCATGGCGCCTTTCTCGCCCGGCCACGCCATGCCCTGTACCGCGTGCATGACGTGGACCCATTCCTTGTTGGCGTTCTGGGGCGGCCGGCTATGCCAATTCAAGACCACCAGCGACTCGGGATCGGCCACCGGCAGCGAGCGCAACAGAATCGACTCCATGAAGCTGTAGATCGTAGTATTGGCGCCGATGCCGAGCGCCAGCGACAATACCGCCAGGGCGCTGAATGCCTTGTTGGCGGTCATGGTACGACAGCTATAGCGGACATCCTGGCCAAGTTCCGACAAAAACCGTGTCATCCAAATCTCCCGTGACTCTTCGTGCTTCAGTCCGACGTTGCCAAATCGCCGGCGCGCTTCAGCCCGGGCGCGCTCCGCTGTCATACCGTCTGCTTGTAGTTCCGCGGCTTTTTCCGCAAGGTGGAGTTCCATTTCCTCGTGCAGCGCCTCGCTGCGCTTGGCGCTTTCTATCCAATACCTCAGCCGTCGTAACACGTCCGTCACTCCGCTCCCATCACGCGCGCGATCGCCAACGTGAGTTTGGCGTACTTCCGGGTTTCAACGGCCAGCTGTTTGCGGCCAGCCGCCGTGATCTTGTAGATCCTCGCCCGCCGATTGTTCGACGTCACGCCCCAGACACCGTTGATCCACCCGTTTAGCTCCAGCCGCTGGAGAGCGGGGTAGAGCGAGCCCTCCTCGACGAGGAGCTCATCGTCGGACGATTGTTGGATGAACTGGACTATGCCGTATCCATGGAGGCCGCGCAGCGACAGCGTCCGCAGAATTAACATGTCCAGTGAACCGGGCAACGAATCGTTCTTTTGCGCCTTGCGCCCCATACCAAGAATTCTCAGCTTACGCGGACGAGATTACGCGAGTCAAGACCGGGATGTCAATCCCGCGCGACAACCTGCCTTGCTCACCCGCGAGGCTGGACAGAGAATTGCGAAAACTACAACGCCGAATGAGACGGCCGAAGACCGCCCTGGCCGCCATACCGAGAAGGCATTGACAGACTCCGGTTGAGGGCGGCTAACGCGGCACTCTTCCAAAGCTTGGCGCCAAAGGGCCTCGGAGGACCGCCGGCAAGCCGCGTACGAGTCGCCGACTATCCACTCGGAGCCGGGTAGTGCGCGCTCGCGACCGCGCGCCTGTCGCAGCACCTGGCGCCGAGCGAAAGATACTGCGCGTGTCTATCCCACGGCTGCTTAGAATGGATTCGCAAACACAGTCCGGATCTTGTCTCCATAAGTCCGGCCGGATGGCAGCCGCTCCCCGGAAGCCAGTTCTAAGATGTATTGCCCATGCGGCAGGGCCCACAATCGCTTGATGTGCTGGAGATTGACGATGTAAGAGCGATGGATGCGGACAAAACGCTTGGGGTCGAGTGAGTTCTCGATGGTGTTCATGCCCACGTGCAACAGGTGTTTCGTTTGACCGGCATGCACGCAGACGTAGTTCTGCGCCGCTTCAACCCATTCCACTTCGTCGATCGTCAGGAAGACCGTCCGGTCGCCCGATCGGATCGCCAGCCGCGAGAGATACCGCCGCGGGTTTGCGATCGCATCCAGGACAGCCAGCATTTGCCGCGTAGATTCATCCCCCGGCGCCACCCGCAGACGGTTCCTGGCGCGTGCGAACGCCGTTCGGAAGCGCTCTTCCGTCACCGGCTTCAGCAGGTAATCGACTGCGCTGATTTCGAAAGCGCGGACGGCGTATTGATCGTGTGCAGTTATGAATACGACGGCCGGCATTTTGTCCGCCCCCACTGCTTCCACTACTCCGAAGCCGTCCATACGCGGCATCTGGACATCCAGCAGGACCAAGTCCGGCTTCTCTTCGCGGATCTTGGCTACCGCCTCTCTTCCATTTCTGGCTTCCATCACCAGAGAATCGCCGCTGAGCATCAGTTTGATGCCCTCGCGGGCGAGCCGTTCGTCGTCCACGATCAGAACCTTCAGGCTCATTCCTCGTCCTCCGGCCGCTCCGCGCGGTAGGGCAGGGTCATAGTCACCTGCACTCCTCGGGGAACCCGGTTCTCCACCAAGAACGTGGCCTCCGCGCCATAAAGCCGCTTCAGGCGATTCCTGGTGTTGGTGAGTCCGATGCCCTTTTCGTTGAACACGGGATCGGGACATCCCGGCCCGTCATCTTCGACGGTCAGCGCGAGTTGGCCGTTGACTCTCGATATTTTGACGTGGATCAGGACAGGCTCCTCGCTCTGTCCCAATCCGTGGCGCACCGCGTTCTCCACGATCGGCTGAAGAACCATGTGGGGAACGAGCGCGTCCGAGACCTCCGGCCCGGCATCGATCCGGACGCGCAGCCGATCCTCAAAGCGAACCTGCTCGATCGAGAGATACAGCCGCAGAAAATCGAGTTCGCGCCACAACGGGACCTCCTGAGCGTCCACGTCATCCAGCGTATGCCGCAGCAGGTCGCTCAGGCGGCTGAGCATCGTTTCGGCCTCTTGTCCCTTCCCCTGGCGCACCAGCACCATAATGGCGCTGAGCGTATTGAACAGGAAGTGCGGGTGCATTTGCATTTTTAGGGCGCTCAACTGCGACGCAGTCAATTGCTCGGCGAGCTGTGAAGACTGAACCTTCAGTTCCAGGGCCTCGCGCTCCCGCCGGCGAGCCTCCCGGTTCGACCGGAAGAGCGCCTGCAGCCCGATCACGGCCCAGTATCGGACCATGCCTCCGTGCAGGTCGTATGGCAGAAGATGCCAAAAATCCGAGGCGAACGAGGTTGGATTCTGAAGTGGCGCTAGCGTCCCAATCGCCGCCAGCACCGGTACTTCCAGAGCGGTCGATACCAGCGAGAAGACCACCGAGGCGCCGAGGTGGATTGCGATGCGCTGCCGGCGATGGCCCGCGTCCACAGCCCAGCGGCGGCCGAACCACAGGATCGGAGGCGTGAACACCGCGCAAATGTACATGGCGGGCATCCAGCCGATAACCGCATCCCGCCAGAGGATCGACTCGTTGCGAGACAGACGCGTCATGAAATCCTGCGTGATGTAAAAGAGCCCCGCCGCTGTCCAGGCGAGCCAATACTTCAGCCATTGGCGCATCGCGGAAGCAGACGGTCGTGACATCCCGTTCTTTCCATTCTTCTACGGATCCAGGCGGCAGAGAAAGCAACCATTGATGAGCCGTGCGATTTCGTTGACCAGCGATGGCCGCGGCTCCACCAGCACCGTTGGACGAGCCGCCTTGGGCATTCATCCCGCGCGGCCGCCGCTTCGGCGTTTCGAACGGCCAGCTTGTCAAAAAACTGTGGCCGTGTCGCGCGGGGGATCGCAGAATTCGGATTACGGCGCCCCGGTGGCGCGCCCGGGAGGGAAAAATGCAGAGCAACAGAAAGCGACTATGGCGGAGTGGGAGCGCGTTCGTGATTGTGTTGGCGCTGGCCGCGGCGGAGAAGAACTCCGAAGTTCCGTTCCCGGACGGCTATCGCTCGTGGCAGCATGTCAAGTCCGTCGTGATTGGCCCCGAGCACAAATCGTTCGCGACCGAGGGAGGGAAGATCTTTCATTTCTATGCCAACCCACAGGCAGTCGAAGGGTACCACTCGGGAAAATTCCCGAATGGCTCCATACTCGTACGCGAGACCCTGCGTACGAAAGCGGGCGAGGGCGATTCCAAAGGCATTCTGACCGAGGGAGAGCGCAGTGCACTGGATGTGATGATGAAGGACGATTCCCTGTTCCAGGAGTCTGCCGGATGGGGATTCGAAACGTTCGATAGCAAGAACGCCAGGCTGGCCGAGAAGGATCGGGCTCAATGCTATGCCTGCCACTCCATGCAGAAGGATCACGATCTCGTGTTCACCACGCTTCCGGCATCGGCCGACGCAGGCACGCCGTACCCCGAGGGGTATCGGCGGTGGACTTTCCTCCACAGTTCGATGGTCCCGCCGACCTACGATGCGTTTTGGAAGAAGCCTTGCGAAAAGCCATGTATGGCGGGATTGTTTCATTTCTATGCCAACGACAAGGCTATGGAGGGCTTGCGCTCGGGTTCGTATCCGGACGGAGCGATCTTCGCCGACGAGATGCTGGAGTGGCTCTCTACTTCCAACGGCGCTCAAGAAGGGTCGCGCCGGATCGTTGGAGTCATGGTGAAAGACAGCCGGCGCTACAGCTCGACGGACGGCTGGGGATACGGCACTTTTGACGACGGAAGCAGGGTGGACAAGCTGGATGCCAAAATGCGCCGGGCTTGTCATCAGTGCCATGTTGCGCGCAAAGATCAGGGGTACGTATTCACGGAGTACCGGGAAAGATAAAGATCCAACCTCGCTGAGCAGCGCGTTCCAGAGGGCTCATCCGCGTAGAAGCGCCTCCGATTTCCGGGACTGTTCCCAGGGTTACGCGCCACCCGGACAGAGCCAGGTAGTGAGGGGTAGTCGACCATCCACCCGGTGCTGTTGGTAAACGCTGCGCCGTTAGTCGCGGGATTGCTCGATCTGAGACACAACTCGCTACTGGAGAGGTCGTGTCGCTGCCCACTTGTTGAAGTTTGCCCTGAGTGAGGCAATGCGCGGCGATGCAGCGTTCAAAGTCGTCGGTGGCGCCGCCGGGCCATCAAAACCAGCCCCCGGACGGCTCGAGGCCATTGAGGCGCAGATACGTGACGAGATTGCCGTAATGCAAGGCGTCATGGTTTGCGACTTGCGTCAAGACGAACATCTTGTTCGTCTTGGCGCCCCAGAAATCCGCCGGGTCATTGAGGTGCGCATCGGTGAACCCGGAGTACACGCCATCGCAGTAATCGAATGCGCCTTTGAGGCGGGCCATAATCTTGGTCTTCGAACCCGCCGCGGTAGCCGTGGCGGGGGTCGCTTCACCCTTGACGTTTGAACACAATGTGTAGGATATATCCGCCACATGATTCAGGATGTCGGCAAACGAGCGAACGTCCTTCGTCGGCCGGTAGCTGTACTTGGACTCTGGCATCTCGTCCGCCGCCTTCATGATCTTGTCCTGCATATTGCTACGAAAAATGGATATCGTCGTCGTCAGCGGATTCGGCGCCATGATCGGATTGGGCAGGCTCGGCGAGATGCCTTGGGCGTTGGCCAAGGACGCCAAGACGGAAACAGATACCATGCCAACAGGAACCACGACGCGAACAATGGATCGGAACATCAAGAATCCTCCAACATCTCCGGGTGGCAAGTATCATGCCAAGACTCGGTTTTTTTTCGTTTCAATGCATTGGCCGTCTAAATCAGCGGCTACCTCGTCCGGTTGTGGGACAAGAAATCTCGTAAGCGGGAAAACCGATTCCGTCACCCGAGCAATTCCAATCGGGCTCTGGCGCGTATCATTAACTACTCATGAAACTCGCCTTCCTGTCGACCTTAGCCATTTCGTGAAGCCCAGGCTTGGATTCTGGGCCGCAATTAGTATCCGGCCGCTATCAAGAACTTTCTACGCCTGATCTGCCGCCCAAAATTTTGGACGAACCCTTCCAGTTGCCACTATCAGATCCGCAAGGAAGCAAGTCTGACGCAGATTCGCCCCGACGATTCCTCTTCGGCCGACGGGGCCGAGCCAGCGAGCGGAGCAAGACAACGTCGCAAGGATGATTGTCAGGTGTCACCTCTATGCCTCAATCGTCATTGTGGGAAGTAGATCCGCACTAGTCGGGCAGTGTTTACCGACGATATCGGCACGCAATTCAGTGCTTCACGCGGAAACCGGAAGTTGGCCGACTCCGGTCCGCAGTCACAATGTCCAGTTTGACCATCTTGGAATTAGCGGTGGGCGCATCCGGGCCAACAACAGGGGCGTCGTTTTCCATCCTTAAGGCTTGAACGGCCCCACTCGATCCGGCGGCTTCTAGTTTCTGCTTTTTTAGCTGACTCAATCCAACATATCCACTCGTTGCGTGCGAGCGGTGTAATATCCTCCCATGCCGTTAACGCTTGCGGGTCGGATGTAAGTGCTTTTTTTAAATCTGCGGGCACTTCGTGTACCACACCGCTAGATATCTTCTTTTGCGACATACATAAGCTCTCCTTTCGTAAGCCCCAGTGGCGCGAGGATCTCTTGCTGAGCAAAGGATGGGGTCGTTCGGCCATTTAGCGAGTCCTGACGCTCAGGTTACCTCAGCGCTTGCCTACCCATTGCGGTCGTGTGATGCGGCACCCGGACCCAGGGCGACATGCGACGGCTGCAATATGAACCTGTGGCGCTGGAGGCCACAGGTGATGAAGACAAAGCCAACCCGCAAAGATAAGCGTCGCGTCCCCAAAACGGTCCTGCGACTGCCAGATCTCGAGGTCGCCAGATCCGCCATTCTCAACACTCTCTCCTGCCCGGACGCTCAGCGCGGCTATCGCCATGCCATTGATGAATTCGTGGACTGGTATTGCTCGGAGCCGCGTTGTCGTTCAGCAAGACGGTTGTCGTCCGTTAAGGGACGATCAACCTTCGGCTCGGGGCCGTCCGCCGGCTGGCATACGAGGCGTCCGATTGCGGTCTCCTAAGCGCCGACTTGGCTGCGGGGATACGGCACGTCAAGGGCGTCAAGAAGCTGGGCGTCAGACTTGGCAACTGGTTGACCGCCGCCCAGGGGCAAGCACTGTGGCAGGCGCCAGACCGGGAGCGACTGAAGGGCAAACGTGATCGGGCTCTGCTTGCCGTCCTGCTGTCTTGCGGACTCCGTCGCCATGAGCTCGCCGGGCTGACTTTCAGCCACTTGCAGCAGCGCGAAGGGCATTGGGCAATCGTGGACCTAAGTGGAAAGGCCGGTCACGTCCGAACCATTCCCGTCCCGGCTTGGGTGTATAGCCTGGTGGACGAATGGACACAGGCTGCCGGAATTGAAGCGGGGCGGCTTTTCAGGCGTGTGAGCAGCGCGGGTACAGCTTGGGGCGAAGGCGTAACCGAGAAGGCCGTATGGCACGTCGTCAAGGAATTCGCAGCCAAGATTGGCGTTACCAAACTCGCACCGCGCGATCTCCGTCGGAGTTGCGCTCGGCTCTGCCGCGGCGCCGGCGGCGAACTGGAGCAGATTCAATTCCTTCTTGGTCACGTCTCGATCCAGACCACTGAGCGCTATCTCGGATGCACTCAGCGGATTTCATCCGCGGTGAACGATAGGATCGGAATCGAGCCAGCACCATGAGGCAATACCTTTGGAAGGGTTGCCGACGATCCACCAAGAACCGGCAAGGCACTTGGACAGATAGGGCGTTTCACGTCCACGTGGATTATTTCTGGATGGCGCATGATCTAACGACGCCCCCACAGAAAATATGCGTATACTGGAACGTCCTATGACGAAACGCAATCTCATCGCTTTGGCATTCCTTGTTCAGGTTGTCATACCCGGCACAACTTCTCAGGCGCGAGCGCAGGCGAAGAAGGCTCCGTATCCAGCGATGGCTCCTCTCAATCAGTATTTGATGCCCGACGAGAAGTCTGAAATTGCGCTGGCGCGCAGTGCTGCTCCAGCCTCCATTTCGGACGGGGCCGAAGTGATGGTGCTGGGCCGCACGGGATACAGGACCGCAGTGAATGGCGCGAATGGTTTTCTCTGTATAGTGGAACGATCATGGGGTGCCGCCACCGATCATCCGGAATTCTGGAATCCCAAAGTTCGCGGTCCCATCTGCTTTAATCCGCCGTCCGCAAGAACTTTTATGCCCATCTACATGATGAAGACCAAACTTGTGCTAGCGGGAAAATCGAAGGCCGAGATCGTCCAGGCGACCGCATCGGCACTGGATAAGAAGGAATTGCCCGCGCTGGAGCCGGGTGCGATGTGCTACATGATGTCGAAGCGCCAGTATCTAACCGATCAGGGCATGAGTTGGCATCCACACCTGATGTTTTTCGTTCCGGGCGAAGCAGCGAAAAGCTGGGGAGCCGATCTGGCGGGCTCGCCGGTTCTGGCGGCAGATGATCCTGAAGAACGGGTGACAATTATGATGGTCCCGGTTGGCACGTGGTCCGATGGGACGCTGGCTCCGCCGATTGCGCACTGACCCTCAATAGGATTGTTGACGCTCGCCTTCCGCGGCGCTCCCACCGCTGATTCCTGCTTGGGGATCTCCCCTCATAATAAATCCCGTAAACGGCGTTCCGATGATTCCGCTCAACGTAGTTGACGAGTTATAGGCCCTTGCTCACTCGCCAACGCCACCGATCCTGTCCGGTTTACGCGCCAGCCGGAAATTGGCGGCCACGCCCGACTTTAAAACATCATACCCATACTTCAGAACTGGCCCACTATCTCTCCCAGAAATCCGGCCAGGCGATCCGCGGCGGCGAACAGCCCTTGGATCACTCGTACCGCAAGGCCACCACGGGCGCGACCCTGGTGGCGCGTCGGGCAGGGATCCATGTGGCGATGAGCGCCACTGCGGCTAGCAACACCGCCACGCCAATGAAGGTCACCGGGTCGCCTGCCCTGACGCCGTAGAGCATGCCGGCCATGAGGCGGGTGAGCCCAAAGGAGGCAGCTAGTCCGATAGCCAGGCCGGCCAAAACAGGAAGCATGCCCTGGGCGACGACAACCTTCAGCACATCGGACTGACGGGCTCCAAGCGCCATGCGGATGCCGATCTCGCGCGTACGTTGGGCCACAGTGTAAGAGATCACCCCGTAGATCCCGACCGCAGCCAGCAATAGCGCCAACCCGGCGAAGATGCCCAGCAGCAGCATGGAGAAGCGCCGGTCCGCGATGGAATCCGCGACCACTGCGTTCATCGTGCGCACTCCGTAAACCGGCTGATCATTGTTCGCCGCCAGAACCGCGCCACGCACTGCGGGGGCTGCGACAAGCGGATCGGTTCCCGTGCGCACCACGAAGTGGATATACGTGGCGATGGACTTCATGAACTGATCCGGAATCTGACTGATCGGCAGGTAAACTTCGCTTCGCACACGCGCAGTGGCGTCGCTATCCAACCCCCAATGCCGGACATGGCCGACGATACCCACAATCCGCATCGGCGTCGTGATCTCAGGACCCAAATCGCCACTCAGGTCGGCAACCACGATGCTCTTGCCTATGGGATCTTCGTTCGGGAAGTAGGTGTGAGCCATCACTTCGTCGATCACCACGATGTGCGACCCGCGGTGCATATCCTGTGGTTCTATGTATCGGCCGCGCAAGAGCGGAATGTTCATGGCCTTGCGATAGCCCGGGCTCGTCGTGTACATCAGCGCCCACGACATGTCGCCCTGCGAGGTGGGGCGAGGCCGTCCGTTCACATAGAAGGGGATTTCGTCGTCGCCCTCTCCTAACGGAATCAAGTCAGACACACCGGCGGCTTTCACTCCCGGCACACTCTGGACGCGGTCCACTGTGTCCTCGAACGTCTGGAGAATACGACTGCTGCTTGTGGCATTGGCCGGGGACATTCCCAACGAGAAGATCAGAACATGGCTGGGATCGAATCCGGGATTGATATGCGCGAGGCTCCAGATCGTCCGCAGCATCAGGCCGGCGCCAGCCAGCAGCACCAGCGCGGCTGCCACTTCGGAAACTACCAGCACGCTGCGCAAACGCCGATGTCCGCCCGACGAGCCTCGTGTCCCTTCTTTCAACGTCTCGTGCAGATCGCCCGCCGAGACTTGCATCGCAGGAGCCAGCCCGAAAAGGATGCCGGTGACCAGCGAAACGCCCAGCGTGAACGCCAGCACCCAGCCGTCCACGCCGATGTTCTCCATGCGCGGCAGGCCGCCAGGAATCGCTGCCACCACCGCCTGCGTGCCCCAGCGGGCGATGGCCAGCCCGGCAATGCCGCCAGCCAGCGCCAGCAACACGCTCTCCGTAAGCAATTGCCGGATCACGCGGCCGCGCCCCGCACCAATCGCCGAGCGGATCGCAATCTCTTTCTGGCGACCGGTGGCACGAGCCAGCAGCAGGTTCGCTACATTCGCGCAGGCGATGAGCAGCACGAAGCCCACTGCGCCCACCAGAACCAACAGCGTCGGGCGGACATCTCCCACGATCGTGCTCGCGAGCGGAGCCATGTTGACGCCGTGCTTGGAATTCGATTTCGGATAAGCTTCTGCCAAGCGGGCAGCGAGGGCGTTCATATCCGATTGGGCCTGCGCTTGCGTCACGCCGGGTTTCAGCCGCCCCAACACATTCATGCCCGGATGCATTTCGCGCGACCGGGCCAGGATATCGTCCCACTGTGCCAGCGGCGTGTAGACCTCGGCGGCACCTTCAAACTGGAAATCGGCCGGGATGACGCCCACGATCGTATAGCTTTGCCCGTTGAGCATCACCTGGCTACCGAGCGCGGCGGGGTTGGATGCAAACCGCCGGCTCCACAAGCCGCCACTGATAAGAGCTACAGGCGTGGCACCGAGCCTGTCCGTCCGGTCGAAGTCGCGGCCCAGCACCGGATGGATTCCCAGGACGCGGAAGAAATCGGCCGAGACCATCTTGCCGCTCAAATGCTCGGGCTGCCCTCCGCCGGTGACGTCGTAGTCTTGCCAGCGGAACGCGGCGAGGACGGCGAAGCTGCGGTTCTGCTCTTTCCAATCCAGGAAGTTTGGATAGGCGACGGCCATCGAACTGAAGTCCGGCGACGTCTCTCTGAGACGCATCAGGCGCTCGGGATCGCGGTAGGCGAGCGGCCGAAGCAGCACGCCGTTAACCACGCTGAAAATGGCTGTGTTGGCGCCAATCCCGAGCGCCAAAGCAATGACGGCGACTGCCGTGAAACCACGGTTCTTGGCCAGCATGCGCCAACCATAACGAAGGTCCTGGAGAAGTACCCACATACCACTACCTCCTGAGGTTGATCCAACCTGCGTGTCTGGCGCCTACCGATCAGTACGCGCGGCCACAGTGCGATGTTCCTGGCTATTTTGCGCAGCTGCAAAAACTAGTGGTGATCGTGATCCCGGTCACGGTCATGATCACGACGGTCGCGGTCGCGATCCCAGTGATGGTCGTGTTCGCGCCGGCCGTGATCGCCATCCCAGTACCCGGCAAAGAACCGCTCTCCGTCATGGCGAGGCACAACCCAGTGGGCGCCGGCATAAGGTGGACGAGTCCAGTATCCGCCATGCCACTTGTAGTGATGTCCCACCGGATACCAATATCCTTCCACCCAGATGAATTCCGGACCCGGAGTTGGCGGGTGGACCCGAACCACTCGCGGTGGCGGTGGCGCTCCAATCACTATTCCGACCGAGACCTGACTGAACGCCGATGATGCTCCGACCAAGAGTAACAAAACAAGTAGTGACCTCTTCACCGTCTCTTCCCTCCTCGATCAAGCTTAAACGATCTGGCTCAAGCCGGGGGCACAATCGACGGCACAAGCGCGTATTACACTGCAGGAACACCTATGCACATCCGGCCGCCGGTAGTAGCCGCAGTTGCGCTGCTGCTGTTGATGTTCGTGCTGGCCGGCGGCGCCGCGTTGCGCGAATCCGTTACCATCGACGAGGTTGCCCACATTGGGGCTGGCTTGAGCTATGTCCAGAAGCTGGATCTGCGTTTCAACGACGAGCATCCGCCGCTGACCAAAGTGCTGGCTGGCCTGCCGCTCGCCATGCGTGGCACGCGCGCCGACTATTCCAGCAACCAGTGGACCATAGGTCGAAGTTTTTTTCCCGCCTATATGGGTCAGTGGGTGTTCGGCGACTGGGTTCTGGGCCGCTGGAACAACCCCCAGAACACGCTGATGTGGGCGCGGCTGCCCATGCTCCTGCTGACGCTGCTGCTGGGCTGGGTGTTGTTCGTACTGGGACGCCGATTGGGCGGAGACTGGGGCGGGCTCCTCTGTCTGGCCGCCTACACGAGCATGCCGGCGTTCCTCGCCTTCGGTCCGCTGGTGCTGACCGACGTTGCCATTGCGCTGTTCGCGGTCCTGACATTGTGGACGCTCGGCGACTTGTGGCGGAACCCGGATCGCCGAAACACCCGCTGGTTCGCCCTGGCGCTGGCCGGAGCACTGCTCTCCAAGTTCTCCTCGGGCATCGTGTTCATTGCCATGCTCGCTTTCGTGCTGAGCACGCGCTGGTGGGCGCTGGCGGACCAACCTGCCGACAAACCCTCAAGACGCGTTTGGCGCAAGCTCCGTTGGCGCGCGCTGCGAAAAGGCACGTGGCTCGCCGCAGTGGTGGTGTACGTGGTGTACTTCGTCTTCTCGTGGAACCAGCCGGTGGACATTCCCGGTTTTGCCGGCCACGGGCTGCTGATTGCTCTTGCCGGCCGCCTTCTGATGCCGCCGTGGCTGTTCCTGCGCGGACTGGGGTGGGTGCTGCTTACCGCCGTGCGCCCGTCATTTATATTGGGCCATCAGTATCCGCACGGAGTCTGGTTCTACTTCCCGGTGTTGCTGGTTCTGAAATCGTTGCCAGGGTTCCTCGGCCTGCTGGTGCTGACACTAGCTCTTTCGCTGTGGCACAGATGGAAGTCCCGCGCCCTGGCTGTCATTCCGGCTGAACTGGCCACGCACTGGCGCGCGATCTGGGTCTCGTTGCTGGTTTTCACGGGCATCTGCCTGATCGGGCCCATGGACATCAGCATCCGTCATTTCAGCGTTCCGCTGGTGCTGCTGACGCTGTTGATGGCGCCACTGCCCCGGCTCATCGAAAAGTCCGCGCGCCGCCTGGAGTGGACGGCCGCGGTGGTGGCCACCGTGCTGGTTGCCAGTTGCCTCGTCACCGCCGTGCGGCTCTATCCTTACTACTTCCCGTATGTCAGCCCGTTCGGGATGGGGCGGCCGCTCTACTGGCTAATGAGCGATTCCAATGTCGATTGGAACCAGGCGCTCCCCGAAGTGGAGCAGTTCGCAGAGCAGCATGAGTTAACGGACGTGCCTTTGGACATCTATGGGTTCTCCGACTCAAGAGCGTTCGTGCCGAAGTCGCGCCTGTGGGACTGCCAGGCGCCGACGGATTCTGACGCGGGGCATTGGGTGTTCGTCTCCACAAACATGATTCTGGACACCCACAACTGCGCGTGGATCATGCAGTATCCGCATCAGCCGCTTGCAGGCGACGGCATGTATGCGATTCGGCTTCCGGCTCCGATCCCGCCCGCCGGCACTCCTGGAGGGCCGCCACCACCGGCTGCGCGCCGCCTGTTCCTAAACGCGCCGATAGAGATGCGCGTGATGTTCCGGGAACTGGACGACCATCCGGACCGGATTCAGAAAGCCCTGGATGACGTGATGGCAACGTGGCGCAAGGCTCAGGCGGAGGCGAGGCAGAAGACGGGGCACTGAGTTGCGATCGCCTTAATCAGCGCGCTCAGCCCGACGAACCTATAGACGCGCAGAACATGCCTTGAGGTAAGCGCACGCGAGGAAGATCAGTTCCTGTCGCAAGGTGTCGAATTGCTTTTCAGGAGCACTGGATTCCAGCAGTCTTCGGCTGACCCCAACCATCACGCCTTGGAGCATCGAAGCGACAAGCTCAGGATCGGTCGTGAGCTGTTCCCTGGCGGTCTTCAGCATGCCGACAATCGCCCTGTTGGACCTGATTCTGATTTCCTGCACGATCTTCGCTCCGTCTACGTCGGAGCTCACCGCATAGAGGGCGACACTCGTCTTCGCGTCTCTCATCTTGGCTTCGAGGAACGTCGTCATGAGGGCGGTAGCCATTTGCTCCAGTGAATGCCCTTTCTGCTGATGACAGACGAGTTCAATGGCTTCCGTGATCTCATCCATGTGACGTTTCAAGGCAGCTTTTAGCAGGGCGCTCTTGTTGGGAAAGTACTGATAAAGAGTTCCGACCGACACGCCGGCTCTTAGTGCGACCTTTGTCGTAGTGAGCCGTTCCTTTCCCACATGGAGCAAAACCTGAATAGTCGCTTGGAGAATCGCGTCCACGCTCGCAGCCGAACGCGCTTGAACAGGCGATTTACGTGGTTCTAAGACCGCTTGAGAGCGCTGAGGCAAATGCGAACTCCTCAATTGAAGGTTTCTTCATCTAAGCATAGTGTACGAGCTGGAGGAGACACGAAATGACGAAACAGATGGACCTTCGCGGCAGCTTCACGCTTCCTGGTACTTCGATAAGTTTAAGCCGAATGGGCTATGGCGCCATGCAACTTGCCGGTCCGCAGGTGTGGGGACCGCCGCGTGACCTGGACGCTGCAATCGCCGTTCTGCGAGAGGCTGTTGCGGCAGGGATCAACCACATCGATACGAGCGATTTTTACGGTCCCCACGTGACCAACCAGATCATCAAACAAGCGCTTCATCCCTACCCGGATGGACTGGTGATCGTCACCAAAGTAGGGGCTCGGCGGCCAAAGGACAAATCGTGGGTTCATGCGCTTTCGCGTCAAGAGCTGATCGATGCCGTCCATGACAATCTGCGCAACCTCGGACTCGACGCGCTGGACGTCGTCAACCTCCGGGATGGAGGATTCATGGAGCCATCCGAGGGGTCAATCGAAGAACCCCTGACTGCGCTTGCGGAGCTCAAGCGTCAGGGGCTGATTCGCCATCTCGGTTTGAGCAACATCACTCGCGATCAGTTGGCGGAGGCCCAGGCGATTACCGAGATTGTCTGCGTGCAAAACTTCTACAACGTGGCGAACCGGCAGGACGACGGCCTTATCGATGACCTTGCCCGTCGAGGAATCGCCTACGTACCCTTTTTTCCGTTGGGCGGCTTCACTCCGTTGCAGTCATCGGCGCTTGACGCAGCAGCAGCGGCCCTGCACGCTGCTCCAATGCAGGTGGCACTCGCCTGGCTGCTCCAGCGCTCGCCCAACATTCTGCTGATTCCCGGTACATCTTCCGGCGCGCATCTTCGCCAGAATCTCAGCGCCGCAACACTGCAACTTCCTTCGGGACTGATTGCCGGTCTTGACTCAATCGGTGCGGATCTCCAGCGCCGATAGTTAGATTGCCGCGTCAAAAGCGGACTTGCGTGGTACGCTTGCGTGTATGAATTTGACCGGCGTCGCGGCGCTCATCGTGCTTTTAGTGCTGCTGACGGTTGCGGATCGCCGGCGCGACATCCTGCCTACTCGTGCCTCAACGCTTCCATCGGTTCGACTCGAGCCGCTCGCCGCGCCGGTATGTATGCTGCCAGCAGTGCGATCGCAATCATGGCCGCCGCTCCCAGGGCGACCGGAACCGCGCTCGTCACCGGCAGGTCGGCGATCAGGCTCGCAGCGAAGCGTTTGCCCCAAATCGCTAAGGGCACTCCAACCGCCAACCCTGCGCACACCATCGCCAGCGCGTCTCGGAGCACCTTCCGCGTGACATCGCCTTGCGTCGCGCCTAGCGCCATGCGGATGCCGATCTCGTTGATGCGTCGCGTCACCGTGTAGGCCAGCAAGCCGTAGATCCCGATCGCCGTGAGCAGCGCGCCCAGACCTCCAAACACGCTGGAGACAAACGCCATCAGCCGCTCCGGGACGATGGTCGCGTCCACCTGATCGGCGAGCGTGGTGACGCGCGTCACCGGCACGTCCTTCAGTAATTCCCCAGCGATGCGGCGCGTGGCGGGAGCGACGGTCAGCGGATTGACGCTCGTCCTTAGCGTAAACGTAGATGATGATCCTGGAAATTGAAACGCGTTGAAGTAGATCGTGCGCGGTGGCGCTTCGCGAATCTCGGAGTACTTGGCGTCGCCAACCACTCCAACGATCTCGTAAGGCTGGTCCGCGCCGAAGCCCTCCCAGTCGTGTTCAAGTGCCACGTGCCTTCCGATAGGGCTGCGGTTGGCGAAATAATATCGGGCCATCGCCTGGTTGATGATCGCCACGCGCGGGCCGCCCTGATCCTGGAAGCTGAAGTCGCGCCCAGCCAGTAAAGGCGTTCCGAGGGTCTCGAAGTATTTCGGGGCGACCCAGTTAATGAACACGTAGCGGCGATCCTCCGATCTCTCCTGGTAGCCTTCCGCTACTGCGAAACTCACAGCCGCCCCGCCCGAGATTGGAGTACCGTCGCTGATCGTGGCCGAGCGCACGCCCGGAATCCTCTCCAGGCGCGTCAACATGTCCCGATACGCGCGAAATAATTCTTCGGCGCCATAGCCGCTGTGTGCCGGATCGAGGGTCATGAGAAGAAGATGGTCGCGGCGGAAGCCCAGATCTGTGTGCTCGAGATTCGACAGGTTGCCAATGAACAGGCCGGCAGCGCTCACGAGGCCCACCGAGAGCGCTACCTGCGCAACCACCAGGCTCTTGCCGAACATGCGGCGGAATTTCGTCTCGCCCGCACTACCGGAATTGCGCAGCGAAGAAGCCGGTGCGGACGCGAACGCGCTCCACGCGGGCGCCAGCCCGAACAGCACCCCGGCCAAGATCGCGATCCCGCACGTGAAAAGCAGAACATGCACGTCGGGAAGGACGTGAATATCAATGCGAGGTGGCGGCCCTACGAAGCGTCCGGACGTCGTGATCCTCACCAGGGCGGCGGCGCCAAAATAGGCCAGCAAGACACCCAGCACACCGCCCGTCACAGACAACATCAGAGATTCAGTGAGCACCTGGCGCAAAAGGCGAACGCGGCTGGCGCCCAGGGAAACGCGCACGGCCATTTCCCGCTCGCGCGCCGCTCCCCGGGCCAGCAGCAAGCCGGCCACATTCGTGCACGCGATCAGCAACAGCAGCGCAACCACCGCCATCAGCGCCAAAAGCGGTTTCGCGAACCGATCGCGTAGGGCCGTGGAAAGACCGGCGCCCGCGGGTTCTACCGCAAACTGGAGCTGGCGCATCACCGGATCGTCGCTCGCCCGGGTTCTTTCCTCGAACGTGAACCGGAACAGGAGCGCCATTTCCGCTCGCGCCTTCGCGATCGAAACGCCGGGCTTCAATCGTCCAATCAGCCGCAGAGACCCAAGACCGGAGCGGACGCCTGGATTGATCATCCACTGCACAGACAGCGGCACCCAGATGTCAAACCGCATTCCTAGTTGCAAACCCGAAAAACCACGCGGCGTCACGCCGACGATCGTCACCGGAGCATCGTCTACAACGATGTGCTTTCCTAAAATGGCCGGATCGAGATTGAATTTGCTCTGCCAGTACGACCAGCCAACAACCGCGACCGCGGAGTTGCTATCGCCTGTGCGGTCGTCCTCGGGACGAATCAACCGGCCGATGGCGGGTTTCACTCCAAGCATCTGAAAGAAGTTCCCTGTTACGGATTCTCCGTACACAGTTTCCGGCGCGATGCCGC
>Ga0116225_1000744_pt1 | contig 24559 bp, 28 predicted proteins | sample Sb_taG_8_FD_88968 | JGI IMG/M metagenome (GOLD analysis project Ga0116225, IMG submission 88968) | Peat soil microbial communities from Weissenstadt, Germany - Sb_50d_c_BC metaG | ecosystem: Environmental > Terrestrial > Soil > Wetlands > Peat | place: Germany: Weissenstadt | collected 2010-09-21 | reverse complement strand
TGGCGCTTGGTGATGACCTCGTCGACGATGCCGAAGGTGCGGGCATCCTCCGCCGACAAAAAATAGTCGCGGTCGAGCGTCTTCTCGATGGTCTCGTAGCTCTGCCCGGTGTGGTGCACATAGATATCGTTCAGACGCCGCTTCATCTTGATGATGTCCTCGGCGTGGCGCTCGATGTCGCTCGCCTGGCCTTGGAAGCCGCCCGAAGGCTGATGCAACAGGATACGGGCGTTGGGCAACGCATAGCGCATGCCCTTCTCTCCGGCCGCGAGCAGAAGCGAGCCCATGGACGCGGCCTGACCGATGCATAGGGTAGCCACGGCCGGTCGGATGAATTGCATCGTGTCGTAGATCGCCATGCCGGAGGTGACGATGCCCCCCGGCGAGTTGATGTACATGGAGATCTCTTTCTTCGGGTTCTCCGCCTCCAGAAACAGGAGCTGCGCCGTGATCAGCGAGGCCACCTGATCTTCGATCGGGCCCGTGACGAAGACGATGCGCTCCTTCAGCAGGCGCGAATAAATGTCATAGGCCCGCTCGCCGCGGTTGGTCTGCTCGACCACCATGGGCACCAGCGTGTTCAGGTAGATATGGCTCAAGTCTTTCATTGCTGTCCCGAAGAGCTAGATGGGCGGAAGTCTCCACTTGGGGGCCGCTCTGCGAATCCTCAAGGCCCGCGCTACTACATATGGCGTCGATCCTGCAAACGGAAGAGGCTTGATCGCCGGGCCTCCGCGTCAGCCAGTCGGCCAGTCGTCACTCATTGCGGTGATCATGGTCATGCTCATGGTGGTGATCGTGATCATGGTGGTGGTGGCCGTGATCATGGTCGTGATCGTGGTGGTCATGGTCATGGTCGTGGCGATGCCCGTGGGCGTGGCCGTGACCGTCCTCCGCGTCGGCGTAAAGGTCTTCGGCACTTACCGGCTTCTCCGTCACCTGCGCGAGCTCGGTGATGAAGTCGATCACCTTGTCCTCGAACAGGGGGGCCCGCACTTCCGCAAGCATCTGCGGGTTGTTGCGGTAGAAGTCGTAGACTTTACGCTCCTGTCCCGGAAACTGCCTGACGCGGTCGAGCAGAGCGCGGTTCACCTCCTCGTCGGTGACCTCGATCTTGTTGCGCGTGCCCACCTCCGACAGGATCAGGCCGAGCCGCACGCGCCTCTCGGCAATGCCGCGGTATTCATGCTTTGCCTTCTCCTCGGTGGTGCCTTCGTCCTCGAAGCTCCGCTTGGCACGCTCGAGATCGCTCGTCACCTGGCGCCAGATCGCCTCGAACTCGTTGTCGACGAGCGTCGGAGGCAGCTCGAAGTCATAACCCGCGTTGAGCTTGTCGAGCAGCGCCCGTTTCAGCTTCTGCCGTGACGCCGCCGCGCGATCCTGCTCCAGACGCTGCTTCACCGTCTCCCGCAGCCGATCCAGGGACTCAAACCCTAGCCCGGTGGCGAAAGTATCGTCGAGGGGCGGCGTCACCGAGTTCGCCACCTCCTTGATCTTGACCTCGAAACGCGCCGGCTTGCCCGCCAGGTTCGTCTCCGGATAGTCGTCGGGGAAGGTCACGTCGATCGTGCGCGCCTCGCCCGCCTTGACGCCTTCGAGGCCCTCTTCGAAGCCCGGTATGAAATTGCGGGCGCCGAGCAGGACTTGCGCATCCTCGGCGCTGCCGCCGGTGAATGGCTCTCCGTCGATTATGCCCTTGAAGTCGATGGTCAGCCGGTCGCCCTCCGCGGCGGGGCCGTCCTTCGGATCGTAACGAGGGTTGGCGTTTGCAACCCGCTCGAGCGCCTTGTCAATGTCGGCGGGAGTCACCGCGGCGGTTGGTCTCTCGATATCGATCTTGCCGAAATCCATGACGTCGAATTTTGGGAGCACCTCAAAGGACATGGTGAAGGCGAGATCGGCGCAGCCGGAGAAGATCTTTTCGATCTCCGTCTCGTCCTCGGGAAGCGCAATCTTGGGCTGAAAGGCTGGGCGCTCCTGCCGCTGGGAAATAGCCTCCCGGCTGGTTTCGGCGACGGTCTGTTGCACCACCTCGGCCATCACCGAGCGGCCATAGACTTTCCGCAAATGCGCCTTCGGCACATGGCCGGGCCTGAAACCCCTTAGCTTGACCCGGTCTTTCAACTCGTCGAGGCGCGCCGAGAGGCGCCGCTCGAGTTCGTCGGCGCCGACGACCACCTTCAACTGGCGGCGAAGGCCCTCTGCGTTTGTTTCGGTAATGTCCATCTAGGCCCTAATCCATCGCCTCGCATTCGCCTTGCGCCCCCGATGCGAGCGCGCTTTTCCCGCGAAGCTCCTATTGCCGATTGGTGCGGGCGGAGGGACTTGAACCCCCACGGCCGAAGCCACCAGAACCTAAATCTGGCGTGTCTACCAGTTCCACCACGCCCGCTAATGCCCGCGCCCGCGCCTATATCGCAGCTGCCGCCCGAGGGAGCAAGCTACGCGCCGCACCGGCGACCCCCCCTTGCGTCTATCGCGGTTTGCGTCCATTCGTCTATGATGCAGGCCTCGCCCTGATTGCCACGCCTCCGCCGAGGGATGGTTTCGTTTCTAACAGAGAGCCGCCACGCATGCTCCGCCATCTCGGTTGCGCCTGCTCGCCATCCTCGTCCTTGCCGCCGCACCGCCGCTGACCATCCACGCGGCTGACGATCCCGCTCGGGTCGGTTTCATCGACAATGTCGAGAACGAGGCGAAAGTCGTCTCCGACGAGAGCGCGATCACCGCAATCATCGGGACGCCTGTGCATCTGAATGACGAGCTTCGCACGCGCCAGGGCTGTCCAAGGCTGAAGCGCCGACAAAATCGCCCGCGCCGTGGCGACTGTGGCGTTGCAATGAGTATTTGCGCCGGCCGATGGGGCTTTAGTAGGTTGCCGCCTCGAATCGAGAGAATGGAAATGCACGTGTCCTACCGTAATGGCATCATCGAGGCGATCGGCAACACCCCGCTCATCAAGCTCAAACGCTCCTCGGAGGAGACGGGCTGCACGATCCTCGGCAAGGCCGAGTTCATGAACCCGGGCCAGTCGGTGAAAGACCGCGCCGCTCTCTTCATCATTCGCGACGCACTCGAGTCCGGGAAGCTCCAACCCGGAGGCACGGTGGTCGAAGGCACCGCCGGCAATACCGGCATCGGGCTCGCCCTGGTCGGCAATGCGCTGGGCTTGAAGACCGTCATCGTCATCCCCGATACGCAGTCGGACGAAAAGAAGCAGATGCTGCGGCTTGCCGGCGCCGAGCTGATTGAGGTGCCGGCGGTTCCCTATAAGGATCCCAATAACTACGTGAAATATTCAGGAAGGCTCGCCGAGCAGCTGGCAGCGACGGCGCCGCATGGGGCGGTGTGGGCCAATCAGTTCGACAACGTCGCCAACCGCCAAGGCCATATCGAGACGACCGCGGTGGAGATTTGGGAAGAGACGCAAGGCAAGGTCGACGGCTTCGTCTGCGCCGTGGGCACCGGAGGGACGCTCGCCGGGGTTTCGATGGGCCTGAAGGCGAAGAACCCGGACGTGATCATCGGGCTCGCCGATCCCATGGGCGCGTCCCTCTACAGCTATTACAAGCACGGCATGCTCAAATCCGAAGGCAGCTCGATCACCGAAGGCATCGGCCAGGGCCGCATCACCGCCAACCTCGAAGGCGCGGAGATCGACGAGGCCTATCAGATCCCGGATGCCGAGGCACTGCCGATCCTGTTCAACTTATTGAGCGAGGAAGGCCTTTGCCTCGGCGGCTCGAGCGCGATTAATGTCGCCGGCGCCATCCGCCTCGCTCGCGATATGGGCCCGGGCCACTCGATTGTCACGGTGCTTTGCGATTACGGCACCCGCTACCAGAGCAAACTGTTCAACCCGAAATTTCTGCGCGAGAAGGGCTTGCCGGCTCCCGACTGGCTCAATAGTCGCGAACCCGCAGTCCCGGCAGCATTCGTTTAGGTTAGAATTGCAGATGACCGAACATTCCACGTCTTGGCTCACCGAGACCGACAAGCTTGCGACGGAGCTTGACGCGCCCGACGTCGTCATTATCGACGCCTCTTGGCATATGCCAAGCGAAGGCAAGGCGGCGCGGGCCGACTATCTCGAGGAGCACATCCCGGGCGCGATCTTCTTCGACATCGACGAGATCGCCGACACCAAGAGCACGCTGCCGCACATGCTGCCGCCCCCCGAGAAGTTCTCCTCGCGCATGCGGAGCATGGGCATTGGCGACGGCTCGCGCATCGTGGTCTACGACTCGGCTGGGATCTACAGCGCTGCGCGGGTCTGGTGGACCTTTCGTGTCATGGGCGTCGAGGATGTCACCGTGCTTAATGGGGGCTTGCCGAAATGGAAGCGCGAGGGCCTGCCGCTCGAGAGTGGCGAGCCGCGGATCCGCAGCACGCGGCACTTCACCTCCCGCCGCAATGCCGATCTCGTTCGCGACCTCGCCGACATGAAGGCGCTCCTCAGGGATCATTCGGCCGAGATTGTTGATGCCCGCTCGGCGGACCGCTTCGCTGGGCGTGGGCCAGAGCCCCGGCCCGGCTTGCGATCCGGCCACATCCCCGGCGCGCATAACCTGCCCTATGGGCGCCTGCTCAAACAGGATGGCACCCTGAAAACCCCTGCCGAGCTTGAGGCGCTGTTCCACGCGGCGGGCGTGGATCTGACCAAGCCCGTGGTGACGAGCTGTGGCTCCGGCATCACCGCGAGCGTGCTGGCGCTCGCTCTCGCCGAGATCGGCCATCGCCGGACCGCCGTTTATGACGGATCTTGGTCCGAATGGGGCGCGGATCAAAGCCTCCCCCTTGAGACGGGCTAGATGGCGCCGATGCGTGCGCTCTCTCCAGGCTTCAGCCGATGAGCAAGCGGTCCTCGCGACAAAAACAGGACACGCGGCTTGCTCATGCCGGACGCGAGCCCAAGCGCTTTCACGGCTTTGTCAATCCCCCGATCTATCGCGGCTCCACGGTGCTGTTTCCGAGCGTCGAGTGCCTCGAAGCCAATGCTCAGGAATTTACCTATGGCCGCTTGGGCACGCCGACGGTCAAGGCGCTGGAAGAGGCGCTCGCGGAGCTCGAGGGCGGTCACGCCGCCCTGCTTACGCCCTCGGGTCTTTCGGCCATTGCGGCCACTCTGCTCGCGCTCGTCTCGGCCGGCGATCATGTGCTCGTCACCGACAGCGTATATCGCCCAACGCGCCGCTTCTGCGACCATGTACTGAAGCGGCTCGGGGTCGAGACCACCTATTACGACCCTGTAATAGGCGCGGGCATCAAAGACCTCGTCAAAGGCAATACCAAAGTCGTCTTCACCGAGTCGCCGGGCTCCCAGACCTTCGAGGTGCAGGACATTCAGGCGATTGCAGCGGCGGCCCACGCTGCTGGCGCCCTGCTGGTGATGGACAATACCTGGGCGACGCCGCTCTACTTCAAGCCGTTCGCCCATGGGGTAGACGTATCGATTCAGGCCGCGACCAAATATATCGTGGGCCATGCCGACGCGATGCTGGGCGCCATCACCGCGACAAAGACCGCTTGGCCCACGATCGCCCGTACGCATGAGGACCTTGGCCTCTGCCCTGGTCCTGAGGATGTCTATCTCGGCTTGCGGGGGCTCCGAACCCTGGGTGTGAGGCTGGAGCGCCATCAGGCGTCCGGGCTCGAGCTTGCAGCCTGGCTGCAGCGCCGGCTAGAGGTCGAGCGGGTGCTGCATCCTGCGCTTCCCTCCGATCCAGGGCACGCTCTCTGGAGCCGCGATTTCACCGGCGCCTCGGGCTTGTTCGCAATCGTGCTGAGGCCCTTCTCAAGTCAGGCCGTGGCCGCCATGCTCGATGGCTTGGAGCTGTTCGGCATGGGCTATAGCTGGGGCGGCTTCGAGAGCCTCATTCTGCCTTTCGACCCCTCGGCCTACCGCACCGCCACGATTTGGGCGGAGCGAGGGCCGGCGCTCCGCTTGCATGTGGGGCTTGAGGATGTGGACGACCTCAAAGCGGATCTCGAAGCCGGGTTCGCCCGGCTAGCTGCGAACGCCGAATGAGTCAGTGGTACCTCCGCGACCGTTCAACGCAGCGATCCTCCCTTCACAGCCACCCTGCTCGTCGCGATATCGACCGGAAACTGATCGAGGGCTTGAATGGATTTGAAACTCAAGGGCAAGCGGGCGCTCGTGACGGGCTCGACCGCAGGCATCGGTCATGCGATCGCGCAAGGCTTGGCGCGCGAGGGCGCCGACGTCGTGGTCAATGGACGCAGCGACGCCAAGGTGCAGGAGGCGGTCAAGCGGCTCGCCAGCGAGGGGGGAGCGAGCGTGAGCGGCATCGCCGCCGACCTCGGCAGCGCCACGGAGGTAGACCGGCTGGTCAGGGAGCTGGGTACCGTTGACATTCTCGTCAACAATGTCGGCATCTACGAGCCAAAGCCGTTCTTGGAGATTACCGACCAGGACTGGTTCCGCTTTTTCGAGACCAATGTGATGAGTGGGGTGCGTCTTTCCCGCGCCATGCTGCCGCATATGCTCGAGCGGAATTGGGGCCGCATCATCTTCATCTCCAGCGAATCGGGCGTGCAGATCCCGCCGGAAATGGTCCATTACGGCATGACCAAGACGGCGCAGCTCGCCGTCAGCCGCGGCATCGCCGAGAGCGTGGCCGGCACCGGGATCACGGTGAATGCCGTGTTGCCGGGACCGACGCGATCGGAAGGCGTTGTCGGGTTCCTGACCACGATGGCAGCCGCCCGCGGGATGCAGCTCGAAGGTCATGAAAAGGAGTTCATCAAGACCAATCGCCCCTCATTCCTCATCCAGCGCTTTGCCGAGCCAGAGGAGGTGGCAAATGCGGTTGTCTATCTCTGTGGCGAGGGTGCGAGCGCGACCACGGGTGCGGCTATCCGCGTCGATGGCGGCGTGGTGCGGAGCGTCATCTAAGGTAGAGCTGTCGTCACCGCCTATGAGCCGAGCCGGGAGCTTTCGATGACTGGCGCTTCCAACACCACCGAGCCGGACGCCAAATTGCTCGCTCTGTGGGGCGAGTGGCTGGCAGCCGCCGCCGCCTGGATCGCGTGCACAGCCGAGAGCGAGGCGGATCAGAGCCGAAGATACGGTGCGGCGGATTGAGAACAGATCGCCGAGAGCCCTGCCGACGGCTTGCACGGTATCGTGATCAAGCTTGGGCTCGCGATGTTTTCTCGGCGAGATCGACAAGCTTGAGCGATGAGCAGGCGATTTCTGCCTAATGCCGATCTGGTACACCTCACGGGCCCCGATCCGGCGGACGCGCGGGCCATCGTTGAGCGGTCCGGCGAGTGGCGTGAGGGAGCCTAGCGTAAGTGACAATCTCCCAACGTTTTTGGCACCGGCCAAACTCAATAACGTTGATAAGGAACTCGCCGCGGGTCGCCCAGGCCGCTGCAGGAAACCGCAAAAAGGACGTCCGCCGAAGCCAGCGCCCTGCTCCAGGAGCGTCGGGTTATCCAAATTCCGTCACCTGGCGCGGCTAAGTGCTATACTGATGACCGTCCAGCACAAGGAGAGGAACTTATGCGCCTGATCACTGCCTTCGCGGCAACAGTGATACTCATTGCCGGCTCTATCGTCGGGAAAGCTGAAGCGGCGACGGTGTCGGGAGTCGGAGGTCTGACACCTCTGCCAAAGAGCTATTCACCCATTGAAAAAGCTGGCTGCGTCTGCGGACCCCGGGGATGTGCGTGCGGCCACCCCTATTACCGTCCCTATGGCTATTACCACCCCTATTACCGTCCCTACCGGTACTACCGCTATTAGGCGTCTCGCTCGCTCGCAAGCGACGACTAGCTGAGATCTCTAATGGAGCCCGGCCACCCGAGGCCGGGCTTCTTGTTTTCGCTGCAAATGTATGGCTGAGTTGCCTTTTGTCGGAGTACCCCTTAGGCTAGCTGATCGAGTCCAAGGGCACGTCGGATAACTGTTGCCACCAATTCGGTGTCATTGATAGGTGCGTAGGACCAACTCTCAAGGCGCCCAGCGAAGGGGCGTGTGGCGCCTGCTTTACGCATCATGGAATGAAAGCGCTCATTCCGCCTCGATTTTCCCCGCAGCGATTTGATATAGACTGGCTTTCCCGTGCCAACGGCTTCGGTGACCATGTTCACGGAGTCGCCCGTCACAACGATGGCATCGGCGAAGGCCAGCAGCGCAAGATAAGGATTTGCACCGGTGCCATTCCAAATGAAATGCGGAATATTGGCAATGTTACGCGAAAAGGCGGCAAGAGCTTCCGGTCCCGTACGTTGCGAGGGAGTTACGAGTAGCGATCCAAGGCTCGCGCTTGCTAGTAGGGCAAGGGAGGAACCAAATTGCGCGGCATCATCTGACGTAAACTCAAATGCCCTACTCCGGCCGCCAAGGAGAACCGCAATCCGTGGATGCGGCAAACCTTCAACGATATCGCTAAAGTGTCCTTTGGCTTCTGAAAGACGAGCTGGTGTGATCCTGTGCACAGCGCCCATAGTCGCTAGAACATTGGAGCCGCTGACGGCATCATGCACCGGAGCTACAATCCAATCGAAGTGGCGTAGCGGCACACTTGGATTCTGGATGTGAACGGCAAGAGCCTGCGGTTCCGAGATTCGTTTCAAGGCAAGTGCAGTCGCCACACTTCGTTGACCAACAGAGAGGATTAGGCGCGGCCAGGGCGGCCCCAGCGATTCGTTTGATGCCACGGAACGGAGATATCGCGCCGAGGGAACATAAATCTGCATTTGCTTGGGCAACCAACGCAGCGGTCCGGTCACCTGCACACGCTTTAATGAGTAGCGAAGGCCGATTGCCTCCGCCACTGCGATACCCTGCGCTTCCATACCGACCGTGCCATCGGTGACGATCCAGGTTATGTCGGCGCGCCGATCATCCTTCGTGGATCGTAGATGGTTCATCTCAACCGGTTAGTGTCTTAGGCCGACTAAAGGAACTCGCAACCACGCGATTGGTGGGCATAGACATGAGGCACACTAACAACTGATCAAGCAGCAGCCCTAGTCCCTCCGGCTCCGAGATGTGGCGCTACTATTCCAAAAGGATACAGAGCTGTAACCTCGGCGGCTGGCGCCCGCCACAAATTTAGCAGAGTCGTTTGGGGGCCACATCCCTCTTGCCACACTCCAAGAGTTCGGAATGGGACGCGGGACGTAGTTGGCCCGGATAGGTCGAGAACCAGCACCTTGTGGTTCACAACCTTTGGCAGTGGGAGACTGGGAACGTGGGGATGGCACAGACCACGAGCGATCCAACCACGCTCGACAGCGACGTCATGGCCCAACCGGGAACATTTCGGTGGCTGGCGCTGCTCATAGCATTTGTTACAATCTGGACACTGTATAGCGTAGTTTCGGCCGCTCCAGCATCCATCCATAATGATATGGCCGAGGCCTATGTTTGGGGTCGCGAATTTAGGCTTGGTTACTTTCAGCATCCACCATTCTGGGCATGGATCGCAGGTGTCTGGTTCGAATTGTTTCCGCGCGCTGATTGGGCGTTTTCACTCCTGTCCACACTCAACGCCGGTCTTGGCCTGCTCGGTTCGTGGATGCTCATTGGCGACTTCGCCGAGGGCAACCGCCGGCTTGCTGCAACGGCGCTCCTGTTGCTCACGCCTTTCTATACCTTTCTGGCACTGAAATATAACGCAAACTCGATTTTCTTGTCGCTGTGGCCGTGGACGATGCATTTCTTTTTGAGGTCGATAGAGAATCGACGCGTCGTTGACGCAATTCTCTTCGGCTTGTTCATAGGACTCGCGATGCTTTCCAAATATTTCGCCCTTATTTTGGCGGCAACCTGCTTGATCGCTGCTCTGGCACATCCCAAACGACGCGCCTACTTTGCTTCGGCGTCGCCTTATGCGTCGTTTCTGGTCGCGGCTGTGCTGTTTGCGCCGCACGTCTGGTGGCTAGCACGGAATGATGCTCCACCTCTTCACTATTTCATCAGTAAGACCGGGTTTGGATTGCCGACGGCCATTCTGTCGGCGTTTGGACTACTTGTTGGCGTCGTCGCATTCCATTCTATTGTTATTGCTCTGATCAGTATCACTGTGGACTTTCGGCCGCGGCGGTTGCTCGGCACGGTCAGATCGCGCTGGCAGGACCCGCGTTTTCGAGTCCTTGCCATACTCGCGCTCCTTCCGTTGTGCCTCACGATCCTTGCAGCAGTTCTCTTTCACTTGATGCCATCCACCAACATGACGATCGGGATCTTCAGCCTTGTCCCACTCTTCTTGCTGGAACTTGCTGACTCTCGCGAAGACCGCCAGTTGTATCGTCGAAGCTGCGCGCTCGCAGTCTATCTTACCATAGCGGCCATCATGCTTTCTCCGGCAATTGCCATTGTTAAATTTTCTCTTGCCAGCGATAACAACTATATCGAGCCCCGAAAGGAACTGGCGCAAGAGGCAACGCAAATTTGGCACGAAGTCACCGGATCACCGCTTCAATTTGTCGGGGGCAGCCAGCGCTATGAAAACGCGGTGGCCTTTTACAGTCCTGATCGACCTCACGGATTCATTCATCTCGATTTCAATCGAGCGCCTTGGGTCACGTCTGAGGATCTGACCAGATCGGGGTTTCTCGCGATTTGTGAAGCAAATGATCAGAAGTGCCGTGCCGAAAGTGACTCAGTACCGATGCCTTACAAGAGCGAGCGAAAACTGACTCTCTCACATTGGTTCGAGGGTCACTCCGCAAGACCCGTTACGTTCATCGTGATGGTGGCGCCACCCCGCCGCTAAGCGTCGTTAAAATCGCGAGGAACAGGAGCATTGAACGTGGCAATAAGCTTTGAAAAAAATGATGTCCGGTGGCAGAGCCGCCCAAGCAAGGCCGGCTTATGGTTCTGCGATCGCAATGGGCTCATGAAGACTTGAGCCAGCATAGTTAGCCTTCGCGGAAATGCTGGTTTCCACACTTCGGCCTCGTTTCTTCTAGCGGCTGCCGAGCTTCAATCAGGCCAGCGTCATGCCAAGCCGTCGAGTTGGTAGCGCCGCTGACCTAGAAGACTTCCGCGCGACAGTGTCGGCCAGCGGTTTCATCTCTATCAGGATACAAATCAGTAACCTAGGCGCCCACGAGCCAACAACATTGATGTTCAGTGGTACGCGGCTGAACCGCGGATCGAGCAGCTTACTGGCTTTGAGCCCGCGGAGAGCGGTGTTGTGCCGGTTCGATGGGGCAATCCTATGCTAGAGCAGAAAACCAATGAGCAGGTTACTAGCACGCCAATTTTGGACTTAGATAAGGTACGTTTCGCAAAATTGAAAACGGAGCCGTTCGATTATTTGGTCGCGTCAGATTTCATTCGACCAGAATGGCACCATCGGCTCATCCAGGAATTTCCGTACCTTAAGCAAGGCGGCAGTTTTCCGCTATCTGCAGTAAAAGTGAGTGCCGGATTTCTAGCACTCATTGAGGCCATGGATTCAGAGGATTTCCGGAAACTCATCGAACAAAAGTTTTCAGTCGATTTGGAAGGTCGGCCCACTACCTTTACGGTGCGCGGGCACTGTCGCGCTAAAGACGGCAAAATTCACACCGACACGGAGAGCAAGATCATCACGGTACTGCTGTACATGAACCGCGAATGGCCGCACGTGGGCGGCCGATTGCGCTTGCTGCGCAGTGCGACGGATCTCGACAATGTGGTGAAAGAAATTTCACCCTCGGTAGGCACGCTTGTGATTTTCAGGCGGTGTGATCACTCCTTCCATGGACACTTGCCCTTTGAAGGCGATCGCAAGGTAATTCAGATGAATTGGGTGACGGACGAACGAGTCGCCGACCGAGAGGTGCGCCGGCACCGTTGGTCGTCCATGGTGAAGCAACTAACATCCCTCCGCGGCGGCTCTGACGAACTGTCAGGCTGACAGGCATTTGGTTGTTCAGATGGAACCTCAAAGCCTCGATAACTGGAGATATCCAGCCGCACTTTTGTCCAAATCGAGGCCGATTCTACACATCGATTTCTGAACCTATACAGATTTGTAACCCGCTGCCCAATCTCAGGCCATCTCTTGAATGAAAAGGGTAAGGGCGCAGGTCCCGCATTCCCTCAACGTCTTAGTTATTAATCCAAGAGAATGCCATGCGTATCCTTGTCATCGAGGACGACGCTGAAACCGCCAAATACGTCGTGGAGGGTCTGCGCAGGAGCGGCCACGCTGCCGATCACGTGTCCGATGGGCGGGAAGGACTGCTCACTGCTGCGAGCGGCAACTACGATTCCATCGTCGTCGATCGCATGCTGCCAGGAATGGACGGGTTGGCCCTGGTGAAGGCGCTTCGCAGCTTCGGTGCTGAAGCAAGTGTGATTTTTCTAACCGCCCGAGGGGGTATCGATGATCGGGTCGAGGGGCTCGAGGCGGGTGGCGATGACTACCTCATAAAACCGTTTGCGTTCTCCGAGCTGTTGGCGCGGCTCAACGCATTAGCCCGCCGTCCACCGCTTTCGCGCGTCGAAACCGTGCTCCGCGTCGCCGACCTCGAACTTGACCTCGTTGCGCACCGGGCAAAAAGAGCCGGTAAGGATATCCAGCTCCAGCCACGAGAGTTTCGGCTGCTCGAATATCTCATGCAGAACACCGATCGTGTGGTGACGAGGACTATGCTGCTGGAGAAAGTCTGGGAATTCCACTTCGACCCAAAAACGAAAATTGTTGAAACGCATATGAGTCGGCTTCGCGCCAAAATCAGCTCGGATGGTCAGCCGGAGCTCATCCACACGATTCGGGGAGCGGGTTATGTTCTTCGCGCGCCTGTTTAGGCTACTGCGCACAACAGGCTTCGGACTTGGGCTGCTTTATGCGACTCTCTTTGCCACGTCGGCCGTGATTTTGGGTTGCATCGTTTACTGGACAGTGCAGTCGCTGATGGACCAACAGCTGTCTACACGCATCGATTGGGAAGTCAGAGTCCTAAAGGACGAACTTCGTTCGGAGGGAGCGGATGAATTAATCAGGGGAGTTCAAAAGCGCACCACCTACGCCGGAAACCTCGAATACTTTCTCGCCGATGCGCATGGATTCAAGTTGGCGGGAAACTTGCCTAGCATGCCCTCGACCCTCGGATGGAGTGATCTCGATATTCCAGATGAAGGGCACGCGAATCAAATCAAGTACTTGCGCCTCGAGACCGTCGATCTGGACAATGGCTTCCGACTCGCCGTTGGAGACGATCTTGGCTCTAAAAATGATATTCGCCGGGCGTTTTTCGATGCCCTGGTCTGGGCCATCCTAGCGTTCTTGGTCTTGACACTGGCAGGTGGCCTTCTTCTCAGCACCCTTTTCTTGAGGCGGGTGAATGCCATAGTGCAAACGGTCGAGACCATCATTGAAGGAAACCTCGATTCGCGCGTCCCTTTGCGCGGCACAGATGATCACTTCGATCGGCTTTCTGTGAGCTTAAACCGAATGCTCAACCGAATTCAGCTCTTGATGGAGAGTCTGAGCCAAGTCTCGAACGACATCGCCCATGCGCTACGCACACCGCTTGGTCGCTTACAACAAAAGCTGGAGATGGCGCGACTGAATGCCGGGGAAAATCCCAAGTGCAAGAAAACCATCGATGGGGCCGTCGATGAGACGGAAAATATCCTCGATACGTTTTCGGCTCTCCTACGCATCGCCCAGATTGAGTCGGGAACACGCACAGCTGGCTTTCGCGAGCTCGATCTGAGCAATCTCTTTGAGACCGTTTCGGGTGCGTATTCCGCCGCGGCCGAAGATCAAGGGAAACCCATTACCGTAAAGATTTCCTCCTCTCTCGAATACTGGGGTGACCCAGACTTGCTTGCGGAGATGCTCGCAAACCTCATTGATAACGCACTTAGACACACGCCACCGGAGGCGCGTATCGAGGTCTCTCTCACGCAGACTGATTCGCAATTAATTGCGATCGTCGCCGACGATGGTCCCGGGGTGCCGCAGACGGAGCGCGATCGAATCTTTCGTAGGTTCTATCGCCTAGAGCATAGCTTTAGGACGCCCGGCAATGGGCTTGGACTCTCCCTGGTTGCCGCGGTCGCAGAGCTGCACAGCATAAAGCTCAGCGTCGATGACAATGCACCAGGCCTGCGGGTGACAATGAAGTTTGGTCCGATTCTACCGGAACCTCGAACAGAGACACGTCGCGCGAGGGGAGAGTCGCCTAACAGAGTACTAGACGCGCCTCTAAGTGCGCCTGTCCGCTCCACGTAAGAAGCCGTATGGTTCGTTTCTTCAGGCGCGCCAAGTGAATGCCGCAGTGGTGGCGAAATTCCAAATTGCCCCAATCCACGCGCCGGCAATGCCCGCGATCCACATTTAGCGTTAGCTTGGTACAGCACTGTTGAAAGGGTCACGCGTCGCCCAATGCAGCGATTACCTGGGGTCAATGAAGCGGCTTGGCCCACCATCGTTTCGATTGTTGGTGTCCTCACGATTTTCCGTTTTTGGGCGGCCACGCACGCCGGGCTCGCGCCGGACGAGACTTACTATTGGCTTTGGTCGCAAACGCCTTCGCTCGGTTATCCTGATCATCCACCAATGATTGCCTGGTGGATTTGGCTCTCCACACGAATCCTGGGTGACACCGCATTAGGCATTCGTGTGTTGCCGATCCTATCAGGAGTGGTGACCTCAATTTCGGTCTATGGAATAGCGAGCCAGCTTTGGGGCCGCTCGACAGCATTACGCGCGGCACTCTGGTTTAATGCCATGGTCCTAATCGGCGTCGGGGTCATTCTGAGCACGCCGGATGCACCTTCAGTGATGTTTTGGGCATTGGCGGTTTGGGCTCTTTCGGCAATTTTTCGCACCCAGCGTTCCTGGCTTTGGATCCTCGTAGGATTCTTCGCAGGGTTTGGCTGTATCTCCAAATACACAAATCTCTTTCTCGGCCTTGGCATCATCGTTTGGCTTTTGATCGATCCCGCGGGCCGACGCTGGTTTCGGAGTCCTTGGCTGTGGGCAGGAGTAGCAGTCGCGTGCTTCATATTTTTACCGGTGTTCATATGGAACGCGCAGCACGACTGGATTTCTTTTTCGCGGCAATTCGGCCGGATCACGGTGCAGCAGGTAACGGTTCGCTATTTAGGGGAATTCCTAGCATCTCAGCTCGGGCTGCTCAATCCGCTTATCGCCTATTTTGCGTTCTTGGCCATTGTCCTCGCATTCAAGAACCCAAATGATCGATCAAATCCTTCAGCGTTCCTTGTCTCTATTGCGGCGCCGCTGACCGCATATATGATCGTCCACGCATTCCATGATCGAGTTCAAGCAAACTGGCTCGCGCCGATCTATCCTCAGGTCGCGCTTCTTGCCGCTGTCGCCGCCGACGACGACGAGTTAAGTACACCACCGCTACGCAGGCGAGTCCTTCATTCAGTCGTGCCGTTGGGGTGCACTATTTCAACGATAGCACTTGTTTACCTCGCGCAACCTTTCGAACTGCCGCTTGGTTTTCGGAGCCCAGCAGATCGACTAGAGGGCTGGCAGGAATTCGCCGCAACTATTGAGCGGCTCCGACAACAGAGCGGCGCTAGTTGGATTGCGACCACGAGTTACGACGTAAACGCCGAGCTGACATTTTACTTGCGCGGCATCGTACCAGTTCGTCAAATCACCGAACGGGAGCGCTATAGCCCCACTCCGCTTGATTCGACCTTAGTTACTCAACCCGCGCTTCTCCTCATTCGAGAGACCGAACAAGAGAAGTCGCGCTTCAACGGTTGCTTCGAGACGACCAAGGCGCTTTCTGTGGTTGCAAGACAAGGGGCCGGAGGGATCATCGAACGCTACCTTGTTAAGAGTGCTGTGACGCTGCCACCCGATATCATGAATGAGGGGTGTCATCTACACTCCACAACTGGAAGACTAGCTCGATCAGGAGAAATAGCGTTTTAAGCCCGATGAGCGGCAACTTTGGTTGAGCGCTGAAGGGTGAGAAAAAGATACCCCAAGATATACTGCTCGCTAGCTTGATTGTGGGAGGAATATTTCTGTTTGTGGTGTTTGTTGTCGGCCCGATCCTCTCCTGGCTCGACTGGAAAAGACAAACCGACAACGACATGGGAGACCAATGAAGGGATGGCAGCCGAAGCCATGCCTCATGATCCCGGTGGGCGCCCCGCAAGCGCCAAGGGTGCAAAAGGATGCCGGGCCGAAGCCGACGCGCTCTTGAAAATGCGCCAAGATAGGGGGAAAGCCATCGATCCGGCGCGGCAGCCTGAGAATGATCTGCTGGCTGGTCGCTGGGTCAGCAAGGGCGCGATGGTAGCTGCCTACGCGACACTCATCGTGGTCACTCTTGGCATCTTCGGCGTCTTGATACTCCTGCTTTTGGGATCATAGCGGAGTTGGCGACCTGAGGCCCCTTCGACCTAATAGGGCCGCCGGCGGAAGCCCCGAGGTGCCTGAGCCGACTTCTGGCCTCGGAGGTGCGACGTATCCTCGTACGATCGCGGCAAAACCGCCGCCGGCGGGAACAATCTCAAACAAAGGAGGAAACAATGGGCAAGCTGATCACTGCCCTCATGGCCACAGCGGCGATACTCGTAGCCGGCTCCATGGTCTGGAAGGCTGAGGCCACGACGCCGGGAAGTGACGCCAACTCCCGCTAGCGGCCAAGAACTTTAGCCCCGTGCTGCCGGCCGGGATCGCATTGGGTCTGTGGTCCCCACGGGCATTGCTGTGCGCCCCCTGCTAGAACGCGATGGGCGACGTTCGTATTGCTTTAGGCGTTGCGGCTTGCCTCACTACCTTTGCAACGGGCTGCGCCTCCGCCTCGGTCGGGCAGGTGCAGGAGGTCGGACCCGGGACCTACAGCGTTGGTATCAATCATGCGTTAGGCAGCCTATCGCAAGACACAAAGGCGATGGAAGCCGCCCGTCGATAAGGCGGGCGAATATGGCCACTCGAGGGGGCAGAAACTCTTAATCACGCCGAACTCCGCGAGCCAAAACACCTTACTTTCCGTTGCTTATCCTCGGGCGAGGAAGCCCCGGCCAATGCGGTCGACGAGCAGCGCGTTCACTGAAAAGGGTTCCGGACTGACTCGTATGTGCCACTGCGAGCGCCAGAGCGCGCGAGCTGGAATGGATTGTGTAGAATCACAGGAGACCTAAAAGAAGAAGCCCCGGCAGCATGCGCGGGGCTTTAAAGTTCGATGAGGTGGCTTTAGGGCCACCCGGAGATCTTATCAGGCCGTCTCCACCGACCGACGCGGCTAAATGGCGCTGTGGCACGTCACCCGCCGCGTCACGCTGAGAAGCGGCGCCTCATGCGCCACTCGCCTTGCGGCCCTGAGCAATGATGCGAGGCGCTCCAATTTGAGCGAGAGCACCATCAGGGATTTTGAGAAGGGGCGCCGGATACGCTCCCCCAATAATCTTGCCGCCATCTGCCGCGCTCTTGAGGCCGCAGCCGTCGAGTTCACCAACGGCGATGCGCCGGGTGTGAGGATGAAGAGGTCGTGAGGTAGAAGCAGGTTTAGGCTTGTTGGAGGAAATAGATGGTTGGGAGTTCGATCACGCCCGCCTCTTCCATTGCCTTCTTCAGGCTCGCAGACGCCGCGAACTCTTGGGCTGAATTTATATCGCTGGGATCAAACACCCCGATGATCTCGCTCCTGTCTGTACCCGCGGATTTGTGAGTCCTGCAGCCTCCTGCGCTCCGGCGTGTCGATCAAATAAGGGGCGCGATTTCGCGTAATCCTTCACCTTGTGCTTGATGAACACGACGCCCATGGTGGTGTCCCCTTCCGTGTGTGGTTGAGCAGCGCTCTGCAGTCTCGCCAACGAAAAGCCCCGGCCATTGGGGTGACCGGGGCTGGCAATTGCTATCAGGAGAGGCGGAAGCTAGCCGAGTTCCGTGACAAACGTGTCACGGCATTTGCTGGAGCTTGGAAGCCTTCGGCGTCACGCGCCGCGTCAGCGCGCGAGCTGGGGTGGATCGTTAGGAGCGAGCCTCACGCTCAGCGCCTCACACTAGGGCGCACTTCGGCACGGATATAAAGCTCTCAATGCCGCTAATATTCCGGCGGATTTCGTCATGTTGTGCATCTCAGGGTGTGCAACAAGCCAATTGACAACCGACGTCGTCTCCACCTCTGGAGAATTTCTAGGCGGGCAAGTTGTGTGAATCCCAGGTGAGTTGAATTCAGAGAGATCGATGGTTGACACCGCGAATGAGCATCCTGACCAGGCGTCGCTCGTCTTGGCACACGCTGCCAGGAAAGCATCGACTGTCTGACCCTCCTGCGCTGAAACGTCGGGCACTAGACCACCCCAACAGAGCAGCACGAATGAGGCACCGGCAAGAACGTTACGCATCAGCCCCCCCTTCCGTTGCATCCCCTATATTGGCCATGCCGCTCACACTAGAACCAGAACCCTCCTCCGTGCGCTGGTGCCGACCCGAAAGCCGGCACTTTCACAGGCGCGATAATCGTCAACGGGAGAACAAATCAGATTGGAGGTCAGGATTGCAGCTACAGGGTGGCGAGTTTGTAACGGCTTGTTTCAGAAACCCGTCTGGCAAAATTCTGCAACAAAGGGGCCGAAGAAAATAGGACGCGAAAACCATGGCAAGTCAGGTTGAATTAGCTACTCCTAAAGGCTCGTGACATTCACGTCTGTGATGGCGGGCACGCTACTTCCGCTATCGGTGACACCGGTTTTGGCACGGGTAAACTCAGCCCGAAAAGGGGTTGTGCGGTATAGAGTCATCGCTATAGCAGGAGCGGTTTAGTCTTCAGGGTGGCCGCCGCTTGATAAAGTTCAATGACAAGGGCTTCTGCGGCAAAGACGAGTAAATCGGCAGGGTGCTGGGAACAGTAATTGTCGACCCAGGACCTAAGCGCATCGAGCTTCATGCCCATACCCAAGTCATTGGGCCCAGGAGCATAGTGGTTATGCGAGCTGATGAAGCCTTGGATCCAATTTTCATCGGCGATTGAAACGCCGCTTTCGACCCTGGCCTTCGTCCACTGTCCGCAAGAGTTCATGCCTGCGCCCAATGCCAGGAACTTCTCATTTTGATCGAGCGATTGGCCACTAGCAGGCCAGAACACCGGGGCGAGCAACACCAACGCAAACACACGCCTTCTCATTGACCGGAAACCCCTTATACAAACTCGCCGCAAACTCGGTTCCAAGCCGTAGCCCCCCATGGGTCGCGCCCCTGGACTACTCCTACCATGACCTTGCCCATGGTTTGCCTTCAGGGCCACCTCGGCAAAATTTTGTCACCCTTTAGTGCTATGGGCGTTCGTCATGGGTCGCTTTAGCAATGCTGAGCTAAGGAAATTCCGAGACACCAGCCGTTGCTCGGACTGTGTCCACTACTCCGGCTGCCAGCTCTGGCTCGCGCTGCTGCTCATGAACGATGAGCTCGGCACCCCCGGGCTGGACCTCATCGTCCCGGACATAACCAAAGCCTGCCCGATGTTCTTCCCATGGTCGGCTGAGTCAGCCCGCAGGGCTACCACAGGCTCTGGCGGAGCATCCCTCCGCCGACACTAGTCCTGCAACCGGGCTTTATTGGCTAGGTCCTCCTAACCGCGGTTTCTGGAACCCCCAAATGCGCAAAGGGGCCGTCGCCTTCGGCCGGCGCCCTTTTCTATGGTCTGAAACCGTACCGAGTTCAGTGTTGACTCTCCAGCCTGCGCTCGGAATCAATTGATCGTTGGTATGAACTTCTAATGGCTTATTTCAGGAAGCCTCCGCTCCCTCCGGGGCTTCCACCCTCCACAGGAGGGAGTTTGGAAAATGCCCGGCGATCCCAGGAATGTCGCATGCACGCGAAAAACTGCATGCAGCTTGCCGAGGATGCCACCAACCCGCAGGTAAGAAGGACCTTCGTCGATCTAGCGCACCATTGGACGAGGCTCGCTGTCGAGCTGGAAGACGCCCAGATACTTCTCATACCCTGAACGAACTAGCGGCCGAGAAGGCCCTGTCGCCCGCTGGCGATGGTCACAACCCCCGCCCCTGGTGAGGCGCCCGCGCCGCTTCCTACACGATCCACCCGAACTCGCGCGCCTTGTCGTTGGCGAGCTGCCAGGCGCGAGTGACGAATTGGGACTGTGTCATTGGGGCGCGTTTATCATTCTCGCGTGGGAAGTTCTTGGCGATGAGCTGAGGAGAGTTGGGCAGCTTGTAATACGTGACGACGTAGGTGGTGCCGGGTTGAATGACGAGGAGCTTATTCCCTCGCACTTCAATGAGTAGATCCCCGTCAGTCATTGGGACTCTGATTGTGAGGGTTCGCCTAGAAATTTTGCCCTCGCCGCATTCGTTAGTTGTTCGCGGTCGAAATCTCCGATCACTATGGTGTCGAACAGCGTTTTCATGTCGTTCTGATCGGACAATTCGCGCTCATAAAATGGCAACCTCTCCATTGCCGCTATCGCGTACGCCAAAGCCTTGGCGACTAGGTAGTCGCGACGTCTAACATCGATCATGGTGTCACCCCTTTTCTCACCCCCGGCCGCTTGCCGTTTGTGAACTCGACGCCTGCCTTTTCGAAAGCGCGGCGGATCGCCTCCAGCGTCTCAGGGGCGCCAGCATACGCGCCGGTCTCAATGTTGCTAACGGTGTTGCGGTGAACGCCTGCCCGCTCCGCCAGGTCGCGGACGGTCCAATTCAGTAATCCCCGCGCTGCCCTTATCTGTGCGCTTGTCACACGTCATCCAACTTGTGCTATTGTCACATGTGCTTAGCACGGGAGGGGATCCGATGCCGGTACCCGCCGCAGCCGTCACTGATTGCATTGGCCCTCAATAATTCGTCAAAGACGGAACTCTATCGCTACCTGCCTGTTTGGAGTCGGGGGATAAGCGCGAGGGGTGGCGGAGGGGTGCTTCCGCCGCCGAACGGGAGGGAAAACCATGACAAAACTCGAAGTGCTCTTTGCCGAAAAGGCAGAAAAATTTGCTGCCATATGTGCGCTAGTGGCGCGTGAACTTGGCTATGGCGAGCTGTCAACAATAAGCGAAGAGGATCGGAACCAAGTAGAGGATGACGCGGAGCAGTATGTGGAGCTGTGCGGAGAGAGACGGTTGAAATGCAAACCAGCCCTACCATTCGCCCGATCACGCCTCTACGACGTCTCTTGGGGGAGTATCACGACATTTGCGAAAGAATCCTCGATGAGCGTGAAATCGAGGTCGGTCTCTGGGTCTACCGGAGAAGGACCCAGAAAAGGCGTCGGCCGACGTCCTTCTAGCAGCAGGCGAAACTCGAGACAGAGTATCGAGTCATGATCTCAGTGAAAGAATGACATTTTCCGTGGCGGGGCCAAGGCCACTAGCCGAAAGTGGCTCGCGGGAGTCTTCCGTCGGACGACTCCACTGCTACAAATCTAAAGCGCGGTAATGCGAGGGACAGGCGATGCGCGATATCCGTAGCGATCTACAAGAGCGTGCCAATCTTATCGAGGAGCAGATCAGAGCTGCTTGTGCCCATTTTGAGAAAATGGTCCAGCAGCTGCAAAGCGAGCGGGATGCGGACGTAGCCGAGCTGAAGTCGTCGCTCGCATGGATTGGCAAGGTCATGGAAGCCGAGCACCGTCGCATGGGCGACGTGCTGACGCTGACGAACCCCCAGGCGCCGCCGCAGCTCTCGCTCGCCGACAGGCTCAGAAAGGCAGGGCGTGGCTAGGGAGCTGTTTGCGCCTAGTGCTTGAGTGCTTTGCCCGAAATGCAGGGAACCCAAGAAGATCCAGGCACTCCAGGGATACGAGAGGGCGTCGGCCTTCGGGTCGGCACTCTTCTTGTTCACCGATGGAGGCTGCGATGAGCCAACGCCTATTGATCAGTGTCCGACGTTTCTGCGCAGGAGGATCAGACGGTCGATGCTTTCCTGGCAGCGTGTGCCAAGACGAGCGACGCCTAGTCAGGATGCTCATTCGCGGTGTCGACCATCGATCTCTCTGACTTCAACTCACCTGGGATTTCTTGATTCTCTGGTGTCGAATCCTTTGCGCCTAGCGCAACCGGCGACCCTTCTGCTTAAGTGACCCCGGTTTACAAGGTTGCCGGTGGGTCAAAATTGATTAGTTCGACCGCTTGGCTCTGACCGGACAAGAGCCCTTCAACCGTGCATCACTGCCAAGGACTTGGCAGACATAGACCTTCTTCAGGGGATCATTGTGAACCTCAGACACAGACACATGCCATCCGTAGTTCTGGGCCACGATGGCGATCTGTTCTTCCTCGCAGTAGGGCGTGTCAATCGGGCCGTATTTGGTGATCTGAAAATTGCCTTGGCACTGGATGCGCGCCGCGGCCGGCACAGATGGGGCTAACAGCGCCACGACAACAAGGCTGGTGAAACTAATTCGGCGCATGGCCATCACCTTGGGGCAAAATAGGGTCAGCGGTCACCCCTGTTTGCTTAAGGCATAGCTCCGTTTTCCGCTACCTAAGCAAAGCAGCGTGCGCGGTTCTTCGCGCTGTCTCGGGGTAGAGGGCAATTCCTATACCGACTTGCCGCAAACTCGGTTCCAGGGCGTCCCCCCGGGGGATCGGGGCCTCATCGAGGACGGTCGCGCACCATTTGATGCTCTCTTAATTAGCAGCGACGCACGCGCACGCCATTCACTACGACATAGTGGCAAGCGGGATGCACGACCACAGCACGACCCGGCGCGACGCAACCACACAGGAGTTCCATGGTTCGACTTTTGTCCGGCGTGAAAAGCGTTCAAGGCGTTCCATGGCCCGCACGTTCAACCTCCGTATACAGGAACGCCTGCCCGATTTGGTAGTAGATGTCAGCTTTCTCATTGCGAACAGCGTCGAGAACGCTCGGAAACATGGCGGAAGGCAGATGCATGGTGATAATCCCGTCATTATCCGTATCGAGCTCATAAGGCATTCCGGGATCCTTGAAGCGGATAAAAGCAAGAGTTTTGCCAGCAGAATCACTCAGCGAAATCTGGGCGCGGTTGTTTTGGTAGCCGTTCGGACCGCTGTAGAACAGGATGCTGTATTTTGACACATTGGACATGAGATCCTCCGCGAGCGTGGCAATTGGAAATCCCTAGATCTTAAGGCATTGGACGACTCGAAGGGCACACGCGGCACGGACCCCATCCCTTCCTCATCCTCACCCAACATTTGCATGAACCAATAAAGAAGCCCCGGCCAAGGTGGTTGACCAGGGCTTCCCATTACCAAAGGAGTGATCGCAGGGAACGACCACCGCAGTCACCGTAGCACAACCCCGGCCCTCTAAGCCATCAAGGCGCTGATACTGCCAAGCTGGAAGTGGCTTTCAGGAGAACCAAAGACTTTGATGCAAACCACCCAATCGGCGTCCGTCGCCGAGACGGGTTTCAAGAGCTCGGAGAGCTGCTCGTCTGCCAGCTTTGGGTTGATCTGACAGACAATCATACGAGGGCGCTTCAGACTTATCGCCTGTTCTAGCCGCTCTAGCTGTTCATGAAGCTGCGGCGCTGCCCATGCTGCCACTTTCGGCCTGAAGTGCTCTACAGTCCCTCAACCGCCCCGGCACACCCTCCAAGTTCGCTCACAGCCCAGCTCAACGCGCATTGGAGAGTCGTGGATGATCCGCTGCAATGGATCCTCCAGCGGAAGAAGGGCAATCCAAGGAAGAAGAACTCCGGCTGCAAAACCGATCCTTTTGCAGAACGCGAGAGGGACTGCTGCGCTGCGTTCGTGAGTACTGCGGCGAGGTCGACGCCGATGCTCTCGCCAAACTTGAGGCGTTACCCGATTTCCACGTCGATTGGAAGAAGCCTAAATGACGGCGCAAAACTTGGAAGTTTACGAGACGTTTCAGGCACCAGGAGCCAGTTTCGTAAGGCATTGTAAAATCAGGCACTTAACCATTGCTAGTAATGGGCGGCATGAACGGCCCAAAGTTGACCAGTATGTCCCTTACCGTATTGATGCTCCTTCGAAAAAGCCTCTCGTCCACGACCTAGGCCCGGCAGTAAGCAGTGTCTTTCTTAGTGTAGGCCGCATGCGGCAGGCTCAGAACATGATCGAAGCTCTCGCCTTCGCTCGTGAGATCGGCACTCCTTTGAATGCCCATGCCACTATTCATTGGGTCGGGACTGACGCTGGTGATGATCCAGACGGTCGGCGCTTCGCCAAAGTACGTGAGGGCTTCGACAAGTGGCTCAAGCGTCATGGCATCCCAGGCGGTCTGACCGCCATATGGGTGCGCGAGCGCCTTTCAGGTGGCACGGCGGAGGTTGTCCACTGCCACATGCTCTTCCACCTGGCGCACCCCTTTTTGAGGGGCGGGAAGCGCCTTCAGGTGGTGAGGGCACTCGAGCGGCTCATCGACCGTCACGGCGAAGGCGATTACGCCGACTACACGCTCAAGCTTACCTTCCCTCGCAATCCGAATGGCATCTATCTCGTGAAAGGTGGAGGACCTGAGGTGTGGCGCAGATTTGGTGTTCCACGTTCCTGGCGAGGAGGCCCTCGAATCTCCATTTTCGGCAAGCGGTCTGGCACCACGCAGAGCATCGGTCCAGCTGCGCGTCAGCAGCGGCATGCGCGACAGCAAGATTAAGGTTGCCAGCCCCTGGCT
>Ga0116225_1000722_pt1 | contig 24870 bp, 22 predicted proteins | sample Sb_taG_8_FD_88968 | JGI IMG/M metagenome (GOLD analysis project Ga0116225, IMG submission 88968) | Peat soil microbial communities from Weissenstadt, Germany - Sb_50d_c_BC metaG | ecosystem: Environmental > Terrestrial > Soil > Wetlands > Peat | place: Germany: Weissenstadt | collected 2010-09-21 | reverse complement strand
CCCGGACCATCTTTCGACGGGGGTATATGCGAATTGGATGAGGTCTTCCTCGGCTTCCCTACCGCAGCCTCAAGCTCGGCAATCCGCGCCGCCATACGCTCGATCAGCGCCGCTTGCTCGTCAGCAAGGCGTCCTTCTCGGTGTCGCTCAGGCGATAGCGGAGAGGCAGTTTCATACATAGGTTGACTCATATTCCGAGTCCCCATGCAACCGTTTTCGCCAGCCACCTGAGCAATTACACCTAGGCCCCACCTGGGAGTGCGCACTCCTCGCGCCGTTGTCGATTATAGTGTATTTCCCCAGCAGGTCAAACGTGGCCATAACGCTCTCAGGGCTCCGAACTCAGGTTAACGTGGTTTTACGGCTTCACCGGCTGTGACTCGATGGCCGGCTCACCGCAAGACTCAAGACCAGTCGGCCCCGGCGCAAAGGCAGCCGCGAGAATCGCCTGCTTTTCCATATGGCGAATTGGATGATCAGTCTGGGCACAAGACATTCTTGGGGCGCCAGTGTGACGCTGCCGCACAGCACGTTCAACTCTCGAGGATTTTATTAGCATCGAAACGGCCAAAGCTGATGCGAAAGGATCGACCCAGCAGTATTCCCGAAATACGAAAACCAATCATGGACGTTGCTGCGTCACCTTGAAGCGTGGCTGGGGGTGCGGAAACCCGATCCATTTGAGTTCTCAGACGCCTCTGTGCGCCGTGTCATGCATTGAAGGGCAAGATAAGGCTGCTGTCTGCAATCTTTCTCCGGAAGCTGCCCTTCTCCTTTCGGCCCATGGACGCTGTCCCCGGTGTTCGATGTCGTCCCCAACAACCGGACGACCCTGGTGTTGCGTCCTGCGCGAGACATCGAGGCGACGGTCAGCATCGACGTCGCCTACCCGGCATGGCCCAGCTTCCGCCTGACCAAGGAACAGGCGTCCGGGATCCGCGAGCAGATCGAAGACGGTATGCGGAAGTTGCCGGAGATTCTCGACCGCTTCGAGGTATCGTCCAGGGACCGCCAGACACTGGCCCCCCTGCTGCCGACCGGCACGGCCCTGGCACCGCCATGGTAATTCGCAAGGACGGCCACCATTCCATCATTCATGGTTCGATCCGTGCTTATCAGGGGTGCGCCCATATCCACTACATATTGGGGTGGGTCGTCGTCCTGGCGGACCCAGGTTGAGCAACGGGTGACGCAACCGTTTCCAGAGGCTCTTGTTGCGGCCAAAGGGAGGCGGCGGAGACCAGGGGTTCAATGCCGATCAATTCAACTTGATCATCGTCGATCGCGACCCGGATATAGCGGGCTTCACGAAGGCCGATCGGGCAGGAGATTTCGTGCTGACCGCTCGGCAGAGCGCAGCGCCGTTCTGCCGCCTGAGCATCGGCTTCTTCGATGGGAGTTGACACCACGAACCCCGCCGGAGCCGAATCGTTGGCGACCTTGACCTGAATGGCGGAAATGTTGGGGATCGGGCGGCCTAAATCGATGATCACGGCTATCGGCTGGTTGGCGAACTCGCGTTTTGCCTTCCAGCCGCATCTGGTCCCCTGGCGCAACAAATTGTCGGGACCGCAATTGCTGTCTACGGTGCTTCCGGAAATGGCGAAGAGTTTCCGGTTCATGCTGCTGACGCTCTGCATTCGGGGCGCACGGGGAAGGATTTGTTCCAGGAACCGCCTGACCGCATCCATTCGGACGACATTGATTATTTGCCTGTCGCCCATGTCCCTTATCTCGGTGACGATCCCGATCGGAGTGCCTGTTGTCGTCGATTGCGATTCGATGAACAGGACCGGACTGCCGCTGTCGGTTTGAGCCAATTTGCCCTCTGGATCAGCCGGCTCCATCCTGAAGATGGGATCCTTGTCGGATTTTCCCGAAAAGTTCGCCCGAACATAGCCGACACCGAGGGCAGCGATGCCATTATCCTGCTCGCTGCCGATGCGGCGTTCCACGTCCAATTTACCGTTTTGGCGATTGATCCGATCGAGAAGCGGATCGAGGTTGCTGTCGCCGACGAGAGAATTTGGGCATTGATCGGCCAGAGGCCCTTGAATCCTGAGCAACGCCATATCCAGATTGGAAGAGCGGTAAACCCCCGATGGGGAGACTGTCGCCTGACGTTGGTTGGGACCGACGATTACGGCCGAGTCCGTGGTCATCACATGATTTGCCGTGGCCACCCAGCACCCGCTTTCGTGATGGAAGACCCATCCTTGGCCCCATTCGGTTCCGGATCGAATCAACACTGGCTCCGCCCGGGCGGAAACGGCGATCATCCCGACGCAGACCGTGGCCAATAGCAACGCCTTCAGCATTCCTAATTTCCTTCCTCTTTGGCGACATCGCCGTCGTCGGGTTTTTTCTTGGATGAAAAGCCTTCTCTGAGATTTTTCAGGACTTCGAGCACGCCTATGGGAAGCCCCAGAAAGACCAATAAAACATGAATATTAGGGTCTTTCATGATGGTTTCGAACGTGGACTGCGATACGATATCCTGCTGTTTCTCCAAAGCGAACGACCCGTTCACGGTGCCGACAGGAGAAACCAGCCCGACACCGTTGGCGGTTGACGATGCTTCGATCAACATGCCCCGCTCGGTATTATTGACGTTGCTGAAATCGATATCGGCGAAACCGTGCCATATGCTCGCTTCTTTGCCGTCGTCCGGATCGACATCAGCGTCAAAGAGTTGTGAACCGGCGCCAATCGCTATGCTGTCGGCCTCATACAATCCAGATGACATGAAGGGGAGGTTGGCAATGCTCCCTCCCCAAATCCTGTCGATAATCTTCGTGAAAATATGAAGCTGGCCGCTCAAAATTGGCAGGGAAGGGCCCTGTTCGGCGCCACCCGATTCAAGGCCAACAATCATACGCCCGTAAATGGGCAGCCGGACATGTTCCGGCCATGGGCAACCGTTGCGTTTGCCATTTCGGCCCACAGTAAATTTCGTGTTGCCATCGACCGGCTGTAATGAAGAGTCATTATAGGACCAGCCATATCGCCCAACGATGCGGATATTCAGATTGTCTCCGATGAGACGTTGATAATAGACATGCGCCCCTGAGCCGGGAGGAATCCGGATGATGATCCTATCGTTGCAGGCGGTGGCTCCCGGCATCGCCGCAGCGGGCAATTCGATGACGAAGGGCGAACTTTTAGGGATTTGAATCTCTACATATTCGGAACGAAGCGTCGCGGATATGAAGGTTTCAAGCTTGATCCCTTTCGTAAGGCTGGACAAAAGAAGAATCACAAGAACAATATAAACATATTTCCATTTATGATTTCGGAAATGCAGCTTTACCGTACGGGCGTGTTCGGCCGCTCGCCCTCTCAGCCTCCGATGAGAGGGCATCTTTTCTTTGTGATCCGTCATCGCGCGGGGAGCCAAATATGGAACTTTTGGTCGCTATCCCCCACCACATCGCTGACCGAGATCGTCATGATCGAGTCCCCGCCAGCCGCGGGTAAGGCGCTGATATCGACCGTGCAGGTGAAGTTAAACCCCTCCACATGAATCCCCTTTTGTGCAGCAATGCAATTGCTGGGGGCACCGCTTTTGCTGAGACCCGAACTGATCATGGCCCGCGCCGCGAATGCCCGGGGGAAATTGGCCATGATGGTCAAGTGCGTATCTGCCTGATTGAAAATCGCCGGGACGAAGGACGCCTGCGGATCGATATCGCAATTGGCTCCCCTGCGGATCACGGAAGCCAATTGCTCGATATGATATCTTTGCTTCAATGGCTCCACATAGTTCCAATTCGGATCGGGCTTTAGCTTCGCCGGTGCCGATAATGTGCCGGACGTCTCGATGCGAGCATGGGCGTGATACGCCCCATCCTGCGACACCGCGCCCAGACAAAGGGAATTTCGCCCCGGCATACCGCCTGGGATGCGGATCAGGGTTGGATCGGCCTCGCCGGAAAGCGATCCCAGCCACAGGCCAACCAGCGCCCCGGTTCCGCCGACTTTGACGGTATCGCCCAAGCTCTCCTCTAGCTTGGCCTCCAGGAAATCTTCGGCATGGGCAACCGGCAGCCCGGTGAAAAATACTAAAACAATCCACAAAGACTTCATAAAACGGATCATGGCTTCCCCCCAAAGAGTCCATTACTCTCTAAAACTAGTTAAGGGCGCTCGAAGCAATTGCGTACCCCTCATTGTTCTTGCATGCTAGCGTTCCATGCATTTCAGAGCCGACACTGTCTAACGTCAAGGCAACGGTGCAATCAGAGGATCCTGCTTCATTCAAATCGAGGCCAAATTTAATGGCATTGCCAGACGCTGATCCGGACCTAAGCATGTTAATCCTTTTGCCGCTATTGTCAGTCTTCCATGAGCTGTATTCTGTTCGCGTCATAAATTCGGTAGTGTTGTTTGCTGTGTGGGATATGTATACAATAAATACGGCGCCAATTTTATCTGATACATAGTGACTTCTTGTTGTGCTGCCGACAAAGCGGATGGGCAGACTGCTGGTGGTGGTGATTGCACCCAGTAGCGCCGCATTGCGCAAGTTCTGATCGCTGCTAGCAAACGCCATGCTGAGTGCCAACTGACGCAAATTTCTATCTTCCGCATAAGAAAGAGCCTGTACAAGGCCCGACACGCGCACGGTGTGGTCCGGCGAACTCATCAGGTCGAGAACGCGGTTGATGTCGGCCTGATGGTCGATACCGGCTCGGGTGACTTGCTCAGCGGTAAGCGGGGTCTTGCTCGTTTGCGGCGCGCACGCCGTCAGCGCAAAGGCGATGCAGCAGTTCAGGATAAAGAAGCGCATTAGCCGTCGCCCCGTCATTTGAGGAGATCCGATTCAATTGCGTATTTCTCGCCATTGGCGCAGGCCATGGTCCCGTGCGCCGTTGACCCGACGCGATCCAGGGCCAGGTTGACGTTGCATTTTGGGCTTCCGGCGTCGTTGAAATCCGCAACGAAGCTGAGGCGGTCCCCTGAAACCATCCCGCTTTGCGGGACACTGACGTTTTTCTTATACTGATTGCTGTAAGTCAATGTATTGTATTCCGTGATCGTGTCGAAGGTGAGTGACTTCTGGTCAAAATTGCGAATGAATACGTATGCCTTTTCATCTATCTTTTCCGATAGATAGTGATTATTGGAGCCGTGTCCGACAATCGTAATTGGAATATTTTCCGCCGTGCCGACAGCACCGGCCAATGCGGCGCCCCGCAAAATGGGATCGCTGCTGGCAAAGGCGCTGGTCAAAAGCAAATTACGCAATATCCGGTCGCCATTGGCGACGCCAACTTCCAGCGTCGCCAAGCGCACGGCCGGGTCTGGTGAATTCAGCAGATCCAGATCTCGCGTGATTTCCCCCTGACGCTCCGCGGCGCTTACCTTCGGCGGGGCATTGTTTGGCTTCAATGCCTCTATCCCCAGCCCCATCAAGGCGAACGGCACGAGAACCGCCGTGTTGATTACCTGGCCCGTCGTATCGATGCCCGCCGCAATCAAATTCTTGCTCCCCGCATTTGGGGTGTCAAACACCCATTGAACGGTGTAGTATTCGTTATTGTTGCAAGACATGGTTCCATTGGCAAAACCGCTATGATTGGCCAACATGGCTTGATCCAGCAGTAAATTTACTATGCATTTTGAGATTCCGGCATTGGCAAAATCCGCGGCAAAACTGATCCGGTCGCCGGACACCACCCCCAATTGCGCAAGATTGACCACGGTTTGGCCTTCGTTTCGCGTTCTATTGAAATCGGTGACCGTGCTGAAAGTGAACCGGTTCGCGTCAAAATTACCGGTATATATATTAAAAGCACCGCCAATTTTGTCGATGAAGTAATGTCGCGCTATATTGTATCTATCAATTTTTATAAGTATACTTTTGTTGGTATGAAAGAAACTTGCCAGGGCCGTGCCGCGCAAGGTGGGATCCATGCTGACGAGCGCTTGGGAAATAGCCTGCTGACGGTCGCCCGCCGGAATCTGGTCGAATGCCACGATGCGCAGTGCCGGGTCTGGCGCATTCAAAAGGGCAAACGCTTTGTTCAACGCGACTTGATGGTCAACATCAGCATTGCCGGTCGGCTGTTGGGTCGATGCCGCCCCTGCCGTGTTCGTAGCCATGCCGAGAAGACACATTATCGCCATAGCGCAAATGATCGTCCTTAACCACATATCTCCGCCCCCGCCCCCGCCCCTGATTCACGGATCCCGATGTGATTCCGGCCACCCCAAGATCATATCGGCCGGATTATTAAATGAGGGTACCCCCGCAGAAACCTTTTGATCGTCTCATAAAGAGCCGTTTCGGGTCAAGGTTGTGGTAACCTGCGGTTCCAGCCATTCGATGGCGTGACATGCTCCACAAAAACTAGACCACTCTGAGTTGGAGTGGTCGTGCTCCTGGCGACGAAGTGTCGGTTTTCAAGAATTGCCACAGAGGTTGGTGGATCACAAGCTCACCGGACCCCAATCAGCCAGCCGCCGCCGGTGACGACGAGCGCGCCGCTCGCTAACGCCCAGACTCTCCGGGGTCATCGGGCTCTCCGGGGTCATCGGGCGATGAGACGCGTCGTCCCACGCCCTTCATCTTCCGGCCATCGAGCAACGCCCCTATTTCCGCCGCGACACGGTCGGCGGCCACGCGCAGCGCTTCGTCGATATGAACATAGCGTTGGGTGACGCCACGGGCGGCGTGGCCGAGCAGGGCGGCGATGGTCAGTTCGGAGAATCCCATGTCGCCGGCCACGCTGGCGAAGGTGTGGCGCAGCGTGTGCGGAGTGACATCGGCCAATTCCGCCTGCGCGCAGACCCGGTCGAGCACCCGCACCACGCCGACGAAATGTCTGTCCCCCCAATCGGCGGGGAAGACATAGGGCGATCCGGTGCGCCTCGGCTGCGCGGCGATCAGATCGATGGCGGCTTGGCCGACCACGCGCACATGGGCGCCGGTCTTGCTGTCGGGCAGGCGGATGCAGCGGGCCTTCATGTCCACCCAGGACCATTGCAATTGCAGCGCCTCCATGCGGCGAAAGCCGGTCAGCAGGAAGAAGCGGATGGCCGCCAATCCGGTCGGATGCTCGCCCTCGGCGGCAAGTCGGCGCAGCGTCTCGCCCAGTTTGGCGATGTCCGCCGTGCCAAGGCGGCGGTCGCGCGGCTGGCTGGCCAGTTTGCGCACGCCATGGGCCGGATTCTTCTCGATCTTTCCCAACCGCACCGCATGTTCGAGAATGCTGTGCAGGGTGGAAATGGTGCGGGCGGCCACGCCTTCGCCACCGCTGGCGGCGCCGCCTTTGCCCCCGGCCCGCGCCTTGGCGGTCTTGCCGGCGGCGATATCGGCCTGCATCGCTTCGATGTCGCTGAGCTTCAAGCTGTCCACCGCCCGCCGGCCCAGCAACGGTTTGATGTGGACGGTGATGCGGCTCTTGTCCATCGTCAGCGTCGAGGCCTTGATCGGCCGGCGACTCCGTCCGACGATCCGGCCGGCCTCGGCCTCCTGAAGATACCAGTCGCAGATTTCGCCCACGGTGACGCCGCCGGTGTCGGGCTCCGACAGGGCGGCGGGATCGATGCCCTTGGAAACGGCCACCAGCTTCTCATGGGCGATGACCCGCGCCTCCTCCACCGTCATCAGTCCGTAGCGCCCGATGACCACCCTTCGGTTTTTGCCTTCGGGAGTACGATAATGGATGACGAAGCTCTTCAGTCCGGACGGCATGACTTGCACGCCGAAACCGCGCAGCTCGCGATCCCAGCAAAAACTTTCCCGACCTTCGACCCCAACCTTGGAAGGTTTCAGAGCTTCGACAACCCGTTTTGTGAGTTTTTCCGTTGCCATTCAAAGCACTCCGACGAGTTTGCTTAGAATCTCCCGGTTCGGCCGCATTCAAACCAGAATCTAAGCGCTTGAAAGCAAGTCGGAGCGTATCGCCGGACAGTCTCGTCGGCAACTGGAATCAAGTATCATATTGATAATGCGTAGTTTATCGCACGTTAGAAAGCCATAGCGTACACGCGCATAAGTAGATAAAGAACCTTGCCAAGGTTGGGGTCGAGGGTTCGAATCCCTTCGTCCGCTCCAATTCCTCTCGGGACATCAAACAGATAAGGGCGGCCAGTGGCCGCCCTTTCTGCTTATTTGGGCCTCAAATCCGCCGAAAATAAACTTGATGTAAGCACTTGGCGGAAAGTTGCCGGATAGCTTGCGTGGCTTCGGCGAGTGGAATTCTCTCCATTTTCCGAGCCATCCCAGCCCCAATTATCGGCACGGCTCTACCGACACTGTGATGGGGCGGGGATGCCGCACCCCTGTCAATTTCCATCATCCCGATCCGGTCGTTCACTTCGGCGCCCTTCAGTTTGGGGGGGCTCCCGTTGCCCACGCCGCCGTCAGCATCGCCTGCTGCACCCATCCTCCGTAGGCGTATCGCACGCCATCTCTGACCGGTCAGCAGCCCGTCAGACGGCTACGCTCCACCGCCAACCCGAACAAGGGGCGTGCCTGGATGCCGACATAGCTTCCGGCAAGAGCGGCGGCGAACCACGCCCAACCGTGCAGGCTTGATGAGGCGATACCGCTGAAATAGGCCCCGATGTTGCAGCCATAGGCCAGGCGCGCGCCATAGCCCATCAACAGACCGCCGACCACGGCAGCCGCCAGAGAGCGCGGGGGCACCCGCCAGGTCGGCGAGAATTTGCCGGCCAGCCCGGCAGCAGCCAAGGCGCCGATGACGATGCCGAAATCCATCACCGAGGTGATGTCCTGGAAGACGCTGGCCTGTAGCACCTGGGCGCGGGCTGGTGCGCTCCAATAGCCCCAAGAGGCCACGTCCAAGCCGCCAGCGGCGGCGATCTTCGATCCCCACAGGGCAAAACCTGACGTGACGCCCCAGGGCCGGCCAGCCAAGAGCAAGGTGGCCAGATTAACCAGAACCAACGCCACGGCTCCCCAGGCCAGCGGCCAGGAGCCACGGGACAACCGCGTGAACAGGCCGGTCACAGGACGGGGCGTGACAGCAATCGTGCCGTGGCGGCGGCGCTCCAGCACCAAACTGATCCAAGCCACGGCGGCAAACGCTGCGAGATTAAGGGCAAGAGCCGGCAGCAGGCCCAGAGTCGCGATGAGGGAAATAGGGCCAAGGTCCGGCAGCGTCTTCCACAAGGGCAGGTGATAGACGCCGATGGCCGAACCGGCAATGAAGCCAGCCAGGGTCACCACCATGCGCGTGCTGCCGCCGCCCACGGTATAAAGGGTGCCAGAGGCGCACCCACCCCCCAATTGCATGCCGATACCGAACAGGAAGGCCCCCAGCACCATGGAATATCCCACGGCGCCGATCTCGCCCTTGACCGGCTGACCGAAGACGCTGCCCTGGGCGAGCAAGGGGAAGAAGACAAGAACGACCAAAGCCAGCATCAGCATCTGGGCGCGCAATCCCGCGCCGCGCCGGTCAGCCAGGAAAACCCGCCAAGCCGAGGTAAAACCAAAGGAAGCGTGATAGAGGCTGATACCAGCCACCGCGCCCACTACGAACAGCACGCCCTGACGCCAGGATATGGTTTCGCCCAACAAGATGCCGCCGGCCAGCAGCAAAGTGAAGGCGATAGCCACCACGCCGCGGTTGATCTCGCGCAGACTGGGCGGGGTAACGGCGCTTAACGAGGCGTCAACGGGAAGGTCGAGAGTAGACGACATGATGCCCTCCAAGGCCAACGGCATGAATTTCCTGTTAGATATGGCGGTCACGCGATTACCAGAGCTCTAACTGTGGAAATTTATATATTTCACATATAAAAATGTCAATATTATGTTTCTAACAAAAAATACCTGTTGTAATAAGCGAGGCTCTCCAACGCCTGTACGATGAGGCTAAGCTGGCTGAGCAGATTTGGTTGTGTCGCTAGCCATTGGCGAAGGTTCGTGTTGTTTGCAATTTTTGCGTCGAGACGATTCGTTAAGGCTCGGGTTTTATCTGTCCGTCCGTTTGTCCTGCTGAACCATCAGCCACGAATGTGCCCGGATGTTCGCAACGGTGCGAATGGCCGTGGGCGAATTACATTTCGGTACGAATTGACCAACGGCATGCCAAGTTTTCCGCCGCAAAGGATTTGGCATGATCCATGCGTAGTCCTTTAGCGTCGGCGTCCATCCAGTCAGGCCCCCGACCGAGTACGGCCTAAGCCGTTTTCCGCAACCGCGCATCCCTTCGGATGCCCGAGGGGAGAGCGTCATGGCCGTGCAGCAAGTCCTTGTCGGATGCAAATCCGGGTTCGTGGAACATCACGGCCTTCGCCGGGTGCCGCCGGCCGCCGTGGTGGTGTTGGTGGCCTTGGCTCATCTCGCCCTGGGGCTGCTGGCGCTCCGGCAGGGTGGAACCGATACCCCCATCCTCCTCACTCCGCCACAGCCGGTCAGCGTGCGGTGGGTTGCCGCGCCGGAGCCGCCGCAACCCGCAGCCCCGTCTCCGGCTTTCCAGCCGCAGCCCGCCGCGAAGCCGGCGCTGGCCCCGCCGATGCGGCATCCGGTCGTCCAGCGCCGTCCAGCGGTCATCGCCGCCGCCGCGCCTGCCGCTTCCGCCGCAACGCCTGCCGAGGCTCCAGCCCAAGCCCCAACTCCAGCCGCCGCCGCGCCGGCTGGTCCCGAGCGTCAGGCGGAACCGTTGGTCCCGCCGCGTGCCGACGCCGCCTATCTGTCTAATCCGCCCCCCGCCTATCCCGCTGCCGCCCGCCGCGACCATCAAGAGGGCCAAGTCATGCTCCGCGTCCTGGTCGCCGCCGACGGCCAGCCGCGACAGGTGGTGGTGGAGCGCGCCAGCGGCTTTACCACCCTTGACGATGCTGCCGTCGCCGCTGTCCGCGCTTGGCGCTTCACCCCTGGCCGGCGCGGCGAGACCGCTATCGAGGCCTGGGTGCTGATCCCGATCTCCTTCACGCTGAGGATCCGATGATGCCCATGTCCCCGTCTGCCGACTCCTTCGGTCTCGCCCATTTCCTGGCCCAGGGCAGTCCCATCGAACTGGCGCCCTTATACCTGCTGGCCCTGATGTCGATCGCCACGTGGTGCGTCATCGTCCTTAAGACCATCCAGGCGATCCGCGTTCGCCGCCAAGGCGGTGCTTTCCTGCGCCAATGCTGGAACGGTGGCGGCAAGGCGCAGATCGAGCAGTATTTGGGACGCCACGCCGCCGCCGATCCGTGGAGCCGGTTGACCGCCACGGGATTGGCCGCCTGCGGCCAATTGGCCGGCTTGCCCGTTGATGCGCCGCTGAGTCTGGGTGCGCCCGACCAGTTCCTGACCCGCGTGCTGCGCCGGGGCATCGGCTGCGAGATCCTGGAACTGGAATCCGGTCTGACCGTCTTGGCCATCGTCGCCTCGGCGGCGCCCTTCGTCGGGCTGTTCGGCACCGTCTGGGGCATCTATCACGCTCTGATCGCCATCGGCACCAGCGGCCAAAGCAGTTTGGCCCAAGTCGCCGGACCGGTGGGCGAGGCTCTGGTGATGACCGCGTTTGGCTTGGGCACGGCGTTGCCTGCGGTGCTGGCCTACAACATCTTCGTCCGCTCCAACCGGCGCATTCTCGCCGACCTCGACGGTTTCGCCCACGACCTGTTCGTGTTCCTGGGCTGCAGCCTTGATGCGCGGGGAGTCTGACCATGGCCTTTGGCTCATTTTCCGGCGACAACACGGCTCAGCCCACCGCCGAGATCAACATGGTTCCGATGATCGACGTCATGTTGGTGCTGTTGATCGTCTTCATCCTGGCCGCGCCGTTGCTGGCCCAGGCGGTCAAGGTAGAGCTGCCGCGCGAGAGCGTGCCCGCCGATCAGGCTCGGCCGGCCGACATCACCGTGAGCATCGACAAGGACGGCCAGGCCTGGTGGGAAACCGCCGCTGTCGATGCCGCCGAGCTGACCCACCGGCTGGAGGAGGAGGGCCGCAAGGCCGATCCAGCCGAGCTGCATATCCGCGCCGACCGCGCCGTCGCCTATGGCCATGTCGCCGATGTGATGGCTCAGGCCTCGCGCCAGGGCCTGCACAAGCTGGCCTTCGTCAGCGATCCCGCCATTGCCCAATAAGCCGCCTTACGGAGAGCCCCGCATGATCAGCATGACCACTCGCTCCTTTCTTCTGACCGGCTCCGCGCTGGGTTTTCTGTTTGGTTCGACCAGCACTGGCTTTGCCGCCGACGATGCCGCAGCGCCCGCCCAGTTGCCGGCGGTGTCGGTCGAAGCCACCGTTCCGCCCCCCGCCGAGGGCAGCACCGAAGCAGGCTATCGGGTCAAGAACGCCGATCTTGGCCCGATGGGATCGCGCAAGGTGCAGGATACGCCGTATTCCATCACCACCATTCCCGCCGACCTGATGGAAACCCAGCAGGTGCGGAATATCAGCGACATCATCAAATACAACCCCTCGGCCCAGATCGAGCCGCGCGGCGATTTGGATTTTGGCCGGCCGCAGACGCGCGGCTTCGAAAACTCCAGCACCCAGAACACCCGCATCGACGGACTGAACTCCTACACCATCATGGCCTATCCGATGGAGGAGTACCAAGATCTGGAAATTCTCAACGGTGCCGCTGGGGCGCTGTACGGGGCCTCGTCGCCGGGCGGCACCTTCAACTTCGTTTCCAAGCGTCCGACCGACACGCCGATGCAGCGGCTGACCTTGGGCTATGACTCGCTGGGCTCGTTCAGCGAGCACGGCGAAGCCAGCGGCCAAGTCGGTGCCTTCGGCTATCGGCTCAACGCCCTGCATGGCCAGGGAGAAGGCTATGTTTCGACCAGCAGCCAGGAGCGCGAATTGCTGAGCGCCAATTTCGATGTCCGCCTGAACGACAGCACCAAGCTGGAACTGAACGGCAGCGGCTATAAGGACAACGAAAATGGCTTTCCGTCGGCTCTGGTTTATGGCTCGGGCAAAATCCCCGCCTCCGCCGGCAGCGGCACGATCCCCAGCGCCGGCGCGGCCTTGGCGTCGAATTTGCCCGCCGCTCTCGATCCCACCAAGGCCGGATATGGCGTGGTTGGCGCTGGCCAGCATTTGCAGGACGAAGATGTCAGCGCCCGGTTGATCCATGCGTTCAGTCCCGATTGGAAGCTGACCGTCGGCGGGATGTACCAAAATGTCGATCGCACCGAAAACCCCAGCGGCACCTATGGAGCAGCGGATCCGGGCAACTGGCTGATGAGCAACGGCAAGATCGCCACCATCGTCGGCGACACCGGGCTTCACACCGAGGTCGACAGCGACATCGCCTATCTGAACGGCCATGTCGAAACCGGCTCGCTGACGCATGACCTGATCCTCGGGACCAACGGCTATCAGCAGACCGGATATAATCGCAAGGGGATGAATTACCAGCTCGGCACCGCGTCTTGTCCGCCCCGGTGGTTTATTACAATCCGTCCTACAGCAATCAGGGGTCGTTCAGCAAATCGTCCTATGGCGGCCAGCAGGCTTTGGTGACGGGGGACACGGTCACCTTCAACGAGCAATGGTCGGTCCTGGCCAGTGCCAGCCAGACCTGGCTGAGCAGTGTCGGATACAACACCAACGGCACCACCTCGTCGGCCTACAACGCCTATGGCGTCAGCCCGACCGGCAGCCTGATCTATAAGCCGGTTCCCAACGTGACCACTTACCTGACCTATGCGGACGCGCTTCAGGCCGGCGATATTCTGCCGACCACCAGCGGCGGCAGCGTGCCCTTGCCGCCCTATCGCAGCACGGAATGGGAGCTGGGCGGAAAAGTCACCCTGCGCGACAGCCTGGACCTGAACACCGCGCTGTTCCACATGAGCCGTCCTTACGCCTACAACACCTCGACCACCGTCAACACCGTGACGAATTATGCCCTCAACACCAATGGCGAGCAGGTCAATGATGGCATCGAGATGATGGCCAAGGGGAAGGTTTCCGACGATCTGACCGTCTTCGGCGGCGTCACCTTTATCGATCCGATGCTGAAAAATACCTCGGACCCGACCACCGACCACAAGCTGGTGGTCAGCGTTCCCAAATGGCAGGGCAACGTCTACACGGAATACAATATCGCCGAGGTGTCCGGGCTTTCCGTCAACTCCAACGTCCATTACACCGGCCGCCGCGCCGCCGACGTCACCAATACGAGCTGGGCGGCTCCCTATGCGACGCTCGATCTCGGCACGGTCTACAAGATGACCAGCTTTGGTCACGAGATCACTTGGCGGGCCGGCGTCAACAACGTCACCAACCAGCATTATTGGGCGGCCATCCTGCCGGAAACCACTGGCGGCGGCAGCAGCCAGGCCGGCGCGACCAATACCGTCTATGAAGCGATGATGGGAGCGCCGCTGACGTTTCACGCGTCGGTATCGGTGGATTTCTAGCGCCATGACGCGGGGTGTCGCCCTCTGTCTGGCCCTGCTGCTGAGCGCCTCGCCCCTGGCGGCGCGCGAGATCGTCGATATGGCCGGACGGCAAGTGACGGTGCCCGACAATATCCGGCGGATCTATGTGGCCTATGATCCGCCGGCCATCTTCCTGAGCGCCCTGGCTCCGGATCTGATGATCGGCTTTCCCTTCGCCCGCTCGGCGGCGGGCAATGTCTTCCTGCCGCCATTGGTGCGCAAGCTGCCGATCATCGGCGGCAGTTCGCGGGTTAATCCCGAATCTCTGCTGGCCCAGAATATCGACGTCGCCATCGTCTGGAACATCCGTGGTCAGCCCGATCAGTTCGCCGCGCAGTTGACCGCCATGGGCTTGCCGACGCTGATGGTCGATGCCTCGCCGTTCCGCCAATATCCGGCGGCGTTCCGTTTTCTCGGACGGTTGCTTCACCGCGAGGCGCGGGCGGAAGCCTTGGCTCGGGCGCTGGAAGACAGCACGGCCCGCCTCGACGCCGTGCTGGGGGCCATTCCTCAGGCTGAGCGGGTCCGCGTCTATTACGCCGACTCTCCCGACGGGCTGAAGAGTCAATGTGCCGGCGCTTTTCGCGGCGAGACCGTCGAACTGGCGGGCGGCGTCAATGTGATGCATTGCGATACTCCCGACGGCATGGGTGCCAGCGTCACCGTCAATCTGGAGCGGCTGCTTTTGATCGATCCCCAGGTCATCGTTGCCCGTACCCAGGCCATCGCCCGTTTCATCACCCAGGATCCGGGCTGGCAGCGGCTGCGGGCGGTCCACGAGGGCCGGGTCTACGCCCCGCCCGAGCTGCCGTTCAACTGGGTCGAGCGCCCGCATTCGCAATTCAAGATGCTGGCCGTGCAATGGTTGGCCAACCGGCTCTATCCCGATCGGTTTCCCTTCGATTTCGCGCGGGCGACCAAGGATTTCTACACGCTGTTCTATGACATGGAGCTGACCGATGACGATGTCGCCAAACTGCGGCACTGAGGCGCTGCCGACCACCCCCTGTTGCCGAGGTCTGGCCCGGCTGCGTATCGGCGGTTCGGCGGCGGTGCCTTTGCTCGCTTTGACCCTGCTCGGCTGCATGCTGGGGTCTTTGTGCATCGGCGCTTATCCGGTGCCGCTGACCGATGTGGGCAAGATCCTGCTCGGCCTGTCTTTGCCCGAACCGCTGCGGCCGGCGGCCAGTTGGAGCGATGCCGAATTCGCCGCCGTCCAGGTGATTCGACTGCCGCGTATCCTGCTGGCGGTGCTGGCTGGTGGCGGGCTCGGCATTTCGGGGGCGGCGCTGCAAGGCATGATGCGCAATCCGCTGGTCGGCCCCGATCTGATGGGCATCTCGTCGGGCGCGGCCTGCGGCGGCATCCTGGCCATTCTGTTCGACTGGCCGTCCTGGGGTCTGCTCGCCGCCGCCTTCAGCGGAGGCTTCCTCGCTTTGGCCTCGGCCTGGATGCTGGCCCGGCTGTCGCGCGGCGGCGGTATTCTGCCGCTGATCCTGGCCGGTGTGGTGGTGGCCGCTTTCTTCACCGCTGTGCATGGGCTGATCCAATACACCGCAGACCCCGAGAACAAGCTGCCGACCATGGTCTATTGGCTGATCGGTAGTTTCGCCGGAGCGACGCCGGCTAAGGTGGACATCTTGGCCCCGCCGGTGCTGATCGGCGGCGGCATGCTGCTGATGCTGCGCTGGCGGATCAATCTGCTGTCGTTGGGCGATCTTGATGCCGCGTCGCTTGGCGTGCGCAGCGCCGGCTTGCGCTGGACCATTGTTGCCCTGGTGTCGCTGATCGTCGCCGCCCAGGTGGCGGTGAGCGGCATCGTCGGCTGGGTCGGGCTGATCGTCCCGCATTTCGCCCGCATGCTGGCCGGGCCCGATCATCGTCGGCTGCTGCCGGCGGCGGCGCTGACCGGGGCTATCTTCCTGCTGATCACCGACGATATCGCCCGCACCGTGGTGACCCAGGAACTGCCCATCGGCATCCTGACCGCCGGGCTGGGTACGCCAATTTTCGCCTTCCTGTTCTGGCGCCTGCAAGCCAAGGGGTGGAGCCATGATTGAGCCTGCCATCCGTTTCGACAATCTGGGTCATGCCTATCGCCCTGGCCGCTGGGTATTCCGCCATTGCTCGGCTCAACTGGAGCGAGGCCGCGTATTGGCGCTGCTCGGCCCCAATGGCCGGGGCAAAACCACCTTGCTGCGCTTGCTGCTCGGCGCGATGAAGGCGAGCGAAGGCAGTCTGGTGGTTCAAGGGCGGACTGCCTTCGTCCCCCAGCTGTTCCAGGTTGGTTTCGACTATTCGGTGCTCGACATGGTGCTGATGGGCCGCGCCCGCCATATCGGTTTGCTGTCGCAGCCCTCGGCGCGCGACGAGGCGGCGGCCCTGGCGGCGCTCGACCGCTTCGGTTTGGCCGATCTGGCCCGCCGGCCCTTCCACGAATTGTCGGGCGGTCAGCGGCAGATGACCATTTTCGCCCGCGCCCTGGTCTCCGATGCCGACATCCTGATTCTCGACGAACCCACCTCGGCGCTGGATTTGAAGAACCAGGCGCTGGTGCTGGACTGGATCCAGCGCCTGGCCGGCAGCGACGGGCTGACCGTGCTGTTTTCCACCCACCATCCGCACCATGCCCTGGAGGTGGCCGACGACGCTTTACTGATGCTGGGGGAAAGTGATTTCGCCCATGGTCCGGCCAGCACGGTGCTGACCGAGGACAATCTGCACGCCCTCTACGGCATTCCCTTGCGGCGGTTGGCGTTCCAGCATGGCGGGGAGACCATGGAAACCGTCGCCGCCGTTTGGAGGAATGCCGCCTCGGCATGATTCGATTCACCGAAACTCGAACGGGATCGAAAAGGTCAATTGCCGATCCGTCACGGATTCGGGCGGGAACGGGGAGGCCTTAGGTGGGGATTTTCAGGCGGCGGCCTTCGGCCAGCATGGTCCGCATGTCGGCGGCGGGGACCGGACGGCTGAACAGGTAGCCTTGCATGGTGTCGCAGCCCAAGCCGCGCAGGAATTCCAGATGCGAGATTTCCTCGACGCCCTCGGCCACCACCTTCAGCCGCAGCGCATGCGCCATCGCCACGATGGCGGTGACGATGGCGGCATCGTTGGGGTCGTTGGTGATGTCCATGACGAACGAGCGGTCGATCTTCAGCTTCTGGATGGGGAAGCGCTTCAGCACCGACAGCGACGAATAGCCGGTGCCGAAATCGTCGATCGAGCAGCCCAAGCCCATGCCGGTCAGCATGCGCACCACCGAAATCGCCGTGTCGGGATCGCGCATGGCCGAGCTTTCGGTCAGCTCCAGTTCCAGCAATTGGGGCGCCAAACCACTTTCGCTCAGCACGGTTTCCAGCGTATGCACCAGTCGGCGCGGCTGGTGGAATTGACGGCCGGAGATGTTGACGGCGACCGGCACCACTGGCAGTCCTTCGTTCTGCCAGTCCTGCACCAACTGGCAGCTGGCGCGCAGCACCTGTTCGCAGATGCCGTCGATCAGGCCGTATTCCTCGGCGATGGGGATGAATTCGGCGGGCGAGACCATGCCCTCGGGGCTCATCCAGCGGACCAGCGCCTCCATGCCGACGATGCGGCCATCGACCAGATCGACCTGCGGCTGGAAGAAGGGGACGAATTCTTCCTGGTCGAGCGCCCGGCGCAGACGGTGCTGCAATGACAGGGTCTTGACCGCGCCTTCGTTCATTTCCTGGGTGAAGCGCTGGAAAGTGCCGGGGCCGGAGGTTTTGGCCCGCAACAGCGCCGCGTCGGCGTTCTTGACCAGGGTCTCGCCATCCTTGCCATCGCCGGGCAGGACGCTAATGCCGATGCTGGCGGTAACCTCGAAATCCTCGCCCTGGATCGGCATGGGATCCTGGATGCGGACCAGAATCTGTTCGACGGTAATCATGATCTCATGCTCGTCGGCCAACCCGGTCAACAGCATGAGGAAACGGTCGCCGCCGGCGCGGGCGATGGTGTCACCGTCGCCCAGGCAGCTTTTCAGGCGGTCGGCCACGGCGGTCAGCACCTTGTCGCCGACGGCGTGGCCCATGGTGGTGTTGATGATGCTGAAGCGGTCGATGCCCAGCGACAACACCGCCAGCGGCGGGCTGGTGGCGGTCATGCGGTCGCACGCGGCGGTGAAGCGTTCCAGGAACAAGGCCCGGTTGCCGACCTGGGTCAACGGATCGTAATAGGCCAGGAAGGTCAGTTGTTCTTCGGCGGCGCGGCGTTCCGAGACGTCGAGCATGACGCCTTCCCAGGCGACGGAGCCGTTGGGCAGCAGGCGCGGGCGTGACCGGCCGCGCAGCCAACGGATCTGGCCGGCGCGGGTGATGACCCGCAGATCTTCCTCGATCGGCTCTAGCGTGCGGGCCGAACGGCGCAGGGTGGACAGGAAGGAGTCGCGGATCTCGGGGGCCAGGGCGCCCAGGAAGAGCGAGCCATCGGCCTCGATGGCGGCGGGTTCGATGCCCAGCACGTCGCGGCTGCCGTCGCTGACATAGGGGTATTCCAGCAGGCCGTCGGGGCGCAGCACGCGCTGGAAGACGATGCCCGGCAGGTTCGAGGCGATGTTGCGCAGCCGCTGTTCGGTTTCGCGCAGCGCCGCCTCGGTCTCCTTGCGCTTGGTGATGTCGCGGCCGATGCCGATGAAGACGCGGCGGCCTTCCAGGCGGACTTCGCTGGTGGCCAGCTCCAGGGCGAAGACGCTGCCGTCGCGGCGGCGGCCGACCAGTTCGCGCGGGCCTTGACCGATGATCTTGCCTTCACCGGTGTCCAGATAGCGCGCCACGTAATTGTCGTGCTGGCTGCGATAGGGTTCCGGCATCAACGCCGACACCGATTCACCGACGATCTCGGCGGCGGCGTAGCCGAACAGTTTTTCGACCGCCGCATTGACCGATTCGATGCGGCCGGCGACGTCGATGGTGATGATGCTGTCCGCCGCGTGATCCATGATCATTTGCAGCGTCTGTTCGGCGCGCTTGCGGTCGGTGACGTCGATCAGCACGCCGTCCCACAGCAAATCGCCATTCGGCAAGGCATGCGGGCGCGAGGTGCCGCGCAGCCACCGGACTTCGCCATCCTTGCTGATGGCGCGGAATTCTTCGGTGCAGGCCGACAAGGAAAGGCCCGACTCGCGGATCGCCGCCAGATGGTCGGCGCGGTCGGCCCAGTGGATGACATCCAGGCAACCCTCGGCGGTGACCCGCATGTCTTCGGGGGCGAAGCCGAACACCTGACGCACACCGGCGGTGAAGAATGGATAGGTAATGCGGCCATCGCGGCTCATCACCCGCTGGAATACCACGCCGGGCAGATTGGCGGTGATGCTGGCCAGGCGTTCCTCGACCTCGATCAACAGGGCGTCGGCGGCCTTGCGGGCGGACAGCGCGCGGAATACGGCGATCCACACCCGGCCATCGCCCAGACCGGCATCGGCGGCGGCAACCGCGACCTCGGCCACCACCGGCAGACCGGCTTTGTCGGCGCATTGGATTTCAACGGGGGAGGGACTCTCAACGCTGCCGTCGCCGATCAGTCGTTCGATGCCGGCGCCGACCGGCAGAATCAAGGTGATCGGGTGTCTGGTCAGTTCGTCTTCGGTGAAGCGGAAGGTGGCCGTGGCCGCCGCGTTGACCGCCAGGATCAGCCCGGTATCGTCGAACACGATCAAGGCGTCGGGCAGTGCTTCTCCAACCACGCGCCAAAATGCCGCGCTGACGGCACGCCCGTTGCGGGGCGCTGCTTCGACGAGATCCGTCGCGCTCTTGGTGTCGGCAATGGCCATCCGAATTTCGGTCCGTACTCTAATCTCTTACTGGGGTGTGACGTGCAAGGGACGCCACGGGGCTGAGGGTGGCGCCGGTTGCCGGTGAGGATAGCGGATGTCTCCTCATGGAAAAACTCCAAATTTATGTCCTGTGGGATAAGGATGCCGCGCAATGGTATACTACCTATGGCTGCGCCTCATCCGCCATAGGGCCGATTTTATCTGGAGTCCCGCCATCGGAGCGGTCCGCTCGCTTGGTTCGCCCGCAAAAACCATAAATTTTTCATGATCCAGCCATGTTTGCAGGTCATAAAGAGGAGCCGTCGCCTCTTTCGGCGAGCGTCCATCATCGGAGAGCGGCGACGCCGAGTGACCATCGAGACGGTTAGGCCGTCAATTCTAAAGGGGAAGTCTCATGAATCGTCGCGTTATCGCCTGTATCGCCGCTACTTTGATGTTCAGTGTTCCCGCCATGGCCTTGGCCGAGGCACCCCACCCGCATAAGCATTGGAATCACGAACATCCGCGCCGCGCCGAGGTCAATCATCGCCTGAACAATCAGAACCAGCGCATTCGCGCCGAACGCAAGTCCGGCCAGATCAGCGGCGCGCAGGCCCACCAGATGCACAAGGAGGATCACCAGATCCGCCACGAAGAACGCGCCATGGCGGCGCAGAACGGTGGTCACGTCACCAAGCAGGAACAGCGGACGCTGAACCAGCAGGAAAACGGCGTCAGCCAACAGATCGGCCGCTAACCAAGGTTTTCCGCAGGCCGCCACCACATTAAGGGATAAGGGAAAATGCCGATGCTGCGTCGCAAACTTCTCATGACCCTGGTTCTGGTGGTGACGGCCTGCGGTTCCGGCTGGGCGCAGGCCGCCGAGGACGGTCTGGACATGCATATGCTCAACCGCCTGGCCTTCGGTCCCAGCGCCGACAGCGTCGCCATGCTCCAGCAACTGGGCGTCGAGGGCTGGGTCAACCAGCAACTGCATCCCGAAACCATCGCCGAACCGCGCCGGCTGACCGATCGTTTGGCCGGATTGGAAACCCAACAGCTTGACCCGGTCACCCTGCTGGAGCGCTATCGGCCTCCCAAGGATGGCGATCCGGACGCCCGGAAAGCGGCGCGCAAGCAGATGCGGATGGTGACGCGGGAAGCCGGACAGGCCCACCTGCTGCGGGCGCTCTATAGTTCGCGCCAGTTGCAAGAGGTGATGGTCGATTTCTGGTTCAACCATTTCAACATTTTCGCCGCCAAGGGGTTGGACGCTCTGTGGATCGGCGATTACGAAGACAAGGCCATCCGCCCGCATGTGATGGGGCGTTTCCGCGATCTTCTGGAGGCCACGGCGCGCCATCCGGCGATGCTGTTCTACCTCGACAACTGGCAGAACACCGCTCCCGGCAGTCCCGGCGCCAAGGGCAAGGAAACCGGCCTGAACGAGAATTACGCCCGCGAATTGATGGAGCTGCACACCCTGGGCGTCGATGGCGGTTACACCCAGGACGACGTTATCGCCCTGGCCCGCGTCCTCACCGGCTGGGGGATCGTGCGGCCGCGTCAGGCGCGGGCCATCGGCTCTCAGGACGGTTTCGCCTTCGACGAGAACCGGCATGACTACGGCGATAAGATATTCCTCGGCCATACGATCCACGGCCAGGGTGCCGCTGAAATCGAACAGGCGCTGGATATTCTGGCTGCCAGCCCGGCCACCGCTCACCATATCAGCTTCGAGCTGGCCCAATATTTCGTCGCCGACCAGCCGCCGCCGGCCTTGGTCGAGCGTCTGACCCGACGCTGGATGGACAGCAAGGGCGATATCCGCGCCGTGCTCAAGGATCTGTTCGCCAGCCCCGAATTCCGCAGCCCGGCCACTGTCGCCGCCAAGTTCAAGACGCCGTTCCAATATGTGGTTTCGGCGACGCGGGCGGCGGATGTTGACGTGGTGAACTTCCGCCCCTTGTTCGGCGCCATGAAGCGTCTGGGCCAGCCGCTTTATGGCTGCCTAACGCCGGACGGGTACAAGAACACCCGCGACGCCTGGCTCAACCCGGATGCCTTGGCCTTGCGCATCAGCTTCGCCACCGCGCTCGGCTCCGGCCATATGCCGCTGGATCGCCCGCCGCCGCAGACCGACGACGAGGAGGCGGACCAGCCCGTCCCGCCGCCGCCGCCCGAGCCGATGCGGCAAAGGCCGGTGCCGCTGGATGCCGACCGTTTGGCGGCGTTGCTGGGGGCGGCGCTGTCGGACAAGACGCGTGATGCCGTAAACACCGCGCCGCCGCAATTGAAAGCGGCGGTCGTCCTTGGCAGCCCCGACTTCATGGCCCATTGAGACCCTTCGCAGGAGACCCGATCATGCCGATGGCTCGCCGACGCTTTCTGGAACTGGCGGGCGCCGCCCTGGGCGCGACAGTGCTGCCGCTGGGTGGGCGGAGCTGGGCGCTTGCCGCCGAGGCTCCGGTGACGCGGCGGCTGGTGGTGGTGATGCTGCGCGGCGCCGTGGATGGGCTGAATGTCGTCGCCCCCTATGGCGATCCGCTTTATGCGCCGCTACGTCCCAATATCGGCTTGGCGGCACCGGGCAGCGCCGAGGGCTTGCTTGATCTCGACGGTCATTTCGGCCTGCATCCGGCCTTGGCCGCCGTCATGCCGCTGTGGCAAAGCCGCCGTCTGGCCTTCGTCCATGCTTGCGGTTCGCCCGACCCCTCGCGCTCGCATTTTGACGCCCAGGACTACATGGAAAGTGCCACGCCGGGAGTTCGCACCACGGCGGATGGCTGGATGAACCGGCTGGTCGGCGTGCTGCCGGCCCCGCATGCGCCGACCCAGGCCATCAGTTTGGGGGCGACGCGGCCACGTATCCTGGGCGGAGCGCAACCGACCTCCAACCTGTCGCTAGGGCCGAATGCCGGTAAGCCGATGCCGGTCGATCGCCCGGCTGTGGCATCGGCCTTTGCCGGGCTGTATGGAGGCAGCGATGCTCTCAGCCGCGCTTATCAGGACGGCCAGATGGCCCGCCAGGAACTGAGCGCCGACATGCAGGCCGAGCAAGCCGCCGCCGATAACGGAGCGGTCAACGCCAAAGGCTTTCCCGCCATCGCCGCCCGGCTGGCCAACCTGTTGAGCCGCGACGATCATATCCAACTGGCCTTCGCCGATCTTGGCGGCTGGGACACCCATGTCAACCAAGGGGCCGCCAAGGGCCAGTTGGCCGCGCATCTCCGACCGTTGGGGGAGGGCCTTGCCGCTCTGGCCCAAGGCCTGGGGCCGCAGCTTGACGGCACTGTGGTGCTGGTGATGTCGGAATTCGGCCGCACTGCACGCGAGAACGGCAACAAGGGCACCGATCACGGTCATGGCAATGTGATGTGGGTGCTGGGCGGGCAGGTGGCCGGCGGCAGGATCCACGGGGCGTGGCCCGGCTTGGCTCCCGACGCCTTGTACCAGGGCCGCGACTTGGCGGTGACCACCGATTTCCGCCGCGTCATCGCCGCCGCGCTCAAGCACCACCTTGGCCTTGGCGACCGCCAGATTGCCACCGTCCTGCCGCCGTCGCCGCCCTTCGATGGAGCCTTGCCGGGGCTGTTTCTCGGATAAGGCAAGGGCGCTAGACGATCACGCGGATCCGATGGGTCAGTTCGCGCTGTTCCCCTGGCGGGATCAACAGCAAGCCGGGCTTGTCGATGAAATCGCCATCGAAATCGGCAGGGCTGGTCATGCCGTGCCAGGGTTCGATGCACAGGAACTCGGCCCCTGGCTTCATCCACAGGCCAAGCTGGAAAAAGCCGTCCCACGACACTTCGATTACCGGAGCGCCGGGGGCACAATAGCGCACGGACCGGCTGGCCGATTGATCGATGATGATCGCGCTGATTTTGAACAAAGACTCGATCAGCGGCAGGATCTTGCCCTCGACGGGGCTGGGAAAGCCGGTGGCGTCCAACAAGCCATCGGGGCCGAGGCGGCGGATGGGATGCGGCTCGGCTTCGGCGAATTCCAGCCAATGCGCATCCTTGGCGATGCCGTCACGAAGAGGCCAGCGGAAGGCGGGATGCGCTCCCGCCGAGGCGGGCAACACCTCGGTGCCGGGATTGGCGATCACATAGGTGATGTTTAGCCGGTCGTCATCGACGGCATAGATCACCTCGAAGCGGAAGGCGAAGGGATAGACGGCGCGGGTCTCGGCGCTGTCTTCCAGGCGCAGGCGGCACGACCGCGGGCCTTGCTCGACCCAGGTGAAACGGCTGTCGCGGGCGAAGCCGTGTTGGGTCAGCCGGGTGGTCGTGCCGGCGTGGCGCAACTGGTCGTCTTTCAGCTTGCCGACAATGGGAAACAACAGCGGGGCATGGCGCGGCCAAGCTGCCTCCGCCTGCCACAGCATTTCTTCGCCACGGCTATCGCGCAAAGAACAAAGTTCGGCCCCATCGGCGGCGATGGTCGCGGTAAGGCCGTCACCAATGATGGTATGACGATCCATGATGTTTCCCCATCCGTGGCAAAGATTTGTCCTTCGCCATGCTCGGCGGAAGACCCGCCTGGCGTCAAGATGTAGGATTGGACTGCAAGCTGTACCTTGGTGAAGAGGGGCGCTTAAAAATTTTAGTGGGCGTGACCACAGGTTGATGGCGAAAGGGCTAAGCTCGGCTATGCTCTGGGGGAATTGAGAATGGAAGCCGGGTGGAAATAATGCGTATGTCGCGAATTCAGAT
>Ga0116225_1000692_pt1 | contig 25446 bp, 19 predicted proteins | sample Sb_taG_8_FD_88968 | JGI IMG/M metagenome (GOLD analysis project Ga0116225, IMG submission 88968) | Peat soil microbial communities from Weissenstadt, Germany - Sb_50d_c_BC metaG | ecosystem: Environmental > Terrestrial > Soil > Wetlands > Peat | place: Germany: Weissenstadt | collected 2010-09-21 | reverse complement strand
TTAGCGGCAACGGTCAGGGCATCGACGGCATTGGCCGTGTCGGGCAGTACAATGACGAATTCGTCACCGCCCAGGCGGGCCACGGTATCGCTTTCGCGCACGCAGCCGCGCAGGCGCTCGGCCACCGCCACCAGCAAATGATCGCCAACCAGATGGCCGAACTTGTCGTTGACCGGCTTGAAGCCGTCCAAATCGAGGAACAACACCCCCAACCGCCCGCATTCGCGCGCCGTCTTGGCCAAAGCCTGCAACAGGCGGTCATGCAGCAAGGAACGGTTGGGCAGGCTGGTCAGCGCGTCGTAACTGGCGCGGAAGCGAATACGCTCGGCTTCCTGCTTTTCGTCGGTGATGTCGCTGAACACGCCCACATGATTGACCACCACGCCCTCGGCGTCGCGAATCAGCGACAGGGTCAGGCGTTGCACATAGACTTCGCCGTTCTTGCGGCGGTTCCACACTTCGCCGTGCCAATGGCCGGATTCCATCAACTCGTGCCACATGCCGCTGTAGAACAGCGGTTCATGGCGGCCCGACGACAGCGAATGCGGGTCGCGGCCCAGCACTTCGTGGAGGCTATAGCCGGTCACCCGCTCGAAGGCCGGATTGACAGCGATGATGTGGTTGGTGGCGTCGGTCACCATCATCGCTTCGTCGGTGGTCTCGAACACGGCGGCGGCCAGACGGTATTGGCGCTCGGCGATGATCCGCTCGGTGATGTCGCGGACGATGACTTCCGCCGCCGGCTTGCCCTTATGCACCACCGGAGCCACGGTGACTTCTGCGTCGATGCAGGTGCCGTCCAAACGCTTCAGCGTGCATTCCAGACGGGTCGGCTCGTCGCCCTCGCGGTGCTGGTGCTGCGATGAACCGACGGCACTCAACACCAATTCCTTGTTGGCGCCGTTGAACAATTGGCTTGGCTGCAAGCCGTGCAGTTCCTGGCGCCCGCTGGCGCAAAAGGTATTCACCGCGGCGACGTTGGCGAACACCACCGAATCGGCGGTACACAGCAGAATGGCGTCGGGCGAGACTTCGACCAGGGTGCGAAAACGTTCCTCGCTTTCGCGCAAGGCGCGGGCCGAGGCGCTGCGCTCGATAGCGTAGCGAATGGTTCGTTGCAGCAATTGCGAATCGTTGAAGCCCTTGACCAGATAATCCTGACAGCCGCGCTGCACCGCCATGGTGCCGGTGTCGCGGTCGTCCAGGCCGGTCAGCACGACGACCGGACAGTCCGGCCAAGCGCGCAAGATGGCATCGACGGTATCGGTGCCGTGACTGTCGGGCAGGCCCAGATCGGTAAGAACCACGTCGAAGGTCGCCGTCACCGTCAACGCGACCGCCTCTTTCAGCGTCGCCACCTGGGTGACCTGATAGGGTTGGTCGGCGTCCTCGGTCAATAGGATTTTGACCAAACGGGCGTCGCCGGGATTGTCTTCGACGAGCAACACGCGGATGGCTGTGCGCCCACGCGCTACGCTCCACCCGTCCATTGCACACTCCACAATCAGGTGTGGATCAGCCTTTGATCCACTGAGTTATAGTTTATCGCGTTAGGACTAGGTGAATACCAGAAAAATCTTAATCCACCTCAAGCAAATGGCTCCGCCCGGTTGTTTTATCACTTTTTTTAATCCGCTTCGCGGCCTCGCCAGATCACCCGATAAAGAGAACAGACGTAGAGTCTATAGGTACAAAAAAGGGGGCCGAAGCCCCCTTTTCCGTATCAGACCGCAGACAAACGCTGCAAGGCGTCGGAGAGCTTGGCTTTCGCCACCATCCATTCCTCGCGGCGTTCGCGTTGTTCTTCGACCACCTCGGGGCGGGCCTTGGCGACGAAGGCTTCGTTGCCCAGCTTCTTATCGACCTTGTCAATTTCACCGGAAAGCTTGGCGATTTCCTTGGTCAGGCGAGCCTTTTCCTGGTCCAAATCGATGACCCCGGCCAACGGCAACACGATGGTCGCTTCATCGACCACCACCTGCACCGCGCCCTTGGTCGGCGCCTCGTCGATGGCCTCGATCGAGGCGGCGCGAGCCATCTGGGCGATGATGCCGTGATGGGTGGACAGTCGCACGCGGGTAACATCCGACGCGCCCTTGACCAGCAACGGCAGCTTGGCCGAAGGCGGCACGTTCATCTCGGCGCGCACGGCGCGGATGCTGGATATCAGCTTGACCAGCCAATCCATCTCGGCTTCGGCTTCGGCGTCATGCACGCGCAGGCTCGGCCACTGCGAGGAAATCAGCGGCGTGGCGCGGGTTTCGGCCAGTTGGCCCCACAGCTCTTCGGTGATGAAGGGCATGAAGGGATGCAGGATGTGCAGGATCTGATCCAGCGTCCAGGCGGCGGTGGCGCGGGTTTCGGCCTTCGCGGCCTCGTCGGTGCCCTGGAAGATCGGCTTGGCGAATTCCAGATACCAGTCGCAGAAGGTGTTCCACACGAATTGATAGGCGGCGTTGGCGGCGTCGTTGAAACGATAGCCGTCGAGCGCCTGAATGATGCGCCCTGTCGCCTCGCCCAGCTTTACCGCGATCCAGCGGTTGACGGTTTCCTTGGCGACGCCGGGGTCGAATCCTTCGACCGGGGCGCAGTCGTTCATCTGGCAGAAGCGCGCGGCGTTCCACAGCTTGGTGGCGAAGTTGCGATAACCCTCGACGCGGCCTTCGGCCAGCTTGATGTCGCGCCCTTGGGCAGCCAGTGCCATCAAGGTAAAGCGCAAGGCGTCGCAGCCGTACTTGTCGACCAGTTCCAGAGGATCGATGACGTTGCCTTTCGACTTCGACATCTTCTGGCCCTTTTCGTCGCGGACCAACGGGTGGATATAGATGTCCTTGAACGGCACATCGCCCATGAAGTGGATGCCCATCATCATCATCCGGGCGACCCAGAAGAAGATGATGTCGAAGCCGGTGACCAGCACATCGGTCGGGTAATAGCGGTCCAATTCCGGAGTCTGTTCCGGCCAGCCGAGCGTCGAGAACGGCCACAGCGCCGAAGAGAACCACGTATCCAAAACGTCGGTGTCGCGGGTCAATTCGACCGGCTGGCCGTAATGCGCGTCGGCGGCGGCTTGGGCTTCCTCGACGGTCTGTTCGACGAAGAATTTACCGTCCGGGCCGTACCACGCCGGCACCTGATGACCCCACCAAATCTGGCGCGAGATGCACCACGGCTGGATGTTGCGCATCCATTCGAAATAGGTGTTTTCCCAATGCTTGGGCACGAAGCGGGTCTTGCCGGTCTCCACCGCTTCGATGGCCGGCTTGGCCAAAGTGGCGGCATCGACGAACCATTGATCGGTCAGCCACGGTTCGATAACCACGCCGGAGCGGTCGCCATAGGGCATTTGCAACGTATGCGGCTCGATCTTGACCAACAGGCCCAGTTCCTCGAACTCGGCAACGATTTGCTTGCGGGCGTCGTAGCGGTCCAGGCCTTGGTAACGCTCGGGGGCGTTTTCGTTGATCTTGGCATTGAGGTCGAGCACGTTGATCAACGCCAGATCATGGCGGCGGCCAACCTCGAAATCGTTGAAGTCGTGCGCGGGCGTGATCTTGACGGCGCCGGTACCCTTTTCCGGGTCGGAGTACTCGTCGGCGACGATAGGGATCAGACGATCGACGAGCGGCAGGCGAACGAACTGGCCAACCAGATCCTGATAGCGCTCATCGTCGGGATGCACGGCGACGCCGCTGTCGCCCAGCATGGTTTCCGGGCGGGTGGTGGCGACGGTGATGAAGCGGCCGGGCTGACCCTCCACCGGATAGTTGAGGTACCACATGCTGCCCTGCACTTCGCGCGGCTCGACCTCAAGGTCCGAGATGGCGGTGTGCAGCTTGGGATCCCAATTGACCAGACGCTTATCGCGATAGATCAGACCCTGCTTGTAAAGCTCGACGAACACCTTACGGACGGCGGCGGACAGCCCCTCATCCATGGTGAAGCGCTCGCGCGCCCAATCGGGCGAAGCGCCCAGGCGGCGCAGCTGACGGGTAATGGTGCCGCCGGATTCGGCCTTCCACTGCCACACCCGCTCGATGAATTTCTGCCGGCCCAGATCGTGGCGAGTCAAACCCTCGCCGGCCATCTGGCGCTCGACCACCATCTGGGTGGCGATGCCGGCATGGTCGGTGCCGGGCTGCCACAAGGCATCGCGGCCGATCATGCGGTGAAAGCGGATCAGCACGTCCTGCAAGGTGAAGGTCAGCGCGTGGCCCATATGCAGGCTGCCGGTCACGTTGGGCGGCGGCATCATGATGGTATAGGGCGCGGCGTGCGAGTCGCATTGCGCGGCGAACACGCCGGCGTTTTCCCAATCCTGGTAATGCTTGGGCTCGACCTCGCCGGGCCGATAGGTCTTGTCCAGCATCGCCTGCTGCGCCTCCGATAACTCGATGAAAATGGATACGGCGGCCCCGCCATCAGACGGGGCCGCCGGGGTTTCGTCCAAGACGGTCGTTTTAGAGCTTTTCAGCCCTGTTGACCATTCTTTCGATCTCTTTTTTGACGATCCGCTCGATCATGTAGGGCAGGTTCTGGTCGAGCCAGTCCTTGATCAGCGGCTTGAGGATCTCGCGCACGATGTCTTCGAGCGTCAGACCGCCATTGCCCAAGCCCATACCACGGTCGCGGGCGACGGCGCGGGCCAGATCGGCAATCGCCGAGGCCGAGGCATCCTGCACCGGCGGGGCCAGGATGCTTTCCTCGTCCGGCTCCACCGGACGGAAACGCATACGCGGCGGCGGTTCCGGCTCCGGGTCGAAATCGTAATGAAGCGGCTCCGGTTCCCGATAGGGTTCCGGCTCCGGCTCCGGCTCCGGCTCGGGGTCGTCCAGATACAGCTCGCGCTCGTCCTCGGCGACCATTTCGTCGGTCAGTTCGAGAACATCCTCCTCCGGCTCCGGTTCAGGCAGGAAAACGGGTTCCGGCTCGGGCTCGGGCTCAGGTTCCGGCTCGGGTTCCGGTTCAGGCTCGGGCGGCGGAGGGGGGGGCGGCGGAGGCGCAGCCGCCTTGGGCGGCGGCGGAGGCGGGGCAGCCTTCACCGCTTCCTCGGCGTCATCTTCCGACAGAATCCGTCGGATAGAGGCCAGAATGTCCTCCATCGACGGTTCTTGCTGCGCCTTGTCGTCGCTCATGGCTCAACGGTTCCCAAACAATCCTAGAAGGGAGGCCGCAGCCTCCCCCCCCCAATCGACGCTGTTCACTTTACCTCGTCACCATAGACCGGCGTGATCGCCGTGCCGATCCACTGGTCGCGGACTTCGTCGTAATGCTTCACCGGGTCGTAGATCTCGACCGGCAAGGCCAGAGCCTGTGCCGTCAACTGGCCGACCGAGCTTTTCAACTGATAGACGCCGACGGCTTCGTCATGCTGGGCACGCACCAGATTGACCTGCGCCGCCAGCAGTTCCTGCTCCTGGTTCAGAACGTCAAGCACGGTGCGCGATCCAACCTGCGACTCGCGCCGCACGCCTTCCAGGGCGACCTCGGCGGCCTTGATCTGGTCGGCATAGGACGTAATGCGGGCCCGCGCCGTCTGCAACGCTTCCCACGCCTGCGTTACCGATTGGATGGTGTCGCGGCGGGCGGAATCGAGTTCGATGCGGCGCTGGCCGGCGACATGCTTTTGCTGACGCAGCCGCGAATATTCCTGGCCCTGCTGATAGATCGGCACCGTCACATTGACGCTGGCCTCGTAGACCCGCGAATAGCTGGTTTCGAAGGAATCATCGACGCCGTGGGACGCGGTGCCGTTCAGCGACACCTGAGGCAGCAGCTCACCCGCCACCAAATCGATGCCGTAAGCGGCGGCGTCATAGATATACTGCGCCGCCAAAATGTTGGGGTTTTGATCCAAGGCCAAAGCCTTGGCCTCGGCAACCGATGGCGGCAAGCCGATCGAGGTGTTCGGCGCAACGGTCTTTTCCGGCGCATGTCCGACCAAGGCGAGGTAATTTGCCTGAGCCGCCACCAAATCGCCCTCGGACTGAATGCGGTCGGCATGCGCGCCCGACAGCCGCGATTCGGCCTGGGCGACGTCGGTGCGGGTCACCTCGCCGACGCGGAAACGGTCGTTGGTGGCGTCGAGCTGGCGTTGCAGAACCTGTTCCTGATTCTTGTTAAGCTCCACCACGGCCACGCCCTGAACAACGTTTACATAGGCGGTCACGGCATTCAGCAAAACCGTTTCCTCGGTCGCCGCCAGCAGGGCGCGTTCCGACTGCACGGTCGCCTCGGCCTGCTTGGTCTGCGCCACCGTCCGTCCACCGCGATACAGCGGCTCGGTCACGGTGAAGCCGACATCGCGCGGCGACGTGGTCTGGTTCTGCGGAAAGACGGAATTGTTGCTGGTTTTGGCGCGGCCGGCATCGCCGGACAGCTTGACGGTCGGACGCCAATTGGACAAAGCCTGCGGCACCAGTTCGTCGTTGGAGCGCACCCGAGCCCGCTGGGACAGCAAAGTGGTGTTGCTGGTATAAGCGGAAACCAGCGCCTCATCCAAAGTTTCGGCGAAAGCAGTGCCAGAAAGCCCCAGACTGGCGATGATGATACCGGTGCTTAGATAAGTTTTCTTATGCATATGTCACCTAAGGATTGGACACCCCGCCAGGCCAACCGCCACCACCCTATGAACCTAACAGGGGGATACGATATCTGCCGATGTAGAAATATCAAGCACTTTGCGTGTTTTGCTAAGAGCAGCTTTGGTCATCCGACACCCGAGTCTCAAGATATCCCCCGCAGGGCACCACAGGGATCTTTCTCGGAACAACAAAGACCGGCGCGGCAAAGTCTCCTTCCTCAAGCCGGACGAGCGTTACGCGGCAAGCCCCCCCGCCGGGTTCTTGCCGCCTGCCGCCCGTCCCGTTTTGGCGCCACGAACGGCGCCGTGCCGTCAGAATACGAAACCGGGCGCCAGTTCGAAACCGGGCAGCGCGCCGACAGCTGCGTCGAAGGCCACGCGGCTGGTAAGCGTCTCGCCGGTGCGCACCACGACGGTGGCGCGTCCAATGCCGGACTCTCCGCCGACCACGGCGACCAGACGGCCGCCATCGGCCAACTGCGCGGTCAGGCTTGCCGGAATGTGAGACACCGCCCCTTCCAGAACGATGACGTTGTAAGGACCGTGCGAGGCGTCGCCGGCGGCCAGCGGCCCGGTGACCACGGCAACATTGTCGACGCCGAGTTCGGCCAGCAGGGCGGTGGCGCGGCTGGACAGTTCGGCGTCGCTTTCCAGGGCCACCACGGTGCTGGCCAGACGGGCCAGGACGGCGGCGGAGTATCCGGTGGCGCAACCGACGTCGAGCACGACCTCGTCCACGCCGATCTCGGCCAATTGCAACAGGCGGGCGAACGGCACCGGCACCATCAGGCTGCGCCCGCCGCCCAAATCGATGTCTTCATCGACATAAGCCACGCCGCGCAATTGCTTAGGCACGAACACCTCGCGCGGCACCCCCTCAAGCGCCTGGATGACCAGGGGGTTGGTGACGCGGTTGGTGCGAACCTGATTTTCCACCATGTTGTGCCGAGCGGCGGCGTAATTCATCGTCGATGGGCTCCCCGATGTCCTAAAATACGATGCGCCGCGCAGGCGCCAGACACCGCGCAACGACGGCGCGGCTTGCCGAGTTATACCGGTCGGCTATCGCAATGACAATCCCGCTCTGCCCCCAATGGAGTCATATGCATCATGGCCAAGGCGGAAATGTTCATAATGGCGTCGCCCGCGAAAAATCCCGACGCCTTGATAAAAAATGGCTTTGGCCCCTCTTGACCAAGGCTCGCGCTTTGTCTATAACCGCCCCCTCACGACCCGACGGCGGCGTTTTTGACGCAGCAGTTCGAGCAGGGGCCGGGTGGCAGAGTGGCTATGCAGAGGACTGCAAATCCTCGTACGTCGGTTCGATTCCGGCCTCGGCCTCCAAATTCCGCCGCTTGCGGGGCACGCGACAAGAACCTGAAAAAAAGGTTTGCGCAGCGGGTTCCGACATACTATAAGGCGGGCCCTGCCGAACTGGTAACGGCGAAGATGCCGCCGGGTCGTGGGTATATAAAGGAATTAGGGGCTTGGTCCTTCGCGATCAAGTCACCTGTTCCCAGGTAGCTCAGTGGTAGAGCAAGCGGCTGTTAACCGCTTGGTCGGGGGTTCGAATCCCTCCCTGGGAGCCAATAAAAGGCCCGGAAAACTGCGGTTTTCCGGGCCTTTTTTCATTTCGAGCCTCACCAAAAACTGCTGAGCCGCCAACGTCATCGCGAAGTGGGCGATTTTCCGCACCGGATCCGCGAGGCCTGAGGCTGCCAGGGGGCTCTTTGAAGACGAATTTTGGGCTTCTCTGGACACAGCAAAGCCCTCTTTCTTTCAATTCCTCGGAAATATCGCCCGCAATGGGGGTAATCGCGGCAAGAGGCCTGTCCACAGGATGTTCTCAGGCTGCCGAATGTGATACCCCTGGCGGATCGGGGAACGCGTCAGCGGATAGGGTGGCCTGTGCAGGATCTTGTTGCCAAAGTCATGGACGCACGACTGGTCGACCTGCTGGCATGCTGGAGCGCCGCCGTCGCATCGTCCGCCGAGATCGACGAACCGCTTGAGCCGTTCTCACATCATGCCGACAACCTGTTGATCATCGACACCGACGGCGCACTCAGCCGCTACCGCCATTACGGCCGGGCCTTCGTCGCCCATTTCGGCGCCGACTTGACCGGGCGGATCATCGACATGCTGCCCACCGAGATCCTGCCGGCCGACCGGCGCGGCATGCTGGCTTTCGAATACACCTTCGCCCGTCAGGTCCAGCGCCCGCTGTGGCGCTCCTACACCGCCCGCTTCGGCAATGGCGAAATGCAGACCTGGCAGCGGCTGGTGTTGCCGGCAGGCGGCGGACGACTGGTGGTCGGCGCCTATCGCGATATCGAGACGAACGACAATGCCGATGGCGTCGAACCGGCGGTCGGCCTGCTGCGGCTGCTGATCGAACGGGTGCCGGTGGTGGTCACGGCCAGCGGACAGGTCGAAGATCTGGCGCTGTCGCTGAAGACCTTTTGCGACACCCAGCAGCATGTCGCCGAATTGGAGGTTCTGGCCAGCCGCGACGAGTTGACCGGCGTCGCCAATCTGCGCCATTTCCACTATCTGGCAACCCTGGAACTGGAACACGCCCGCCGCATGGGCCGCGCCTTTTCGGTGCTGGCGCTCGACCTTGACCACTTCAAGCGCATCAACGACACCTGGGGCCACGCGGTCGGCGACGAGGCATTGCAAGCCTTCGCCTCGGCCTGCAGGATCGTGCTGCGCGAGCCGGACATCCTGGGCCGCTGCGGCGGCGAGGAGTTCGCCGTAGCCCTGCCCAATACCAGCGAGGACGGCGCCCGCGTCATCGCTGAGCGTTTGCGCGAACAGGTGGAACAAATCCTCATGCCGCTGCCGCAAGGCGACGCGGTTCGCTTCACCGTCAGCGCCGGCATCGCCACCGCCGGCATCATCGACGACCACACCGCCGATACCGCCTATCCGTCGGTGGCGGCGTTGCTGGCGCGGGCCGACGTGGCGCTGTACCGCTCGAAGGCGCGCGGGCGCAATTGCGTCAGCGTCGCCACCGCCGACGACATCAAGGCGTCGATGACGCTTCGAGCATAATCGCGCCGCGCTGCATTTCGCCGTAACTGTCCTTGTCTGTTAACCATAACTCTTTAAACTGGGCTGACGCCCATAGCTCTGAAAGCTTCGCCATGTCCGACCAGGAGCGCATCACCGAACTGACCGCCGAACTTGCCACCGTGTTGGCGCGGAAGGTCGAAGAAATCAAGAAGGTGACGGGCACCACCCGCATCCTCGCCCTTAACGCTCTGATTGAAGCGGCCCGCGCCGGTGAAGCGGGCAAAGGCTTCGCCGTCGTCGCCGGCGAGGTTAAGCATGTGTCCGAGACCATCGACGGCATCACCCAGTCTTTGGAAGCCGAAATGAACAAGGCTGTCGGCGAATTGACCCGCTTGGCCGCCACCATGACAGCCGGCGGCTGAGACTTAGCCGGCGATTGACGCCGGCGGGCGGCAGCTCTGCCGCCCGAACATATCCGACGGGGGTGACACGTCCGTCCAGGGGAGGTATGAAACGGCGCGGCCGCTTGGCCGGGCCGGGGCTGCGCCATCCTGCGCGCGGCAATCCTGTGGCGGCCCGGTCGCAAGCGGCGTATTCTGCCCAAAAGAGGCAGCGTCCGATCCGTGGAGCGGTGCGGACGCCGTGCAGAGGAAGTTTACCAGATGAACGACAACATCGTCCGAGTCCATTTCGGCAAGAACTCGAGCGTGGTGCGGGCTCTTGAGGAAATGCTGGAACTGGCCAAGGCCGGCAGCTTGACCGGGCTTGTCGCCGTCGGCATCGACAGCGGCGAGGTCATTTCGGGTTGGGCCGGAGACACGCCGGCCTTCCTGACCATCGGCGCCATCCGCGTGCTGGAGCACGATTTCATCGGCTCGATGTTCGAAGGCTGATCGAAACGCCGACCACCGCCACCCGCCGCCCCAGGTCCAGCCTGAGACGGCGGCAATGGCGTGGTGATTACAGGCTAAGTTCGTTCAGCTTCTGCTGGGTCACCAAGGTGATACCCTTGTCCGAGCGGAAGAAGCGCGCGGCATCGAGTTCCGCATCCTCGCCGACCACCAGACCGGGGGGAATGACGCACCCCATATCGACGATGGCGTTCTTAATGCGCGAATGCCGGCCCAGATCGACGCCCGGCAAGATCACCGAATCCTCGACTAGGCAATAGGAGTTCACCCGCACGTTGGAGAACAACATGCTGCGCCGGACGATCGCGCCGGAGATAACGCAGCCGCCGGCCACCAGCGAATCCACCGCCATGCCGCGCCGGTTGTCGGCATCGAAGACGAACTTGGCGGGCGGGCTTTGCGGCTGGTCGGTCCAGATCGGCCAGTTGGTGTCGTACATGTTCAACGACGGAGTGACCGTGCACAAGTCGATATTGGCTTCCCAATAGGCGTCGATGGTGCCGACGTCGCGCCAATAGGCTTCCTCGGCGCCGCCATCCATGACGCAGCTGTCCTGGAAGCGATGCGCCACCAGCTTGCGCACGCCGACCAAAGCCGGCAGCACGTCCTTGCCAAAATCGTGGTCGGTTCCGGGGGTCTCGGCGTCGCGCTCCAGCAGTTCGTACAGCAACTCGGCATTGAAGATGTAGATGCCCATGCTGCACAGCGCCAGCTCGGGCTGTCCGGGGATCGGCTGGGGATTGGCCGGCTTTTCCTGAAATTCCAGGATCGAGCCTTGCTCGTCCACGGCAATCACACCGAAGCCCGACGCCTTGGCCAGCGGCACCTCGATGCAGGCGACGGTGACCGCCGCTTCCTTGAGGATGTGCTCGGCCAGCATCTTGCCGTAGTCCATCTTGTAGACATGGTCGCCGGCCAGGATCAGCACATAATCGGGGGCGTGGTTGCGGATGATGTCCAGGTTCTGGAACACCGCATCGGCGGTGCCGCGATACCAGTTCTCGCCCTCGGTGCGCTGCTGAGCCGGCAGCAACTCGATGAATTCGTTGAATTCGCCGCGCAGAAAGCCCCAGCCGCGCTGGATGTGCTGGATCAGGCTATGCGCCTTGTACTGCGTCAGCACGCCGATACGGCGGATGCCGGAATTGATGCAGTTCGACAAGGTGAAGTCGATGATGCGGAACTTGCCGGCGAAGGGAATGGCCGGCTTGGCGTGCCAGTCGGTCAGGGCACTGAGGCGGCTGCCCCGGCCACCGGCCAGGACCAAAGCGAGCGTGCGCCGCAACCGCTGGGGGATGTCGATGCCTGACGTTGCCTGGTGCCGATCCATGGGATGCAACATAGCTCACCCGCCTTTTAATTAGTTATATCTAATATTCCTTTTGATGGCCTCACGGTGGCATAGACTTTATAAAAGCTCAAGCGACAATCCCATTGATGACAAAGGGTTTACAGTCCTCTCCAAGGGGCTTTTTCCCGGCCCTCCCTTGGGCTAGGCTAGAGACGTTGGGTTGGCATCGGGAGAGTGTCATGAGGGTCTTGTTCGCGTCGTCGGAAATCTATCCCCTGGCCAAGACAGGCGGTCTGGCGGATGTCGCAGGCGCGTTGCCGGCGGCTCTGGCTCGCGCCGAGGTCGATGTGCGGCTGCTGATGCCGGCCTATCGCGGGGTGGCAGCCGCCGCCCATGCCAAAGCTGTGGCCAATCTGGGCGATCCCTTTGGACGCGGCGACACCGTGATTCTGGAAGGGCATATGCCCGACAGCGGTTTGCTGGTGTGGCTGATCGAAAATCCAGCTCTGTACGACCGCGACGGCGGCCCTTACGGCGACACCAGCGGCACCGATTGGCCCGACAACGACATCCGTTTCGCCCTGCTCGGCTGGGTGGCGGCCAAGCTGTGCCAAGGCAACAGCCCCTTTGCCTGGCGGCCCGACATCGTGCATGCGCATGACTGGCAGGCGGGACTGGCTCCGGCTTACCTCAAGGCTTGGGGCGGACCGCAGCCGGGTGTCGTGTTCACCATCCACAACATGGCCTATCAGGGGGTGTTCGCCAAGGAACTGGTGCCGCGCCTGGGGCTGCCATGGTCGTTTTTTTCGATGGATGGGTTCGAGTATTGGGACCAGCTATCCTATCTCAAGGCCGGATTGGTCTATTCCGACAAGCTGACCACCGTCAGCCCCGCCTATTCGCATGAGATTCAAGAAGACCCCAACGGCTTTGGCATGGAAGGACTTCTATCCTACCGCAGCCGCGACCTCAGCGGCATTCTCAACGGCGCCGACTACAAAATATGGGATCCCTCGGTCGATACCCATCTGGTGCGCAATTATGGCCGTGCCGACGTCATCGAGGGCAAGGCGGCCAATAAGGCGGCGTTGCAGCGGGAACTGGACCTGCCGGAAATCCCCGATGCACCCCTATTGATTGTAGTCAGCCGCCTGAACGATCAAAAGGGCATGGACCTGTTGCTGTCGATCATGCCGGCGGTCATCGAACAGGGGGCGCAGCTGGCCCTGTTGGGCACCGGCGACCGCAAGTTGGAGGACGCCTTCCGCAGTCTGGCCCAGACCCGCCCCGATCAAGTCGCCATCCGCATCGGCTATTCCGAGGAAACCGCCCATCGCCTGCAAGCCGCGGCCGACATGCTGCTAATGCCGTCGCGCTTCGAACCCTGCGGCCTGACGCAGATCTATGCGCTGCGCTACGGCACCTTGCCTGTGGTTCATCGCACCGGCGGTCTGGCCGACACGGTCACCGACGCCAGCTATGACAGCCTGTTGCACGGCACCGCCACCGGCTTCGTCTTCGACCAGGCCAATGCCAGCACCTTCCAATGGGCGGTCGAGCGCGCCATCGCCGTTTATCGCCACCCCGATCAATGGCGCAAAATCCAACAGCGGGCGATGCAGACCGAGTTTGACTGGGACCAGGCTGCCGCGCGCTACATCGAATTGTACCGGGGGTTACGGCCAATCGGCACGGGTGGAAAAGTCGGCGCCTACGCCCAAGTATAACGTTCCCGAGCCCGCACGCCGCCTTTCGCGGCCGACCGCTCCGGGCGGCGGTTTGGCGAGGGAGGCGGCGTGCGGCGACTGGTGGTGGTCTCCAATCGGGTAGCGGTGCCCGATGACGGTCAGGCCCGCGCCGGTGGCTTGGCGGTGGCGCTGCACGAAGCCTTGCAGCAGAATGGCGGCGTGTGGTTCGGCTGGAGTGGGCGAATCACGCCGCATTCCAGCAACGCCCCGCATATCCTGGACAGCGGCCCGGTCACCTTCGCCACGCTCGATTTGTCGCGCAAGGACCACGCCGAATACTACAACGGCTTCGCCAACCGCTCGCTGTGGCCGGTGTTTCACTACCGCATGGATCTGGCCGATTTCAACCGCCAGAACTACCAGGGTTATCTGCGTGTCAACACCCTGTTCGCCGACCAGCTTCGCCCCTTGCTGCGCGAAGACGATGACATCTGGGTGCATGACTACCATCTGATCCCCCTCGGCGAGGAGTTGCGCCGCCTGGGTCTACGCCAGCGCATGGGGTTTTTCCTGCACACCCCCTTCCCCGCCATGGAGGTGCTGCTGGTGCTGCCCAGCGCCGGGCGCATCATCCGCTCGCTCTGCGCCTATGACGTCGTCGGCTTCCAAACCTCGAACGATTTGCGCGCCTTTCACGACATGATCACCCTGGAACTGGGCGGCGAGGTGCTGTCCAACGGGTTGGTCCGCGCCTTTGGCCGCACCCTCAAGGCCGAGGTGTTCCCCATCGGCATCGACGTCGCGCCGATGGTGCAGTCCGCCGAGAACTCGCCGCGTCTGGCTTCGACCAAACGGCTGCGGCGCAATTTCAAAGACATCAAACTGATGATCGGCGTCGATCGGCTGGACTACAGCAAGGGGTTGCCGGAACGCTTCAAGGCTTTCGAGCGCTTCCTAGAGAAATACCCGGTGTGGCGCGGCAAAGTCAGCTTCATGCAAATCGCCCCGGCCTCGCGCGCCGACGTTCCCGAATACATGCAGATACGGTTGCAGTTGGAAGCCGAGGCCGGGCATATCAACGGGCGGTTCGCGGAATTCGACTGGACGCCGATGCATTATCTCAGTTCCAGCTTCCAGCGGCATACCTTGGCCGGGTTCTATCGCTTCAGTCCGGTGGGCGTGGTGACGCCTTTACGCGACGGCATGAATCTTGTCGCCAAGGAATATGTCGCGGCGCAGAATGGCGATGACCCTGGCGTTTTGGTGCTGTCGCGCTTCGCCGGGGCGGCGCGCGAATTGGGCAGTGCCTTGCAGGTCAATCCCTATGACCTGGAAGGCGTCGCCGACGTTCTGTTGCGGGCACTCGACATGCCGATCGAGGAACGCCGGGACCGGTGGCAGGATCTCATGCGGGCGGTGCGGGCGAGTTCGCTCGACCATTGGCGCGACAGCTTTCTCAAGGCGCTCCGCGAGGCGCCGTACAGCGTCGAGACCTGAAAGCCCATGACAGGAACCGGACTTATCGCCGATATCGGCGGCACCAACGCCCGCTTCGCCCTGGTCGCGCCGGGCGGACACGACGCCCTGGACCCCCAGGTTTTCCACTGCGCCGACTTCGCCTGTCCAACGGATGCGGCCCGCGCCTATCTGAACCGTGTCGCCCCCAACGATCCGCCGACGCGGGGCGCCTTCGCCGTCGCCTCTCCGGTGCTGGGCGACGAGGTGGCGATGACCAACCATGTCTGGCGCTTCTCGATCGATGCGGTGCGCGACGAGTTGGGCCTCGACCGCCTGGACGTGGTCAATGATTTTACCGCCGTGGCGCTGTCGATACCGCTGCTCAGCCGCGCCGACATGATTTCGGTCGGGGGAGGCATCGCCGACCCCACCGCCCCCATTGCCGTGTTGGGGCCGGGCACCGGCTTGGGCGTCGCCGCCCTGGTGCCGACCCCCAACGGTTTCCTGCCGATTCCCACCGAAGGCGGTCACGTCACCATCGCCGCCGCCGACGATCACGAAGCGCAAGTCATCGCCTGGCTGCGCTCGCGCTTCGGCCATGTGTCGGCGGAGCGGGTGTTGTCGGGGCCGGGATTGGTCAATCTGCATTGCGCTCTGCGCGGCTTGTCGGGATTGGGAGAAGAAGCCGTCACCCCCGCCGAGTTGTCGCGCCGCGCCTTGTCGGGCGAGCCGCTGGCGCGTGAGGCGTTGGACATGTTCTTCGCCATGCTGGGCACCGTCGCCGGCAATCTGGCGCTCAGCCTGGGGGCGCGCGGCGGCGTGGTCATCGCCGGGGGCATCGTGCCGCAATTGCTCCCGGCCTTCATGGCCTCGGGTTTTCGCCGCCGCTTCGAGGAAAAGGGCCGCTTCGACGGCTATCTGTCGGCCATCCCGGTGCAGGTGGCGATCCACCCCTATCCGGCCTTTGTCGGACTGGCCGGCTTGATCGACTGTTGAGGACCGGCCTCAGCCGCCGCGCCGATGGCGTTCGACCCGCCATAGGTAGATGAGGAATGCGGCGGTCTCGCGGCAGCGGGTGCTCAGCAGCAAGCGCGGCACCGGAACGGCAGAACCGTCGGCGTCGATGCCCAGACGGCGGAAGGTATAAAGCGCGCGCGGCAAGTGATAAGCATCGGTCACCACCAGCACCCGCCGCCAGCCGTTGCGGTTCAGGATATCGCGGCTGAAGGCGGCGTTTTCCAAAGTGTCGCGCGAATAGGTTTCGACGACGATGGCGGCCTCGGGCACCCCGGCGGCCAAGGCCAAGCCGCGCATCAGATACGCCTCGGCGGGAGGATGACGGCCGACCCCGCCGGCCATCAGCAGATGCGGCACCCGCCCCGCCTGATACAGCCCAACCCCATGCGCCACCCGCCGGATCAGCGACTCGCTGGCCTGCCCACCAGGCTTGACGGCAGCGCCGAGCACCACCGCGACATCATGAGAAGGTGTTTGGGTCATGGCGGAGAGGATCGCACGGCCACCCCGCGACAGCAAAGCACAAGACTGGACACGACGACGGCGGAAGACTAAACCAAAGCAAGAGGAGAACCGCGATGATCCGCAAGAAAAGTGCAGATGTTCTGGTCGAGTTGGTCGTCTTGGATGGCAAACATGTGCTCGACATCGGCTGTGGCGACGGCAGCCTGACCCGCATGATGACCGGTCAGGGCGCCCACGTCACCGGCGTCGAAACCAGCCCCCAGCAATTGGCGCGGGCCGTGGCGGCCGAACGAGTGGCCGATGAACGCTTTGTTGAAGGCTGCGCCCAGGCCATGCCGGCGGAAAGCGCCAGCGTCGATGTGGTGGTGTTCTCCAACAGCTTGCACCACGTTCCCGTCGATCAACAGCCGAAGGCGTTGGCCGAAGCAGCGCGGGTTCTGGTGGAGGGCGGATTTCTTTATGTGTCGGAACCGCTGCCCGAAGGGGCGTTCTTCCAACTGACGCGCCTGATCGACGACGAGACCGAGGTGCGCGGCAAAGCGTTGGAGGCCTTGCGCGATGCGGCGCGATGGGGGTTGGAGCAGATTGGCGAGACGGTTCACCTGCACAGTTTCCGTCATCGCGATTATGCGACCTTCCGTGAGCGGATGACTGCCATCGATACCGAGCGGGCTACAGTGGTGACGGCGCGGGATGTCGAATTAAGCGAGGCTTTTCATCGACTGGGCACCCCCGCCGAGACGGGCGGCTGGTCGTTCGATCAGCCGACGCGGGTCAACCTGTTCCGCAAACGGCCCGCTTAGACCAGTTCCTCGTCGCCACACAGCACGACGCGATCCTTGCCGGCCTGCTTGGCGATGTACATGCGGTGATCGGCTTTTTCCACCAGTGACGGCCAGTCGGGACAGGAATCGGTGATGCGTTCCGACACGCCGATGCTGGCGGTCTGGGGGATGCCATCGGGGCGCATGCCGAAACCGGCTTCGCGCAGGCGCTGCACGGCGATGCGGGCGCCCACCGGATCGGTGGCGGGCATGACGATGAGGAACTCCTCGCCGCCCCAGCGAATCAGGATGTCGGCCCGGCGCAGGATGCGCCGCAGCGCTGCCGCCGCCTGACGCAGGGTGTTGTCCCCCTCCTCGTGGCCGAACTTGTCGTTGATCGATTTGAAGTTGTCCAAATCGATGAAGGCCAGGGTGAACGGCATGTGGCCGCGCTGCGCCTGGGCGAATTGCAGGTCCAGCATTTCCTCGCCGACGCGCCGCGTATAGGCCTTGGTCAGGCCGTCATGCGAGGCTTGGCTAACCAATTGCATCATGAAGTGCAACTGGCTCATCCCCGCCAGGGTGGCCACCACCGCCAGCAGGGTCAGCAGCCACAGCGCCCCCAGATGCGAGGCAAAGGACAGCACCTGATAGCCAAGGAAGGCGACCACCAGATTGGCCACCAGCAGCGGCACCGACAGCATCACGCCCTCGACCGCGGTGATCGGAAATACCGACAGCCCGGCAACCATGACGAAAGGCAGGAAGGCGTAGCCGGCGGCAATCACCAGTTGCGCCTGACCGACAATCTTGAACTCGGCTAAAATCGGTTGGCTGACCAGGAAAAAGGCTGTTGGAATAGCCAGCAGGAACGACAGCGAGCGATGCGCCGAGCCCATGCTTTCGGTGTTGCGGAACGACAGCGCCAGAATGGCGAAGGCCAAGGTGGCCAGGGCGCGCAACACGCTGACATAGCTGCCCAGCGGCGCATCGAAGACGTAAAGATCGACGGGAATCCACAAGGGCGTCAGCAAAGCGAAGACGGCGGCGACCATCCGCACGCGTGAGATGATCAGCAGCGCCCGACGTCTTTGCACCAGAGGCGACTGATTCCCCGGAAACAGAAGGTCGTGGAACTGGGACAGCGACATGTCCCCGAAGATCCGTTCGAAAGTCTTCTCCAGCGAATCGAGGATACGCAACTCCAAGTGCCGCACCTCCGCGATCCCCCTTTTTTTGACCGGGCGGTATTTACCCGGATCGACCCAAATTGCCATTTTGGCGATTACCTGGAGCGACGGTAAATTGCACGGCGGCTCCACGCAAGGGAAAGGTGAGTTTCCGCCAAAAATTCCGGCGGATTAGGCACTTCAACGAGGACTTTTGGGACGAATGTCATCAAAGCGCGACTAAACTCTTGTATAAATCGCACGACACCTTAGACTTGCAGAGCTTGCTCCCGAGGCGGGATGCCAGGCACTGCCACGGCAGGGGAAAATGTCAGAGCGCGCTCCCACGGAAGACAGACTGCGCGACCAGCGGGACCGCTTCGTCGCTTTTGCTTTTGCCGGTGCCGACCTACTCTTAGAAGTAGCGGCGGACCACACCGTCTCTTATGCCGCCGGTGCGTCCGAGCGTCTTTGCGCGGTGTCGAACGCGGACATGCTGGGCCGCGCGATCGACGATTTCGTGCAACCCGCCGACCGCTTCACCCTGACCGAAGCGCTACGGCGTATCGCCCAAGGCGGACGCTTCGACAGCCTGAAGGTATCGCTGGCCGGCCCCGAACCGCAGGCCGCGCTGATTTCCGGCCTCAACGCCTCGCACCCCAACCGCATCTGGCATTTGGCCATCAGCCGCCTGCGCAGCGCCGCCATCGCCGCCGCCATCGACCCCGGCCCGCAACCGGGCGTGCGTATCGACACCAGCGACTTCGTCACCCTGGTCCAGCAACGCCTGAAGGAAGGCGAGGACAGCGGCGAAGACTACAACCTGACCCTGCTCGACCTATCCGACGCCAAGAACATGTCGGCCAGCCGCTCGACCGACTTCTTCGCCAATGTCGAAGGCTTTCTGCGCGCCCATTCGGTCGGCGGCACTTCGGTCGGCCGCTTGCGCGACGATAAGTTCGGCATCATCACCGATCATGTCCTGGACCAGCAAGAAGTCCAGCGACGGATCTGTGACATCGCCCAGGAAATCGACCCCGACGCGCCGCCGCTGGAGGTTCATTCAGCCACCGTCGATATGGATGACGACGAAATGGCCGAGCGCGACCTGACCAAGGCGCTGGTCTACACCATCAATAAATTCGTCGCCGAAGGCGGGGAAACGCTGTCGATCACCTCGCTGGCCGAAGGCTACCGCGCCGCCATGGACGACACCTTGCAACGGGTGGCGCATTTCCGCGAAGTCATCACCAGCGACAAACTTCTGTTCGTCTATCAGCCGATCGTCAACCTGACAGACTGGTCGGTGCATCATTTCGAGGCTTTGGCCCGTATCAGGCAGGGCGATCAGGTATTCCTTCCCTCGACCTTCATCACCTTCGCCGAAGATGTCGGCGTCGTCACCGAAATGGACATGGTGGTCTGCCGCCGCGCTATCCAGGCACTGAAGGAATGCACGGTGGTGCCCGAAGGCTCACGCGTCGCCTTCAACCTGTCGGGCCGCTCGATGGGCAACCCCGCTTTCATCCAAGCCTTGCTGACCTTGTTGACCGACAATATCGCGCTGGTGCCCCGCCTGTTGTTCGAAATCACCGAATCCTCCGAGATGCGCAACCTCGACGAAGCCAACCGCGTGGTGCAAAAGATGCGCGGCATGGGCTGTCAGGTCTGCCTGGACGATTTCGGCGCCGGCGCCGCCGCTTTCCAGTATTTGCGGGCGTTGGAGGTCGATTTCGTCAAGATCGACGGCAGCTACATCCTGGATGCCTTCGACACCCATTACGGCAAGCCGTTCCTCAAGGCCATGGCCTCGCTCTGCGCCGATATGGGTATCAAATCGATCGGCGAAATGGTCGAGGATGAAAAATCCGTGGCCCTGCTGAACGAGGTCGGCATCGGCTATGGCCAGGGCTATTATTTCAGCCGCCCGCTGGAAAACGTCGCCCACTTCGTCATGCCGCCGCTCACCGATCCGGCGGCGCTCCGGGCGAGCTGACGCAGCCCCTTACCGCTTCTTCTTCGGCGGCGGGGCTTTGACGTCGAACCCTCCCCCATGCGCATGGGCGGCGGGTGCCGGGCCGCCTCCGCCGAACTGCTGTTCCAATTGGGCCAAGGCCACGAACAAATGGCCAAAGGCCACCTCGGGCGTGTTCCCGTAGCGGGCAACGAAGGCCGCACGCCGCACCTCGTCAAAATCGCCGGGATGCACGGAAGCAAATAGCGCCTTGAATAGGCGGACGAAATTCGCCTCGGCGAATTCATGGTCGCGCTTTTCGCCCGATGGCTTGGGAATGAACATGCTGCTCCCCAGCGACACAGACTGCGGATCGGTGTTCATGACGATCAGAAACCAGTCGGCGCGCGGTTCGAAGCGGCGAAAGCTGATGGCGATGGCGACCAGGGTGTCCTCGACCACGGCGCGGATGCGCGGATCGGCGTAGAACACCTCCCACGGCACAATTTCCCCGCCTTGACGAACCTCGTTGGCGATCTGGGTGCAGTGGTTGGCATAGTCGGCGTGAACTTCGTCGCCCAGGATCATCCGGATGGCAAGGAAGAACTGCGGCAGGTTTTTCCGCCCGATCCCCGCCAGCGGATCGCTGAACAGATGGACGAATTCCTGGGTGATGGCGCGGCCGAAGAAGTCGGTGCGCTGACGTTCGATGCGCGCCAGTTCGAAAACGGCGCCGCAACCGGCTGAATGGCGGTTGTAGTACTCGCCCAAGGCGCCATCGGCCTCGCCCACGGCGCGGGCGATGCGGCGCAGGTTATCCAGCGACACCGACTCGCCGTCCGCGCCGGCGGATTTTTCCACCAAATCCATGAAGGCGCGCAACGCCAGCGACACCACCTCGCGGCAGCGCCCGCCATGCTGCCGAGGCACCACCGCCGCCACAACGTCCTTGACGGCACCACGCTCCGCCGGAGGTTCTCCACTCTGCCGGTCCATGCCCAATTCCCCCACCTCGCCCCAGATGACACGATACCGCGAAAAATCATCGCCCATTCAGGCTTCCGCGCCAAGCGTTAGATGGCGCCCCCCGGCGTCGCCTCGCTATTGCTGCCCCGCCGCCGCCCGTTCCGCCGCTTCGCGCTTGCGGACCACATCGCGCATGGCGTCGTTCACGCCCTGCGCATCCTGCTCCCGCGCATTGAGGTGATAATCATCCAGCCGCCGCTGCGCCTCGGACAAGCTGCGATTGAGGTCGGCGTTTGCCGCGTTGCCCGGCGGCAAGCGCTCTTGCAAAGAATGCGCGCGGATTTCCTCTTCGCGCAAATCGTCACGCAGGCGCTGCTCGGACAAGGGCGGCGAAGATGGTTGCGATGGCGGTGGCTGAGGCGGTGTCAACACCTGACCGGGCATCACTTGGTTGGGGATCATGGTGGCGGGCGGAGTGGTGACCATTGGTATGTCGCGCCTTTGGCCCCAGGCATAGGTCGTCAGGCCGAATCCAAAGCTGCCCATCACCAGTGCTACGATGACGATACGTGACATGCCACACCTCTTCCAAGAGATGGGGAGAACCGGGGAACCTCGATGCTTGCCAGACTGGCCGTGGCCCTTGTGCATTGGTGCTGGCGCCACGCCGTGACGGTGGTGGTGACGGCTGTCCTGCTGACCGGGCTGCTGGGAAACTATGCCGCCAATCATTTGGGTTTGGACACCGACGAAAGCAAGATGCTGTCGGCCGCCCTGCCCTTCCGCCGCGCCGAACAACAGATGGATCGGGCCTTTCCCCAGGATGTCGATTTGCTGGTGGTGGTTCTCGACGGCCCCAGCCCCGATCAGACCGATCAGGCGGCGGCCCGCCTGTACGATGCCTTGGCCGGACGCAAGGATCTGTTCCGCAGCCTGCGCCGCCCGGCCGAGGAGTTGTATTTCCGCAAGAACGGCCTGTTGTTCCTGTCGCTCGACGAGTTGACCGAATTGTCGGATCGGCTGGTGGCGGCACAGCCGTTGCTGGGATCCTTAGCCCGCGACCCCAGCCTGCGCGGCTTGCTGTCGTCGATCACCCTGGCGCTGGAGGGGGTGTCGCGCAGGCAAATCAGCCTGAACGATCTGGAGCCGATGCTGCAACGCCTGGACGGTGTCGCCGCCCCCATCGCCGCCGGACGCACCGCCGAGCCGCTGTCCTGGCCGACACTGTTCGGCGGCATGGCCGAACAAGATAGCGCGCGGCGGTTCCTGCTGGCTCAACCGATCCTGCAATATGGTGAACTGGTCGCCGGACGCGCCGCCGCCGACGCCATCCACCACGCCGCCGACGGCTTAGGATTGACTGAAGAGAACGGCTACCGCCTGCGCCTGACCGGCTCGGTGGCGCTGGCCGACGCCAATTTCGCCACCGTCGCCGAGGGCGTCGAAGTCTCGGCACCGTTGTCGGTAGCCGCCGTCTGCCTGCTGCTGTTCCTCGCCCTACGCTCGGTGCGCATGGTCGGCGCGGTGCTGCTCAGCCTTGTCGTCGGGCTGATCACCACCGCCGCCTTCGCCGCCGTCAGCGTCGGCACGCTCAACCCGATTTCGGTGGCTTTCGCCGTGCTGTTCGTCGGCATCGCCGTCGATTTCGGCATCCAATTCGTCGTGCGCTTCCGCGACGAACGCTTTCACTGGACCAATCCCGAAACCGCCATGCTGGCCTGCGCCCGCGCCATGGTCGTGCCGTTGTCGCTGGCCGCCGCCACCACTGCCACCGGCTTTCTGTCGTTCCTGCCCACCGCTTATTCCGGGGTGTCGCAACTGGGGTTGATCGCCGGAGCCGGCATGCTGATCGCCCTGTTGGTTGATTTCACCCTGCTGCCGGCCTTGCTGGCGCTGTTACAGCCACGCCCGGAAAAAGAGCCGGTGGGATTGCCCCTGGCCGCCGCCGACCGCTGGCTGGCTCGCCATTGCGGGGCGATTATCGCCGTCTCCCTGGTGCTGGGAACGGTGGGGGCGGCGCTGTTGCCGCGCGTGCCCTTCGACGCCAATCCTTTGCACTTGCAAAGCCCCAAGGCCGAGGCGGTTTCGACCTTTTTCGATCTGGCCCGCGATCCCGATAACGGCAGCTACGCCATCGACGTGCTGACGCCCTCGACCGAGGCGGCGGCGCGCTTGGCCGAGCGGCTGGACGCCTCGCCGCTGGTGCGGCGGAGCATGACCATCGACAGTTTCATCCCCGACCAGCAAGCGGAGAAGCTGGAGATGCTCTCCGATCTCGACCACCTGCTGGCCCCGACACTGTCGCCCCCGGCATTGCTGCCCGCGCCCGCGCCCGCCGAGACCATGGCCATTCTGCGCAGTACCGCCGACCGGCTGGCCGAGTTGTCGCCCCTCGACACTCCCGCCCGCGCCATGGCCGGACATTTGCGCGACATCGCCGAGCGCGGGCCAAACGCCGTGCAGGCCTTGCAGACGGCGCTGCTGAGCGGACTGCCCGGTCAATTGGCCGATCTGCGGCGGATGCTGGCGGTTAGCCCACTCAGTCTGGCCGATCTGCCGCCGGATCTGCGGCGCAATTGGCTAGCCGCCGATGGCCGCGCCCGCGTCCAGGTGCTGCCGAAAGGCGACATGGACGATCAAGCCAGCCTGATCGCCTTCGTCAAAGCGGTGCGCGCCATCGCCCCCAACGCCAACGGCATGCCGGTATCCATCGAGCAATCGGCCAAGGTGGTGACCAACGCTTTCGCCCGTGCCGGAGTCAGCGCCCTAGCCGCCATCGCCATCCTGCTGGGGCTGGCGCTGCGGCGGATCATCGACGTCCTGCTGGTGCTGCTGCCGCTGGTGATGGCGGCGCTGTTCATGGCCGTCGGCATCGTCTGGAGCGGCTTGACCATCAATTTTGCCAACATCATCGCCCTGCCCCTGGTGCTGGGCATCGGCGTCGCCTTCAACGTCTATTTCGTCGTCAACTGGCGCAACGGCGTCACTGGGCACCTTCAGTCTGCGACCACGCGGGCGGTGCTGTTCAGCGCTCTGACCACCGGCTCGGCCTTTGGCAGCCTGGCGCTGTCGCCGCATCTTGGCACGGCGTCGATCGGGTTGTTGCTGTTCCTGTCGCTGGGAATGTCGGTGGCAACCACCTTCTTTCTGCTGCCGGCGCTGTTCTGCGCCCTGGCCCGGTGGCGCGAATGAGCCGCCGCCTGATCGTCACCGCCGATGATTTCGGCCGCGCCGTGCCAATCAACGAGGCCGTCGAGGATGCCCATCGCAATGGCATTCTGACCGCCGCCAGCCTGATGATGGGCCAAGCCGCCACCGCCGACGCCATCGAGCGGGCGCGGCGGCTGCCTACTCTGGCGGTTGGGTTGCATCTGACCCTGGTCGATGGAGCCCCACTGCTGCCCACCCTGGAGGTATCGGACCTGCTGGCCGCCGATGGCCGCTTGACCCGCCGTCTGGTCGATTTGGGCACCCGGCTTTATCTGAGCCCGCGCATCCGCCGCCAGGCCGCCGCCGAGATGCGCGCCCAGTTCGAGGCCTTCCGCGCCACCGGCCTGCCGCTGGCGCATGTGGATTCGCATCACCATTACCATCTGCATCCAACGGTGTTCGATCTGCTGCTGCCGCTGGCGGTCGAGTTCGGCGCCCCCGCCATCCGCATCCCCTGGGAGCCACCGCGCCCCGGCTCCATCGGTTCGTTGGTCAACGGATTGTTCCATCTGCGCCGGGTGTTGAGGATGCGGCGGCAAATGGCCAAAGCCGGGCTCATCGGCAATGACCGGGTGTTCGGCATCATCGATTCCGGGGCGATGGACGCCAATTGCCTATCGCAGCGGGTCGACGACTTGCCCGAGGGTTTGAGCGAGCTTTACACCCACCCGGCGACGCGCGGCTGGGACGAACATCCCTTGCCGCCGACCTATCGCAGCACCGAGGAGTACGCCGCCCTGATCGATCCCGCCATCGCCGAGAAAATCCGTCAGGCCGGCATCACCCTGACCACCTTTCCCCAGGAAGCGGCGCGGCGCCGGCGGAGGGGCTGATGGGTAGCATCCTTCGCCTTGGCGTCGTCCTCGCCATCCTGGCCGCCGCCTGGATCGTGCGGTCCGGCTTCGGCGATGTCGGCGGCGCGTTGAGCCGGGCCGGCTGGGGCGGCATGGCG
>Ga0116225_1000681_pt1 | contig 25570 bp, 15 predicted proteins | sample Sb_taG_8_FD_88968 | JGI IMG/M metagenome (GOLD analysis project Ga0116225, IMG submission 88968) | Peat soil microbial communities from Weissenstadt, Germany - Sb_50d_c_BC metaG | ecosystem: Environmental > Terrestrial > Soil > Wetlands > Peat | place: Germany: Weissenstadt | collected 2010-09-21 | reverse complement strand
TTTTCTCGGTTTTTGCTGGCAACGGTTGGCAATGAACAAAAGCTGCCTCGGCAGCGACTTGAGAGCGAGAATTACGCGGTTTTCCCGGTTTTTCGGCGTGTTGTGGAGCCTGGCTCTTAATCAGTAGGTTCTCGGTTCGAGTCCGAGACGGGGCAATCACTTACGGCGAATCAAATGTAGCAAAAGTCCAAAAACGGTCCAAAGAGTTTTGCAAGATCGCAGCTTTGTACTCCGCGGTTGCGCATTCATGAGAGGAATCGTGAGCAAGCCTGGATGGATTGAGTTCAAGACCACCGACTCTTCCGATGCCTTTTTCAAGGCGCTGGCCGAGCATAGCGGAACGAAGACAGGCGACCGGTCTATGGCGATTCTTGGCGGAACGATCCTTGAAGATTGTCTCAGGGCGTACATCGAATCGCAGGTTGTTATGAAAGGCACGCACGCCAACAGTCTTTTCGATCAAGTCCTTGACAGCTTTGGACACCAGATCCGGGCCGCATACGTCTTTGCCCTCATCGGAGAACCATTTAGAAACGAATTAGACTTGATACGCCAAATCCGCAATGCGTTCGCACACAAGACTTTTGCAGATGCAAAGCCGGGGGACGATCCGTCGTTCAAACGGGTCACGTTCGATACGACCAGAATTAAGGCTTGGTGCTCCAGTCTTAAGTACCCAAACCAGGATGATCCCGAACCGGAGAAACCCCGAGAACGCTTCGAATCTTCCGTCTGCCATTTAGCTCTGGATCTCTGGTCCGCTTCTACTCGGCCCATGAAGCGAAAGCCCCCGCCATTGCTTCAATCCCTTGGTTACCGCGGACTAATCGATTCCAAATGATGAACCGCGACGATAAAGCCGACCAGTCTTGATTCCAGCGAGAGTTCCGGCCAGAGTTCATCCAGTTCTGTCGGCAGGCATGCAGCCCATTCTCCGGTATAAAGCTGGTGCTCACCGCACCCGTTGATCTCTTCGAGAACATCCAAGTGGGCAGGACGCTCGCGATTATAAGTCTCAGCTATCGAAAGCAAGCGATCCCTGAGGACGATTCGGTAGCCATTTCAAAATCTCCAAGAGAAGAAAAACGCTCATCGCGCCGCGGCACCACGGAGCACCTCCGGCACGTGCAACCCCGCGACCGCCGCATCCATCTGCCTAGCCATGTTGATGTACACCTGCGTGGTCTGGTAGCTCTTGTGCCTCATGAGCGTCTGCAGCGCGTCCGGCGTGAGCTTGCCCGCGTTCATCGTGGCGAACGCTCGGCCGAGATCGTGGAAGCCATAGACGAGGGAGAACCCCCTATGCCTATGCTCCTCAGAACACAGTACTGGACTGAACGCGACAGATTGTTCGCAGCGGCGTCTGGGCCAAGATTGCGTTCGGGATTTGGGTTTCCAAGAACTCTGTCAGGGCGTGTCGCGACTCGTGTCGGGCGTGCGGAACGGCAGCATGCATGGCAGCGGCAGGAGTGCCTTCCGAAGTTCGCTGCCGTCCAAGGCGCCCGACGGCAGTGACAGCGCGGATACCGAGGCCCGCAATTTGACAAATCCGCAACGTTGATTTAAAGTTCTCCTGGTGGTGGATGCCGCCGCACATCTCGATAGTAGTGCCAGGCGTGTCCATGAGGCAACTTTTCCTCGAACAGGCAAACCCGCTGTAAGGCGGGGACGCAAAGTCATGGGTCCGCTCCCACAACGATTTCTTGTGGGTGGATCGCCAGACTACCGAAAGGAACAAGACAATGCGCCATTTCTGCATCGTGCTCGCGCGCTTCCTCCACGAGGAAGACGGACCCACAGCCGTCGAATACGCCGTTATGTTGGCTCTCATAATCGTCGTATGCATTGGTGCCATCACGACCTTGGGCACCAACGCCAACAAAACATTCACCTCGGTCGGCAATTCGCTGAACGCCACGAGCGCCAGCTCTTAGGGCTCCCGGCCCATGGGATCTTACAAATTTGAAATCGTTCGTGAGATCCCTGGTAGGGCTTTGGCATATGCCGGCCCCTGATCCCCCATCCTGCCATCAATGGCGATGGCACTACCTTTCGTAGGGTTGTGCCCACAACCCCCGCGGGCCGAGCCCGCTTGCGCCTATCGTCCGCGGCGGCTCGCAGGGAGGCCTTGGTCTCCGCGCGGGCGGTCGCTTTCCGGCGCGCCCTCACGCGGTCAACTCCGTGGCCTTCAGTCCTGACGGCAAGATGGTGCTTCGGTCCATCCAACTATTCTGAAGCCGGGACAAAACGCACTCACTTTCCGCAAACTGGCTCCCTGTTCATCTGAGGCATCCAGGCAAGGGCGTCCGCTGCGCTTGCCTTGCCAATCTTCTTTTGTTGGCGAGTATTGTCGCTTAGCCTGCATGGCATGGCGGCGTTCGTCTTTTAGCAACAACTCTAGGTTTCCTTGCGCTGCCGTGCTGCCCGGCTGCAATTCCAACACGGTCCGCAGCGCACGCTGGGCGTTTTGCCAATCCTCGCCAGCTTGCAAGAGCGTATGGCTGAGTACTTTCCAAAGGAATGACTCGTGAGGTGTGCGGACGACGGACTGCTCCAAGAGTCGGCGAGCGATGGCATACTCCTGGCGAACCAGGTGGGATCGTGCCCGTAGCGCGATGTCGCCAACGGATGCTCGCGTTTGGAGGCCGTTGCCGCCAGCTTCGAGGGCCTGGATCTGCTGTTCCGGTTCCGGGAACTGTCGTTACCCAAGAGTAGTTCCCCTAGTCCAAGCCTGGCCGGCGTGAACTTCGGCTGTTCCCGCAGCGCGGCTTGCCACTGTGCCTCGGCCTCCGAGTTGCGGCCCTACTCGCGCTAGACCGCAGCCAGGTTATGCCTGGCCAAGTAACCACGTGCACTTTTCGCAACGCCGGCGAAGTGCGGCCCTTCGTGCGTGCCCAGGAGCCGCAAGAGATATGCCTTCGCTCCCACCAAATCGCGTTCCCCCCTGCCGCCGAACTTCTTTTCAAGCATGCATTGGCTTGAGCAGCGCGTCAAAGAGGTCCAGGTGCATCAGGCAAGCGCCCGTTAACAACCTACTGATGACCCCCGCTAGTGCATTTTCAAGGCTAACTTTTGGGGCCCGAGCACGAGGCCAGAGAGAAACGCAAAGCAAATGGCGGAAACGAAGAATGGCAGGTTTTGTCAGGTAAAACGGGGGTAGGCAGACTACTTGTCTGATAAAAGAAAGTTCTGCAAGTGCCTATTCTACAAGGGATTACATCGCAACTCGGACCTTGGCCCAATGGCAGTTCCACCTGCCATATGTCAGGTGTACTGATGTGCATATTTCCAAGAATTCTGAATCCATGCCCTTACCCCAAAATCAAGACTTGAGTCCGCACTAGTCGCTTCCGCGCCATCTTTAGCGGAAACTCATTCCAACAGCGTTTTGCATCATTTCCTTATCGTTAGAAGCCCTACAGCCGATACTAATTCCAATGTTTCCGACAGTCTGCGTTCATGCTGCGCAAAGCTGGGGATCCAGGAGAGCTTGCACAAGAAGCCTTTTCTCCGGAGCAATGCCCGGACGAATCAGACCCAGCCATCTGGGAGTGGGAGGCAAAGCAATGGTGCCGATCCGCTGGCCATTCTGTGCGATTTGCCTCGTAGCCCTTAGCGGTTGTTGGTCTGTAAATGCACGGATCGATCGGGAAGTCGGCGAGCTATCCTCTCAAATTGATCACGTTGAGATTCGTCCAGCTCTCGATCTGGCCCCCGCCGCGGAGCCAAAAGCCAACGTCCGGCCTGCAGAGACCGAGTCGTCGCCTCCTCCGCAGAAAGACAATAGGGCAGTTCCAGCGCAAAGCAACCCCGTGCAACAAGTCGCTTATCTTCAAGCGACCGTAAAGCCGCCACAGCGGCTGGTCGTCCCGCCGGGATTGCCAGGGGCAGATGCGCCTCCCATCACGAAGTTTCCGCAAGACCCGGTGCTAAAGAAAAAGTACATCCAGGCACTGTTCCCCCCGCTGCCGGCGGCACCGAAAATGCGGCCGCCGGCTCCGGGACCGGAAGGAAGGCCAATGACTCTGGCGGACTTTCAGCGCCTCGCGGCTGTCTACAGTCCGGCTATCAAGAGTGCCGAGGCGGCCGTGGAGGCCGCCAAGGGGGCTGTGAAACAGGCCGGTGCTTATCCCAACCCTCAGTTCTTTTTTGAGCAAGATACCGTGGGGACAGGCCCGGGTGGTTATGAAGGGTTCGGCTTCAACCAGGTTGTCAAAACCGCGAACAAGCTCAAGCTCCAGCAGGCAGCGGCCATGATGGATTTGCTCAACGCGCAGCTTGCACTCAAGCGAGCCTACTCCGACCTGGCTTACCAGGTGCGCACGAACTACTTCGCCCTGCTGGTGGCGTTGCAGGGAGTCAAGACAAACGAGGCCCTGTATCGGTTCACAAACGAAATCTATCGCGTCCAGGTCGACAAGGTTGAGGGCCAAATTTCGGCTCCCTACGAGCCGATGCAGCTTAGGCCGCTCGCTATCCAGGCACGGTTCAACCTCGTTCAAGCTCAGAACCAGTACCTAGCATCCTGGAGGCAACTGGCAGCGACTCTTGGCTTGCGCGACATGCCGCCCACGGAGGTCGCGGGCTGCGTCGATATGCCCGTTCCCGTCTTCAAGTACAACGAGGTTTTGGCCCGGGTGCTCGCGGACCATACCGACGTCCTAACGGCCATCAACTCGATCCATAAGGCGCGGTTCAACCTGGAGTTCGCCAAGGTGACCCCCGTGCCCGACGTCACCCTCAATGTGTTGGTGCAGAAAGACTATACAGCCCCCCCCAACCTGTTAGTTCACAGCTTGCAGTTCGGCTTCCCCGTCCCCATCTTCGACCATAACCAGGGGAATATTAAACAGGCGGAGGGCCAGTTGGCGCAGGCCGCGGCCGGGCCCGATCTGGCGCGCAACAGCCTGACAAGTTCACTCGCGGACGCATACAACCGATATGAAACAGCCCGCTACAACGTTGAACTGGCCTTGCAACAGTGCCGCGATCAGGTTCGCGCCTACAGCCTGCTTTATTCGAGGTACCATCAAGACCCCACGGCCGTGGCTTTTGGCGACGTCGTCACCGCCCAGCAGACGCTGGCCGGCTATGTCGCCGCTTACGTTACGGCGCTCGGATTGCAATGGACGGCGGTCAACGACGTTGCCAATCTGTTGCAAACCGACGACCTCTTTCAAGTCGGCCCGAAACAGGAAATGGCTCCGGTGCCCGATCTGCGGCAGTTGGGACCGCCTCGAGGCATGCCGCGCAGTTTGCCCGTTGGAGTGCAGTGAGTGGGGAGTGGTGGAGAACATAGTACGTCGAATGTGTCGCAGCCCAATCTCGGCATTGGATACAAGCGACTGCACCCCATCAACCGCTTTGGAGAGTCTGCCATGCTGCGTAAGGTCTGTATTCGGCTCATCCTCGCGGTTTCCGTGTGCCTCGTGCCGGTAAGCGCCTCCCTTACTTGCCGAGGGGGCGACGGGCCAATGTCGTCCGGCCCTAATACGACCGGCCAAGCGACGCCAGCAGCTCCTCTCGCCGCAAGTCAATTGCCGACATCGACGCCGGACCAGGAGCGCCCGCAGGCATTTGTCCTGCCGCCGCCTCCCGATTACACCGTCGACGGGGAACACTGGATTCGCAGTCCTCTGCTCGACCGGCCCGACTCGGCGCCACCCGGAGTTTTCTTCAATGTGGAATCGAGCGTTCTCTGGCCCCACTTCACCAACCAACTGAGAGGGGGATTTGCTCCCAACTTCAGCGTAGGAGCACCGCCAACAGGCGGCCTCCCGATCACAGGAGACATCGTAAGGTTTCCCGGCAACCCCCTGGATGCGACCGTGAGCCCAAGATTCGAACTCGGCTATCGATTCCCCGACGGCTTCGGCGAGTTGCGGCTCAGTTACCGTTTCATGGACAGCAGAGGCGCCGACACCGTTTTGGTCGCTCCCCCGTATGCCAATGACAACCTAGGACCTGCGTCGCAGACGGGACGCCTGGATGTCAACATCATCGATCTGGACTTCGGGACGCGACAGTTTTCCCTCGGGCCCAATTGGGAGATGCGAACCGCAGTTGGCATGCGCTATGCAACAGCTTTTGTAGATTCGCAAGTCACCTTCCTGAACCCTGTGACCCTCACGGGTTCACCCTTTGGAACAGGGCCGTTCACTCGCCTCACGCAAACCGAGGCGGTTGGCAATCGTTATTTCGGGGCTCACGGAGTGTTCGAGGCAGGGCGCAAGCTTTGGGTCCCCGGCCTTGCCTTTTTCTGCCGATTGGACGGGGCCGGCATGTACGGGCGCGTGCATCAGACGTTTGGCGAGACGTTCGTGCAACCGCCGGGGTTCACCCAGCAGAGGGTTACCAATGGAGTGGGCACCCCCATGCTGGCAACGCAGGTCGGCTTGAGTTATGACATACCCTGGTGGAACCATGCTCGCTTCTTGATTGGCTATCAATTCGAGGAGTGGTGGCAGTTCGGGCGCGGCGACAACGACCTGTCGTTCGGCCCACTTTATGACCAGGGACTGTTCCTGCGGGCGGAATTTAACTTCTGATGTGACAGGAAGAGTTCCTCTTATTCCAAGTTCGTATCTCGATGGCCGGGCTCGATAGGCGGGTGGGGCGGCGTTTCAAGACTTGGGACAGCACACCCGGGCACACCCACGGCCGGCCAGGCCGGTTGCCTCAGTTCGCTCGCGCAGCGCCTTGGGTCGATTCGACGCCATCAGGCGGCGGGCGTTCAATGTGCCATCCCACCGGCGCCAGCCGGCGGTTGGCGATTGCCGTAGAAGCTATAAAGCACGGGCATCAGGTAGCGCGTCAGAAATAGCGTAGTGATCATGCCTCCCACGACCACAATGGCCAGGGGCCGTTGCGTTTGCGTGCCGATTGGCTCAACCCACCGCAGCGCGCCGGATGAATCCCATGCAGGCCGAAGGGCCAGAGCCGCCGGCAGAAGCCCCAGAATGGCGGTCAGCGCCGTCATCATCACCGGACGGACCCGGTTTCCTGCCCCGCGGAGAATCGCCTCTTCGAGCGGAATTCCCTGCGCTCGGAAGGCGTTGAAGGATGAAATCATCAACAGTCCATCCATGATCGCCACGCCGAACAGCGACACGAAACCGACCGCTGCCGAGATGCTAAAGCTGGTTCCCGTGATCAAGAGGGCCCAGATCCCGCCCATCGACAGGGCAAGCACGTTGCTGAAAACGACAACTGCGTCGAGCAGCGAATGGAAGGCCAGGTAGAGCAGAACGAAAATCAGGCCGAGAGATACCGGGATGATGAACAATAACCGTTTCTGGGCTTTTTCCATCTCGTTAAATTCGCCGTCCCAGACGGCGCGATAGGGCGTCTTGAAGAGATCGTGGGTCTTTTCCTTGGCGTCCGCCACAGCGCTGCCCAGGTCGCGCCCGCGGACATTGAACTTTACGGCAATCAGCCGCTTGCCCTGCTCGCGGTAGATTGTTGAAGCGCCCGCGCGCTCGAATGAGCCTTTAGGATCCGGCGCGCCGTTAGCACCTACGGGGCTGACCAGCTCACGCAATTTGAGTCTCGGCGTGTTCGTAATCGGGTTGGCCGTGTTGACCAGGCTACCCACCGTCGACGGAGGCGCGACTCCGGATCCCGTCGGTGATGGCGTAAAGCCTGGGCCGGCCACCGGAACCACCTGGTTATTGGAAATGTCTACCTGCATGTCCAGGATCGATGTCTCACTACTCCGATACGCCTTAGGCCAGCGGAGCGTGACGTCGAACTGTTTTTCACCTTCGATCATTGATGTCTGGGCTTTGCCGCCCACAGCGCATTGAATGAGGTTGTTGACGTCCGCGGCGCTCACGCCCCACTTGGCGCATTTGTCGAGGTCGACGCGGAATTCAAGGTTGGACTGGCCCATGATATTGAAGATGCCGACTTCCTGAATGCCTGGGACTTGTTCCAGGCGATTTTTCACTTCCGCAGCCAGCTGTTCAAGCCTGTTCAAGTCCGGGCCAAAAATCTTAACAGCGTTATCTCCCTTGACCCCGGCAATGGCCTCCGTCACGTTATCGCGAATGTACTGTGAGAAATTCCAGTCAACGCCAGGGAGAGAATCGCGCAGCTCCTGATTCATGGCCACGGTAAGTTCTTCTTTGGTTCGCTGCCGGGTCTCCCCGTAGGCGTAGCGGCGCCACCCCTCTACATCGACCTCCCTCGGCCATTCCTTCATGGGCTTCAATGGCGCAAAAATCTCGACGCGATAATAACCTGTCGGGTCCGTTCCATCATCGGGCCGGCCGATGGCGGGCACCAAAACCTCCACTTCGCCGTACGAAGCGATGATGGCCCGAGCCTTTTCAATGTCCTGCGCTACACGTTCCATGGAAGAATTCAGAGGAAAAGTCGCCGTGATCCACAGGTTGCCCTCCTCGAGTTGGGGCATGAACTCCTGGCCAAGCCGTGGAACCAAACAACCGGTGAGCACAATCAGGGATCCCATGAACAATAGAGTGAGCCATCGATGGCGGAGACAAAGCTTGAGCTGAATCAGATAGCGTGAATTCAGAAACCGGACGAGCAAATTATCGTGGATCGGTTTGAAATTGCGAAACAGGAGCAAGCACAGAACCGGAGCGAGCACGACGGCCATCGCCAGGGCGCCGCCCAGAGCGAAGGCATAGGTGTCGGCCATGGGTCCGAACAATTGCCCCTCTGGTCCACGCATCGTGAACAACGGAATAAACGCACACACCATGATCGCGGTGGAGAAAAACAAGGGGCGCTCCACCTCGTGGCATGCCCGCAGGATGCGCTCCTTGAGCGGCAGTTCGGCATATTCGCCGGCACTCAGGTGTCGGTAGATGTTCTCCACCATGATGACCGAGCTATCGACGATGATGCCGAAATCGACCGCGCCAATTGACAAGAGGTTGGCCGATTTGCCCCGAAAGAAAAGCATCGCGAAGGCGAAGAGGAGCGCGAATGGAATGTTAATTGCCACGATGAGCGCGCTGCGGATATTACTTAGGAACATGAGTAGGACCGCAGTTACCAGCACCATGCCAAGAAGGAGGTTCTCTTGCACGGTCTCGGTTGTGACATGAACGAGTTCATCACGATCGTAATACGGCTCAATTTGGACGCCCGGCAACATGCGTCCAAATTCCGGGTCGTTGAGTTCCGCGACCTTTGCCTTGACGGCATTCACGGCGGGGATGGTCTGGTCGCCGGAACGCAGGAGCACGATACACTGTACCTTATCGTCTTCGTCCCGCCAGGTCCGCGAGGTTGACTCCTCTTTGCCCCCTCGTTTCCCGTCGCTCTCGTCGGTGGGTTTGCTTAGACTGACCTTGCCAAGACGCGTCTGATGTCCGACCACGACTCCTTGCATACCCAGAGCATCGCCTGGAGAAAGCGGGCCGCCTTCCACAATGTGCTCTATCCTGACGGGCCGGTTATTGACGGAAGCGATCACGATTTTCCGAATTTCATGAATACGGCGATTCTCTTCCTCGCGCAGTTTGGCCGCGGCCTCGTACGGATCCTTGAGGCCCAGTACCTGCTCGACCGGGTCCAGCCCGCCGCCGTACAGCCCGACGCTGCGGACGTTAAGAACAATGTGCCCCTGGGTCATCAGGTCGGCGCCGACATTTTGGTTGCTGTTGCTCAGCGCCGTCTGCAGCTGATTCAACGTGACGCCGTAACGTTTGAGCCGGTCTGGATCGGGGTGGATTTCATAGCGCTTCACCGTACCACCGGTGCTTGTGACGTCCATAACATGGGGCACGCGGCGGAACTCACGCTCGAGGACCCAGTCTTGTAACGCCTTGAGGTCATTCCCCGTATAGATGTCGTTGCCATAACGATCTTTTGGGCTCTTAAGTGTGTAGCGGTAGATCTCGCCAATAGGGTTCTGCGGTGAGATTTGCGGAATGACACCCGCTGGCAGCGGCTGGCTGAGGCTGCTCAGACGGTTGATCACTTCCTGCCTGCATTGCCAGAAGTCGCGGCCGTATTCGAACTGATTCCGGATGTGGGAAAGCCCGAACAGGGACTTGCTCCGCGTCATGGTCAACCCCGGCATGCCGGCGAACGCTACCTCCAAGGGGACACTTACCTGCCTCTCGACCTCCTCGGCCGAGGCCCCAGGATATTGAGCTACAACTTCCACGATGGCGGGAGCGGGATCCGGGTAGGCTTCCACGTTTACGTTTATGAACGCGTAGATGCCAGCCACAGTCCAGCCGGCAACGAGCAAGAGCACGATGAGCGGGTTATCGAGAGCCCAGCGGATGAGTGCATGAACCATGGGATATACCTCTAGAGTGGCGCAGGCCAAAGGTGAATGGGCAAGAGGACCCTCAATGACCGTGCAGGATTCGGCAGTAGGTCAGGTTTCCAACCTGACCGGACAGATTGAGGAATCTGTCCTACGCCGCTGCCGAATCAGGCCCTGACCGGACAGATTGAGGAATCTGTCCTACGCCGCTGCCGAATCAAGCACGGTGATATAGCAGCCGTACCTCCGTCCTTTTCATCTTGTATTGCCGACCTTGGATTCCTTGTCCTCCAAAGCCGCTCGCAGTTCCAGCACTCCCGAATCGATCACCCTTTCGCTCGGTTTCAGCGGTTCCAGGGGCTGAAAACCTTGTGCAATCTCCTGGGGCGTCAGCTTTTGTTCCGCTGGCGTTAACCGGCTGCTAACAAAGGCCGTACTCTCGAAGCGATGCGTGACCTTGACGCGTCGCATCGTGTAGCGCGGCTTGTCTGGATCGGCCTGGACAAAAACAAAACTTTGCTTGCCGTCTTCAGCCAAGGCCGTCAGCGGTACTTCCACGACGTCGGGCGGAGGCGGCAGATTGACGGTGGCCGACACGAATTGCCCCGCCCGGAGCTTGGCATCCGGGTTGTCGATGTAGCCCTTGATCACGGCAGTGTGTTGGTTGGCGTCGAGGATATAGCCAACTTCTTCGATCGGCCCCTCAATAGCTGGTGAGCCGACCAACTGCAAACTCCAGCGCCTTTGCTCCGGGCTAATTGACAGAATGGCCGGCAACTGATCCTCGGGTGGATTGGCGATGACCAGCAGGCTATCCACATCGGCAATGGTAAACAGGTTCACCGTGTTGTCAGCCACATACTCGCCTGGAGTGACATTGCACTCGACGATCGTCCCATCGCGCGGTGCAGTCAGTTCCGAGCGGGCCCAGAGCCGCTCCTTATCCTTGTCGCGCTTTCCCTGGCGCGCAGAAACCAGCTCGGCTTCATCGTAAACAGCTTGAATTTCGCGTTCCGGAATGTTCCAGGTCCGAAGAGTGCGTTCGGCCCGTTCCTTGGCATTGCGATCGCTGACCACATCATGTCGGGTCTGGTTCAAGGTGTCTTCGGGCAAACCGCCCTTCGCAAAGAGCGCCTCGCGTGCTTTCAGTCGTTCTTCATCGAGCCGTAGCTGCACCAGCGCGTCCACGAGGTCGCTCTTGCGGCCGCCAACATCAGTACTCCAGACCACGGCCAGAACGTCGCCCTTTTTGATCCGGTCGCCCGGACGAAGCTGGCGAAATATAGTTTCGCCCGAAACCGTCCGACGTTCACCGTCCACAACCTTTGTGATCTGTGCGACTTCCGCGTTGAAACGAGTGCGAACGCGCGCAACCCTTGCCGGGTCAAGTGCCGTTGACCCTGGCATGACCAGCGGCCGATTCTGTTTCGGCCTTTCGGCGACCACACTCGCCTTGATGCCAAGCGTGTCACGCACGCGCTCGGGCACGATTAGCGTATGCGGGATGTCCTCGGCAAGCTCGACCGCTAGTCGCGACTTGGTGACCGTCTGCTTTTGGGACGCCTTCTCGTGTGCAGAGAATGCGCGCGGACCGTAATAGATGGCCGCAGCCGTAATCACGATGCCAGCAGTCAGGATCAAAAGCCCAAGGACGACGTAACGGATTGGGCTTGGGGTTTTCGGCTGTGGGGTAGACATGTGAGTGCTCCTTCAAAGCCGTCGAGGCTGGCCTGGCTAATTGATGAAGAAAAGCTGAAGAAATGGGGCACCAGGAGCGTTTGTTCGACCCTGGATACCTCATCCGGTCCAAGGTGTCCGGTCCATTCCTCCACGCGGCCTGTAGGCAAGAAGCCCTTAGGCTTCCTCCAGATCCAGGGTCATGGCAATCCGTGTGCCACGCTCGCCGTCGCCCTTCTCACAAGAGATGTTGCCGCCGTGCGCCTGGATGATTTCGCGGCAAAGGTAAAGGCCGATCCCCGTGCCACGAACGCCCTTCGGGCCGTCGGTGCGGTGGTCTTCCACTCTGTAGAATTTCTCGAACACGCGCTCGCGCAACTCCAGTGGAATGCCCGGGCCGGTGTCCGTCACGGTAATTTGCAGCTTCGATTTGCCCCCTGCCCCCGCATTTTGCCTGGACGCCAGGCGGACTGTGACTTCACCGCCGCGCGGCGTGTACTTGAGAGCGTTTGTAAGCAGGTTGACGAGGACAATCCGGAGCCGGGCCGGGTCCGCCTGGACTATGGCGGTTGGAGCATCGCGGACCACCCGGAGCGTGACCTCAGCGTCTTGATACCGGGGCCGGAGCGTGCGGGTCGCCTGCTGGACGAGCGCGTCAAGGTCCACGCGCTGCTTTGCAAGCTGCAGCTGCCCGGCTTCGATTCGGGTTAAATCCAGCAGTTCGTCAATCGTGGCGGCAAGTTCCTCCCCGCCGGCGACGGCAGCGGTCAGGATCTCCCGCTGCCGCGTGGTCAGATTATCTGCCTTCTCTTGGAGCATGAGGAGGTTCATCTGGAGCGAAGTAAGCGGCGTCTTCAGCTCGTGCGAGGCAACGGCTACTACCTCCCCGCGCAGTTCATCAAGCCGCGCGAACTCCGTCACGTCGGCGAGCACGATTGCAGCGCCTGCGCGACGTGGCAGGAACTGGGGAATCGGAACTACAGTGACCAGCAGCTTCACTGGCCGGCCGTTGAGGCTCACCGATAGCGCCTGACTCAAGTCCGGCCTGGCCTCCCTGTTAGCCCGCCCTTCGCGGAGTGTTTCCTTGACCTCGCGCAAGACAGCGGCTGAAAGCGGCAACTGCTCGACACGGTTCCCCTCGCTGCCGCCGATTGCTTTCAGGATTTGCACCGCCAAGGGGTTCTTTGAAACGATCTGCTCGTCTGGATCAACCACGATGACGGCGTCCGGGAGCGCCGCCAAAGTAGCCTCCAACGTTGCCTTTGCCAAAAGCAACTCGCCAAGGCTGGACTCGCGGTAATCGCCCAACGTCTCGGCCATGCGGTTGAACCCTTGCGCGAGTTGGCCGAGTTCGTCCTCCGTGTCCACGCCCACGCGGCACTTGAAGTCGTCGTGGCGAATCGCATCCACCGAACGAGTCAGTTCGTGGACAGGCCGAAGAATTCCTTGCGCCAGCCGCACCATCACCAGAGTTGTCAGCCCCAGCGCCACCAAGGCAATCCCCCCCACGATGGCCATAGAACGTCTGGTCTCGTTGCCGGCCTCGACGCCGACCTGTTGCATGGAGCGGAAATTCAGTTCACGGATGCGGGCGCAGTCTGCCACGGCCTTTTGGAGCGCGGGGTTCACCTGTTGGTGATAGAGCTCGTTGGCGATGCCGACTTGCTGCATGGCGAGGAAGTTCAGTTCGCGAATGTGGCCGCAGTCCGCCGCCGCCTTTCGCAGCGCGGGGTTCACCTGCTGGTGGTATAATTCGCGGGCGCTGGGCTTCCCGGCGTTCGCTAATAAGGAGTCTCCGGCTACGCGATAGGCGTCCGCGTTCTTGCGGAGAGCGCGCCCCGCCTCTTGCTGCGGCGTGTCGCGCAATCGAGGCAGCAGACGAGCATATGCCTCGTCGAAATCCCTCCGCCGCTTGGCGACTTCACGTCCTGCGTTACCCACCTTCCCGCTCAGAGCCACCAATAGGGCATCGTCCTCGCGCTCGAGCGCGTCGCCGAGCCTCGCCGCCAAGTCAATGATTTCTTGACTCTCGCGAAGCGTGGTGAGTTTCCCGGCGCTCGCCAACAAAGCGTCTCCGGCCACGTGATAGGCGTCCGCGTGTTCGCGCAGTGCGTCCCCCGCATTTCGCTCGTCCGGCTCGGTTAGAAGGGTGACCAGACGACTATACGATACATTGAAATCCTGACGTTGCTGGTTGACTGCACTCCGCGCGTTCCTTACCTTTCCGCTCAAACCCAACAGCAGCGCGTCGTCCTCGCGTTCCAGCGTATCAGAGAGGCCCGCCGTCAAATCAATCGTTTCCTGGCTCTCGCGCACCGTCTCGCCGACCACGGCGCTGAGGCGCGCGAACATGACAACGCTCCACACGCCACCGGCCACGGTGGTGAGGACGAGAAGGCAGCCCGCCAGCAGAAAGCGGGTTTGCATGCTCCGAAACTTCATGAAACTTCCCCCCATCCGCATAGCCCTATCGCTAGCCTTCAAGGAGGCCCAAGCGCAACAAGGCAGGGCTCTGCCCTCAATTGCCGACTAATCGGTCCACGCTTTCCGCCGACGTAATCACGCTAGGCCATACCGCTTGCGCTTTCGCTGGAGAGTGGTCACGTCGATCCCCAGAACACGTGCAGCGGCATCGAACGAGGCGGCTCGTGCCACAACGTGTGCAATGTGTTCGCGCTCAATCTCTTCCAGGGAAATATCGTCACCGAGATTCATCTTCGTCCGGGTGGCCGCCGCTTCCAAAGAACCTTCTATCCGGTTTTCGCTGACGCCGCCAACCATTCCAAGGTCGGCCGGCTCGATTACTTGTGCCGGTGAAAGGATCACCGCCCGTTCGACGGCATTGCGAAGTTGTCGCAGGTTGCCCGGCCAGGAGTACGAGGCGATGATCTGCTCGGCCCGCGGTGCAAAGGCCAGATTCTGGCGTCCCTGGCGGCGCTCGAAGAAGTGCAGATAGTGCTGGGCCAGTGGCATCAGGTCTTCCCGCCTGTCCCGCAGCGACGGCAGCGTAAGGGTGATCACGTTCAGGCGAAAGAGCAGGTCTTCCCGGAACCGACCGGTCCGTACCTCATCTTCGAGAGGGCGGTTGGTCGCAGCGAGCAGGCGCACATCGGCCCTACGTTCCTTGGCCTCGCCAAGCCGTTCGTAAGTGCGATCATGCAGGAAGCGAAGCAAGCGTGCTTGGGCGTCGGTCGACAGATCGGCCACTTCATCGAGAAGCAACGTCCCGCCTTCGGCTTCTTCGACCTTGCCGACCGTATCAGTGACAGCCCCGGTGAAGGCTCCCTTCTTATGGCCGAAGAGGGTGCTGCTCATCAGCTCGCTGGACAGCATCGGGCAGTGAACAGTGACGAAGGGACCGTCCGCTCGCCGACTTTGTTTGCGTATCCATTGGGCAAACACTGTCTTGCCCGTACCGCTTTCGCCCCGCAATAGGAGAACCGCGCCGGAGGCAGCCGCACGGCCGGCATTCTCGAGGAATGCCGCAAAGGCGGGGCTGCGCGTCTCGAATGTGCTTTCTCCCTCGCTTTGATCGAGGCGGTGTTGCAGCTCAGTGAGCTGACGCTTGAGGACGTTGGCCGTCACAATGCGCCTGGCGGCGGCCCGTACTTGCTCCGGGGTGAACGGCTTGGGCAAGTAGTCCACTGCTCCCATCTTCATCGCCTCGACCGCGGATTCGAACGTTGCGAACGCAGTGACCATGATGACTCCGACACCCGGCTGCCGGCGCAGGATTTCGGGCAAAACGGTCAACCCCGATTCGGAGTGGAGCCACAGGTCGAGAAACACCACGTCGAACCGACTCCGCTCCAGGGCATCCAAAGCGCCTGCGGATGTGCCGACGCCTAGTACGCGCGCGTTGTCCGCTTCCAAGCACAGCCGCAGCGACTGGCGGACTCCAGTGTCGTCGTCAATGACCAATGCGGACCAGATGGTGTCCATATCGCACCTCTCCCACGCATTTTAGCAGTTTCAAGTAGCACCGATGCGTAGGCCGCAGCACAGGCACGGTTTATTCTTCCTGAGCTCGCTGACTCTCTTACTTGCACTCCGGGGAGCGGCTTTGCCTTAGCGACCGATGCCTAAAGGAGGTGTCCCATCCACAGGAGCACAATTGGACGCTCTTTGGAGTGCCGGATCGCGCATAAATGAAATTGCTAGGCTATCCGGCCCCCACGCGGACCCTTCGCTCTTGCTGGAAATAGTGTGCGGTTGGCAGGGGGCTGGGGCATTATAGAAGTAGAAGCCCTGTCCGCACCAAGCTCGTAGGATGCGCCTCATGACTGCACGCGTCGATCATTTGCTCGGGTATCTTCGCCGCCTGACAACGCCGGCCGAGGTTCTCGACGTCGCTGACGACGTTTTACTGTCGCGATTCATCGTCAGCCGGGACGAAGGAGCTTTCGCCAGGCTTATGGCGCGCCATGGCCCTATGGTGCTGGGGCTCTGCCGTCGGGTGCTCGGCAGCGTTCCGGACGCCGAGGACGCCTTCCAGGCCACTTTCCTGGCCCTGGCCCGTCAGGCCAGCCGAGTCCGCCCCGCGGATAGGCTGGGCGGCTACTTGCACACGGTCGCATTGCGAATCGCGTGCAAGGCTCGTGCCTCGCTTCAGCGACGGCGCCGCGCCCTGCCGTTGTCGTTTGGAACGTCGGCGCCCGATCCGCACCCGGATCCCCTGGCTGACTTGAGTGCGCGCGAGATGCTCACCGTTCTTGACACCGAATTGCAGCGGCTACCTGAGGTCGAACGCGTGGCACTGGTGCTCTGCTGTCTGGAGGGCCTGACCCAGGAAGAAGCAGCCCGCCGGCTGGGCTGGACGCCCGACTCGGTGCGCGGCCGGCTCCAGCGCGGTCGCGCGCGCCTGGCGGTGCGGCTGTCCCGCCGCGGCATCACCTTGCCGGCTGTCTTGCTCGCGATCAAGATTGCGGACGGCGCGGCCAGTGCCGCCGTGCCCATCCTCTTGGCTTCGCGGACCGTTCACGCGGCTGCCGCCCATGTCTTGGGACGCAGCGGCGCCACGGCTACGGTCGTGGCCCTGGCCGAGAGCGGCCTGCGGGGTCTGGCACTTAGCCGGCTAAAGCTGGGAGCCACGCTTTCCTTGATGACGATTCTGGCCCTCGGCGGCATTGCAACCGTGGTCCACCCGATGTTACCAGCCCCGTCGGCCAATGTTGAACCGCCCGTCGCCGATCCACGTCCGGCTGGGCGCACAATGCCAGCGCGGACCGATCTTCTTGGCGACCCGCTACCCGAGGGGGCACTAGCCCGGATCGGTACCACCCGGCTGCGTGTCGACGGCGTTCTCGGGGCAATTGTCTTCTCAAACGACTACCGATGGATAGCGTACGGCACCGAGAGCGGCGTTGTGCACGTTTGTGAGGCTGGGACCGGTAAGCCCTTGTTCGAAATGGAAACGGAACAATTCAAGCCCATAACCGAGTTGGCCTTTTCCCCCGATGGGCGAACTCTGGCCGCCAGTGGCTTTTGGTGCAAAGAAGTCCATCTTATTGATGTCGCCACGCAGAAGATCCGGCACACGCTCTCGAACACCGTCGAGGGTCAGGGAAATTGGGCGCGCCTCCGCCAGGGACCGGGCCTGGCGTTCACGCCCGACGGTCAGATGTTGCTCGTCGGTGGCAAGGATGGCGCACTGCACTTCTGGGATCCGGCAACGGCAACCGAAGTAGCTGCCCTGGCACAGACGGATGAACTCGTCCTGAGTTTGACGCTGACCACCGACGGACGGACGGCGCTCACGTCCCATTATAGGGGCGCACTTCACCTTTGGGATGTAACGAAGCGCAAGCATTTGCGCAAGCTTGCGGCCTCCGCACAGCAGCCCAATTTCACTGCCCTGGCTCCGGATGGCCAAACTATGGCACTGGCGGCGAGCGCCAATGAGATCCAGTCGTGGAACATTGAGGGAGGTCTAAGGCATCGTCTGCGTCTGTCAACGCCGGTCGTAGGCACCGGCTTTAGGCCCGATGGACTGCTTCAGCTCGCGGAGGGCAACGGCACCATCACGCTCTGGGACGTGCGAATCGGCGCGACGCGCAGCTCCTTCACATGTCCAGACATATCGGTCGGGAGGAGGGACAGAACGACGGCCTGGTTCGAGTCTCAAGGGAAGAGGATGGCGTGGGAGATCCTTGGCACCATTCGTCCGTGGGACCTGACGACTCGTCAAGAAACGCCCCGGCTGACCGCTTACCCCCAGGGCGTCGAGTGGGCCGGCTTTTCGGCGGACGGACGCAGGCTCTATGCATGCGGATCGAACGGCGACCTTGGCGTTTGGGACGCGGCCACCGGCCGGCGGCAGGGAGCGCCGCGCAAGATTGACGCGCCGTGGCGTGCCTGCCCCCAGCCGGCTGCCGATCGTCGACGCGTCGCCATTGCCAGTCGTCACCCCGACCGGAACTTCGGGCTAGTTGGCGGACTCGTCTTTCTGTGGGACCCGGCGAAGGACGCGGACCCGGTCCCGCTCCGCGATCAGGTCGGGCCAGCCTGGTACGCCGCCTTGTCGCCGGACAATCGTTTCCTGGTTGCCACGGAGGCCACAGGCCAGATTCGCGTCTACGACGCGGGAACCGGGAAGCCCATGCGGTCGTTCGCCGGTCGGAAACAGGAATATCGTCCTACGTTCTCTCCGGACGGCCAGGTGCTGGCGACCACGGGAGCGTACCCAACGATTCGTTTGTACCACTTCCCCTCGGGTCAAGTTCTGCGCGAGCTAAAAATGCCAACGTCGGCCGTAAGTCTCGCGTTCGCGCCGGATGGAGGGTCGCTGGCCAGCGGACACCAAGACCTGCCGATGCATAGGGATCCGGGGGGCCCACCGGGCGACATGATTTGTCTCTGGGAGACGGCGACCGGGCGCGAGTTGTGTCGCATCTCCGCGGGACATCTGCGGGTCGAGGCCCTGTGCTATTCGCCCGACGGCCTGTTGCTCGCCTCCGGTGGTTTCGATCGCCGAATCCGTGTCTGGGAAGCCGCCACCGGGCAGGAGCGGCGGCGCTACGTCGGACACCGGAACCAGGTCGAAAGCCTGGACTTCGCTCCCGATGGGTTACAACTGGCATCGGCCAGCGCGGACGGGTCTGCCCTCGTGTGGCAGGTATTCGATCCCGCGCCGGCCGAGCGCACCGCCGCGGAACTGGACACACTCTGGACCGATCTGACCAAGGACGGAGGAGAAGCCCATCGAGCGATAGCGGCTCTGATCGCGGCGAAGAGGTCGGCGGCGTTCCTCAGCGCTCGTTTGCGGCCAGCGGAGCAGCCGCCGAAGGAGCAGGTGAACCAGTGGCTCGCGGACCTGAGAAGTCCGCAGTTCAAGACTCGCGAGGCCGCCCAGATAGCAATGCTCCGTGTCGGCGAGATGATTGAGCCGGCACTTCGACGCGCACTGGAGGCATCGACCGATCCCGAAGAAAGGCAGCGTCTGGTTACCATCCGCGCTGGTATTTCGCTTCTGGAACGCCGCCCCGAGCTGCTCCGCGAGCTACGCGCCGTGGAAGTGCTCGCACATCTCGGCACCGCCGAAGCCCGGCGCGTTCTGGCTGCTCTGGCGAAGGGCGCTCCCGAGTCGCGCCTGACGCGCCAGGCTAGGGTCAGCCTCGCCCAGCCAGAACGGGCTCATGATCGCTCTAAACCTTAAATGCTGCCAAGAATAACCGCCACGACACTCTTCTGCCAGTGACTTAGACGTCATCCGCGAAGGCGATACCAACGAGTTCATCCGCATTCCAGAGGAATAGACCCATTTATTCGAAACTGGAGCCATCGTTCCGCTCGCATTTCTTTGCAGGTGATATACTCGGGTCATCGCATCGCATGAACCGACTGCCCATCAGCCAGGCTGTTGCCGAATAACGGCGGCTTGACCCACGGCCGAGCCCCAAAAGGCGCGTCCGTGTGTCGGGACCGAGGCATTCAAGGCGCAGCGGCGACCCAGCGCATACGATAGACAAATCTGCCATCGAGCCCGCTCTAGTATATGGAGCGAGGCATGCAGGAAGTCCGAGCCGACGGGCAAGCCGATGAAGGTCGACCAAGATCAGCACTTCGCCGCGCTCTACGACGAGTATGGATCGCTGCTGTTCCGTGTGGGGCGCGCTCTTCTCGGCTCCGGCGCGGACGCCGAAGACGCCGTGCAAAGTGTCTTCCTGAGCCTGGTCCGGAGTCGTAAGAGCTTAAGCGGCATTGCGGACATCCGTGCCTATCTGCTGTCCGCGCTTCGACACGCCGCGGCGCGCATCGCGTCGCGTCGGACGAAGGAAAGTCGTCTCGGGCAGCAGGCAGCGAGATCGACCTTGGAAAGCGCGCTGAGTCTAAGACAGGATGACGCCTTCGATCTGGAGAAAGCCTTGCGAAGTTTGCCGCCTGATCAACGCGAGATCATTGCACTCAAATTCGACGGCGGCCTGACATTCGCCGAAATCGCAACATTGCTGAACATAAACCCGAATACCGCAGCGAGCCGATACCGTTACGCCCTGGAAAAGCTGCGCGCTGCCCTCCAGTAGGTCCCGTCTGCCGGATGGGCCGCTCTTGATGGGCTAGGCTAAGGTCCGCCGGGTAAACGGACCCTCCCCAACTATGAACAACGCCGACTGGTCCGAAGCATTGAATGATCTGGAACGCCGGCTCGCGGCACGAGCGCGACCGGAGCCGGACCCTGCGCTACGCGAGCGGGTCCTTAAAGCGCTGAGCAGGGAAGTCCAAGCCGCGAATAGGGAATCTTCTTGGAACTTTGTGGTAGGCTTGGCAGCCGTCTTCTTTTTCGGCGCCAACTTGACGATGTCCTCCGCGCCTTTGGTTAGCGGTAACTTGACCGACGATCCCGAAGGCGTCGCGACGGCCGCGCGACGGTTGCATGCGCTCGTTCCGGAGATCACCGCGGAAGCCGCCCATGCAGAGATCCTAATGGCTTCGTCGTCGTCGCGTTTGCCCATGGTGCCGAATATAGCAGCGGCGATTGATAGCACGCCCCTGAGAGAGCGGCGGGAGTAACGCCGCCGGACGATGCGAACGCTCTGAAGAATGTCAAGTTGTCCGTCGGGAGCAACCCGGCGGCTCTACGGTCGGAGATCTCTTCATGGCACATGCTTTGCTGTGGATCGAAAGCCTGGTAGCGTTATTGCTGCTCGCTTCCACATTGTTAAGCGCGATCGTGAAAGCGTCGTCACGGCTCTGGCGGCCTCGGCTCTGGCAGCTTCTGCTTGGCCTGCTTTTTGCGATCCCCTTGGTTGCCGTTCCCGTCGGGCTGACTGTCGTTGCAGGCGTACTGAGATTCTCCCAGCGCACGCCGGGCGTCCCCTTTATCCCGCTGGGAGTCTGGGCCAGCCTTTCCATCATTGGAACATCGGTTCTCCTCGTGCGTGGCTTGCGAATTCGCTCGGAAGACCGGCAGCCTCGCGCAATGAGTTGGCCGTTGGGCCGGCTTAGCGCTTACACGTTGGTCGCCGCGGCTCTGACCTGCTTGACGTACAACAGCCTCGAGAATGATGTCCGCGTCCGGATGACGCAGCTTCGGCTCGAAGCGGGGGCAAGGGCGCTGGCGATTTCACCGGCAAGAATCCTCGATCGCGACAATGCCGCGCCCATTTACCAAGAAGCCGGAGCGACATCGGGTCAATTCTCGAAAGGACGGCAATTGGAGACTATCTGGTCCAACGATTTGCGCAAGCTCGATCTTACAGAGCAGAAACTGATTGAATTCATCAACAGCAGCCAGCCAGTGCTGCGCCTCTTGCGGCGCGGTGCCTCGATGCCGGCCGCACGTTTCGATTGGGATTCGAGCGATCCCCACCAACTCCTTCCCGAAGTTCAGTTTCTTCGCGAGGGCGCCGAGGTGCTCATACTGGACGCAATGCTTCGCGCTCACAAGGGCGACTCGGCCGGGGCGGCGGCAGATCTGAGCGCGGTATTCGCCATTGCTAATCAACTCGACGGGCCCTATCTGATTGTCGTGCTCGTGGCGGCTGCGATTGAAACGCGTGGCATCGAGGCGCTGGAAGCCGCATTAGCGAACGCCAAAAGCTCTCAAGAAGACCTCGCCAAGATAAAGCTCGTTCGCAATGCAACATACCGAACGAAACTTCTTCGTTCCCTTCGCCACGAGTCGCAGACGATTGCACCCGCGCTTTTCGCTCACATTGCCCTCGCTGGCTACGATCTGGACAGGACGTGGAACCTGAAGGGCGGCCAGTACTTCAGCAACCATGCCTTCCAAAGCTTTTGGCGGGTTTTCCTTTTTGATGACGATTTGGCTTCCTCCGTTCGTCGCTGGGAGCGCATGCGAGCTCTGGCAGCGCTTCCCTATTGTGATGTCCGCGAGGAGTGGGGTAGGTTTGACTTGGACCACAACGACGAACTAGGTGTTTTGACGCGAATTCTTGCGAAACTCTTTCAGGGGTTGACCCGAGCCAACGCCGCAGCCGTGGCAGCTTCAGCCGATGCCCGCCATGAGCTTGCCGTCATCGGTCTTGCCGCCAAGCGTTATCAAATCGCGAAGGGATCATTCCCTGAGAAGTTGGAGAATCTTGTACCTGATTACGTCGATCACGTGCCCGCGGATCCGTTCGGCAACGGCCCGATGCACATGAAGCGCGACGGTAACGACCTGGTGCTCTACAGCGTCGGCGCCGACTGTCGCGACGACGGCGGGGCGCCTTGGGACGACCTGAAGAAGCAAGGAGACATCGTCTTTCGCGTGCACGGAGATCGAATACGGCATGAGGGACGCGGTGCCCAACGCCGGCCTCAACGTAATGACTTTGCAGGCCCGTGAGATGCCTGACACCGATCTGTGAGTTGGCAGGCCGCCTGTTTACCAGCGTCGGTCAAATCGACCAAGATTTCGGCCGACGCGACATGTTCCATTACTTCCGGCAATCACTTTCGTAAATTGACTTCTGCTCTGCCGCGAACACGGTTGCTCTGCTCAGATTCGCCCTGAACGATAATAAACCCATTTCTTCTAAACCGGGTCCATTAGGCCACGCGGTTCGGCCACCCCGACGCGGGAGATCACCACGTCGGCACCAGGATCGAAAGCACCAACGCATCCGCACGGTCCGGCGACCGCCCCAGCGCCGTGTGGGCCAAGATCGCGTTCGGGCTTGGAAATCCCAAGAACTCTATCAGGGCGAGTCGCGACTCGTGTCCGGGGTGCGGGACGGCAGCATGCGTGGCGGCGGCAAAACGCCGGAGGGAGTCGGGCCCTGGATCGGCAGCGGCATGTCGGACGCTGGCGGCGGCATGGCAGGGGTCTCGCCTGGTGCGCTCGGGGGCGGGCAATTTTCACCATTGCCGCTCCGTGGCTGAAGCGGCGAGCTCATGGCTGGAGCTCCGTGAATTTTCAAGACATCACTTGCTGTCCACTCCATCTTTCGCGCTTCTTCGGCTAGAATGCGGTCCGCTTCGATATCGGAGTGAACGATGTGTGGCGTCAGAATTAACAGGAGTTCCGTCTTTGCCTTGTTGTGTGAGCGGTAGCGGAACAAGGCTCCTGCAAGGGGCAGGTCACCCAACCAAGGGATTTTGTTTTCCGTTTTGTTGTCGGTCTTGGTGATCAGCCCGCCGATGGCAATCGTCTCTCCGTCGCGTGCGGATACAGTAGTTTCGAGATGTTGAACGTCGAATTGCGTGGCCAAAACACCGTTCCCCAGGTTGACTTGCTGAGGGGAAACGGACGAGACTTCAGGAACGACGCGCATCAATACCGTGCCGTCAGCATTGATCCGCGGGGTGACGTGCAGGAGAACACCAACGTCCTTGTAACTTACCAGGTTGGTCACCAGGCCCGTGGCGATGACGGTGCTGCCTGTCACATAGGGCACGCTCTGACCAATGTTGAGGTAGGCGGTCTGGTTGTTGAGCGTTTGAATTTGCGGCCGGCTGAGAATTTCGACGCGGCCCTGGGTCTTGAGCGTGCGAATGAGCAGATTAAAGGTGTTGCTCGCAGCCGAAAATACAAACCCGCCCAGGCCATTCGCGTTGGCACGACCGACCCCCAGATTGGTCAGTCCTTGGAAACCGACAATCCCCGGGCCGGAGACCGGATTGTTACCGAGGGGTTGAGCGACATTGTTGAAATTGAAGCCCGGATTCGCTATGGGGTTAATGCTGTTGTTGATCGTGACGCCCGTCGGGACGAGCCCGGGACTCGCGTAGTTGACAACACCGTTGGGGCCGAAGTAACCGTTCGCCGGGATGATGCTTCGAGAGAACAGGATCGGACTTTGCAGACCAAGTTCTGCACCAAATTCTTCGGTCGAGGACAGATCGACCTCGGCAATCAGAACCTGGATAACTACCTGGTCCATCTGAACATCCAGCTCCTGAATGAGCCGCATGACGTCTGCAAAGTATCGGGGCGTAGCGCTAATGAGGAGCTTGTTGGAGATCGGATCAGGGATGACCACGACTTCGCGTTCGATTTCCTTGTAACTGGTCAATTGTCCGCCGCGCTGGTACACCTGGAGTGAATTGGTGAGAAAAGCCTGCAAAGAATTTGCGACATCTGTGGCGGAGCCATTCCTGAGAGCGTAGACCTCGTTGTGGCGCGACTCGACGTCGCTGTCCTCAAGACGGCTGATGATGGCAGTTGCAACTTCGAGGTCGCTGCGACTGCCCGCGACGATGACGCTGTTGGTGCGCGGGTCCGTGGTGATGCGCAGTTCAATGAGGGGTGCCCCCTCGGGCGGCGTACCCCCGAGCGAAAGTTGCACCGGCCGGGGCACACCTCGCGGTGCCGCGGACGGGATATTCGCTCCCAAGGCGCCCACCACGCTGGCCGTGCCAGGTTGTCCAGCGGTGCCGCCGGTGCCGAACATAAGCTGTTGCAGCAGACCGGCCATGGCGCCCGCGTCGGCCCTCTTGAGCGGGAAAATGTTGATCGCAATTGCGGTGGAAGGCACCGCATCCATTTCGTGAACGACCGCGAGGAGCAACTCCATGCTGCGGGGCGGAGCCGAAATGATCAGGCTGTTCGTGCGCAGGTCCGGGAGGATGTGGACGTCTTCGAGCAGGCCGGATTCCACAGCCGTTCCAGGCTTCCCCGGTGCCGAGCTGATGAAGCGCAGAGAAGTGGCCTTGGTGGTCCCTGTTCTTCCCGGAGTGGTGCCGGGCGCTGGTGCGGCGGCTTCTCCCGCGGCCCCCAAGGGCCCTGGAACCACTACCCCTTCGGATACCGCCCGGTTCAAAAGCGCAGCCAGCTCGTCGGCAAGGGCATTCCGCAAGTAAATAACGCGCAGATCATTGACGGCATTGGACACGGTATTATCGACACGCCAAATGAGGTCGCGAATCTCGGCCAAGTCAGTGGGTGCAGCCTGAACAAAGACCGTGTTGCTGCTTTCGTCCAGAGTGACGCGCACCTGGTTCTGAGCGGAAGTCTCGTTGGGATAGCGTTGGGCATAGAAATTCCTGAGCATGGCGGCCACTCTGGCGGCCGAGGCTTTCTTGAGGGGAAACGGCGTCGCCCGACTTTCCGTGGACGAGGGACGGTCGAGCCCTTTGATTTCTTTGACAATGTCCTGCATGCGCGACTGGGGTGCGGCGACGAGGATTGCATTGAGCCGCGGCACCGCCAGCAACGTCACCGAGGCAAAGCGCTGCGTGGCCGGTCCTTGTTGACCG
>Ga0116225_1000674_pt1 | contig 25713 bp, 24 predicted proteins | sample Sb_taG_8_FD_88968 | JGI IMG/M metagenome (GOLD analysis project Ga0116225, IMG submission 88968) | Peat soil microbial communities from Weissenstadt, Germany - Sb_50d_c_BC metaG | ecosystem: Environmental > Terrestrial > Soil > Wetlands > Peat | place: Germany: Weissenstadt | collected 2010-09-21 | reverse complement strand
GCGACATCTTCCTCAACAACAAGGAAGCGGTGCTCGACGTGCTGCAACGCTTCACCGAGGATCTGACGGCCATGCAGCGGGCCATCCGCTGGGGCGAGGGCGACAAGCTGCAAGAGGTCTTCACCCGCACCCGCGCCATCCGCCGCTCGATCATCGACGCGCGGCAGGCTTAGGGAAGGGCGGTTAAGAGGGCCGAAAACACTCTCTAATGTCGTCATGCACGGTCTTGTCCCGTGTATCCACGCCGTGACGCGCAACCATACGTTGGGTGTGTGGCGCGGGCGCAGAGACTCCCGTCCGGGGAATGGTCATGCCCGACCGCATGGATCACCGGAACAAGTCCGGTGATGACGATGATGGTGGTTAAGACCGCCCCCCGTCAGCCGTTGCCGCTGCCTTCGGCTTCCGCCCCAGCGGCGGCGGTGACGATGATGTCGCCGAATTCCGTGAGGAACACCGAGCCTTTGACCGTGCGCTGAATCAGCACGCTGCGGCGGTCAAGGTCGTCCACCTTGCGGCGGATCAGCCCGTATTCGCTCAAGCGGTCGAGCGCCCGCGTGATCGCTGGTTTGGACACGTTCAAAGCCGTCGCCAAACCGCGCACGGTGTGCGGGGGCGTTGTCAGATATACCGTTAACAATAGGGCCATCTGGCGCGCCGACAGGTCGGGCGCTTCGCGCCGAACGCTCTCAACGATCGCACCACGCCAAAGGTCCAGAGCCTGTACTGCTTTGAGATCAACGCCCATGTTCAGTCCGTACCGTTCCGCGAACGAAATTAGCCGAGCTACCGCTCTACGGCAATCGTCATGACGGGTGTCTTTGCGCAATCAGGTGAAAGAGTGCCCGAAGCGCCATTGCTTCTCCCCCTTCGGGCCGTCCCGGCCGGGCCGAAGGGTTCCAGGCGAACACGTCCAGATGCGCCCAACTGGTTGAGGGAGACACGAATTCCTGCAAGAACAGCGCCGCCGTGATGGCTCCAGCATGACCGTTGTCCGAGGCGTTGGAGATATCCGCGACCTTGCTGTCGAGCAAGCGCCGATAGGGCTTCCACAGCGGCAGCCGCCACAAAGGATCAGCCTGCGCCTCGCCGGCGGCCAAAAGATCGGCGGCCAGGCGGTCGTCGGGGGTGAACAGCGCGGGCAGATCCGGCCCCAGCGCGGTGCGGGCGGCACCGGTCAGGGTGGCCAGATCGATCAACAGGTCGGGATGCTCGCGGTCGGCTTCGGCCAGGCAGTCGGCCAGCACCAGCCGTCCTTCGGCATCGGTGTTGCCGACCTCGACGCTGATGCCCTTGCGGCTGCGCAGCACGTCGAGCGGTCGGAAGGCGTTGCCGGAGACGGAGTTCTCCACCGCCGGGATCAGCACGCGCAGCCGCACCGGCAATTGTGCGTCCATGATCATTGAGGCTAGACCAAGCACATGCGCCGCCCCGCCCATGTCCTTTTTCATCAGCTTCATCGTCGAGGTGGATTTGAGATCCAGCCCGCCGCTGTCGAAACAGACGCCCTTGCCGATCAGCGTCACCTTGGGCGCCGCCTCGTCGCCCCAGCGCAAATCAATCAGGCGCGGCGCCCGGCTGGAGGCCCGGCCGACGGCGTGGATCAGCGGGTAGTTGTCTTGCAGCAAGGCCTCGCCGATCAAGGTGCGGACGCGCCCGCCCTTGCGCTCGGCCAAACCGGCGGCGGCTTGCGCCAATTCCTCCGGCCCCATGTCCGAGGCGGGGGTGTTGACCAGATCGCGGACCAGCCGGACGGCATCGACGGTGCGGCTGACCTGGGCGCGGTTGGCGGGGACGGGCCAGGCCAGCACCGGCCATTCGCGGCCATTGCGGCCCTTGTAGCGGGTGAACTGGTAGCAGGCGAGTTCCCAGGCCGTGGCCGCCCAATCGGCGTCGCGGGCGTCCAGGCTGGCGTCCAGACGATAGAAACCCTTGGGCAGCTTGGCCGGCAGATGCGCCCAGCACCACGGGTCGGCTTCGTCGAGCCCGAACAGCACGCGGTCGAGCTTGCCCTTGGCGTCGGCGAGCAGGCAGACCGAGCCGGGCTCGGCGGTGAAGCCGGTGGCTTCGACCCAGGCTTTCAACGCCGGCGCCTGTCCGACCAGCCATTCCTTGAAGCGCAACCGCCCAAGCGGCGTGATGGGCGTCTGTGTCTCGCCGCTCTCTTCGGTCAAATGGTCCAGCACTCTGTCCTCCAGGATTCCCGCCGCGCTGCTAGGATGGACAAAGCGGGGCGGCAAGGGAAGAGGGGAACGTGCCGCTCTTGCCGCATCCCCCCGCATGGCTATGATGCCAGGACTTAAGCTTTGGGAGGAACGTTCGATGGCTCGTCTTGTTCTGGTGGTCGGCACCAAGCGGTATTCGTCGTGGTCGCTGCGGCCCTGGCTGGCCCTGAAGCAGGCAGGCTTGCCGTTCGACGAGGTGTTGATCGCGCTGCGCCAGCCCGACACCAAGGCCCGCATCCTGGAACACTCTCCCAGCGGCAAGGTTCCGCTGCTCAAGGACGGCGAGTTGCTGGTGTGGGACTCCCTGGCTATCTGCGAATACGTCGCCGAACTGGCTTGCGCCGTGCCGCTGTGGCCGGAAAATCGTTCCGCCCGCGCCGTCGCCCGCGCCGTCTCGGCCGAGATGCATTCCGGCTTCATGGGCTTGCGCCAGCATCTGCCGATGGATGTGGCGCAGAGCATTACTCTGCCGGAATTGCCCGCCGAAGCGCTGCCTGACATCGCCCGCGTGCAAGAGATTTGGAACGATTGCCGCAGCCGTTTCGGTGCCGGTGGGGATTTTCTGTTTGGCCGCTGGTCGGTCGCCGACGCCATGTTCGCTCCGGTGGTGACGCGGCTGCATACCTATGGCGTGCCGTTGAACGGGGTGTCCCAAGCCTATGTCGAGGCGGCTCTGGCGGTGCCGGCCATGCAGGAGTGGATCGAAGCGGCCAAGCTTGCCGATCCGGTGTGATCGATCATTCGATCATTCCCTTATCGAGATAAAATTTCTGTGCCCCCGGATGCAGCGGCAGGCCGAGGCCGGTCAGGGCGTTTTCCAGCTTGACCTGCCCGCCCTGCGGCGGGCCTTCCGCCAGCATGCGCAGGGTGCCGGGCTGCCACAAGGCCTTGCATATGCCATAGACCAGATCGTCGGGCAGCGAGGCGGAGACGATCAGGCTGACCCCCAACGCCAGGGTCGGCACCGGCTCGGCGACGCCGTCATAAGTGCCGCCGGGGATGTCGGTCAGGCTGAGCAAGGGGTCGTTGCGGCGCAGGGTATTGACGCCGTCGCCGCTCAGCGGCAGCAAGGCGATGGGCACCCGCTTGGCGAGTTCGGCGACCGACGGCACCGGGGCGCCATCGACGACGAACAGCGCGTCGAGCTTGCCCGAGGCCATGGCGTCGGCGGCCACCGCCGACCGCAGATAGACGGGTTTGACATCGCTTTCCTTGAGCCCCCAGGCGGCCAGCACCTGTTTGGCGTGGATCAGCGTGCCGGAGCCGCGCTCGCCCAGCGACACCCGCTTGCCGCGCAACTCGCGGATGGATTTGATCGTGCCGTCGCGGCGCACCACGATATGCAACTGGTCGGGATAAAGCTGGCCGACGCTGCGCAATGCCTTGACCGCGCGCCCCTCGAACGGCGGAGCGCCCTGATAAGCCCACATGGCGACGTCGGATTGGGCCAGCGCCGCATCCAGCCGCCCGTCGCCGATGGCTTCGGCATTGGTCGCCGAACCGTTGGTCGAAGCGGCGACGGCGATCACGCCGGGCACGCCGCAATTGCCGCCATATTCGCAGGGTGGCGAACCGGGGGGATTGCTGATGGCTCCGGCGATCAGCCCGCCCATGGGAAACTGGCTTTCGCCCGGCGGTCCCGTGCCGACATGCAGATAGCGTAGCTCTTGGCCCCAAGCGGCGCCGGTGGCCAGCGTCATGACCAGTCCCATTGCGCCGAGAGTTCCTCGGCGACGCCATCCCCCACCGCTGTCCGCAGCCATTCCCGCTCGCTCCCACCTTGTAACGACACTAAAGGGCAAGCGGGCCGCCAAGGCAATCCCCCCGCTGGGATTCCCTTGCGGCACATGCCGTCCGGCCATACTCCGAAGTGATATATGGGGTGCCTGGGGCATGCGGACAGGGGTGGGTAAGCGCCTTGCGGGCTCCCCAATCCGAGGTATAATGCGCGGTGTCGCCCGATGTTCTTGGTCAGGCGATCCCCCTTGGTCGTCGATGCCATGGCCCTCCCTCGCGGCGGGCGGATGGTGCGTCTCTTGCTCCCCGGTTCGCGGGGTGGAGGTTCCAATTGCGCATGCCGCGGGTGAACAGCAACCGGCTCGGCGGCGGGCGGCGGGCATGATCGTCGGTTCGGCTTTGGTGTCGCTGCTGGCCTTGGCGCTGTCGGCCATTCTGTTCCAGAAGGTCCGCATCGCCCATGCGTTGACCTATGCCGGCTGCTGCGTGGTCTGTCTGGTACTGGTCGGCGACGGCCTCAATCATATGCTGTGGGGAGCCGGAGACGGCGTGCCGACGCTGGTGCTGCCCTTTGGCCTGCCATGGATGAAGGCGCATTTCCGCCTGGATGCGCTGTCGTCGTTCTTTCTGGTGGCGATCAACTTTCCCGCCGCCCTGTGCAGCCTGTTCGGTATCGGCTATGGCGACCACGCCCCCGAACCGGGGCGGGTGACGCCGCTGTTTCCACTGTTTCTGTTCGGCATGAACGGCGTGCTGATCGCCGACGACGCCTTCGTCTTCCTGGTGTCGTGGGAGTTCATGTCGCTGACCTCGTGGCTGTTGGTGCTGTCCAACCACAAGAACGCCGAGGCCCGGCACGCCGCCAGCGTCTATCTGATCATGGCGGTGTTCGGCACGTTCTGCCTGCTGGCGGCGTTCGGTCTGATGGCCGGTTCAGCCGGAGCCTATGGCTTCGCCCAGATGCGCGCCGCCTCGCTGCCGCCGCTGGCTGGCGGGCTGGTGGTGGCGCTGACGCTGCTCGGCGCGGGATCCAAGGCCGGTTTGGTGCCTCTGCACGCGTGGTTGCCGCTGGCTCATCCGGCGGCGCCCAGCCATGTTTCGGCACTGATGTCGGGGGTCATGACCAAGGTGGCGATCTATGGCCTGATCCGCATCCTGTTCGATCTGCACGACGATGTCGGCTGGGGCTGGGGCGCGGTGATGATGGTAATGGGGGGCATCTCCGCGGTGATGGGGGTGTTCTATGCCCTGATGCAACGCGACCTTAAGGCGGTGCTGGCCTATTCGACCGTCGAGAACGTTGGCATCATCGTCATCGCCCTGGGGCTGGCCGCCGCCTTCCGCGATTACGGCGAGGCCTATCTGTCGGCGCTGGCCTTGGTGGCGGCGCTGTATCACGTGGTCAACCACGCCTTGTTCAAAAGCCTGCTGTTCATGGGGGCTGGAGCGGTGCAGATGGCCACCGGTGAACGCCGCCTGGACCGACTGGGTGGTCTGCTCAACCGTATGCCGGTCACCGGGCTGACGGTGCTGATCGGCTCGGCGGCGATTTCGGCGCTGCCGCCGCTGAACGGCTTCGTTTCGGAATGGCTGGTGTTCCAGGCGCTGTTCAAAGGTCCGACGGTCGAGCATTGGGCCATGCGCTTTCTGGTGCCGGTGGTCGGCGTGTTGATGGCCTTGGCCGCCGCCTTCGCCGCCTCCTGCTTCGTGCGCGCCTATGGCATCGCCTTTCTTGGCCGGCCGCGTTCGGACCAAGCCCGCGCCGCCGTCGAGGTGCCGCCGAGCATGCAGGTGGCGATGGCCGTGCCGGCGTTCCTCTGTCTGTGCCTGGGAGTGTTCCCGGTGATGGTCACCGGCTTCATCGCCACCGTCGTCGAGCCGCTGGCCAAGGTCAAATTGCCCGCCGCCATGCTGGGTTGGCCGTGGCTGAGCCCGGTCAGCGCCACGGCAGGATCCTATTCGGCGACGCTGGTGCTGTTGACCGGGGTGGCGCTGATGATCACCACCATTCTGGTGGTTCACCATTTCGGCACCCGCAAGGTGCGCCGCGTGCCGGCTTGGGATTGCGGCCACCGCGAGGTGATCGCCAATGCTCAGTATTCGGCCGACAGCTTTTCGCAGCCGCTGCGCCGGGTGTTCGGCAGCAGTATCTTCCAGGCCCATGAAAAGGTCGAGATGCCGCCGCCGGGCGACACTAGCCCGGCGCGCTTCAGCCTGAGCATGGTTGATCCGGTGTGGGATATCCTCTATGCGGGGGTGATCCGCACGGTCGGTTACATCGCCGACCGGCTTAACCGCCTGCAATTCCTCACCGTCCGCCAATACCTGCTGATGATGTTCATGACGCTGGTGCTGATGCTGCTGATCGTCGCGGCGAGGCAGCCATGACGGCACTGTTGTGGGGCATCATCCACACCTGGCTGGTGGTCGGCTTCGCTCCGTTCATCACCGGGCTGGTGCGGCTGGTCAAGGCGCGCTTGCAGGGCCGGCGCGGGCCGGCGCTGGTGCAGCCCTATCGCGATTTGTGGCGCTTGCTGCAAAAAGAATCGCTGATGGCCGAATCGGCCTCGTGGCTGGCGCATCTGGCGCCCTATCTGGTGTTCGTCGCGGTGTGGCTGGCGGCGACCATCATGCCGACCTTCACCACCGACATGATCCTGACCCCCGCCGCCGATTTGATCGCCCTGGTGGCGTTATTGGGGCTGGCGCGGTTCTTCACGGCGCTGGCCGGGCTGGACGTCGGCACCCCGTTCGGCGGGTTGGGGGCATCGCGAGAGATGTTCATCGCCTCGCTGGGCGAACCGGCGATGCTGATGGTTATCTTCACGTTGTCGCTGCTGGCGCATACCACCTCGCCGGCCAATCTGGTGATCTTCGTGCTGGCCGGCAATGTCGGGCTGGAGGTTTCGGTGGGGCTGTCGCTGGCCGCCATGCTGATGGTCGCCATCGCCGAGAACGGCCGCATCCCCATCGACAATCCGGCCACCCATCTGGAATTGACCATGGTGCATGAAGCCATGGTGCTGGAATATTCCGGCCGTCATCTGGCACTGATGGAAGCGGCGGCGATGACGCGGCTGCTGCTGTTCATGTCGATCATCGTCTGCGTGTTCTTCCCCTGGGGCATCGCCGCAGCCGAAGCCAGTTTGGCCGAAGTGGCCCTGGGGCTGCTGGCCTGGGTGGTCAAGGTGTCGATCCTGGCGGTGGTGCTGGCGGTGTTCGAGACGCTGATCGCCAAGATGCGCGTCTTCCGCATCGCCGATTTCCTCGGCGGTGCGCTGTTGCTGGCCTTGCTGGCGACGATCTTCCTCTATGTGTCGAAGGCAGAGTGATGAGTCTCGGCCATTTCGCCTACAGCACCGCTCATCTGATTGGCGCCACCGTGTTGATGATGGGCTTCGGCCTGCTGTATCAGCGGCGCATGACGGCGGTGATCAATACCTATTCGTTCCAGGCGATGGCGCTGGCGGCGGCGGCGGCGTGGCAGGCCTATGTCCAGAACGCCCCGCATCTGTACGCCACTGCAGCCATCGCCTTGGTGTTCAAGGGCATGCTGGTGCCCTTCGCGCTGAACTGGCTGGTTAAGCAGTTGGGCATCCACCGCACCGTCGAGACGGCGTTGGGCATCGGACCGACGATGATCGTCGGTGTCGGGCTGGTGGCGCTGTCGATCGTCCTGGTGCTGCCGGTGACCGAAAGCGCCACGGCGATGACGCGAGAGAATCTGGCGCTGGCGATGTCGGTGGTATTGCTGGGGCTGTTGATGATGATCACCCGGCGCAACGCGGTGACGCAAGTCGTCGGCTTCATGGCCCTGGAGAATGGCTTGATCCTGGCGGCGGTGGGGGCCAAGGGAATGCCGCTGGTGGTCGAAATCAGCATCGCCTTTTCGGTGCTGGTGGCGATGACGCTGTTCGGAATCTTCTTCTTCCGCATCCGCGAGCGCTTCGACACCCTGGATCTGGCCTATCTGGAAACCTTTCGCGGTGAACGCCAGTGATGGTGCAACTGCCGCCCGACTTGCTCAATCCCCTGATGTGGATTTTGGCGCTGCCGTTGTCGGGTGCTGCCTTCCTCGCCGTGGTGCCGCGCTGGCGGCAGGCGGCATGGCTCAACGTGCTGATATCGCTGGGGACTTTTCTGGCCAGTCTGGCGCTGTTCAGCCATCGGCCCGAGCCCGGCAACCTGTTGTTCATCGACGATTTCAACATCTATCTGGTGGTGCTGACGGCCTTTGTCGGTTTCACCACGGCGATGTTTTCGGCCGCCTATATCAATCGCGAGAGTAAATCCAAGCGCCTGTCGCCCAAGCATCTGCGCTTCTATCACGCGATGTATCAGGCCTTTTTGTTCACCATGCTGCTGGCCCTGACCGCCAACAATATCGGCGTCATGTGGGTGGCCGTCGAGGCGGCGACCCTGACCACCGTGCTGATGGTCAGCCTATACCGCACGCGCGAGGCCATCGAGGCGGCGTGGAAATACTTCATCCTGTGCAGCGTCGGTATCGGTCTGGCGCTGTTTGGCACCATCCTGGTCTATCTGGCGGCACAGCCGGTGATGGGCGATGGCGCTCCGGCGATGGCTTGGACCTTGATGATCAAGCGGGCCTCGCTGTTCCAGCCCGAATTGATGAGCCTGGCCTTCGCCTTCCTGCTGGTCGGCTATGGCACCAAGGTCGGCTTGGCGCCCTTGCATGCCTGGCTGCCCGACGCTCATGCCGAGGGTCCGACGCCGATTTCGGCGGTGTTGTCGGGGCTGCTGCTGAATGTCGCGCTCTATGCCATCCTGCGCTTCAAGATGCTGATGGCGGTCAATCCCCAGGCCTTGCAGCCGGGGCCGCTGATGATCGGCATGGGCTGTTCATCGATCTTCATCGCCGCCTTCATGCTGTACCGGCGCGGCGACATCAAACGCCTGTTCGCCTATAGCTCGGTCGAGCATATGGGCATCATGACCTTCGCCTTCGGCATGGGCGGCCCCCTGGCCAATTTCGCCGGGCTGCTGCATATGACCATGCACAGTCTGGTCAAATCGGCGATTTTCTTCGCCGTCGGCCTGATCACCCAGGCGACCGGGACCAAGCGTATCGCCGATATTCGTGGCCTGACCGCCAGTCAGCCGCTGCTGGGCTGGTGCTTTGTCGTCGGCGTGCTGGCCATTGCCGGCTTGCCGCCGATGGGCATTTTCATGAGTGAGTTCCTGGTGGTCAGCTCGACCTTCGAACGTAACCCGCTGCTGGCGGTGCCGGTGATGCTGGGGCTGCTGGTGACCTTCGGCGCGCTGATTCTGCGTATGACCGGCATGGCCTTCGGCGAACCCAGCCCGCTGCCCGGTCTGGACATCGGCAAACGCCCCAGCGCCTTCACCTATAGCGTCGGCATGCTGCCGATGGGGGCTCATCTGCTGCTGGCGCTGGCCGCCGGCATCTATCTGCCGGAACCTCTGGTGGTGTGGTTCCAGTCTGTCGCCAAGATGTTGGGGTAACGCAGCCATGCTGGGCAACATGACCCTGATGGAATATCTGGGCGGGAGCCGCGAGGCGGTGGCGCACCGGCCCTGGCCGCGCTACATGCTGGATGAGCGCGGCTGGCGGGACATGATCCACCAGTTGGCGGTGTCGGACTGGACCCTGCTGGGGTTGTGGTCCGACGGCACCGAGGTTTACGTGGCCTTGCGCGACGATGTCGGTCCGACCACCGCTACCGCCGTGGCCTCGCTGTTCTGCCCCGACCGCCGCTTTCCCTCGCTGTCGGCGGTGCGCCCCAGCGCCATCCGGCTGGAGCGGGCGTTGCGCGACCTGTACGGGCTGATCCCGGTGGGGCTGACCGACGAGCGGCCCTGGTTGGATCATGGCCGTTGGGGGATGACCGCGCCGCTGGCCATGGGGCGCGGCCCGGCGCCCGACGCACCCTATGACTATCCGGTGCTGCCGGTCGAAGGCGAAAACCTGCACCAGATCCCGGTCGGGCCGGTGCATGCCGGCATCATCGAGCCCGGTCATTTCCGTTTCACCTGTGCCGGCGAGACGGTAGTGCGGCTGGAGGAACGGCTTGGCTACACCCATAAGGGCATCGAAGGGCTGATCGCCGGCAAGACCATTGCCGAGGCGGCACGATTGGCCGGGCGTATCTCCGGCGACAGCACGGTCGCCTATGCCCTGGCTTTCGCCCGCGCCGTCGAGGCCGCCACCCAAGCCGAAGCGCCGCCGCGCGCCCATTGGCTACGGGCCCTGATGGCCGAATTGGAACGGGTCGCCAACCATCTGGGCGATATCGGTGGCATCTGCAACGACGCCGCCTTTGCTTACATGCTGGCCCAGTGCGGCACCCTGCGCGAACAGATTTTGCGCGCGTCCGATGTCTGCTTCGGCCATCGTTTGATGATGGACCGGGTGGTGCCGGGCGGCGTTACCGTTGATTTGACCCGCGAGGGCGCCAGCACCCTGCGCAGCCTGATCGCCGACGTGACCAAGCGCTTCAAGAAGCTGGCCAATCTCTACGACGATCTGCCCAGCTTGCAGGACCGCACCACCGGGACCGGCGTGGTGCAGACGGCGCTGGCGCATCGTTTCGGTGTCGGCGGGGTGGTCGGCCGTGCTTCGTCGCGGGCGGGAGACGCCCGCAAGGTGCCGGGCTATGCACCCTATGAGGATCTGGAGTTCGATATCCCTGTTCATGCCGAGGGCGACGTCAACGCCCGTGTCTGGGTGCGCATCGAGGAAGTGCGGGCCAGCCTGGGGCTGATTGGACAGATCCTCGAACAGATGCCGGGCGGACCATTGCATAAACCGATCCCGACACGCGGCGGCGAGGGCATGGCCTTGATCGAGGGCTTTCGCGGCGAGATCCTGCTGTGGGTGCGGCTGTCCGAGGTCGGGCGGGTGGTGCGCTGCCATGCCCGCGATCCATCGTGGTTCCAATGGCCGCTGCTGGAAGCCTGCATCGAAGGCAACATCGTCGCCGATTTCCCGCTGTGCAACAAGTCGTTCAACTGCTCCTATTCGGGGACGGATCTTTAAATGTCGCGGCTGCTGCGCCTTATCGCTCGTGACCTGCTGCGCGGCCCGCGCACCATCGACGCCCCGCCTGCCGATGCGGACGCCGTGGCCCAACTGGTGGCGCGCCTGGGCGAACGGGCACAGGCTTGCCTGGGCCGGTCGTTACGCATCCGCGTGGTTGATGCCGGGTCGTGCAACGGCTGCGAACTGGAAATCCACGCCGTCTGCAATCCCGTCTACGACATCCAGCGCTTCGGCATCGACTTCGTCGCCAGCCCGCGCCATGCCGATGTGCTGCTGGTCACCGGCCCGGTCACTACCAACATGGCCGAGGCTTTGCAGCGCACCTATGACGCCATGCCAGCGCCGAAATGGGTGGTGGCGATGGGCGATTGTGGCATCGACGGCGGTTGTTTCGCCGGCAGCTATGCCGTTCTGAACGGCGTTCACGCCGTGATCCCGGTGGATCTGACCATTCCCGGCTGCCCGCCTTCGCCGGAAAAGCTGCTGGCCGGGTTGCTGGCGCTGCTCGACATGACGGCGACCGGCACATAAGGCTCGTTGTCAGCCGGCGGTTTGCGGTTGAAGTCCCCCTCGCCCAAAATCGGGAGAGGGGGATTTAGGGGGTGAGGGAAGCCCCCGAAAGGCGTCGTGATATCAATAGCCTGCGCGCTCTGCGCGCCCCTCACCCCAACCCTCTCCCGATTTCGGGAGAGGGAGTGCCACTGTGAGCGCTGAAACGAGCGAGGCTCGCGGCTTAGAAAATGCCTTCGAGCCAGCCCTTTTGCTTGCGCACGATCTGCGGGCTGTCGCCATCGGTCGACGACTTACCCAACGAGGCGTTTTCCTGCAAGCGTTTCTGTTCCTTGGAGGCATCGACCGGCTCGCCCGGCGGCGGCTTGGTCTGCCAGAACAAAATCTGGTCGGTGAAGCTTTTGTCCGCTTCGATCATCGAGGTTGTTTCCTCGTTGACCTTGCGGCGGATGTCGGGGGGCGCGTTCGAGGCGCCGGCCATCTTCAGCAAGGACTGCTCGCCCTGGCTGCGGTCGGAAAAGGTGTTGCCGATCAGGCTGGCACTGGCCGACGGCCGTATTCCCGGCACCAGCACGCTTTTAGCCATATCGCGCGACGTGCCTTCCTGCGGGCGCGGGGCGCCGGGCATGGGCGGACGCAGCGTGTAATCGGGCGGCTGGCTGAGCGGCGCGCGCGAGACGACGGCGAATTCATCGGGGGGCGATTTGTCCCAGCCCATGGCACGACGGGCGTCGCTGCACCCGGACAGGGACAGAACGGCAAGAAGCGCGACAAACGCTGCGCGTCCGGCCTTGGTCATGTGAGGCTGAGTTTTGATCATCGTGTATTCTTATGCGAATCCCGCTTGGCAAACAAGGAGTCGAAGATGAGAAGCACCGCTCCGACGCAAATTGCCGAATCGGCGACGTTGAAGGCCGGCCACCAGTTGAACGCGCCGACATGAAAATAGAGGAAATCGACCACCGCCCCGTAGCGCAAACGGTCGATCACATTGCCCAAGGCACCGCCGACCACCAGCCCCAGGGCCAGCAATTGCAGGCGCCCGGTGGTCTGGGCCATCCAGTTGACCAGCATGGCGCCGATGACCAGCGCCAGCAAAGTGAAACCGATGGCGTTCCATGGCCCGTTGGTGTTGCCCATGCCGAAGCTGACGCCGCGGTTCCAGGTCAGCACGAAATCGACGAAGGGCAGGGCACGGATGGCGCCGAAGGCGGCGAACGGGGTCTCGGTCACGCCCGCCGGGCGCAAGGCGCTCAGCAGGCTCCATTTCGACATCTGATCGACCAGCGTCACCACGGCGGCGATGACCAGGCCGTAAGTCAGGCTTTTGCGCACCAGCGGAGACAGGCTCATGTCGCGGACTCCGCCAGGCGGCTGACCGCGTCGGCGCAGCGACCGCACAAGCCCTCATGCCCATGCGTGCCGACGTCCGGCAGAACCTTCCAGCAGCGCTGGCATTTCTCTCCCTCGGCGGCGCGGAAGGTGACGCCGATACCGGCGACGTCGGGCAGGGTGAAAGCGCCCTCGGCGGGAACGCCCAACTCCAGGGTGATGCCCGATGTGATGGCGATCTCGGCCAGATCAAGGCCGGCGAGATAGCTTGCCTGCTCGGCGGTCAAGGTCACCAGCGGGTTGGCTTGCAGGCCTGAGCCGATGCGCTTGCTGGCGCGTTCGATTTCCAAGGCTCCGGTGACGACGCGGCGCAGGTCGCGGATGACCGTCCAGCGGTCGGCCAGCGCATCGTCGCGCCAGTCGGCGGGGATGTCCGCGAACGGCTCCAGATGGATCGAGCCCTCGGTGCCGGGATGGCGGGCCAGATAGGCTTCCTCGGCGGTAAAGCACAGGAACGGGGCCAGCCAGCGAGTCAGGCAGGTGAACAGCGCATCCATCACCGTGCGGGCGGCGCGGCGGCGCGGATCGGCCGGATGATCGCAGTACAGCGAGTCCTTGCGGATGTCGAAATAGAACGCCGACAGATCGACCGTGCAGAAGGTGTGCAACTCGGTGAACAACCCGTGGAACTGGAAGTCGTGGCAGGCCTGACGCACCTTGCCGTCTAACTCGGCCAGACGATGCAGCACCCAGCGTTCCAGTTCCGGCATTTCGGCCACCGGCAGCTTTTCGGCATCGGTGAAGCCGTCGAGCGCGCCCAGCAGGTAGCGCAGGGTGTTGCGCAGGCGGCGATAGACATCGACCTGAGTCTTGATGATCTCCGGCCCGATGCGCAGATCGTCGGACGAATCCGACCCCGCCACCCATAGGCGCAGGATATCGGCGCCGTATTGCCCAACCACTTCCTGCGGCGAGACCACGTTGCCCAGCGACTTGGACATCTTGCGGCCCTCCTCGTCGAGGACGAAGCCATGTGTCAGCACCGCGTCATAGGGCGCGCGGCCACGGGTGCCGCAGCTTTCCAGCAGCGAGCTATGGAACCAGCCGCGATGCTGGTCCGAGCCTTCCAGATAGAGCGAGGCCGGCGATTGCAGATCCCAGGGACCGTTTTCCAGCACGAAGCTGTGGGTGCAGCCGGAATCAAACCACACGTCGAGAATGTCGGTGACTTGCTCGAAATCCTCGGCTTTGTAGTTGTTGCCGAGGAAAGATTGGGCCGGAGAGGAGAACCAGACATCGGCACCCTCGACCTCGACGGCGGCGGCGATGCGGTCGATCACCGACTGGTCGCGCAGGACTTCGCCGGTGGCCTTGTTGACGAACACCGTGATCGGCACGCCCCAGGCGCGCTGACGCGACACGCACCAGTCGGGGCGGCTGGCGACCATGGCATGGATACGGTTCTCGCCCTGCTCGGGCACCCAGCGGGTGCGCTTGATGGCGGCCAGCGCTTTCTCGCGCAGTTCGTTGGTGTCCATGCTGATGAACCACTGGGGCGTGGTGCGGAAAATCAGCGGAGCCTTCGAACGCCAGGAATGCGGATAGCTGTGCAGCACCTTGCCGTGATGCAGCAATCCGCCGACGGCCTTCATCGCTGCGATGACTGGCTTGGCCACCGGCGAGTAGTACTTGTCGTGCTTGCCCAGGGCCAGCACCGACTGACCGGCAAAAATCGGGACCGACGGGTAATAGGTGCCGTCCGCTTGCACGGTCTCGGGCACCGGGATGCCGTGCGTCTTGCCCAGATGCCAATCGTCCTCGCCATGGCCGGGGGCGATGTGGACGAAGCCGGTGCCGGTGTCGCTGGTGACGAAATCGCCAGGCAGCAGGGGCACCGGGAAGGCGTAGCCGCCATTGGCTTCGGGATGGGTCTTCAGCGGATGCTGGGCAATGGTGCCTGCCAGTTCGGCGCCGTTCAGGGTGGCGAGCACCGTATGCGCGGTGATCTTGGCGTCCGTCATTACTTGAGCGGCCAGATCGGCGTTGAGCACCAGCTTTTCGCCCGGCACCGCCATACTGTCGCCCGCCACCGTATCGACGCGGATGACGTGATAGGTCATCTCCGGGCCATAGGCGATGGCGCGGTTGCCCGGCATGGTCCAGGGCGTGGTGGTCCAGATGACCACCGACGCGCCCTCCAATTCGGGGCGGCTGGCGGTGACCACCGGGAACTTCACCCAGATGGTGATCGAGGCATGGTCGTGATACTCGACCTCGGCTTCGGCCAAAGCGGTCTTTTCCACCACCGACCACATCACCGGCTTGGCGCCCTTATACAGCCCGCCATTGGTGATGAACTTGCCCAACTCGCGCACAATCTGCGCCTCGGCGCGGAAGGCCATGGTGGTATAGGGATTGTCCCAATCGGCCATCACGCCCAGGCGCTTGAATTCCTCGCGCTGGATATCGATCCAGCCGGCGGCGAACTGGCGGCATTCCTGGCGGAATTCGATGGGATCGACGGCGTCTTTGTCGAGGCCGGCTGCGCGGTACTTCTCTTCGATCTTCCACTCGATGGGCAGGCCGTGGCAGTCCCAGCCGGGGACGTAATGGGCGTCCTTGCCCAGCATCTGCTGGGTGCGGTTGATCACATCCTTGAGGATCTTGTTGAGCGCGTGACCGATATGCAGATGCCCGTTGGCATAGGGAGGGCCGTCATGCAGCACGAACTTCTCGCGGTTTTTGCCCTGGGCGCGCAGTTGGCCATGCAGGTCAATCTCGTTCCAGCGGGCCAGCAGCTTGGGTTCGAGGTCGGGAAGGCCGCCCTTCATGGGGAAGTCGGTCTTGGGCAGGAAGACGGTTGCTTTGTAATCCACGCTCATAGCCTTGCTCTTCAATGTCCCTGCCGAGCCGCGAAAAAGCGGCGGGCTGCTGCGCAATCGGTTTGGATTTGGGTCTTCAGCGCGTCCAGCCCGTCGAATTTACACTCTGGGCGCAAATAATCGATCAGGGAAACGCGCAGGTGGCGCCCATACAGGTCGCCGTCGGTGTCGAACAGATGCACTTCCAGCAATTCACTGGTCTTGTCGAAGGTCGGGCGGCGACCGAAATTGGCGACTCCGGCCCACCATTCGGTGGCTCCGCCCTTGTCGATGCCGGCGCGTACCGCGTAAACCCCGGTGGCGGGGTGCAGGTATTCGGCCAGTTCGATATTGGCGGTGGGAAAGCCGAGCAAGCGGCCTCGCTGGTCGCCATGCTCGACGCGGCCTTCGATTTCCCACGGGCGGCCCAACAGGCGCGCCGCTTCTTGCGGGCGTCCGCCCTGCAAGGCTTCGCGCACGCTGGTCGAGGAATAAATCGCGCCGTCCTCGGCGCTGACCGCGCCGATGCAGGTCAGGCCGATGCCGCGTTCGGCGGCCATCGCCTGCAACACCTCGACATTGCCTTCGCGGCCCCGCCCGAACACATAATCGTAGCCAACCACGACATGGGTGACGCCCAGGCCGCGCATCAACACCTCGTCGACGAATTCGGCGGCGGTGTGGCGGGCGAAGGTGGCGTCGAAATGCTGCATCAGCAGGAAATCGACGCCCAAGGCTTCAATCAGCCGGGCCTTGATGCGGAACGGAGTCAGCCGGAACGGGGCGGCTGCCGGCGAGAACAGCGAGCGCGGATGCGGCTCGAAGGTCATCACCCCGCAGGGCACGCCGTTGTCGCGGGCAAGCGCCTGAGCGGTGCCGATGACCGTCTGGTGACCCAGATGCACGCCGTCAAAATTGCCGAGCGCCACCACCCCGCCGCGAATGGCGGCAGGCATTTCGGCGTAATGGCGAAAGATGCGCATGGGCGCGGCGGTCCTCAGGCTACGATCCAGAACCGGTAAGGGGTATTCGATTATCTTGGGAATCGCAACCCTGCCGAGGGCGGGCGAGGCATGCGCAAGGACGAATCCTTGCGGTGACCGGCGCCCCCTGGGGAGCGCCGGTGCCTATCAAGGCTGATAATCAGCCGCGCGAGGGGACCATCAGGGTGGCGTCGCCGTCGATGACGACGGTGGTGCCGACCGTGCAGGTGGTCTTGAAATTGGCCCGCTTCTTTTCCGGAACCAGCTCGATCACTTCGACCTTGGCGACGACGGTGTCGCCGATCTTGACCGGAGCCTTGAACTTCAGGTTCTGGGCAATGTAGATGCAGCCCGGCCCAGGCAGCTTGGTGCCGAACACCGTCGAGATGAAGCCGGCCGACAGCATGCCGTGGGCGATGCGGCCCTTGAACATGGTGGTGGAGGCGTATTCCTCGTTGATGTGAACCGGGTTGGTGTCGCCGGAAACGCCGGCAAACAGGACGATGTCGGCCTCGGTAATGGTCTTGGCGTAGGTGGCCGTCTGGCCGACCGACAGATCCTCGAAGTAGTAGCCGTTCAAATCGCTCATACCCACTCCAACCCAATAATTGCGGTTTCGGATGCCACTCCCCCGTGCGCGCGAATGCGCGTCGGAGGAGCGGTGCAGCGGAGTATACCCAACAGGCTGGGGTGGAACAAGCCACCCACCTGTGACACCTCAGTTGCTGTTTTTCGCGCTGCCCCCTTGCGGCGGCGCCTGCATTCGTGGCGAAATGCGCGCCTTGTGAAATTCCGGAGTGCCCGTCATGCGCCGCCGCCTTGCGCTTGTCTTTCCGCTGTTGGCCCTTGCCGCTTGTGCCGGCGATCCCGGCTGGGTCAATTCCCAGGTGCCGAAGGACCGCTGGAAGGCCGATTACGGCGCTTGCCGCCTGCAAGCCGACCAGGAGGCCGGTCCCGCCGACTACTACGAGCCCGACGACCGCAGCAGCAATCCGATGCGCGCCATGGACCGCGATGATTCGCACCGCCGCTTCGACGCCTATCTGGCCATGTGCATGGAGGGCAAGGGCTATCACCATAAGTGATGGCCTTCTCGAACGCGTCCCCGCCTACATCTTTTTTGCCATTCCTTAACGCTTGGGGGTTTAAACTCCCATTGGCAGGATGCGGAGGGCGCGATGAAAGAGACTGACTCGACGATGGTCCAGGTCGCCGGCCACTCCGTGGCGCATGGCGTGGTCTCGAATATTCAGCAGGCCAGCAAGGACAGCGGAATCAGTTTCAGCTATCTGATGGCCCAGGCTGGCGGCGAAAGCTCTTTCAAGACCGAGGTTTCCTCGCATAGCTCGTCCGCTGCCGGCTTGTTCCAGTTCACCAAGGGCACCTGGCTGTCACTGATCAAGGCGCATGGCGCCGATCACGGGCTGGGCGACATGGCCGATCAGATTCACCATTCGGCGCATGGTGAATATGTCGTCAACGACGCCGCCACCCGCCAAAAAATCCTAGATTTGCGCCGCGATCCGGAAATCTCGGCGCAGATGGCCGGCGCTTATGCCAAGGACAACAAGGCTCGGCTGGAAAAGTCGTTGGGGCGTCCGGTCGATTCCACTGATCTTTACATGGCGCATTTTCTCGGGCCGGGCGGGGCGGCCAAGGTGCTCAAGGCGCGTGACGAGGATCCCGCGCAGCCGGCAGCCGCTTTGGTGCCGCAAGCCGCTCACAAGAACCCAACGGTATTCTACGACACCCAGCACAGCGCGCGCAGCGTCGCCGCTGTCTACGACCGCATTCATCACTCCATCGAAAAGCCGATGAAGCAATATGCGCGGCTGGAGGAGCCGGCGACGGCGACGGCCCAGGCCGGTGCCGGAGTCTACAGCGCCCATGCCCACCACAAGGCGCATGGCGCGGGCAGGCATGCGGCGACAGCGGTGGCCAGCAACGAGCCCGATCCGCAATGGCCGTTCGAGACCGGTCAATGGCCGCCCACCCATCTGCCGACGCCGAAGGTGACGCCGACCGCCAACGCCGATGCCGCCGCCACCGTCGAACCGGTGGCCGAGGCGGCGGAGCCGGGCGACTGGCAGAGTGCCGACCGCGTCAGCGCGCCGATGCCGCCGCCAGCCGGTGAAACACCGGCCGATCACGACAAGGGTGGGCTGGGTAAACTGTTCACCAACGTCAAGAAAAGTCTGTTTGGTTAAACTTTCGTTTGTGGCGAAGGATTGACTCGGCGCTCGTCAATTGGTTATGACTTGCGGAAGATTTCTTAGGGGAGCCGCCCGGATGATTCTCTACAGCGTGCAATGCAGCCACGGCCATGTGTTCGACGAGTGGTTTTCCAACTCGGGCGACTACGACCTCAAGGCCGCCGCGCAGGAAATCATCTGTCCCGAATGTGGCGATACCGCCATCAGCAAGGCGATCATGGCTCCCAACGTGTCCAAGGCAGGGGCCTCGGCTCCGGCTCCGCAATGCCCCTCGGGCGGCTGTGGCGGCGGCGGTTGCGCCTTCGCCAACGGCCTGTAAGGCATCCTGGCCGAGTGGTCGGGCGATAACGAATCATAAAGTTATTGACCCTTTAGGCCTTTAGGGGGATTTTTGTCCTCGTTCGTGGCTGGGAATTTAGAGCAATGGCGCTACCGCAGCTTCCTCCGCCCGTCGAAATCAGCAGCGAGTCCAAGAGGGCGATCATCGAAGGCCTGAAAAAGGTCATCGAAGCCTTTCAAGCGAACGCTGTGTTGGACAAAGGCGTGACTTATCAAGACGTCATCCACGATCCCGACGTCTTGTATGGATTTATCCAAACCTTCCGCAAGAACCCGCGGCTGGCCGACAAGGTTGTCGTCGGCAAGGATGGCAAGCCGGCTACGGCCGAGGACGCGCCCTTGGTCTGCGGCGTAAGTCTGGCGCAAGTCCAACAGCTGCTGGTTAAAACTTGCGCCCGCTACTTCCTGGAGCAGGGCACCAAGCAGGAAGAGGAAATCGTCACCGAAACCCGCACCACCACCCGCTTCCTGATTTTCAAGAAGACCGAGCAGGTGGAGCGCAAGACCGGCGGCGGCCATGACGAGCGCAAGGTGCGCGAAGTCACCCGCTACATGGCCTTCGACTGGCAATTGCCGTTGCTGGGGGCCTATGCCGAACTGAACTCCGCCATCCTGATGGAACTGGATCACGACATCGTCGCCTTGCAGACCGCCGAAGCGGTGCGCGAACTGGTGCAGTTCGATCAGGCGACGATCAAGAAGGTCAAGCTGACCGCCGGTGCGGATTTCGTCAATATTCTGGCCAATCGCCCAGCCGCATTGGCCGGCATCAACGTCTACAACAAGGACATGTACCTGTTCTTCCGCAACGTCCTGGGTGACAAGGCGTTCGACTTCTTCTGCCGCGACAAGCAGTTCTTCATGGTCTGCGCCGCCCTCGACAAGCCTCTGGTGCGCGTTTATGGCGATGTGCTGTGCTATATCGCCGGCGAAAATCTTGAGGAATTGCAGCGGCTTAACATCGACAAGGCTGATGTTCTGATCGCCGGCATGAAGTTCGCATTCGGTGACAAGGTGCAGAAGATCCTGGCGCATCCCAATTTCGCCAAGGACGTGCTGCGCAAGCTGGTTGAAAGCCTGCTGCATATTACCCAGGAAAAAGACCAATTGGCGATTTCAGCCCAGTTGACCTGCAAAGCCATCGTGCCGCAGGTGATGGACTGGCTGGCCAAACAGCCGCCGCTCGAAAGGCTGGGCTAAAGGCGTTTTGGCGGCCGGTTTTCCGGCCGCCTGCTGCCGACAACTACGTCAGGCGTTGACGTTGTTGCGCCTACGCAACGGTTACTCCCAGTTCATCTGCGGAATCTTCAGCAGCCCCGCCGGTCCGACAAACAGGGTACGGTTTTGCACCGTCAGCGGCACCGTCAGTTCTTGCACGCCATCGGCGGCAGGGCGGCTCAGCAATCCCAACACGATCTTGGCAAGTCCTGCGTCCTTGGCCCGCACGGTTCCGGCGCGGGTCAGGGTGTCGATGGCCTCGAACAGCCCGCGCAAGGTGCAGGTGCTTGCCAAAATTGGCTGCATGTCGCGGTCCAGCGCCAGGGTGCCTTTGCCCGACAGCCCCAGCGGCGGCCAATCCAGGCTCAGCCCGTCAATCTGCACGATGCCGCCGTCACCGCTCCACGCCGCCAGCGCCGGCTTGAGCGGGCCGGGGGGAATGCTGCCCATGACCCGCGCCTCCAGCTTGGCATGGGTCAGGCTATGCCCCAGCACCATACGCGGCGTTTCGGGTAGCATCAGCCTGTCGATCTCGGCCGAGAGTCCCAGGCTGGCGACGGTGTAATCGACCTTGCCGGGAGCCAGTCGGCGCAGGGTGGCGGTCAACCGGCCCAGGGCGGCGCCCTCGGCAGAGGCGTCGGCGATGACGATGCTGACGGTATCGACGATGCCGCCAGCATCGATGACCAGATCGGCGGTGGCGCTGTCGGCGCTCAGCACCAGCGGCGGCGTGCCGGCCGGGGTGAGGACATGGTGCCCCGAGGCGTCGAGATGCGGTAGGTTGGGCGCCCACGGCTTGATGGTCGCGATGATCGCCGGTCCCTGCCAGCGATTGCCGCCGTGATCGGTCACCGAGGGTTGCGGCAGCGTCAGGCGGATGGCCAAGGGATAGCCGCCGATGCCGATCTCGCCGGTGGTAATGGTCCAGCCGCTGGCGTTGCGCGCTTCGATCCAACGGACCGCGCCGTCGCGCAGGGAATGCGCCAACTGCACCCACCACAGAGAATATCCGCCGACCGCGAGGAGAAGCAGTGCGGCGGCAGTGAGTTGGAGTAATCTGGCGCGCGGGATGGGTGAGGACATGGGAGTGCCTTGCCGGGGAAAGGGGCGACGGCCCCTTATAAACCCAACGCCGCCAATGGGCGAGACATGGACTGAGGCATGGACGGGAACTTCTGGGTGTTCGGCTACGGGTCGCTGATTTGGCGGCCGGGGTTCGAGTTCGAGGAATCGACGACGGCGACTTTGCATGGCTGGCACCGGGCCATGTGCATCCTGTCGACGCTGTACCGGGGCAGCGCGCGGGAACCGGGGCTGGTGCTAGGGCTGGATCGCGGCGGCAGCTGCCGGGGTGTGGCCTTTCGGATCGCCGCCGGCAAGGCCGAGGCGATCCGCCAATATCTTTACGACCGAGAAATGATCACCCAGGTCTATACCCCGCGTTTCGCGCCCTTGCGACTGGCCGATGGGCGGCGGGTGTCGGGTTATCTGTTCACCGCGCGCCGCGATCACGTCCAGTATTCCGGCCCGCTGAGCCCCGATCAGGCGGTGGCGTTGATCCGCCAAGGGGCCGGCTCCGGCGGCACCTGCCGCGATTATCTGGCCAGCACGGTCGAACATCTGGAGCGCCTGGGCATCCGCGACGCCGCCCTGGCCCGCCTGCTGCACCGGGTCGATGCGCCATGACGGCACGCCTGTTGCCCTCGCTGTTGGTGCTGGCGGCGGCGGCGGCGGTGCTGGCGGCCATCCTGGCGCTGAACCATGGCGTCTTCACCTATTCGCTCGACGACCCTTACATCCATCTGGCCCTGAGCGAGCGCCTGCGCCTGGGTCATTACGGCATCAATCCGGGCGAGGCGGCGGCGCCGTCGTCGTCGGTCCTGTGGCCGCTGCTGCTGGCCCCCCTGGCCGGCACCGCGCTGCATATGTGGTTGCCGCTGGGGCTGAACCTCGCCTGCTTGCTGGCCTCGGTCGAGATGCTGCGCCGCTTGGCCGCGCGCCGTCTGCCGCCGCTGCCGGCGGCGCTGGCGGCGGCATTGCTGGCGCTGTCGCTCAATTTCGTCGGGCTCGCCTTCACCGGCATGGAGCACGGCTTGCAGGTCGCTCTGGCCCTGGCGGTGCTCTGCGGGCTGTTGGAATTCGAGGGAAACGGCCAAGTTTCGCCGCTGTTGACCGCCGCCATCGTGCTGGGGCCGCTGGTCCGCTTCGAGGCAGTGGCGGTGTCGAGCATGGCGCTGCTGGTGCTGGCGCTGTCGGGGCGGCGGAGATTGGCGGCCGGGTTGGGTCTTGCCACACTGCTGCCGCTGGCTGCGTTCGCAGTTTTCCTGGTCCGCCTGGGTTTGCCGCCGCTTCCGGCTTCGGTGCTGACCAAGCTGGCGGCGGGGCAGGGGGCTCCGTTCGACCTTGCGGTGCTGCTGGTGGTGCGCTGGGGAGCGGTGCTCGAAGCTCTGCTGCTGGTGGCGCTGGCCGCTAGCCTGACCCAAGCCGAGGGGCGGCGGCGGTGGCGGCTGGTGCTGTTTGCCGGCGGCGTCGGGCTGGCGCATCTGCTGGCCGGACGCTGGGGCTGGTCGGGCTTTTATCGTTACGAGATCTATGCGCTGACGCTGTCGGCGGCGGCACTGGTCGAGCTATACGGGGACAGGTTGCCCGGACTTCCGGCGCGGCGGTTGGCGATCGGTGGTCTGGCCCTGGTGGTGCTGTGCCATCCATTGCTAGCGGCGACCCAGCGCACGCCGTTGGCTGCCAACGACGTTTATCTTCAGCAATACCAAATGCATCGTTTCGTCACCGGCTACGCCCGCTCGGCGGTGGCGGTCAATGATTTGGGCTGGATCAGTTATGGCAATCCGGCCCCGGTGCTCGATCTGTGGGGGCTGGCCAGCGAGGACGCGCGCCAAGCCCGCGCCGCCGCCGGTCCCGGCTGGATGGCCGAATTGGTCGAGGCGCATCGGGTGCCGTTGGCGATGATCTATGCCGATGTCTTCGGCGCGGCGGTGCCAGCCAGTTGGATTCCTTTGGCGCGGCTGGAGCTTGGCCGCGCCCCGGTGTCGGCGGCGCGCGGCGACGTCACCGTCTATGCGACCCGCTCCGAGGCCGCGGCGCCATTGCGCCAAGCGCTGTCTGCCTTCGCCCCGACCCTGCCGGCGGAGGCGCGGCTGGTCATGCCGCTGCCGTAAGCTGCCGTTTCAGGCGACGCGGAAACGCGCGGCGGCGCCGCGTTCGATGCCGGCGGCGATCAGCCGGTCGATATCCAAGCCGTGGCGCAGCAGTTCCAGCATGCGCAGCTTTTCCTGGTTCATGTCTGCGTCCGAGACGGCGACGTCGCAGGCCAGCGCATAGGCGGTTTCGCGCAGTTTGACCGGCAGCGACGACTTGATCAGGTCGAAGGCGCGGTCCAACCCGTCCTCGATGCCCATCATTTCGGCGCAGGCTTCGGCGGTGGCTGGCAGAAGTTCCGGGTCGTATTCGCGAAAGACCGGCAGGAAATTGACGATCTCGCCGATGGTGCGCAGTTCGGCGTCGCTCATGTCCTGGTCGGCGGCCGAAACCAGAACCATCGTGTAAATCAGGGCCGCATGATGACTGATCATCGCTTCCTCGCAGGTCGGTTTCGTTGGGGTGGGGCGGTGAGGCACCGCGCCGGTTGAAGCGATCATACAGGGTTCCGCTTCGGCCCGCAGCCTTCGTTAAGGTTTGCTCACAGAAACCCTTGCCTCAAACGTAAGTCCTTCGTGCAAGGTCATATCACCGGACTGGAAACATGGGGCCGACCTCAATACACTGTTCGCCATGCAATATGATGGCCTTCTGCAATCCATACTCGATGCGAGTGAAATCGGCTTGGTCCTGGTGGATGAGGCCGGGCAGGTGCAGTTGTGGAACGCTTGGATGGCTAGAGCCTCGGGCATCGCCGTGGCGCAAGCCTTCGGCCAACCCATTGGTTCCCTGTTCGGCGGGGCGCTGAGCGTCCGTGTCGAGCAAGCTATCGCCGATGCCATCGAGCGCGGCATGTCGTCTATTCTGTCCAGCACCCAGAACGCCAGCCTGCTGCCGCTGGCCGGCGAAATGGCCGCTGGCGGCGCGGGTGACGAAATTAAGCAAATTGTGGTGTTCAAGCCGATTTGCCAGGGATCCTTGTGCCAGTGCCTGATACAGGTGACCGACGTCACCAATGCCGAATCGCGCGAGCACACCCTGCGCCAGCAGGCCCGCACCATGGAGGCGCTGGCCGAGAATTACCGCATCAGCGAGTTGCATATCCGCGCCATCGTCGACAATACCGCCGACGCCATCATCTCGTTCGATATGCAAGGGCGCGTCGGCACCTTCAACCCGGCGGCCGAGGCGATTTTTGGCCATGCGGTGCCGGAAATCTCCGGTAAGCCGGTGGGGTTGCTGATTCCCGAATTGATGGCCCTGGCCACTCGTGGTTCGGCGGCGTTGAAACCCTTCACCGGCGGGCGGCGCGAAGCGCTGGGCCGACGCAAGACCGGCGCTACCTTTCCCATCGAATTGTCGATCAGTGAAATGGAACTGGGCGGTCAGATCCTGCATGTCGCCATCGCCCACGACATCACCGACCGCAAAGCCGCCGAAGAGGAGTTGCGCGGCCAGAAGGAGTGGCTGACCACCCTGATCAACGCGCTGCCCGACATCGTCTGCTTCAAGGACGGCGAGGGACGCTGGCGGGTGGCCAATCAGTTCTATCTGGAACTCTTCCGCCTGACCGGGGTCGATTACCAGGGCTGCGGCGCCGACGAACTGGCGCGCTTGACGCCGCTTTATGAACGCTTCCTGCTGGCCTCGGCAGTCACCGACGAGGAAGCCTGGGGCGAGGCGCGCCCCATCAGCTACGAGCAAATCATCCCGCTGCCCGACGGCAGCGAAAAGATCTTCGACATGCTGAAGACGCCGCTGTTCAACGCCGACAACAGCCGCAAGGGGCTGGTGGTGCTGGGCCGCGACGTCACCGAACGCAAGGCGGCGGCGGCCCGCATCCACCATCTGGCGCATCACGACAGTCTGACCGAACTGCCCAACCGGGTGCTGTTCCACGACCGTTTGCGCTCGGCCTTGGCGCAGGCGCGGCGCGGCGGCGGCGATGTCGGGCTGCTGTTGCTCGACCTCGACAAGTTCAAGGACGTCAACGACACCCTGGGCCATCCGGTCGGCGATTTGCTGCTGCGCGCGGTGGCCAAGCGGCTGCAACGCTGCGTGCGCGAAACCGACACCGTGGCGCGGCTGGGTGGCGACGAGTTCGCCTTGGTGCTG
>Ga0116225_1000673_pt1 | contig 25744 bp, 30 predicted proteins | sample Sb_taG_8_FD_88968 | JGI IMG/M metagenome (GOLD analysis project Ga0116225, IMG submission 88968) | Peat soil microbial communities from Weissenstadt, Germany - Sb_50d_c_BC metaG | ecosystem: Environmental > Terrestrial > Soil > Wetlands > Peat | place: Germany: Weissenstadt | collected 2010-09-21 | reverse complement strand
GAAAGTGCTTGCCCGGGAGCGCGGCAAACCTTCTTGATCAGACCGACCCGGCGCTCCGAATTGATGAACGTCCCTTCCTTCTCGCCCCAGCCCGCCGCTGGCAGCAGTAAGTCGGCGACCTCGGCGGTCTCGGTCGAGTAGTACATGTCCTGCACGACCAGGAAGTCGAGCTTGCCCAGGGTCTCGCGCAATTCCGCCTGGTCGACCCAGGAATGGGCCGGGTTGGTGGCGACCACCCATAGGCCGCGGATCTTCCCCGCGCGGACGCCCTCAATGATGCCGTCGTACGACAGGCTTGGGCGTCGGGGGATGCGATCCTCGGGGATGTCGAGCAGCGCGGCGACCTCGGCGCGATGGGCGGGGTCGGTGAAGTCGCGCCCTCCGAGCAGGTTCGTCGTGTTCGAGAAGAGCCGCGAGCCCATCGCGTTGCACTGGCCGGTGATCGAGTTGGCCCCGGTCCCCGGCCTGCCGATGTTGCCGGTCATCAAGGCCAGGTTGATCGCGGCCTGAGCAGTCTTGACGCCCTGATGGCTCTGGTTTACCCCCATCGTCCACCAGAACGAGACCCGCTCGCCCCTCGCTATCCGCCCGGCGGTGTCGACGATCGTTCCGGCGTCCAGGCCGGTCTCGCTGGCCACGAACTCCGGGTCGAACCGGCGGACGAACGCCGTGAATTCGGCAAAGCCCTGGGTGTGGGCGTCGATGAAGGGCCGGTCGATCGCGCTCTGCTCGATCAAGAGGTGCGCGAGGCCGTACAGGAGGGTCAGGTCGGACTTGGGGCGGACCGGGAGATGAAGCGTGGACGCCATCGCCGTCTCGGTCCGGCGCGGGTCGATGACGATGATCTCCGGGTTGTGCGGATTCCGCGTGACCCGCTCCCAGAGCACCGGGTGGGCGATGCAGGGGTTCGCCCCGATCAGGATGATACAGTCGGACTCTTCAAGATCTTTGTACGTGTATGGTGGGGCGTCGAATCCGAACGCCTGCTTGTAGGCCACGACCGCCGAGGCCATGCACTGCCGGGTGTTGCCGTCGCCGTGGACCATCCCCATGCCGAACTTCGCGACTGCCCCAAGTAAGGCCATCTCCTCGGTCGCGATCTGCCCTGTGCTCAGGAAGGCGACTGCGTCGTCGCCGTGCTCGGCCTGGATCGCGCGGAACCGCGCGGTCATTGTCGCCATCGCCTCGTGCCAGTCGACCGGTCGGCGCCGGCCGTCCTCGCCTCGGAGCAACGGGGCGGTCGCGCGGTCGGGAGCGTCGAGCACGGTCAGGGCCTCCCACCCCTTGGGGCAGGCCATCCCCCGGTTCACCGGGTAGTCGGTCGTCGGGCTCAGGTTGATCGCCTGGCCTTTGTGAAGATGCACGGTCAACCCGCAACCCGTCGAGCAAAAGCCGCAGACCATCCCCGTCGTTGCATCAGGGGTTTTGGCGGCGGGGACCTGCCCCAGCCCGAACCGACCGGGCGCTCGCAATAGCTCTCGGGTCAGCCTTCCGTCCTTTGCGCGGAGAAGCGACCGGAAGCGACGGAACATCGACTCGGGGAGAGATCTCTTCATGAGGGCAGCCCCCCCGGCATCTTCGGTCGCGTGACCGCACGAAAGAATAAATACCGCTCGATCAACTCCCCTCCGGTCGTGGCGGCCAATGAGAGAACCGCCGAAGACGTGACCGCCCCGCTGTCGCCCGAAACCGCCCCAACGATCGCTAGCGCGGGGAGGATCACGCCCCCCGCGATACCGAGGAACCTCCTGAGACCGGCCGGTCGCTTCAAAGCTCTGCGGAGTAACCAGGCCGTGCGTCGCAAAGGCCCGTCCTCGTCTCGCTCGAGGCGGTCGCGCGACTCGAACCAGAGCTTGGCCACTGTCACGACGATCAACGCCCCGGCGATGAGCGTAACGAGTGTCGCGGTGGGCCTTAAAACAGCCAGGCTCGCGAGGGCCGTGGCGAGCCCTAGCAGAATGGTTGTCCCCGCGAACTTGACGCCGCTCAATGAAGCCCGCCAGAAGGGTCGGCGGACAACGTGATAGACCATCACCGAGCAGCCCACCCCGCACAGGCCGGAGACGACCACTGTCGACAGCGCGACGGCCCGCAACGAGGAGTGGTCAGAGAGCCAACTGGGAGCGAGCAACTCAGCCGCGACGAAAGCCGTCGCCAGCTTGGCGAAGAGCCCGAACGCCAGGATCTCGCGGCTCAGCCACGAGTGCCGCAGTCCCAGAATCGCTCGGTAGGCCAGATGCGGTCGCCCAAGATGCAGAAGGCTCGCCGCCAGGCCGACATACCCCAGGCCAAGACTCAACCAGAGATGCAAAGTCGATCCACCGCCGAACCCACCCAGCCGGATGATCAATTCGATCAGGAACCCGCCGACCGAGAGCTGCGTAAGCACGAGCATGACCACCAGCGGTGCGTGGCCGTGCTCGGGCTTGACCTGATATTCGTCGGCCGGGCGGAGGTCGCCGGGGCGGAGCGAGTGGTAGCGGGTCGTCGGGTTCGTGTAGGACTGGTCGAAGGTCCCCGGCAAAAATGCGCCCGCCTCGGCGCGTCCGGTGACCTCCTCAATGTCCACGACACGGATGCGAATCGCTTCATGGGGGCATGCCTGGACGCACGCTGGGGCCTCGCCGGCCTTGAGCCTGTCGCCGCACATGTCGCACTTGCGGACGATCCCCTTGGCCGCATGAAACTTGGGGACGTCGTACGGGCAGGCGAGCGTGCAGTACTGGCAGCCGAAGCACTGGTCGTCGAGGTGCTTGACGATCCCCGTAATCGGATCTTTCTCATAAGCATCGACCGGGCAGGCGCTCAGACAGGCGGGGTCGAGGCAGTGATGACACGCTGAGGTCACGTGCTGCAGGACCGGCAACGTCGCCGTCCCGCCGACGACCAGGCCGACGTCGCGCCAGGACTCGCCGTCGTCCAAGCCATTTAGCGCGTGACACGCCGCGACGCACGCCTTGCAGCCCGAACAGCGGTTGAGATCCACCTCGAAGGCGAGTTGCTGGCCGGGGCCGGGGGGACTTGCCGGAATCAAGGCGGAATAGTAACGCCCTTGAAGAGGCTCGTCGGAATGCTCATGAAACTGCGCGAACCGTTCAACGGCGCTCAGGTCGCCCTGTTCGGTCAGGAGCGAGGCGATCAGGGAGTCGTCCTGTCCAGGGTCCCACGAAGGAACCCAGGGACGTGCGACTGCCGTGGAACCGATTTCCACGTCGAAGTTCATCGGCATGCCTCTCAAAGAACACGCCAGGTTCCCCAGGCGTCGTCGACCGGTTTCGCTCGACCCACAGGGCCGAAAGCTTCGCAACCGGGCAGGAGAGGTGCCGCAGCCACTTATGCGGAGCTTGTAAAAAGCAGCGGTTGTGCCAAAGCCTGCCTGAAGGCTTTCTTTTACGGAAGAGCGAAGGGTGCGGCGGATCGTTCCTTCGAAAACCGAAGGGTCTCGCACCCAGAACCCATTCACGAGTGTGTGAAACCTGGGAGTGGATGCCGGAATTCAAGGCAGGCGCGGTCCGCCTCGATCGGAATCAGGGCGAGAGCCGACGACCGTCCGAAGCCGCCTCTCGACCGATCGTCAACCGCAGTAGTTCCGGCAGCGAGCTGACCCCCAGTTTCTTCATCAAGCTGGCGCGTCGTAGCTCGACGGCCCGCGGTGTGACTTCCAGGCGTGCGGCAATCTCCTTGTTCGGCCGTCCGTCGCGGATCATTCCCAGGACTTCGCGCTCCTTGCCGGTCAGTTTTTCCAGCCTCGCGCGGACCTCATCAAGACCGGACTCTCGCGAGATGCGGACGGCGTCGTCCTCGACCGCCCGCTGGATCTTCTCTAGCAGGACTTGACCGTTGAACGGTTTTTCGAGGAACTCCACGGCACCCGACTTCATCGCCCGGACGGCCATTGGGACGTCGGCATACGCAGTAATGAACAATACCGGCATTCGCAAGCCTCGGGCGTTCATCTCCTCGAAGAGGTCGAGCCCGCTGGTCCCCGGCATTCGCACGTCGAGGACCAGGCAGGCGGGCCCTTCCCCGCTGAACCTCTGGAGAAACTCCCCGGCGGATGAAAAGGTGACGCTTCGAAGTCCCACGGTCTTCAATAGCCAGCGGAGCGAGTCCCGCATATCCGGGTCGTCATCCACGATGTAGACCGTCGGGTCTGGCATTGTCACTCTGTTCGACAGGAAGCAGAAACCGAAACGTCGTCTTGACCCCGGGGTCTGACTCCACGACAAACCGACCGTTGTGGGCCTCCACAATCGTGCGACTGATCGCCAGCCCCATGCCCATCCCTCCGGCACGCGTGCTGAAGTACGCGTCAAAAATCCGGCCGAGCTGGTCGGGTGGGATGCCTTCTCCGTTGTCGCTCACCGCGAAGGAAACGTCGCCGCGCTCGGCCAACTTGGTCGTTATAACCACTGTTGGATTCTGCGCTTGTGACTGAGCGAGCGCTTCGAAGGCGTTCCGGACCAGGTTCACTAGAACCTGCTGGACCTGGACGAGGTCCCCCCAGAGCAAATGCAACCCCGGTGCCGTGTCGAGCGAGAGTTCGACTCCGCGTTGCTCCGCCTCGACGCTGAGGATCTCCACGACCTCGTTCACGACGAGGTTTGGGTCGAACGACTCGCGGGTCGGCTCGTGGCGGGTGACGAACCGTCGTACCTGTTCGATGATCCGTCCCGACCGCATCGTCGCGGCGAGTAGTCGCTCGAGCGCCGACTGAACTTCCCCGAGCGCCGGCTCCGGCGATTTCAACTCGATCAGGCAGCCTTCGGCGTAGTTGGCGATCGCCCCGAGTGGCTGTTTGAGCTCGTGGGCGAGCGCCGACGCCGTTTCGCCGATCGCACTGACGCGCCCGACGTGGCTGAACTGTTCGAGGAGCGTCCTGTGCCGATCATTGGCGACTTCCAGCTCCCGTGTTCGCTCCAGGACCCGGTCTTCTAGCTCGTCGCGAGCCTGCCCCAGCTCGGAGATCTGGCGTCGGATCAAGCCGGCGGCCGGGCGGAGGATGAATCGACCGATCGCCGCGAGGGTTGTCAGTGTCAGGCCCGTGACCGCCAGGCTGATCCATCGAAGCGTGTCGATTCGGTCCCGCGCTTCACGCTCGTAACACCCGACAACCCGGTCCATCCGACGGAGGTATTCCGCCTCGTTATCGAGGATAATCGCCAGTCCTTCCCGGACCACGGCTGCCTCGGGTCGATCGGCCTCCCTGACTTGGATCACCTGCCGCGCCGCGTCTCTCATCTTTACGAAGTGTGGCTCGAGGCCCTGCAGCCCCTCGCGTACGGCCTCGCTGTTCCGGCCGACCCGCAACGTTCGCGCATCGCCTCGGAGGAGTTGTTCGTGAGAGGCGGACCAGAGACCGAGCACCTGTCTCATCTCTTCGAGATAGGCCTTCGCCCTCTCTCCCTTCCCGCCGTCGAAGGCCAGAGCGGCCTTGGCCAGACGCTGACTCAGCATGCGCTGCCGCCCAGCGGTGTTGATCAACGGGGCGTCGGTCGTCAGTCGCATCATATACGGCTGGACCAACACCTCGTTGCCCAGGACGAGGACCGCCACGACCGCGAGCGCGATCCGGTACTTACGGTCGAGGTTATCCGAGATATGTTCGTTCATAAGCAATTTGATGAGTTGAGGGAATCTCTCCGTTAGTCCTTCGCGGGTCGCTCGAGGACGCGACCACGCGCGGGTCGGCTGGTTAAACCTATCCCCTTCATCGACGCCTGGGTATGGCCAAATCGCATCGGTCACCGTCCTCGGGCTTTGGAGCCGTCGTGGTGATTCAGCGTTTACGATCGGGATTACGACCGGCCGTTCCCTGTGAATCGCACCCATGGTTGACTTCTTCGACGGTGCGTCTTACGCCAGGGATCACGCACCCAGGCGTTCGGCCCGTGCATTGGACCGGGTTGACGATCCCCTTTGTTTTCCCGGGCGAGAGCCACTTTCACCCCCCGTGCGGTGCGGGTAGCCTGGCGGTCGGAAAGCGCAGCGGCTGCGTGGTCCGACCTCGACGACGCGCGATTTCGGGGGTGGCAGATGCCGTATCAATACGTGAGAGAGCCGCTCACCGCCGACGAATCTGATCGCCTGTCCCACGCCTGCGAGACGACCACCGAGCGGCTCGTCGTCTGGACCCTCCTCGACACCGGGCTCCGCGTCGGCGAGCTGTGCGGCATCACCCCCAGGAGCATCCTCTGGCAGCAGCGCCAGCTCCGGGTCAAAGGCAAAGGCGGCCCCCACGGCAAGCGGGCCAAGGTCCGCGTCGTACCGATGTCGCCCCGCGTGCGCACGCTCCTGGAGCACCACTTCGCGCTGGAGAAGGCGTTCCCGGTCAAGACGCGGCGGGCCCAGGACATCGTCAGGGCGGTGGCCAACCGGGCGGGGATCACCAGGGACGTGAGCCCGCACGTCTTGCGGCACACGTTCGCCACGACGGCCTTACAGAAGGGGATCAGCCTGCCGACGGTGCAGAAGATCCTCGGCCACGACCGGCTCCAGACGACGGCGATCTACCTCAACTTCACGAACGTCCACATCCAGGACGAGTTCGAGCGGAAGTGGTGAGGATCGGACGAGCCCTGAGCTGTCCAGCAAACTGGACGGCTTAGCGTTGTTTTCTGCTCCGTTGCTACCCGATCCCCGGAAAAAGCCGCGAGAATCGCCAGACCTGTTAGGTCGTGATCACTCCGTGGGAATCCGGGCTAGTTCAAGCCTGCGTCATCGCCCCTTTTTTTGCGCCTGCAGGATGCTGGTGTCTTCATCGTGCTTCTTCACTGCCATACGCAGGCAAGGTGGTGAGCCGTTCGTCATCGACTGGGCCACCTACCGTGAAGTGGTAGAAGCTCTGCCAATCGCGGGAAGAAATGCCGAACGCCTCGTGGACGGGATCGTCGAAGTAGCAGCCCATGCCAGTCGAACGAATGCCTGCTTCTTCCGCCTCAAGGTACAACACCTGGCCGACAAGACCCGCCTCCCAGAACAGATTCCTATAGAAAGCGGCGCCGAATGTAACCAGGCTATCCCTGTAGTCGGCGATCATCCCCAGGCTGAAGGCGCCGTCCCCAGCGATATCCTGGCCGCAGGAGACGCTTGTAGCAAGGTCGCGGCAGTCCCCTTCCTTGAGCAGGTAAAGCGGAAGCCCACGCGGGCACGCTGCCGGGCGCCGCCAGAGGAAGCCGGGGCTCATGGCTTGACGGAGTGCGTCGATCTTTGCCGGATCACGGACCAGCGCGTAGAGGCCCGGCGGCAGTTCTTTCACGCGATGCACGAAGAGGCCGAGGTGGATGCGTGGGCGCCACGGAATAGCATCCCAGGGCATAGCTCGCCTGTTTCGGGTGGGCACAAGACGGGCCAGCATCCGAAAAATCGTCTTCGCAGTGATTGCGGTTGCCCCGTCCATGCTCACCGCGCTTCTGCGTCCCAGGATCACTTTCTCGGCAGTAAACGAGCCCGACCGACTTGGAGCCGCGAAGAGTTCACTCTCGGAAGGTAACCCGGAGAAATCTTCGTCTATTGATTTCGCTTCCTGCAAAGTGGCCCGAGCTACCAGATCGATCACTGGCCAATCGACACTGTGCTCGGGACTGAGCACGTTGGCCGAGCCGTACCATTGGGAAGCGGCCACTTGGGATATGGTCTCTTCTGATAGGCGCAGGCCCCGATCCCTTGCCCAATCTTGTGGTACGACCAGCGCCAAGAGATCGGGGTGCTCTCGCTCGGCGCCGGCGTAGTCAGCATCGCGGTTGAGTCCGAGAAGCCGTGAGACATCGGTGTCGCCCACACGATCGAGAAAGCAAAGTTTCCAGCCAAGAGCGGCGGCCGCGAAACGCATCGTGCCCAGCGCATGACCGACATCTTGTTGGCAATACCGGAATGCACGCTCGCCGTACTTCCAGGCCTCCCGCCAGTGAATGGAGGACAGTCCCACGAGGAAGGAACCCTCTGGAAACGGAGCCATCAGGGTTGTCCAACGCGAGGGGTCGAGATCCGCACGGCGCTCCAGGCCATGTTCTCTTGGCGCGTAGTGATAAACTCCGGGACGGTCCTGGATGCTGCCGAGGGCCGGCAAGAGCGCATATCCCTCCGTCGGGTGCAGGTTCCCGCTTGAGGGATTGGCGCGCAGAGACCACGTCGAATCGCGAAACCTTTTCCAGGCGGTCAGGGAGAGGGCGTAGCGGAAGAACAGGGAAATGGAGTCGATCGAAAGCGGAGTCGGCTCCACGCTGTCGGTGACGTAAAGCTGCCAATACGGAAGTGCTCGCCCATTCTCGGGGAGTGGCAGGCGGACCAGCGAGGCCCCATTGTAACGGCGGAACGGATCCGGCTGCGTTGCCCAATCCATATAGCCCAGCGATGCGGCGAAGCGGTGGTAGTGGTGCTTCGTTCGCTCGTGATATGCCGCCACGATTTCCAGGGCGGAAGGATCGTCAAGGCGTGGCTCTCCGTTCGGAGATGGGGACGCCGCGGTGCCGATGAGGGGCAAGGGGGTTTGCATCCCTTCGGACTGGCAGCTGTTTCGCTTCCTGGACATCTCAAGTCCTGGCTCCATGCTTGACTCCCGTGTGTTTAAGAGCCGCAACGCTCCATCAAGGCCTCCGCAGTTGTAGCCGGGGTGTCGCAGGTGTGGTTCCTGCAAACATGGAACACCTCTCGGGCTCTCTTGGAGCCGAACGCCTCTACTTCATGGCTGCGATCCGCCCCAGATCCTCCAGCAACTCCGGCACAGAGCGACTCCCCGCAGTGCTGTGTAGGAACTTTCCGTCTGCGTCCGTGGAGAGGAAAAACGGCAGCGAACGCGCCCAGGACATGTGCAAGGCCCCGAGCTTCCGCACCTCGGGGTCAGGCTGGTCGCAGTCAATGGCCACCGCCACAAAGGACGCGTTGAGCCGAGCCTTGACGGCTTCTTCGGGAATGGCACCCTCGACCAGGGCGCGGCACGCGCCTCAAGTCGCGCGGCCATACTCAATGAACACCTTCTTGTGTGCGGCCTTCGCGGCTGCGAGCCCTTCGGCGAAGGAGGTATACCATTTGACCGCAACACGATCATCAAAGTGCGGATGGGTTCCCAGAGTGTTCGACATTGTGCTGTTTCTCCTGTTTCACATGCAACATGAATCTCGCCAGCGGCAACGAGGACACTGGTAATGGCTGTGAATCCACTCCATCTCGACCAAACATAGCGGGCAGTGGTTTGCAAGATCGGCAGAATCGCCCGCTTCTGCAAGACGCCGATCCGGGTCGGCTACTTCGCCTAAGCTATTCTCCGGAGTCGCGTATGTGCTTTCCGTCGTATTGGAAGCCGCATTCAGGTGAGACATTCGTTCCTCCGACCTCCAAGCTCAACCGATTGCCGGGACCTTCAACAAGACCGGCAGTTGGTTAATCTTGGCCGCCATGATGAAGTCGCTCTCGGAGAGGCCGCCGATCGCGTGCGTCCAGAGTTCGATGGCCACGTTGCGGTATCCCACCAGATGCAGGTCAGGATGATGGCCTTGCTCCTCCGCGAGTTGCGCGACGCGATTGAAGAAGTCGATGGCGGCCGTAAAGTTCTTCACGATCCACTCGCGGCGAATGCGGATGCCATCGTCGCCGATCTGCCAGCCGGGCAGCTTCGCGATCAATTGCTCCGCCTCGTGCTTCGGAACAGGTGGCACACCCCCGTGGCACGGCTGGCACTTCTTCGAAGTCAGCTCTTCTACACATACGGTATTCATTGAAGATTCTCCTATTGAGACGTGGACGCTGCTCACCTGGGCCAGTACATCATGAAGCACACGCCCGCGAGAGCGATCGCCGCCCCGAACACGTCGAAACGATCGGGCACGTTTCCGTCTAACCACCAGCCCCAAAGCAGCGACAGGACGATGAAGGACCCACCGTAGACGGCATACACCCGCCCAAAGTGGGCAGGCTGAAACGTGGGAAACCACGCCGTAGAGCATCAACACGACGCCACCAATCAGTCCCCACCAGCCAGGCTTGCCGTCTCGAAGCCATTGCCAGATGAGCCAGCCGCCGCCAATCTCGCACAGGCCGGCCAACACGAAAAGGCTCATCGATCTGGCAGGCTCCGAGAAGCTATAGTTCATGTCGCGATCCTCTCGCCTAACGCGTCGCTGGACACAACTGCACTGGGCCACTCCTCTCGTCGGATGGAATATCGGTTTCATCCAGCCGCTTGCCGACCACAGAACGGGCAAACCGTTGGGTTGCCAGTCGTGTCCGGTTTTTCTTCGTCTGATCGAAATCCTGCCGTCTCGCGATGACCGCAATCAGAACAACGATGTTCCCAGGAGTGAATCTCCTGTGTCCCATCCCTAAAAGGTTGTGCGAACAGTTCACGGTTCCTCGCTTGCAGCGGGTACATTGGCCTATCTCTTGCCGGTCGCGTGGCATAACCCGTTCCTCCTCATGCGTGGGCCGTTACCGGTTCAGACCGGCGCTTGTACTCGGCATCGAAGCGGCGCAGGTCGTCCACACCCTTGCGATGGCAAAAGTCTCCCAAAGACTCGCCCGGCTGGCGGTCCGCCCTTAAGTAGATTAGCAAAGGCACCAATTCCTGGACGACCTCGCGCAGCGGGACCATGTCCTTGTAGATGACATTGAGGCGATTGCCCAACAATCGGCCACCGACGAGGATCGTGTATTCTCCGACGGCCTTTGTCGTCACCGGGCTTGCGATGTTTGCGGGCATTGCGGTCGTCCTGTTGATAGGTGCCGTGGAACTTCAACAGTCCTGCATCGTCGGAACCGAACCTCTGCGTGTCCCGGGCGAGGTCCTCAGCGATAGTGCCGCGCAGGAAGTTGCTGGCCTCCTTGACGATTTCCTGCTTCGATTTCTTCGTTTCTTCAGCCATACATCAGTCCTGAGCTGATTCGTCTCGTCGCCCATGTCAATCGACCTCGACAAGCACGTCATTCCCTTCGACCTTGACCAGAAAACTCCGCACGCCTGCCCCCGCTGGCGGGCTAGTGACGGCTCCGGTCTTGACGTTGAAGTGCGCGCGGTGCCAGGGACACTCGACGGTGTCCCCGCTCAGCTCGCCTTCGCCCAGCGGCCCGCCCCGGTGCGTGCAGGTGTTGTCGATCGCAAAGAACGTTCCCTCGACGTTGAACAGCGCAATGTTGCGTCCATCGGCTTTAACCCCCTTGCCTGTCCCAGGCGACAGGTCGCTCGTCTGTGCTACCTTGACCGTCTTCGCCATGATCAGTCCTCCTCGTGCTTGTGGTTGTGAATCTGTGACTGCAGTCGCTACGCGGCGCCTGCTCACTAACGAACACTCATCACTCTCTAGCTTCCATTCTGGCCGATTCGATCCCGCCGCTCTGGTCCACCACGTGCAATCGCGTGGCGGCCTCGGCACAGCGATCCAGCAATTGGTTCTGGATCGCGAAAATGTGTTGGGTCGTTTCCAGCCACCTCGTGTTCAGCTCGCGGCAAAGCTCGGTCACATCCTTCAGCAGCTTGGCGCTCTGCTCTTTGCCACTGTCGGCGGAGAGCTGGGCCGCGGCAGCCTCCAGCTTTTCCGCTTCAGCCTCGAAGTCCGTCACCGCCACGCCAAAGATTTTCAGTAGCCTTCGGGTTTCATCAGCCATGGAAGTCATGCCTCGCGGTCTAGTTTGCAGTTGAGTACTTGTTGGTCCTGTCAGCCGCGGCCCCCCTGTTACCACTCACCACTTTCGTCTCTTGCGGTCTGATGAAAAACTCAAGGCGCGTGTGAGACGCCCGCAGGGCCAGTTCTACCGCCTCAGGCGTTGCGGCTCGGGCAAATAGGAAGCCGAGATACAGAGCGCCCTCCGGCAGTGGTACCAGCTCCTGGCCCAGGTGCGCTGAAATGGTCAATTGCTCAATGCCGTCTACGGTCCTGGCCTGATCCAACCCTCGGACCTCTGACGGCATTACGCTCACGCTTGAGTTGCGCAATCTCCGCTTCGAGCTGGTCTTCGATGTCGTACATCGCGGTTCCGATAGTGGTCATTTCCATCCTCGCGATTGCGTTATCAAGCGTGCTCCGCGGCCCCAAGGTAGCGGCGCAGCAGCTCAGGTAGCTCGCCGCTGAACTTGCTCCGCGGCAGCACTTCATCACAACCTGCGGCCCGCGCCTGGTCGAGCCGGGCCTTGTCCACGTGCGAGCCGAAGGCCACGGTCGGGACCGTGCCGGCCGCGCTGCGTAGCCGCGATACGACCGAAGTGATCTCCAGGCCCGGTATGCCCAGGTCAATGAACACGCAGCCCGGTGGCTCGCCGCGGCACAGCTCGGCAGCCTTTTGCACGTCGGCGGCAACGGCAATCTCCAACCCCAGGGCACGAGCTGTTCCCGTCACCTTGGTGGAGAAGATCAAATCGCTGGTCAACAAGACCGCACGCTGTGACATAGATCAACCTCCGTTCGAGCAACTCAAGCTTCAAAGGCCAAAACAGCCGCTTTGCCGATCTCGTTCTTGAGCCGCCGCTGCACCGCACTGAGGCCGCGCAGCCGGTTCATGCCGAGGATCTCGGCCAGCCCCAAGCGGTGGAGGAGGTCAGCCGGGGCGGCTGCGAACTCATCGGGCATGGTGCCGTTGAAGGCGTCAACCAGGATCGAGACGAACCCCTTGACTGTCGGGGCCTCTGGGGCCACATAGGCATGGATTCTCACGCGGCCGCTGATGCACTGGACCCAGAGGAAGGTGGGGGTCATGCACTCCGGTACCCGGTGCAACCCCGCATCACGCTCCACTTGGTAGGCTTCCGGCAACTCCGCAAGCTTCTCGGCGAAGTCGAGCAACAGTTCGAGGCGGTCGCGTGCGTCCAAATCCTGGAACTCCTTAATGATCGCGTCCAGTTTACTCATGCACTTCTCCGCTTTTGCTTTACGAAACAGCCACAGCCGATATCCGTTCCACCCAACCGGCACTGGCCCTACTTTTTATGGGCATACGTCTTCTCGATTGGCGCGGCGACCAGGTTGCCCCGTTCGGTCCAAGAGCCGTCATAATTCTTCACCTGGGTAAAGCCGAGTAGGTACGTCAGTACGTACCAGGTGAGGCTTGATCGCTCGCCGATGCGGCAGTATGCAATGACCTCGTCGCTGGGTTTGAGCTGCTGCTCGACAAGGTAAAGCTGTTCGAGCTGGTCACGGCTCTTGAACGTACCGTCGTCGTTGCACGCCCGGCTCCAAGGGACATTGACCGCGCCGGGAATGTGTCCGGCACGCAGTGCGCCTTCTTGCGGGTAGTCCGGCATGTGCAGCAGTTCGCCGGTGTACTCGCCCGGCGAGCGGACATCGACCAGCGGCTTGCGAGCCTTCATGTGCCCAAGCACCTCGTTTCGGAAGGCCCGGATCGAGTCGTTCGGGTCCTTGGCCTTGTAGGTATCGCGTGGATACTTCGACGCCTCGCGCGTCATCGGCCGCTTGTCCAATTCCCACTTTTTGCGGCCGCCGTTCATGATCAGGCACTTTTCGTGGCCGAACAACTTGAACGCCCAGAACGCATAACAGGCCCACCAGTTGTTCTTGTCACCGTAGAAAACGACGATCGTCTCGTTCGAGATGCCCCGCTCGGCGCACAGCTCTTCGAATCGCCCCTTGCTCACGTAGTCTCGGACCACCGCATCCTGCAAGTCGGTCGTCCAGTCGAGCTTGACGGCCCCCGCAATGTGTCCCTGCTCGTACAGCAGGATGTCCTCGTCCGACTCGACAAGGCGAATGCTGTCCGTCTCGGACCGGTTCTGCTCGACCCAATCGCAACAGACGAGCACTTTGGGATGAACAAAGTCTGCCATGGCGTGTACCTCCAAAAACGATCCCCTCAACCGTTACTCATCCCCCGATCGCGTACATCGGCCGCGGCGGCTGCACGAAGCGAACTGTATTGATCTCGTGTCCTTCCCACTTGTCGTTCACGCTTCGGCGGAAGAGCTTGATGATGTCGTCATCACTGCCGCCGCCGCGCAGCACGGCTTTCACATCCAGCTCGTCCAGCTCGAACAGACAGTTGCGCAGCTTGCCGTCCGCGGTGAGCCGGATGCGATTGCAGCTCCTACAGAACGGCTGGCTCACTGAGGCGATGAATCCGATCCGCCCGATGCCGTCGCTGAACATGAACTCGCTAGCCGGGGCCCGCAGATCCTGGTCCGGTACCGCCACCAGCGGTGCAATCTCCTGCGACAGCTTGTCCCGGATGTCGGCGGCGAACAGCACCTTGTCGCGCTGCCAGTTGCCGTCGGCGTCCAGCGGCATGAACTCGATGAACCGCACCTCAACACCATGCTCGCGGCCGAACCGAGCCAGCGGCACGAGATCGTCCTCGCTCAGCCCGCGCACGGCCACGGCGTTCAGCTTAATGGGGTCGTAGCCGAGACGTTTGCAAGCGAAGATGCCCTCCAGTACCTGCTCGAAGCCGTCGCGACGGACTATTCGCTTAAACTTGGCCGGATCGAGCGTGTCCAGGTGGATGTTGATCCGCCGCAGGCCGGCATCGACGAGCGGTCCGGCCAGCTCCGGCAACAGGATGCCGTTGGTAGTCAGCGCCAGGTCGGTGATCTCCGCGATCGCCGCCAGCTTGCGCAAGAGCACTGGCAGATCGCGCCGCACCAACGGCTCGCCACCTGTGAGCCGGATCTTGTTGATCCCCATCTGCACGGCCACGCGCACGAATCGTTCAATCTCTTCGAACGTAAGGATCTCCCGCCGCTCTAAAAACACCGGGTTGTCTTCCGGCATGCAGTAAAAGCAGCGGATATTGCAGCGGTCCGTGACACTGATCCGCAGGTTATTGTGAACCCTGCCGAACGTGTCGATTAGCGGTTCAAGTTGGCTCATGGCGGTGCTCCAGCCGCGCGGACCACGTTGGGGCTACTAAGATTGACCGGCGAGCGGCCGGCTTGAGCCGGCTGATCGGTGGGCTGATCAGTGGGCTGACGCCCACCGCTCACCAGGCGGCCTAAACCGTGAATGAGGTCCCACAGCCGCAGGTTTTCGTCGCGTTGGGGTTGTTGAACACGAAACCTCGTTTCTCCACCCCGTCGTAGAAGTCGATCTCGGTACCGTCCAAATACAAGGTGCTCTTCTGATCGACGACGAAACGCACTCCGTGGTAATTGCTCACAGAATCGTTCAACTCGTCCGCTGCCTGCTCGAAGCCGAGTGCATACTCGAAGCCGCTGCAACCGCCGCCACGTACTCCCACCTTTAACACGGCGGTCTCTAAAAGCTTCTGCTCCGACATGATGCGTTTGACCTCGGTAGCCGCCTTCTCAGTCAGTTTCAATGCCATGTGTCGTTCTCCTTGTGTAATGAGGTTAAAGGTCATTTGCCGATCCCCGTCAGATCCAGTGTCGGCAGCGGTGCCCGTTGTGCGGCCGTGGCCTCCAACTGGGCGATCAACTTGCGGGCAACTTCGCGGAGTGCCTGGCTGGCTGGCGAGTCCGGCGCGGAAGTGACGACTGGAGCGCCCTGATCGCCGCCCCACGTGACCTTGGGATCCAGCGGCACTTCGCCGAGGAAGGGTACGCCTAGTTCTTCACTCGCCCGCCGCCCGCCGCCGTACCGAAAAATCTCATGCCGCTTGCCGCACTCGTCACAGACGAAGTAACACATGTTTTCCACGATGCCCAGCACGGGGACGTTGACCTGCTGGAACATCAGCAGGCCCTTGCGGGCATCGATCAGACTCACGTCCTGAGGGGTAGTCACGATGACTGCACCCGTCAGCGGTGCGGTCTGCGTGATGGTCAATTGGGCGTCGCCGGTGCCTGGCGGAAGGTCCATCACAAGATAGTCCAACGTGCCCCAGTCCACCTGGGCCATGAACGTAGTGATCATCTTGTGGACCATCGGCCCCCGCCAAATGACCGCGGTTTTCTCGTCGCTGATGAATCCCATGGACATCAACCGCAGGCCGTGTTTCTCCAGCGGTGTCAGCAAGCCAGTCCGCGGATCCCCGGTCGGCCTCTCGCAAATACCCATCATCAGCGGCAGGCTTGGCCCGTAGATGTCCGTGTCGAGTAGCCCGACGCTGGCACCGGTTTGGGCGAGCACCAACGCCAGGTTGACGGCGACGGTGGACTTACCGACCCCGCCCTTACCGCTGGCCACAGCAATAATGTTTTTCACACCGCTCAACAGCTTCAGTGGCGGGGTTGAGCTGAAACTCACACTCGGGGCTGGTTGGTTCGCCGACATCGTCTATATTCCTTCTTGAGTGCCTTGCTTCTGCGCCAGTGCTAACAGGTGCTCGAAGCTGTAAATTCCGCTGGTGTGACCGTCGTTCCATGTAATGTGGTAGGCGTATCGCCCGACCGGCTCCATGGACACGGGGCGCGGCGGCTGAGCTTCCTGTGGCTTCAGGACCATCAGCAGTGGTTTTGGCTTTTGTGCTTCGGTACGGCACAACGCGCACGGGCAGTGTTCACGCAGGAATCCCCATGTGCCCATGTGAACACACTGCGTCGCCCGTCGCTCCACACGATGAGCAGGTGATCCGGGCCGTCTGCCTTGAGCACAACCGGCTCGATCTTCGAATGTGTTGCCGAGGTCATTGCTTGTTCGTTGATCAACCGACACTCCCCGCCATCTTCATCGGATGCGCGACATTCTAGTCACAGCCAATCGCGCAGACCGGGCATTCCTCCATCGCCTGGAGGCATAACGCCCATTCCTCATCGTTTTCTGGTTGTTTCGCGATGTAGCTGTAGCGACGCTCCTGATTGCGTGCGAAGTTCTGCGGCGCCGTCGCGAGACACATGTCGCAGTCGATGCAACTGTCGTCCACGTAAAAAGGCCCCGGCACGTTGTCGGCGTAGCTGCGTGTGCGATCGGCCATGTTTTACAACCTCTCAGAAATCGCTGACATACAGTCTGTGCTGCACGCCCCCCGAAGGACGACTTGGGGCCGATGGTCACATCCGTTCCACCCGCACCCGACTCGTTTCACTGGATACCCAACTCAAGCATCGCCTCTTCGGACATCATGCTCTGGTTCCACGGTGGATCGAGGACGATTTCGACTTCGACCTCGCTCACGCCGGGGACTTTCGAAATCTTGCTTTGGGCGTCGGACTTGAGCACATCCCCCATGCCGCAGCCCGGTGCCGTCAGTGTCATTCTCACCTTCACGTTGTGCCCGCCGTCGGGCAGCGGCGTTGCTTGACATAGATAAACAAGGCCGAGGTCAACGACGTTCACCGGAATCTCGGGATCATAGACCGTCTTCAATTGCTCCCAGACCAGTTTTTCCAACTCAGTTCCATCCACTACAGGGGCCGCCTCCGGTTGGGAGGTTGCGGCATTTTCAACGCCGATGGCATCAGTGTCCTGGGCTGCGATTCGGACTAGATAGCCTCTGTCCGTCCGCAGCGTGTACGTGCCGCCGAGCGCCTGCGTAATCGTTACTTCGGTACCGGCCGGAAGTGTGACCTTATTGCCGTCGGGTATCTCGATCACTTCACAATCGCGTCTCAGGGTAATTGGTGCATTGGTTTTCATGGCTTTGGTCTTGCTTGCCGATCTACCCGCCGAACCCTTTGCACGTCGAACGCGCCGGGTGGGCTTTCCCGGAAGTTCCCAGCAAGCACATTACTGGTCGTTAACTGCGAACCGACAGCTGATCGCTGAGCTTTTTCCGACAGCTGATCGCTCACTTTTTGTCACCTCGGACCGACAGATGACCGCTTCGATTAGTGGCGGAGGAGATTGCTGTTCCCGACGCTCAGGTTCTCGTTCGCTATCGATCCTTCGCTGGCTATCTCCGCGAGTCGGTGCCGGGACTACGCAGGAAGTCTCGACAATAGGCGGAGAAACTCGTGCAGTGCTGCCTAACGACCCGCTCCGCTCGCCACTCCCCGAGGATACTCCCGACCGCCAGTGCAGGGTGGAACCGACACCAGTTGGCGGCGAATGTGTCGGTTCCGGCCGCCATTCGTGGGGGTGATGAGGTGGTGGAAGAAACCCCCTCCGAACTTAGCGATCAGCTGTCGGTTCGCAGTTAACATAGGGCTTCCTTCATCTCTTGACCTTTCGGCAGCCAGCTCAAAAGCGCCGCGTCCAGTTGCGTCCGGACCTCATCAATCTTGATTCGGGACAGGATGTCGTTGGCGAATGCGTAGGTCAGCATATTCCGGGCATCCTCCTGGCCGATGCCGCGGGAGCGCAGATAGAAGATCGCATCCTTGTCGAGCTGCCCTACGGTCGCCCCATGGGTGCACTTCACGTCGTCGGCGTAGATCTGGAGCTGTGGCTTCGTGTCGATAACCGCGTCTGCCGAAAGCAACAGGTTCTTGTTGGTCTGCTTGGCGTCGGTCTTCTGCGCGTCCGGCCGGACGATGATCTTCCCGTTGAAGACGCCTTTAGACTTGCCATCGAGAACGCCCTTGTAGACCTCATGGCTGCTACAGTGCGGCTTGGCGTGGTCGATCGCCGTGTGGTTGTCCACGAGTTGCTGTCCACTCGCTATGTAAAGGCCGTTGAGGGTACATTCGACACCTTCCGCGTCCAGCCTGGCATTCACGTCGTTGCGGACGAATGCACCGCCCAGGGAAATGGAATGGGACGTGAAGTTGCTGCCGCGGTCTTGATGAACGGCCAATGCCGCGATGTGGAATGCTTCCCCGCTCTCTTGCTGCAGCTTGCAATGGTCGATCACGGCGTTCTGAGCCGCGATGATCTCGGTCACTGCGTTCGTGAAATAGAGGCCGCCATCGAGCCCGACATAGCTTTCGACAATCGTTATCTGGCTGTTGTCGCCCACCACGATCAGATTCCGAGGGTGCGACACTGTGGGTTCATCAAGCGACGTGGAGACAAACAACAGGTGGAGCGGATGCTCGACAACCTTACCGGGTGGAACGTAGACGAATGCTCCGTCCTCGACGAACGCCGTGTTCAGCGCGACAAAGGCATGGTCCTGGTAGCCGGCGTGACGGGCGAGGTAGGGTTCCACCCGCTCGCGATCGGAGTCCAGAGCGGCGGCGAAGCTCTTTACCTTCATGCCGTTGTGCAGTGGCCGGATCGACGAAAGCTCCCCTGAGAAGCGGCCGTTCACAAAGACAAGTCGTATGCAGTCGAGCCCACCGAAGGTGAACTGCTTCAGCGACTCGGCCGTGACCCCATCCAACTCGTCGTCGGCCACAGGCTGGAAGGGGATCTTCGTGAGCGGGGCCACGTTGGTGAACCTCCACTCCTCGTGGCGAGTCGTGGGGAAACCCAATTCCGCGAACTGGGCCATCGCCGCCTTGCGGATCCGATGCACCCAGGGCTGCCGGTTGCCTGCCAACCTTTCCTCCAGCCGTGCGAAGTGGCTGAGGTAGCTATCTTTTTTCTCTATGGCTTCAATCATCGCTTGAATCTCGTTCTTTGGAGTTCACACTTCACTGCCCACGAGCTGTTCCTCGATCTCCGCATAGCCCTTCTCTTCAAGTTCCAGAGCCAACCCCTTATCACCCGATGTGACAATGCGGCCCTTCGATAGGACATGCACGTAGTCGGGAACGATGTAGTTCAGCAGGCGCTGGTAGTGGGTGACCACGATGATGGCCCGGTCCCTGTTTCGTAGCGCGTTGACGCCACCGGCCACGATTTTGAGGGCATCAATGTCCAGGCCGGAGTCGGTCTCGTCTAAGATGGCCAGCTTCGGATCGAGCACCGCCATCTGGAAGATCTCGTTGCGTTTCTTTTCGCCGCCGGAGAACCCTTCATTGACCGAGCGGTTCAATAGGTCTTCGTCGATTCCGAGAAACCTCATCTTCTCCCGGACCAAAGCGAGGAACTCCTTGATGCCGAGTGCCGGGATGCCACGGTGCTTGCGGATGGCATTGACCGCCGCCCGCAAGAAATACTTGTTGCCCACGCCTGGGATTTCGACCGGGTACTGGAAGGCCATGAAGATTCCTTCGCGGGCCCGATCCTCCGGAGAGATCTCCAGCAGGTCCTTGCCCTGGTAGAGCACCGCGCCGGCCGTTACCTCGTAGGTCTCGCGCCCGGCGAGGATCTGGGCCAGCGTGCTTTTGCCGGAGCCGTTCGGCCCCATGATCGCGTGTACTTCACCAGCGTTGACCCTTAGGTCGATCCCCGCCAGGATCTCCTTGTCGCCGACCTTCGCGTGCAGGTTCTTGACTTCGAGCATTGTTCCTCTCCTTTGCGTTGACATGACGGAGCTCGTTCTCGGTGTTCGACCTAGCCGACGCTGCCTTCCAGGCTCACGCCCAGCAGCTTCTGGGCTTCGACGGCAAACTCGAGCGGCAGCTCTTTGAAGACCTGCTTGCAGAATCCGTTGACGATCATGTTGACCGCGTCCTCGGGCGAGATGCCGCGCTGTTTGCAGTAGAAAATCTGATCCTCGCCGATCTTCGAAGTCGAAGCCTCGTGCTCCACTTGCGATGTGGGGTTCTTCACCTCGATGTACGGGAACGTGTGGGCCCCACACTTGTCGCCCAAGAGCAACGAGTCGCACTGCGAGTAATTGCGCGATTGGCTGGCCCCCGCGAGTATCTTCACCTGGCCGCGATAGGTGTTTTGGCCGCGCCCGGCCGAGATGCCCTTGGAGACGATGGTGCTCCGGGTGTTCTTCCCGATGTGGATCATCTTGGTGCCGGTGTCGGCCTGCTGATAGTTGTTCGTCAGCGCCACCGAGTAGAACTCGCCGATGGAGTCGTCCCCCTGCAGGATGACGCTGGGGTACTTCCAGGTAATTGCTGCTCCGGTTTCGACCTGGGTCCAGGAGATTTTCGAGTTGGTCCCCCGACAGGCACCGCGCTTGGTGACGAAATTGAAGATGCCGCCTTTGCCCGCCTTGTCGCCGGGATACCAGTTCTGAATGGTCGAGTACTTGATCTGGGCGTCACCGAGGGCGACCAGTTCCACGACGGCAGCGTGGAGCTGATTCTTGCTCCGCTTGGGTGCAGTGCAGCCTTCCATGTAGCTCACGTAGCTGCCTTCGTCGGCGATGATCAGCGTCCGCTCGAATTGGCCCGTGTCGGCGGCATTGATGCGGAAGTAGGTGGATAGCTCCAGCGGGCAGCGCACGCCCTTGGGGACATAACAGAAAGAGCCGTCGCTGAAAACCGCCGAGTTCAGTGCGGCAAAGAAGTTGTCGTTGTACGGCACCACGGAGCCGAGGTACTTGCGAACCAGTTCAGGATGGTTTTGAACGGCCTCACTGAATGAACAGAAAATGATGCCGTGCTTAGCCAACTCCTCCTTGAATGTCGTGATGACGGACACACTGTCAAACACGTAGTCCACCGCGACCGCCTTGACCCCCATCAGCAGGTTTCGCTCGGCCAGCGGAATGCCAAGTTTCTCATATGTCGCCACCAACTCGGGATCGATTTCCTCCGGGTTCGTCGCGTCTCCGCTCGACTTTGGAGCGGAATAGTAGAAAATGTCTTGGTAGTCGATGGGTGGATACGTGACGTTTGGCCATTCCGGTTCTTGCATCGTGAGCCAGTTCCGGTAGGCCTTCAGACGCCACTCCAGCATGAAATCAGGCTCGTTCTTTTTGGCCGAAATCAGGCGGATGATGTCCTCGCTGAGACCGCGAGGCGCCGTATCCGCCTCGATCTCCGAGACGAACCCGTACTTATATTCCTGGTTAGCCAGTTCCTCGATCGTGCTGGTAGCAGTCGTCATCCGAGCCTCCTTCTTCAACGCGTTCCGAACGCAGTTCTGGGCGTCCCACCTACCACGCCGCACAGGCCCGAGTGTGAAACGCCTCGTGCCCGCGGCGCGTTTAATTTCAAGACCGAAGTCCAACGTGGTGACCATGTCGTTGCATTGAATGTGCCATTGCTGGAACGAATTTAGTAAATAGTTACAACTGGTTACTTGAAAACACCTTGTGATTATGTTGCTGCCGCTCGGTGCGGCTTCCAAACTGACGCAGAACCATTCACATTTGACTTTTCAGCCACATTTGGTTTATACTTAGGTGGAGTACGGTGCCATTCGGATCGCATAGCGCGATGCTGCCGTCAGCTCCTTGCGAACAGACCACGATTTTTCGTTAAGACGTAGTCCTACTTGAAGTTACGTTGAACTTGATGTCAGACTTTGAGTCGTGACGGCACCCACAATTGTCCTGGGATCAACGAACCGATAGAATGATCGAGCTAGAACAACCAAATATAGCTGTCACTTCGAGCTCGGATGAGGTCATCGATGACACTGGGTTTGACGGAGAATACGTCCTACGAAGATCTTATGGCTGAGCTCCTTGAACAGATCAACCTGGGGCGGACGTTCGAGGCTCTGTTCAATTCGATCTACGACCGCCTTCAAGGAATCGTCCCCTTCAACCGCATAGCCGTTGCGCTTCTGGACGAGACCGGCGACCGGTTAAGCTTGGTGTCGTGTCGCTCGGACGGGCCGGTAGCTCTGAAAGTCGGCTACGCTGCGCCTGTAGAGGGTTCGACGTTGCATGATCTGCTGCTCACCGGCACGCCGCGCATCATCAACGACTTGCCGGACTATCTCGCCAAGAAGCAGGAATCTGTTTCAACCATGCTCATCGTCAAGGAGGGCATGCGCTCGAACCTGACGCTGCCTCTGCTGGCCGATGGCAAGCGCGTCGGGGTCGTCTTCTTTTCCAGCCGGGAGACGGGGGTCTACAACGAACACCACGCCCACCTGCTCAAGCGGCTGGCTGGTCATATCGCAATCAGCGTCGAAAAGGCGCGGCTCATTGAAGCCCTTCAGGAACGCAACAAGGAACTACTGGGCGCGAACGAACTCAAGGATCAATTCCTCGAAAAGCTCCGGCAAGAGGTCCAACGCCAAACCCAGGAAGTGAAGGTCTCGGAAGAGCGATATCGACTGTTGGTCAGCTTGGGGCAAACCACCAACTCCAGCCTGGAACTGCGGCAGGTGCTCCATTGCGCGGCAGAAGGGATTCATAAGCTCATCGGATGCGAGTGGGTGAGCCTGATCCTGCTTGACGCCGAACACAATTCACGCGGTGGATTCGCGCTGGAGTTCACGGAGACCCTCCAGTGGACGGAGATCCCGACTCAGCCTCTTACCGACTCAGCGGCCCAGTGGGTGATGCAGCACCGCAAGCCGCGGATCGCCCTGCGCTTGGACCAGGCCCGCCCCTTCGCGGAGGACCGACACTTGTTTGACCTCGGGTTTCGAGCATACGTCTACCTGCCGCTGGTTTGCCGCAATGAGTGTGTTGGCGTGTGGGGACTGGCGACCCGGCAGCAGGATCGGTTGTCCCTGTGGGACATGAGGCTGCTCGAAGAGTTCAGCAACGTGCTGGCTACATCCGTAGATAACGCATCGGCGTACACGAAGATCGCGCAGTTAAAGGTCCAACTGGAGCAGGAAAACGTGTACCTGCGCGATGAGATCAAGACCGAACATAATTTCACCAACCTCATCGGCGACAGTCGCTCGATGCGGGAGGTACGCAAGGCCATCGAGCAGGTCGCCACCACGGACAGCACGGTACTGCTCCTGGGAGAGACGGGCACCGGCAAAGAGCTGATCGCGCGGGCCATCCACGACCTGAGCCATCGCCGTGATCACCTCTTGGTGAAAGTCAACTGTGCTGCTCTGGCCCCAGGTGTCATCACCAGCGAGCTATTCGGACATGAGCAGGGTGCTTTCACAGGCGCAACAAAGCAGCGGCTGGGGCGATTCGAGGTGGCTCAGCGCGGTAGTATCTTTCTGGATGAGATCGCGGAGATCCCTCCGGAAACTCAGGTACTGCTGCTTCGCGTGCTCCAGGAACGGATGATCGAACGTGTGGGCGGTACGGAAGCGATCGACATTGACGTGCGAGTCATCGCTGCCACGAACCGCGACTTGAAGGCAGCCGTGGACAGAGGACATTTTCGCGACGTTCTCTTCTACCGGCTCAATGTGTTTCCCATCCAGGTCCCGCCGCTTCGCGAGCGCCGAGAGGACATCCCTGACCTGATGAACCATTTCATTCGCGTGTTCGAGCGACGGATGAACAAGCACATCACCCGGGTAAACCGCCGGACCATGAAGCTGTTGATGAATTACGACTGGCCTGGCAACGTGCGGGAACTCGAACATATCTTGGAGCGTGCGATGATCGTAACTTCCGGCGACACGCTTGAAATTGATGCGACGTGGCTGAGCCCCCGTGGCGCGAGTGTCGCAAAGCCGGAGGGCGAACTCACGATGGCCGAGATCGAGCGGCGCGCAGTTCTAGATGCCGTAGAGCGCTGTGGTGGGAAGATTTACGGTAGTGGCGGCGCCGCCGAGGCGCTGGGTCTCAAGCCCAGCACGCTTTACGGCAAAATGCGTAAGCACCGAATCCGGACAGAGAAACGAAGAATTGGCTAAACGGTCTCAATACCCGCTCACTTTCAATCAATGTTGGGACTGCGGAATCGCGGTTCAAAAGATGCATGCGTGGATTTCGCTATGCGTTGCTGAGCCAACAGTACCACATTGCCACTGAAGCAGTTGTGGCGGTTAAAAAAGATTTCGCAACCAACTCCTCCAGGCTACGAGGTTGATGGCGGCCAGGCACCCGTCGTCAATCGTCCTCAGACTTCGGCCATTGTTCGTCCGAATCCAAGAGGGCGCTGAAGGAATCATCTTGGTTCTGTAATTTGCCCGATGGCAGCGACTTGCGTATTTTGGTCCCCCATGGGCCAACTGGATAGCGCGTCGGGCTCCGGTGCCAATGCTGCTCCACGTCCCAGGCGCGAGACGGATGACCCGGGTCGATTGCGGACGCTAGGTTGCAAGGCATGTCTCCGCAAGTCCTTTTCCAGCAATCCTTACGTCGTGGTTCCAGCCACGAACGAGGCTCGAAAAAAGTTCAATGGACGTCCTGTCGCCCCGAGGTGAATTTCGACCTTTATTCGGATGGCTACGATTAGCTGGGAAGTCCAAGTCACGCTCGCCGCTCTTACGACGCGGATCGACGGCGTCGTGCCTCCACTACGTTTCGCAAGACCGCACCAGTTCCATGATCGCGTGCATGACAGAAGGCGTTAGGCGGTGCCAGTTTGCGACCAGCTCGCGGAGTGCCTCTGGGGCAAATACTTATGGAAACAGGGACGCGGGTGCAATTCCTGCCCACCGCTTTGTCCCGGCTTGGCGGGTCGGCGTTTTGGACCTGCTCGACAGGCGGGCGGCCGAACACGGACAATCCCCTCCAATTAGGCGCAGCGCGCGTCGTCACATCGACCGACGCATCGCTCGGCGAGGAGATATTGAATCGGCCCCGGTCATTTCGGCGCCTGCGTCTTCTGCAGAACGTTGTATCCGCAAGGCCGTCGACGAGCGCGGCCTCAGCCCAGGCCCCGTCGGCCTTGCGGATGCAACCGCGGAGGACGAACCGCGGGTGAGGCCCGGCTATGGAATTTGTAAGCAAAGGTTGGATCGGCGGGCGAGGCGGCCTAGAGGATCGCCTTAAACGGAGGAGCGACAGGTGATTCGGCCTGGCTGAGGTCGCGCACGATTCATCACCGAAGAGGTGGTTTCTTCTGCCGAACGCCACAGACCTCGAGAGATCGGCCCCCGGTCCAGGGAATCCTCGGGCACCTCACGAGGTGGTTGCGACGCCCACGGACGTACCCTGATGCCGCGGCTCGATGAGGACTCCGCTACGGGGGCCGGCCGGATCGCCACCCGACGACTCGACGTGGACGATCGGGTCCGGGTAAGTACCGTAAGATTCATCCTACGAGCGCCGCCCGCGACAGGATAGGGGGCGGCACGACGCAACAGGCAGCGGCTTTCGAGTGAGCCGGCGACACGCGAATCCCCGCGAAGCGGTTAGT
>Ga0116225_1000670_pt1 | contig 25841 bp, 30 predicted proteins | sample Sb_taG_8_FD_88968 | JGI IMG/M metagenome (GOLD analysis project Ga0116225, IMG submission 88968) | Peat soil microbial communities from Weissenstadt, Germany - Sb_50d_c_BC metaG | ecosystem: Environmental > Terrestrial > Soil > Wetlands > Peat | place: Germany: Weissenstadt | collected 2010-09-21 | reverse complement strand
CGCCGTCGAGGCCGAGTACCCGACCACCCGGCCGGCCCGGGCGCGGGAGCTGCGCGGCTGGGCGCGGGAGCTGGGGTTGGCCGTCAGCGGCGGCAGCGACTGTCACGGCCCCGACGAGCCGCGCCGGGCCGTCGGGGCGTGCGGCATCTCGGCGGGGGAGCTGGAAGCGTTGCGCCGTAGGTCAGGCTTTCCAGCCTGACACGAAGAAGAGTCAGGCTGGAAAGCCTGACCTACGAGGTGAAGCTCATGGTGTTCCGGGCGATCTTCAACAAGATCAAGCAGGGCCTGGCGAAGACGCGCGGCGTCTTTAGCGGCATCGCCCAACTCTTCCGCCTCAAGGGCAAGGTCGATAAGGACTTCCTCAAGGAGTTGGAAAAACGCCTTTACCTGGCCGACGTCGGCAGCGCCGCCACCGCCCTCATTGTCGAGCGCGTCCGCCAGGCATTCCTCGACAAGGAAATCACCGGCGACGTGGAGGCGTTCGTCAAGCAGCAGCTCAAGGAGCTGCTCCTGGCCGACCAGGCCGGTCTCCATTTCAACCCCAACGGCCCGACCGTCGTGATGGTCAGCGGCGTCAACGGCGCCGGCAAGACAACCTCGATCGCCAAGCTGGCCAAACGCCTCAAGGACGACGGCAAAAAGGTGATCGTCGCCGCCTGCGACACCTTCCGTGCCGCCGCCGTCGAACAGCTCACCATCTGGACCGAGCGCCTCGGCTGTGACATTGTCAAGGGCCAGAAGGGGTCGGACCCCGCCGCGGTGGCCCACGACGCCGCCGAGAAGGCCCAGGCGCGCGGCTTCGACGTCCTCATCGTGGACACGGCCGGCCGGCTGCACACGCAGGCCCACCTCATGCGCGAGCTGGAGAAGATTAGCCGCATCCTCAAAAAGAAGATCGACGGCGCCCCGCACGAGGTGCTGCTGGTCCTCGACGCCACCACCGGACAGAACGCCATCACGCAGGCGGAGCAGTTCAAGAAGACGATCGAATGTACCGGCCTCATCCTCGCCAAGCTCGACGGCACGGCCAAGGGCGGCGCCATCTTCGGCATCAAGCAGAAGCTCGGCCTGCCCGTCAAGTTCATCGGCGTCGGCGAGACCCTCGACGACCTGGAGCCGTTCGACCCGGATTCCTACGTCGAGGCGCTTTTTGAGTAACCCGTCGTTTAGCCGCCGCCCTCGGGGCGGCGCGGATTCATCGTTTCGCGAACCGATAAATCGAGGGCGGCCGCTAAACTCATGAGCGATCTTTGCCTGGTCACCGGCGGCGCCGGCTTCATCGGCTCGCACCTCGTGGAGGCCCTCGCCGCCCGCGGAGACCGGGTGCGCGTGCTGGACAACTTCAGCACCGGCCGCCGCGAACACCTTGCCCACGTCAAGCCCGCCCCCGAGGTCGTCGAGGGCGACGTGTCCGACCCGGCCGCCGTCAGCCGCGCGGTGGAGGGGGCGGAGGTCGTCTTTCACCTGGCCGCGCGCGCGTCGGTGCAGCACAGCATCGAGGATCCCGTCGGCAGCCATCGCGACGGCGCCAGCGGGACCGTGCAGGTGCTCGACGCGGCGCGCCGGTCCGGCGTCCGCCGCGTCGTCTACGCCGGCAGCGCCAGCGCCTACGGCATCCCCGCCGGGGACGTGCAGACCGAGGCCGACCCGCTACGGGCCCTGTCGCCGTACGCCGCGGCCAAGCTGGCCGGCGAGTTCTACTGCCAGGCGTTCGCCGCCGCCTACGGCCTGGAAACGGTCGTGCTGCGCTTTTTCAACATCTTCGGTCCGCGCCAGGACCCCCACAGCCCCTACAGCGGCGTCATCGCACTCTTCATCTCCGCAATGATGAACGGCAGAACGCCGGGGGTCCACGGCGACGGCCGGCAATCGCGCGACTTCACCTACGTCGGCGACGTGGTGCAGGCGCAGACGAAGGCCGCCGACACGCCGGGAGTCGGCGGGCGCACCTACAACGTCGGCACCGGGCGCGGCACCAACCTGCTCGAGCTGGTCGCGGTGCTGAATCGGCAGCTGGGGACGCAGATGAAGCCGGAACACGGGCCGGCGCGCGCGGGGGACATCCGCCACTCGCGCGCCGACATCGGCGCCATCCGCCGCGAACTGGGGTACGAGCCGGCGTTCACGTTCGAGGAGGGGTTGCGGCGGACGCTGGAATGGTATCGGGAGCAGCGATGAGCCGCTTGCGGCTTCGCAGGCCGTGCGAAGCCGCAAGCGGCCCGGCGGTTCATTCCTTCCCCGCGCCCAGGCATTTGGCGCACAGGGCGTCGAACTCGGGACTCGTCTGCGTCGCCCCCTTCTTGAGGCGCGCCAGGAACTTCTTCTCGTTGTCGTCCACCTTCTTGTCGGCGAAGATCAGCTTCTGCAGCCAATTCGCCTCGTCCGCGTCGATGACGCCGTCGGCGAGGACGTTGTTCTCGATGGCCAGGAAGAAGAACTTCTCGAAGGCCGGGTTGAGTTCGCCGCCCGCCGCCTTCTTCTGGGCCGCGTTGCGCAGCGCGATGAGGAAGTCGCGCTCCTCGTTGTCGATCTGCTTGTCACCAAACAGCTCCTTCTTGAGGAGTTTCACCTCGGCGTCGTCAATCACTCCGTCAGCCAGGATGGCCGCCATCGCCAGCTTGCGCCAATCTGCCATGCCAATGTCCCTCCCTTATCGCGGATCGCGCCCGGGCCCAACGCGGGCCCGCCGGCGCGCCGATGATCGCAGGTGCGCCCAGCAAGCATATCCAGAAGCGCGCCGGAATGCCCGGGGAAAAGGGAGAATTTGTGCCGGGCCGGGCGCCGCTCAGCCGCGCCACACCCAGCGCATCATCTCGCGGAAGCCGGCGGCCTGGCCCTGCGCCAGCAGGCCGACGCGGAAGATGCGCCCCGCCGCCCACACGCACAGCAGCGTCGCCAGCAACACCAGCACCACGCCCAGCAGCGGCTGCCACAAGGGCAACCCCGGCGAGACCGACAGCCGGGCCAGCATCAGCATCGGCGCCGCCGTCGGCAACAGCGACGCCCCCGTGGCCAGCGGTCCGTCCGGCTCCATGATGACGTTGGTCATCACGAACAGCGGCATCATGGCCACCAGCATCACCGGCAGCAGCATCGTCTGCGTCTCCTGGGCGCTGGTGCAGGCGGCGCCCACGGCGATGAACAGCGAGCCGTACATCAACACGCCCAGCGTCTGGTAAACCAGGAACCAGGCGATCAGCCGCGCCGGCAGGTGCTCCGTGACGCCGAAGTGCCGCGCCGCCGCGTAGGCGCCTCCCAGGTAGACCACCGCCAGCGTCGTCGCCACGCCGACCGTGCCGAGCAGCTTGCCCAGCATCAGCGGGAACGGCCGCACCGAGCCGAGCAGCACCTCGGCGATCCGCTGACTCTTCTCCTCGATCACTCCCTGCATTAGCGGCGTGGCGCCGACGAAGATCATCATGAACATGAGCATGACCAGCCCGGCCGGCGCGAAGAACGAGGCCAGGCGGTTGGCCTCGGCGCCGTCGTGGATCTCCCCCGTCCGCGGGTCGCGCGCCGACAGCCCCCGGGCCAGCAGGGGCACCTTCCGCATCAACTCGTGGGCCTTCTCGGCCGAGATCGGCTGCTCACGGAAGCGCCGCATCTCCACCACGTCGCTGACCGAGCGGCGCAGCCAGGCGGTGAATTCGTGCGACGTGTGGCTGTGCGCCTGGAAGCGCACCGACACGCGCTCGTCGAAGGTCGGTGCGGGGTCCGGCCCCTCGAAGTCGCCCAGGTCGGCGGCGGCGGGCGCCACCTCATCCACGTCCTCCCCGATCTCGACGATGCCGGCCAATTCGCCCCGGCGAACGCGCTCCGACTGCTCCAGGCGCAGCGCGTCGCGGGCCTCGGTCGAGTCGGGCGGCGGCACCCGTTCCAGCACGTACTCCGGCCGGACCTGCCGCCCCGCGGTGTTGTGCAGATGGTTCTCGTTCCGCTCCCTGGCCTTCTCCTCCAGGGCGCGGAGCACCTCTTCCCCCCGCGTCCGGTCGATGACGGCGAACTGCTTCGGGCTGGTATCGACGCGATCGCGGAGCATCGCTTGCACGCCGAAACTGCCGAGCATCAGCACCGGTAACAAAACCAGGCTGACGAGGAACGCCTTGGTACGGACCGCGGCGTTGTACTCGCGCACGGCGATCACGAAGATCTTACGCATGGGTCGGGGTCTCCGTGTCGGGCCGGGCGATGCGGACGAAGATGTCGTGCAGCGACGGCCGCCCCAGCTCGAAGTGCCGCACCGCCGTCCGACTCATCAGCGCGGCGAGCACCTGCTGCGGGTCGGCACCGGCCGCCAGGCGCAGCTCTTGCAAGCGGCCGAATTCGGTCACGTGGACGACGCCGGGCACGCCGCCGAGGTCGAGGCCGTTGCCTTCCAGGCGCACGCGGACGGTGTCACTCCCGTAACGGTCCTGGATGCTGTCGAGGGTGCCGTCGAGGACTTTGCGCCCCTTGTAAATCATGAAGAGGAAGTCGCACAGCGTCTCGGCGACGGCCATGTCATGCGTCGAGAAGATGACCGTGGTGCCGTCACGCTTCAGGCCGAGGACCGCCTCGCGCAGCACGTCGCGGTTGACCGGGTCGAGGCCGCTGAACGGCTCGTCGAGCAGGACGAGCTGCGGCCGGGCCACGACGGCGGCGATGAATTGCACCTTCTGGGCCATGCCCTTGCTGAGGGCCTCGACCTTGCGGTCGCCCCAGTCGGCGAGGCCGAGGCGCTCCAACCAACCGTCGATGGCCGCACGGGAGTCGCGACAGCCCTTCAACTCGGCGTGAAAGCGCAGCGCGGCCCGGATAACCATCTTCTTGTACAGGCCGCGCTCCTCGGGCAGGTAGCCGATGCGGTCGCTGGCCGCGTCGAGGTCCTCGGCTCCCAGGACGCGGATGACGCCGCGGTCGGGGTGCAAAATCCGCATGATCATGCGCAGGGTGGTCGTCTTGCCCGAGCCGTTCGGGCCGAGGAAGCCGTAGATGCTCCCCTCGGGGACCGCGAGGCAGAGGTCATCGACGGCCGTGTGCGGACCGAAGGTCTTCGTCACGTTCTCGAGTTCGACGGCGCTCATACGGACCCCAGGTGATTGATCGCAGGGACACCGGCATTGTAGCGGCGAGGCGCCGGCTTGCCGCTACGGGCCTTTCCCGGCACTCTGTACAAGCGTATAATAAAAGGAGAGAATTCGGACCACGCGGCGGGTTACTGTCATGGACAATCCCACAATTGCACAGCGGTTGCGCGAGTACGCCAACCAGATCGAAGCGCGGGAAAGGAACTTGTACCGGGTGCGCGCCTACCGCAAGGCGGCCGAGACGGTCCTGACCCTCGCACGCCCCTTGACCGAGGTCGTCGAGAAGGAAGGCCGCGCCGGATTGGAAGCGCTCCCGGGGATCGGGCCGCACCTGTCGTTCACCCTCGAAGGGCTGGTGCGCGAGGGGAAATTCCGCACGCTCGGTTCCAGCCGCGAAGAATTGAACCACAAAGGGCACAAAGAACACAAAGAAGAGAAGCAGCAAGCCACGGGGGAGGAAGGGAACTGCTCCGCCGCGTGACGGTTAATCCCCTCCGCTTCTACCGGTTCTTCCTTTGTGTTCTTTGTGCCCTTTGTGGTTCAATTCTTTGTAGAATGCCGCCATGTTCGGCCGCCTCCGCCTCCTCCTGGGACTCATCCGCTTCAGCCACACCGTCTTCGCGCTGCCGTTCGCCCTCTCCAGCGCCGTGCTAGCGTGGCGGGAGGATGAGTCCATCAACGGGCGGCAATTCGCGCTCGACCTGGTCGGCATTCTGCTGTGCATGGCCTTCGCCCGCAGCGCCGCGATGGCGTTCAACCGCCTCGCCGACCGGCACATCGACGCCGACAATCCGCGCACCGCCACCCGCCACCTTCCCGCCGGACTGCTGACCCCGGCCGCCGTCTGGGCGTTCACCCTCGTCTGTGCCGCGGGCTTCGTGACCTCGACTCTCCTGTTCGTGCTGTCGTCGGACAACCGGTGGCCGCTCTACCTTGCGGGGCCGGTGCTGCTCTTCCTCTGTGCCTACTCGTACACGAAGCGCTTCACGTCGCTGGCTCATTTCTGGCTGGGGGCGTCGCTGCTGCTGGCGCCGGTGGCCGCGTGGATCGCCATCCGCGGCCTCGACGGGATCCTCGGCACGCCGTTGGTCCTCGGGCTGGCGGTCCTCTTCTGGGTGGCGGGGTTCGACATCCTCTACGCCTGCCAGGACATCGAGTTCGACCGCAAGGCGGGGCTGGCGAGCGTGCCGGCGCGGCTCGGCGTGCGCCACAGCCTGCGCGTGGCGCTGGCGTGTCACCTCGTCATGGTGGCCCTGCTCGTGGTCCTCTTCTGGGTGGCGGAGCCGCTGTCCGGGGTGGTCTACGGCGCTGGCGTCGCGGCGGTCGCGGTCCTGGTCGGTTACGAGCACTGGCTGGTCCGCCCCGACGACCTCAGCCGCGTAAACCGGGCCTTCTTCACCGTCAACGGCGTCATCAGCATCGGGCTGTTCGTCGTCGTGCTGGCCCAACTCGCCGTCGGGACGCGACTGCCGCGCTGAGGCCGGGAGGTTCCTGGCAGTCCCGATCCCGGCTGTGTACAATCCTCAGCCGTGGGGCCGGCCGCGACGCCGGCCCATCGCTGCTCCCATCTCATCGCTAAGGACGCCCCCATGAGCCAGGCACCCGCTGCCGCCCCGAAGCCCGCCGAGCCCGAGAAGCCTCGGACCGTCTGGGACCGGGTCGTCACCTCGACCCCGATCATCCTCACCGTCATCGCCACCGTCCTGGCCGGGAAGTCGGCCGGCGAGATGACGCAGGCGCAGTACCACCGGGCGGTCGCGGCCCAGTACCAATCGAAGGTGAGCGACCAGTGGAACTTCTTCCAGGCCAAGAGGATTCGCGGCACCGACATGGAGGGGACCGCCATCCTGCTGCGCTCGTCCACCGGCGCCGGCAAGTTGAGCCCGGATTCACTGAAAGCGTCGGCCAAGCGCCTGTCCGAGTATTTTAAGCGTGCCGAGAAGGAGGCTGACGCCCTGGTCAAGGTGGTCGGAGCCGCGGGGTCGGCCACCGACGTCACCGCGCCGGCGGAGCGGTTCCGCGGTGAGACGAAGAAGGCCCTTGCTGCCTCCGTCAAGGTCGTCGAGAAGCTCGACGCGCTCGCCAAGGAGTCGCCAAACAGCCCCTTGAGCTACCTCGCCGAAGGGAAGGTGCCGGAGCGCGCCCAGCTCGCCTCCGATCAGCGCGACGAACTCACGAAGGCACTCGAGGCCATCAAGCCGGACGTCCGCAAGTCGCTGAGCTACTTCGATGCGGGCTTGCTGAAAACCCTCTACGACCTCAACCCGGCCATCCCGGAGGCGGTGTGGGAGGTCAACGAGCGCAAGACCGAACGGCAGATGGACGACACGCTCCCGAAGATCAACGAGGAGCAGATCCACAAGGCCATCGAGGACGCGGAGGAGGCGGCGCGGCAGTTTGAAGCCGCCTGCGCGCCGATCACTGGTGCGTTCCGTGATCTCGACAAGCTGATTGTCGATCAGACCGGTGCGGCCCGCGCGGTGTACCGCGCGTCGCAAGAGGTGAGCCTCGCGGCGGGCCCACTGTCTGGGGGGGACTCCAAGTTGAACGAACTGCATCAGGCGGCACAGGCCGCGGAGCGCGCCGGGTTGATCCTGAAAGCGGCCGCCGACGAGCTGGGCAATGACTTCAAGGCCGCGCAGCTGGTCTACGACAGCCGGCGTTACGACCGCGAGGCCCGTGACAACCAGGCGGTCGCCGGGCTCTACGAGCTGGACGTGCGCAAGGCCAGCCTGGAGTCGGACCGGCACCGCGAGCGCAGCACGCACCTGTTCTACGCGATGCTCGCCGCCCAGGCCGGCGTGACCATCGCCACCTTCTCCCTGGCGGTGCGCTACCGCAGCGTCCTCTGGGGACTCGCCGCCCTCGCCGGCCTGGGCGCACTGGGCATCGGAGCGTTCGTCCTCCTCACACGATAAGAAAAGAGCCGCTGGCGGCTTCGCAGGGCGTGCGAAGCCGCCAACGGCATTTCAGACGTAGACCTGCGCCGTCGGCTTGATGACCAGCTCCGGCACCGACACGTGCGGCGGCAGCGTCGCCACGAACAGCACCGCCGCCGCCACGTCCTCGGGCCGGAGGATTTTCGCCCGCTGCTCGGCGCTGACCGGCGTCGGCCGCACTTCGAGGATCGGCGTGTCCACCTCGCCGGGGTAGACGTTGCTGACGCGCACACCGCTGTCCTTCTCCTCGGCGGCCAGGCAGATGCCCAGGGCGCTCATGCCGAACTTGGCGGCGGCGTAGGCGGCGCCGCCGAGCGGACCCGCCCGCTTACCCGCCACCGAACAGACATTGACGATGACGCCGTCCTTGCGCTGGAGCATCTGCGGCAGCACGGCGTGGATGCAGTAGAACGCCCCGTCCAGGTTCGAGCGGATCAGCAGCTGCCACTTCTCCGGCGTGAGTTGCCGTATCGACCGCTCCTTGATGTTCGTGCCGGCGTTGTTGACCAACAGGTCGATGCCGCCCCAGCGCTCGCCGACGTGGCCGACGACGGCGCCGACCTGGGCCGGGTCGCTGACGTCGCAGGCGCGGTAGAGGAGGCGGTCGCCGGCCGCGAGGTCGGCGGCGGCCCGGCGGAGCTTGGCCTCGTCGCGGCCGGTGATGGCGACCTTCGCACCTTCCTCAAGGAAGAGCCGGGCGACGGCCAGGCCGATGCCGCTGCCCCCGCCCGTCACCAGCGCCCGCTTGCCCGTCAACTTGCTCATGAAAGGAATGCTCCCGCGGTGGGTTGATCGTTCAGTGGAGGAGCCACCAGGCGACACCCGCCCCGGTGGCCAGCAGTGCGAAGCCGGCGACGGCCGCCAGGATCCAGCGCCCGCGCCACGGCCGCGCTCTTGGCTCGTCCGGCTCCTCCGGCATCGGCACCAGTTCCACGTCGATGTCGTCCGGCAGCGGCGCGTCCTCGGCCGGCGGCGGCGACAGGATCGTCGTCTCCTCGGGAGGCGCTTTCCGGCGCGGCTTGCTGACCCGGAGCCGCACGACGGCACCGCAACTGGGGCAGCGCATCTTGTAGCCCTGGGCCGAGCGGTGGAACGTCAGGACCAACCCGCACCGGCACTGACCGCGCCGCGACATGGCACTCCCCTCGACGGGGGCCGGACGACGGGCTCACTATAAGAGCGCGGCGGCTGCCGCGTCAACCAGGGCAAGGGCAGAGGTACACGCGAGGTTTTTTCCCCCTTGCACGATTTGTGCCCCTTTGCTAAAAAGATGGTTTCTCCCCCAACGGGGCTGAGGCAGACACTGCGGGAGGTGCGCCATGAAAGTGCGAGCCAGTGTGAAGCGCATTTGCGAGAATTGCAAGTTGGTCCGGCGTCACGGCAAGTTGCTGGTCATTTGCAGCAACCCGCGGCACAAGCAGCGCCAGGGCTAAGCGAGGAGACAGCACATGCCGCGTATCTTGGGTGTGGACATTCCCAGCGACAAGCCGACGCACATTTCGCTGCGCTACATCTACGGCATCGGGCCGGCGCTGGCGCTGCGGCTGTGCGAGCAGGCACACATCGACCCGCAGCGGCGCGCCAAGGAACTGAGCGACGACGACCTGGCGCGGTTGGCGACGATCCTCGACCGCGATTACACCGTCGAGGGCCCGCTGCGCCGGCAGGTGCAGCAGAACATCGCGCGCCTCAAGGACATCAACTGTTACCGCGGCGTGCGGCACCGGCGCAGCCTGCCGGTCCGCGGCCAGCGCACCAAGACCAACGCCCGCACTCGCAAGGGGCCGCGCAAGACCGTGGCCGGCAAGAAGGGCGTCAAGGAAATGCGCGGTTAGCGCGACAAGGGAGCCTCATTCGTGGCCAAGAGCAAGAAGAAGAAGCAACGGCGCAACGTCAGCCGGGGGATCGCCCACATCAAGGCGACCTTCAACAACACCATCGTCACCATCACCGACACCAACGGCGACGCCCTGTGTTACGCCTCGGCCGGCACGGTCGGCTTCAAGGGGAGCCGCAAGAGCACGCCGTTCGCCGCCCAGCGCGCCGCCGAGGTGGCCGCCGAGCGGGCCAGCAAGTTCGGCGTCAAGGAGATCGAGGTTCGCGTCAAGGGCCCCGGCTCCGGCCGCGAATCGGCCGTCACCGCCCTCCAGGCCGCCGGACTCAACGTCAAGGCCATCGAGGACGTCACCCCGCTGCCCCACAACGGCTGCCGGCCCCCCAAGAAGAGGCGCGTGTAATCCAAGAAGTCAGAAGACAGAAGTCAGAAGCCAGAACGGCCCGACTTCTGTCTTCTGACTTCTGTCTTCTGACTTCTGAGAATTATGGCACGAGAACTCGACTACAAGTGCAAGATGTGCCGCCGGGAAGGCATCAAGCTCTTCCTCAAGGGCAGCCGCTGCGACAGCCCCAAGTGTGCCATCGAGCGGCGCGACCAGGCCCCCGGCATGCACACCCGACGCGGCAAGCCCAGCGAATACGCCATCCGCCTGCGCGAGAAGCAAAAGCTCAAGCGCTTCTACGGCGTCCTCGAGCGCCAGTTCCGCCGTTACTTCGAGTTGGCCAGCCGGGCGCCCGAGAACACCGGCGAACAACTGCTGACGATCCTGGAGCGGCGCCTCGACAACATCGTCCACCGGCTCGGCTTCGCGCCCAACCGCACCAGCGCCCGCCAAATGGTGGCGCACGGGCACGTCTTGCTCAACGGCCGCAAGTGCAACATTCCCAGTCTGCTGGTCAAGTCGGGCGACCGCATCGGCGTGAAGAACAACCCGCGCTCGCTCCAGCTGGTAAAACTGGCCCTGCAGCAGGGCCCGCCGCCGCCGCCCGATTACCTGTCGCGCACCGACGGCGAGCCGCCCGAGGGAAGCGTCCTGCGCCTGCCCACCCGCGGCGACGTGGACCCGCGCATTCAAGAGATCCGCGAGCAACTCATCATTGAAGTGTGTTCGCGTTAACCCTTCTGTTTAGCCGCTGCCTTGCCGCTTGCGGCTTCGCAGGTTTTGCGAAGCCGGCAAGCGGCAAGGCGGCGGCTAAACGTCTCAGGGAGGCCATCCATGCGTATCCGATGGCGTGGTTTGGAATTGCCCAACCGCGTGGTCAGCGACCGGGCGACGCTGACCGATACCTACGGCAAGTTTTCGGTCGAGCCGTTCGAGCGCGGCTTCGGCACCACGGTCGGCAACAGCCTGCGCCGCATCCTCCTCTCCTCGCTGGAGGGCAGTGCCGTCACGCGCGTCAAGATCCAGGGGGTGCAGCACGAGATTACCACCATCCCCGGCGTCGTCGAGGACGTGACCGACATCATCCTCAACATCAAGAGCCTGGTGGTCAAGAACCAGAGCGACGAAACCAAGACCATCGTCATCGACCGCGACAAGCACGGCGTCGTCAAGGGTGCCGACATCAAGGCCGACGACGCCATCCAGATCATCAACCCCGAGCACATCATCGCCACCCTGACCGACGACGTGCCCTTCGTCGTGGAGATGACGGTCGAGAACGGCCGTGGCTACCGCACCGCCGACGAGAACGCCGGCAAGGAACGCGAGATCGGCATCATCCCCGTCGATAGCAGCTTCTCGCCGGTCGTCCGCGTCAAGTACGAGATCGAAGACACTCGCGTTGGCCAGCGCACCAATTACGACAAACTGGTCATGGAGATCTGGACCAACGGCACGGTGACGCCGCAGATGGCCATCGTCGAAGGGGCCAAGATCATGCGCAAGCACCTCAACCCGTTCATCCAGTACGCCGAGCCGGGGCCGGAGATCGCCATCGACGAGGTGCCGCAGCCGACCATGGTGGACGTCGCGGTCGATACCGAGCTGGAGCGCAAGCTCGCCATGAGCCTCGCCGAGCTGGAACTGTCGGTGCGGGCCACCAACTGCCTTGAATCGGAAGGCATCACCACGGTCCGCGACCTGGTGATCCGCACCGACGAGGAGCTGCTGGAGGTCCGCAACTTCGGCGAGACGACCCTGAAGGAAGTGAAGCAAAAACTCCTGGAGCGCGGCCTGCAGCTGGGGATGAAACTGCCGACTTCGCTGCGGCGCTGACTTTCCCGCCGCTTGCGGCTTAGCGGACGCTAAGCCGCAAGCGGCTTTCGCGACACCTAGCCAGGAGCCACTACCATGCGACACCTGAAAGCCGGCCGCCAGCTGGGGAGGAACGCCGAACACCGGCTGGCGCTGATGCGCAACCTGACGATGGCCCTGATCCAGCACGAGCGGATCATCACCACCGTCGAGAAGGCGAAGGAAGTTCGCCCGTTCGTGGAGAAGCTCATCACCCTGGCCAAGAAGGGCACGATCCACGCCCGCCGCCTCGCCATGGCGCGGCTCGGGCCGATGGGCCAGGCCCGGCCGATGGCCCATGAAAAAGACGAGGCCAAGCAGGACGGTCGCAAGATCATCCAGAAGCTGTTCGACGACATCGGCCCGCGCTTCAAGAATCGGCCGGGCGGCTACACGCGCATCATCAAGCGACATGAGCGGCGCCTCGGCGACGGCGGCCGCACCGCCTTCCTCGAATTGCTCAAGGAGGGCGAGGTGAAGGTACGGGCCAAGGCGCCGGCCGCGGCCCCCGCTCCGGTCGTGGCGCCACCCGCGCCGCCGCCGCAGGCGGCCGCACCGCCGGCCCCGGAACCACCCCCACCCCCACCCCCACCGGCTCCGGCAACGCCACCCCCCGCCCCCGAGGCGGCGCAGCCGCCCGTCGCGCCCCCGACTGCCTGACGACACCCAATAACGACAACAGGCCCCCGAGCCGGTTTCGCTCGGGGGCCTGTTGTCGTTATTGAACCATCGGAATGTTTAGCGGCGGCCGCGGCTCTGCTTGGCGTTTCGCGCTCGCGCCGCTCTGCGAGCGGCCGCTAAACGGACAGGCACGACGGCAGCGAGTCAGTCGCCGCCCCCGGTTTCCCCGAGGAAGCGAATGACGCAGTCGCCGTTGCGGTTGGAGACGGAGTCGCGGAGGCGCCGGGCCTCCTCGTAGCTAGCACACGCAGCCAGCTCCCACTCCACGGTGTCCGGGGCAGAATCATTACCCCGGTCCGAACGGATGAACACCACGAAGTCATCGTCGCGAGTGCAGTCCATGACACACCCTCACAGAAAGGGCCAAGGGAACCGAGACATGGCGATGGAGAGGTATGGGACCGCACCGTCCCTCCAAGTTGGTTCAGAGTAGCACCCTCGGCGCGGAGAAGCAAGGAAAATCCCATAGTCTATCTTGAAGTTTTTTCGGATCGGGCTGCGACTCTGCGGGTGGGGACCGTCTTATGCTCGACGCGGTCGTGATCGGGGCGGGACCGAACGGCCTGACGGCGGCGGCGACCCTGGCGCGGCAGGGCTGGAGCGTCCTGGTCCTGGAAGCGAACGGGCGGCCCGGCGGCGCCGTCTATTCCGAAGAACTGACCCAACCCGGCTATCTTCACGATGTCGGAGCCGCCTTCTTCCCCTTTGCCGATCATAGCCCCGCCTTCCGCTCCCTCGACCTGACCGGCGCCGGCCTCACCTGGGGCAACGCTCGGCGCGAGAGTTGCCACCCCGCCCCGGACGGCAGCTGCGCCAGTATCGCGCGCGACCCCGAATTGTCGGCGCAATCGTTCGGCGCCGACGGCCCGGCCTGGCGTCGCCTCGCCCGATGGCAGGCGGCGATGGGAGAGCGCCTCGCCGCGGCACTGCTGGCGCCGTTGCCGTCGTTCGGCCCGGCGCTGCGCCTCGGGCCGTGCCACCTCGTCAGACTCGGGCTGGCGGGGCTGACCACGTCGGCGGGGTTCGCGCGGCGTCACTTCCGGACGGAAGCGGGTCGGCGCGTCATCCCCGCGCTGGCTCTGCACGTCGATCTGGGGCCGGAGGACTTCGCCGGGACGGGCCTGGGCCTGGTGCTGGCCCTGCTGGCGGCCGGCAGCGGCTTCCGCGTACCGGTCGGCGGGGCCAGGGCCATCACCAACGCCCTGCTGCGCCGCCTGGAAGAAGCGGGCGGCACGATGCGGCTCAACACCCATGTCGATGCCATCGTCGTCCGCGGCCGGCGGGCCGTGGCGGTGCGGACGAATCAGGGCGACGAGATCCCAGTGCGACGGGCGGTGCTCGCCGACGTGACGGCGCCAAGCCTGTTCCTGGGCCTGCTGCCGGCGGCGGCGGTGAGCGGCTGGGTGCGGCGGTCGATAGGCCGCTTCCGCTTCGGCTGGGGGACGTTCAAGATGGACTGGGCGCTGAGCGGGCCGGTACCGTGGTCGGCGCCCGAGGCGCGCGAGTCGGCGGTGGTCCACACGGGGGACAGCCTCGCCGACCTGATCGCCTTCACGCGCCAGGTGCGCCGCGGCGAATTGCCGGAGAATCCGTACCTTGTGATTGGGCAACAGTCGCTGGTCGATCCGTCGCGCGCGCCGGCGGGGTGCCACACCCTCTGGGCCTACTCGCGGGTGCCGCCGACGATGCCCGGCAGCTGGGCACGCTACCGGGATCACTTCGCCGAGCGGATCGAGGAACGCATCGAGGGACTGGCGCCGGGCTTCCGCGGACTGATCCTGGGGCGGTCGGTGCTGGCGCCGCCGGACCTGGAGGCGATGGACGAGAACCTGGTCGGCGGCGACCTCGGCGGCGGCAGCGCCTACTTTGGGCAGCAGTTGTTCTTCCGGCCGGTGTTCCCGTACTTCCGCTACCGGACACCGGTGCGAGGGGTATACCTGGCCTCGGCGTCGGCGCACCCCGGGGCGGGGGTGCATGGCGCGTGCGGCTACAACGCGGCGCGGATGGCGCTGGCGGACAACCTTGGAGGGGTTCGTCGATAGGTTCCGCGATGTAAGGCGAGGACATTCTCGACACTGTAGCACGGTCGGTGGATCGTTCCAGGTAGCCCCGGAGGGGCGGCCGTCGTTAGCCAGGGGTTTCAACCCCTGGGCCAGGGCGACGCCGGCGGTCCGTGGTAGCCCCGGAGGGGCGGCCGTGGCACGCCGATGCCGGCCACGGCCGCCCCTCCGGGACTACCGAGGAGAGGATTTCGCACCGGATCCCAGGGGTTTCACCCCTGGCTAACGACGGCCGCCCCTCCGGGGCTACCTCAGATCGTCACCAACCGTGCTACAGTCTCACATTCTCTATCAGAATAGCGTTGCGATTGCTTCGCCTATTGCTTGTGTTGCGCGCCCCAGATACAATTGGAAAGGAGTAATTAAGGAGGCGCCATGTCTACGCAGGTTTCGGATTTCTCCGAGGGAGTTGTGCCAACCGCCGCAGAAGCCCGCCTGGCGCAGGAGTCCCTGCAGCATCTGAAGCGGGCCCTGGAGTCGCACCAGGCGGAGCTGCGCCTCTGCGTTCGGGACGACGCCGGCGAAACCATCGTTCTGCCAATCCCGGCCGTGCGGCTGCTCAAAGACATCTTGTCGGAGATGGCAAAGGGCAATGGTGTTACCCTGCTGCCGCTTCAGGCCGAGTTGACGACCCAGCAGGCCGCTGACCTGCTGAACGTCTCGCGGCCTTACCTGATCGGTTTGTTGGAAGAGAAGAAGATTCCCTATCGCCTGGTAGGCAAGCACCGCCGGATTCGTCTCGAAGACGTGCTGGCGTACAAGCAACGGGACGACCGAGAGCGCCTCAAGGTGCTGGGCGAGTTAGTGGCCCAGGCCCAGGAACTCAACATGGGCTACTGATCGTGCTTCCCCCCACGGCCCTCTGCGACGCCTGCGTCCTCTACCCGGCACCGCTGCGCGACCTGCTGATGTTTCTCGCCGTCAGAGGCCTTTTTCGGGCACGCTGGAGCGACACCATCCACGAGGAGTGGATGCGCAGCGTCCTGGGCAACCGCCCGGACCTGAAGCGCGAGCAGTTGGAGCGGACGCACGTGCTGATGAACACCCATGCCCGCGACTCACTCGTGACAGGTTTCGAGGGCCTGATCGACTCGCTCAGCCTGCCCGATCCCGACGACCAGCACGTTCTGGCCGCGGCCATCCAAGCCGGGGCGGAGGTCATCGTCACGTTCAACCTGGCGGACTTCCCCCCGGGGGCCCTTGCCAGCCACGGGATCGAAGCCATTCATCCCGACCTATTCCTCTCCAGGCTGATCGAGGCCGCCCCTGATGAGTTCTGCGCGGCGGCCAAGCTCCAGCGCGCCAACTTGAAGAACCCCCCGAAGTCCGTGGCAGAATTCCTTGGCACGCTGGAAGCGTGCCGGCTGCCGCGGACGGTCGCTCAGTTGCGGGCGGCCGTGTTTCTGCTCTGACCCCCTGTAACCTGGGACACCGATCCTGTCGCAGCGCAAGCCCTGGCCCCGTCCCAGCCGGTTACGACCGCGGGCATCGCCGGCCGTCTCACGACGTCGCGGAGCCGAGGTTGCCGAGGATGGCGGCGGCCTTGTTGGCGTCGGCGGTGGTGTCGAAGGCGGCGTAAGCGACGAAGTGGCCGCCGAGCACGGCCATCGTCAGCCCCTGAAAGCTGATGCCCGCCTTGGCCCATTCCTGGGTGACGTGGTGCGCCAGGCCGGCCTCATTGTCGCCCTCGATGCGCAGCACCACCGGGTCGTGCGTCTCCGCCAACCCGGCGGCGCGGGCGGCCCGCACCTGCGACGGGCCGGTCACCGGGGCGACGTACAGGAGGCCGGTACCCGGCTTGTTCGGCAGGCGCTGCGTAAAAACGAACTCAAGGTTGGCGTCGGCCTCGGCCAAGGCCTTGAGCTTCGCCGCCGTGCCGCCGGCGCGGTCGGCCACCTCGCCCGCCCAGAGGTGAACCCGATCCAGTTTGAATCCCATGACTGTCCCCTCGCAAACGAATGAAGTGTCAGCAGCGATTATACTAGGGGCGACGTGTCGCGACACCGCGGCGCCCCGGCCGCGGGCCCCACCCCAGGACAAAAAAGGGGCAATCCGTCGCGGCTTCGGATTCGTCGCAAATTATCGTTGCGGTGGAAGCGCCGTCGGGTCACAATAGACCGTCGGCGGAAACCTTGCGCCGTGAGCATCCTCGTTCTGGAGGGGTGGGTATGAAGCGCTTCGTCGTGGCCTTGGCCTTACTGCTGGGCATCTACGGCCTCGCTCAGGCGGAATCCGCCTATGTCATCATCATCTATAACCTGAGCGTCCCCAAGGAAAAGAACCCGGGCCCGAACCAACCCGGAGGATTCCCGGGCATGCCCGGCGGCATCGGCGGCATGATTCCGCCCGGCGGTGCGGCCGGTGCGGGTGGCATGGTTCCGCCCGGCGGCATGGGTGGCGTCCGTCCTCCCGGCGGCATGGGCGGCGTGGCGCCTCCCGGCGGTGGGCCGGGCATGGGTTGGTCCGTGCCCCCCGGCGGGGTCGGCGGCGGCGCAGTGCCTCCCGGCGGTATGGGTGGTGTAGCGCCTCCGGGCGGAGGCGCGGGTGGCATGGTGCCCCCCGGCGGCGCGGCGGGGGCGGGCGGCATGGTGCCTCCCGGGGGTGTGCAGCCCCCGAGCGGCTTCGGCGGCGGCAGTATGCCCCCCCAACCAGGTATGGGCGGCGGGATGGGCGGCATGGGCATCGGCGGCATGGGCATCGGCGGCATGGGCATCGGCGGCATGGGCATCGGCGGGTTCTTCCAGGGCGGCAACGGCGGCCAACCGAAGCAGGAATTCACCCCCTTGCTGGCCATCGCCGTCGTCGAGGTGGAGCACGTCAAAGTCCTCCCCGGCACCGGTGGTGTGGTACACGTCACGCACAAGTGGAGTCCCCGCCACGGCAGCTACATCTTGCCGGTGACCCTGGACAAAAAAATCACCGCGACAATCCTGGATAAGCGCGTCAGCGTCCACGCGCGCTACGACGCCCAATACAAGGACGCACACAAGGACAACAAACCGACCCCCGACGGGCTCTACCAGTTGGCCGAGTGGGCCCTGAAGCACGACCTGCTCGATGAGTTCGTCACGGTCATGGGCGAATTGGCCGCGAAAGACCCCAAGCACGAGGCGGTCCTGGCGTTCCAGCAGGTGGAGAAGGAGATCGCCAAACCCATCACCAAAGGCGATGCCTCGGACGTCTGGCGGACGAAGGTGCTCGACGGCTACAAGGTCGAGAAGAGCGCCCCCCATTACGCCCTGCTGCACAACCTGGACGCGGCCAGGCCGGTCGAAGTGACCAACCGCCTGGCCCGGCTGGAGAGCAATTACCGGGCCTTCTACTACTGGTTCGCGCTGCGGGGCAAGGTGCTGCCGGTGCCCGACCAGCGCCTCGTTGTGGTGCTGGTGAAGCTCACGGACGAGTTCAAGCGGCAGCAGCAGATTTTCGAGTCGCTGCCCTCGGTTTCCGACGGCTTCCTGGCCCGGCGCGACAACCTGGCCATCTTCTCGCTGGCGCGGACGGACGCGGCCTCGGAAGCCCTGGCGAAGAACACCAAGTCTCTCTGGGATCAGCTGACCACGGACCGGGACACGACCCTCAAGGACTGGCCGAAGGGGGTCGATCGGGTGAAGCTCAACCTTGGGCCGGGGGCCGAAATGCAGACCATCGCCCTGCTCGAGCGGGCGCTGCAGGACGACGCGGAGATTGCGGCGGTGACCCACGAAGGGACGCGCCAGCTCCTGGCGGCGACCGGCCAGCTGCCGCGCAACGTCGCGGTGCCAGAGTGGCTGCAGTTCGGCTGGGCATCGTTCTTCGAGACCCCGAAGGGCTCGCCGTGGATGACGGTGGGCACGCCCAGCTCGACGCTGCTGCCGGAGTTCAACTACCTGGGGCAGTACAAGGCCGCCGCCAAGGCGAACAAGCTGGAGAAGCAGCGCCACGTCATGCTGCTGAAGGTCATCACCGACGCGTACTTCCACGAGTTCGCCAGGAACCCCAAGAGCGAGGACGCCCGCCTCAAGGCCCGGACGCTGTCCTGGGCGCTGACGTACTTCCTGGCCAACAAGAAGCTCGATGGCTTGATCAGCTACCAGGAGCACCTGAAGAAGCTGCCGCGCGACCTGGAGTTTGACCCGGAGACGCTCCAGCTGACCTTCGCCAAGGCCTTCGACTGCCTCAACGCCGCGAACCCCAACGTGGTGGACCCGGCGAAACTGGACAAGTTGGCCAACCAGTGGCACGACTACATCATGTTGGCTTCCACGGAGAGCGAGCAACTCTTCACGGAGATGGCCAAGGCGCAGGCCGAGCTGAAGAGCAGCAAGACCCTGCCCAAGCCGAGCGATGCCCCGGCCCCTCGGTAACGGGACTCCCGTCGTAACCCGCAGCCGTCGTCGGCCTCGCTTGCCACCCCGCGAGGCCGCCGGCGGCTCTTTTTGTTGGCAACGGGGTTCTCCCCTCTCCCCTGAGTACAGGGGAGAGGGGAGCAGCGCTGGAGTGTTAGCTTGACCGGGTGGGCTCGTCTGTGGTTGCAGGGTGCGCGTCGGGTCAGTTGAAATGAAGCCAAGGCCCGCCGGCCCCGGAAAGGAACACGTCATGAGTGCCGCATCTCGTTGCCTCTGGTTCGCCCTGGCGTTTGCGGTCCTGGCGCTTGTGGCTCGCGCCGCGGATGACGAGCCGACCCGGCCGGCGCCGCGCAAGGAGAACCCGGTCTGGATGGAGCGACACGCGGCGCTACTGGCGCGGGCGAAGAAGGGGGCCGACGTGGTCTTCCTGGGCGATTCGCTGACGCAAGGGTGGGAGGGGCCCGACGGCGCGGAGGCGTGGAAGAAACACTTCGAGCCGCTGAAGGCGGCCAACTTCGGCGCCGGCGGCGACCACACCGAGCACGTCCTCTGGCGCCTCACCGAGGGTAAGGAACTGCAAGAGCTGAAGCCGAAAGTCATCGTGCTACAGGTCGGCGGCAGCAACCTGGCGGCCAACTCCACGGACGAGATCGTCGATGGGGTCACGGCTGTCGTCAAGGAGCTGAGCGCGCAGAAGCCCGCCGCGAAGGTGCTGCTGATGGGGTTGCTGCCGCGCGGCGCCAAGGCCGACGACAAGTTCCGCAACAAGATCAAGGAGGTCAACAAGGGGCTGGCCCAGCTCGACGACGGCAAGAAGGTGCGCTACCTGGATCCGGGGGCGAAGTTCCTCGACAAGGAGGGGGACCTGACCGAGGACCTGATGCCCGACGGCCTCCACCCGTCGGCGGAAGGGTACGCGGCCTGGGCCGAGGCGATCAAGGCCCCACTTGAGGAACTGCTTCGTTAGTCATTAGTCATTAGTCATTAGTCATTAGCGGGGCGGTTACCCGCTAATGACTAATGACTAATGACTAATGCTGCTCTCGACGGCGGCGGCCGGAAACGGTAAGGTGAGTCGTCGTTTTCCCTTCGCCGCCCGCCAGTGAGGTTGTCATGATCGCGTCGCGCCCCCCGACGCTGCCGGCGGAGACGGCCGAGCCGGAACCGCCGCGGCCGCGCCACTCCTGGGTCTTCAAATTCCGCTGCGCGTTCCGCGGACTGAAGCTCGGCATCCGCGGGCACAGCAGCTTCTTCGTCCACTTTTTCTTCGCCGCCCTGGTCGTCGTCGCCGGCCTGGTGCTGCGCTGCCAGGCGCTGGAGTGGTGCATCCTGCTGGGCTGTATCGGCCTGGTCATGACGGCGGAGCTGTTCAACAGCGCCCTGGAGACGCTCTTCCGCGGCCTCGACGAGGCAACCCGGGAGCGCGTCTGGCCGTGCCTGGACGTGGCCGCCGGCGCCGTGCTGCTGGCGAGCATGGTTAGCGCCATCATCGGCACCATCATCTTCGTGCGGCAACTTCTCAACTGGCCCGCCTGACCTCATACAATCTCACCAGCGTAAACCCAGCCGCTTGCGGCTTCGCACGGCCTGCGAAGCCGCAAGCGGCCCCCCTCATCGCACCCGGATTTCCGCATGAAACCGATCCTCGATTGGCTCAGCAAGAACCAGGGCGCCTGTGTGCGCGACCTGGCCGAACTGGTGGCGATCCGCAGCGTCAGCACCGACGGCGAGCACCAGAAGGAGGTCGGACAGTCGGGCGAGCTGACCTGCGAGCACATGCGCCGCGCCGGCCTGACGAACGTCGAGGTCCTCCGCTGCGGCGACTCCAACCCCTACGCCTACGGCGAGTGGCTCGGCGCCCCCGGCAAGCCGACGGTCTTCCTGTACGCGCACCACGACGTGCAGCCGGTCCACGAGGAGGACGTCGAGAAGGGCCGCTGGCAGTCGCCGCCGTGGGAGCTGACGCCGCGCGGCGGCCGGCTTTACGCCCGCGGCTCCGCCGACGACAAAGGGGCCATCACCGCCGAACTCGCCGCCGTCAGCGCCTTCCTCAAGACGAGCGGCAACCTGCCGGTCAACGTCAAGGTCCTCGTCGAGGGCGAGGAGGAGGTCGGCTCCAGCAACCTGATGAGCTTCTTCAACCAGTACAAGCAGCGCATCGAGTCGGACGTGATCGTCGTCTGTGACACGGAGAACATCGAGACGGGCCAGCCGAGCATCACCTACTCGTTGCGCGGCATCGTCGCCCTGACGGTGGAGGTGGAGAGCGCGAAGGGGCCGGTCCATAGCGGCATGGCCGGCGGGGCGCTGGCCGACTCGGCCCTGGCCCTGAACGTGATCCTGTCGCGGCTGTACTGGAAGAACGGCAAGCTGCCGGTGCCCGGCCTATACGACGGGGTGCGGAAAGTGACCCCGGCCGAGCGGCGCACCTTTGGCGCCCTCCCCTTCGACGAGGCGAAGATGCGCAAGGACACAGGCATCCTCCCGAAGGTAGCGCTGGCGACGGAGAAAGGCACCTCGGTCTACGAGCAGACGTGGCGCAAGCCGGCCGTGACGATCATCGCCCAGGAGGCGTCGTCGATCAAGCAGGCCTCGAACCAGGTGCTGCCGCGGGCGTCGGCCATCGTCAGCTGTCGCATCGTGCCGGATCAGGATCCGGAACAGGTACACAAGGCGCTGGAGGCGGTGCTGACGGAGGATCCGCCGTGGGGCGTCAAGGTGACCGTCGAGCCGATGGGTAAGCCGGTGAAGTGGTGGATGACCGACCCGACCGGCCCGGCGTTCGAGGCGGCGATGTCGGCGATGAAGGCCGGCTTCAAGAAGGAGCCGGTCGGCATCGGCTGCGGCGGCTCGATCGGCTTCGTCGGCCCCCTGGCGGAGCTGCTCGGCGGCGCCCCGGCCCTGCTGCTGGGGATCGAGGACCCGCGGAGCAACGCCCACGCCCCGAATGAGAGTCTGCACCAGGGCGACTGGTTCAAGCTGATGGCGTCGCTGGCGCACCTGTTCCAGAACCTCGGCAACCTGCCAGACGGCAAAGTGAAGTGATGAGGTGGACGATGCCGAAGGCAGCGATCAAGGTGCGGCCGCAAGATGCCGGCCGGCGCATGAGTTTGGACGAGTTCGATACGGCGGAGGGGCAACCCGGCTATGTGTACGAGTTGAGCAAGGGGATTGTCCTCGTGTCTGATGTCCCCAACAGGCGACATCTCGTACAGGTCCAGGAAGTGCGCCGGCAGCTGATGGTGCATCAGTTGCAACACCCCGACCAGGTCAACATGATCGCCGGCAGCGGAGAGTGCAAGATCCTCATCGGCGCGGAGGAGTCAGAACGGCACCCCGATGTCGCCGTCTACAAGCGCCCCCCGGACGACGAGGACAACCTGTGGGCGAACTGGGTCCCCGACATCGTGGTGGAAGTCATCTCTGCCGGCTCGGAGCATCGCGACTACGTCGAGAAGCGCCAGGAGTATCTGCTGTTCGGTGTACGCGAATACTGGGTCGTGGATGCCGACAGAGAAGAGGTGCAGGTACTGCGGCGGCGGGCCGGGCGGTGGACGGAGCGCGTCGTGCGGCCTCCAAAGGTCTACACAACGAAACTGCTGCCGGGGTTTGAATTCCACTGCGCCACCGTGTTCGAGGCGGCGGAAGCAGTTGGGGAGTGATGCGGTGGGTGAAATGAGGTTGACATGGTCAAGACGACAATCACGGTCGGGCCGCAGGACGCCGGACGGCGCATGAGCCTGGCCAAGTTCGATACGGCGGAGGCGCAGGCGGGCTACCTGTATGAGCTGAACAAGGGGATCGTCATCGTGTCTGATGTGCCCGATCGACGCCATCTCGCACAGGTGGATGAGGTGCGCCAGCAGCTCTCCGTCTATCGTGCGGCACAGCCAGGCCAGATTAACACGATCGCGGCGGGCAGTGACTGTAAGATCCTGCTGCCGGAGGAGGAGTCAGAACGGCACCCCGATATCGCCGTCTACAAGCGCCCGCCGGACGACGAGGACAACCTGTGGGCGAACTGGGTCCCCGACATCGTGGTGGAAGTCATCTCTGCCGGCTCGGAACACCGCGACTACGTCGAGAAGCGCCAGGAGTATCTTCTCTTTGGCGTGCGCGAATACTGGGTCGTGGATGCCGACAGAGAAGAGGTGCTGGTACTGCGGCGGTGGGCCGGGCGGTGGACGGAGCGCGTCGTGCGGCCTCCAAAGGTCTACACAACGAAACTGCTGCCGGGGTTTGCATTCCACTGCGCCGCCGTGTTCGAGGCGGCGCGGGCTGTTGGAGGGTGACGCAGTCCCCGGACACCGACCGTCGCGGGGGCGAATCAAGGGAACACCAGCGTGGTCAGATCGCGCCCGCCGTAGACGACACGGGCGACCTCAATGCCGCCAGTGATGATGCGGTACAGGATGAGGTACTTGCCGACGGGGAAACTCACCAGTCCCGGCGCCAAATCGTCCCTCTTCCTACCCATGCCGGGGAAGCGGGCCAGCTGCTGACACTGCCGATCAATTTGGTCGGCGAGTCGATCCGCCGCGGCGACGCTGCGCTGGCCGACCTGCGCCAGGATGTCGATCAGGTCAGACTCGGCCTGCGTGGTTCGTGTGACTTGCGGCATCGGCACTCTCCTCCTGACTGGCCAGACGTTCCCGCACCTTCGCCTTGATGGCCTCGAAGTCGAGCGGCGCAACCTCGCCCCGTTCGGCCTGCGCGAGGCCGACCAGCGCCTTCTGCCGCAGTTCCTCGGTATTCACTTTATGCAGGGCGTACTCGTCCTTCAGCAGGTAGAGCCCGTGAATGAGCGCCTCCTCAGGCGCCAACAACAAGCCCTTCTCGACCATCTCCGCGACGAGTCGTTCCAACTCCTGCGGCAGTGTGACTGTCAGGGTCATGGCAACTCCTCCTCGATGATTCGGACATCGTGCGCAGCGTAGCGAATCCGGCGCCGCGTGTCAAAGTCGATCACGCGGTCTCCACGTTTGCCGCCTTCCGCAAGCCGAAGCGCTCGACGCCCAGCTCGCGCAGGCGGAACTTCTGCACCTTGCCCGTGACCGTCGTTGGGTAGTCCTCCACGAAGACGACGTAGCGCGGCACCTTGTAATGGGCGATGCGGCCGCGGCAGAAGTCTTTCAACTGCTCCTCCGTCAACGACGCGCCAGGCCGCAGCCGCACCCAGGCGCACACCTCCTCGCCGTAGCGCTCGTCGGGCAGGCCGACCACCTGCACGTCGAGGACGGCGGGGTGCGTGTGCAGGTACTCTTCGATCTCGCGCGGGTAGACGTTCTCGCCCCCGCGGATGATCATGTCCTTGATGCGTCCGGTAATGCGGTAGTAGCCGTCCGGCGTCTGCAGCGCCAGGTCGCCGCTGTGCAGCCAGCCGTCGGGCGTGATCGCCGCCGCCGTCTCGGCCGGCTTGTTGTAATAGCCCTTCATGATGCCGTGCCCGCGCCCCATTAACTCGCCCTGCTGCCCCGGCGGCAGCGGGTCGAGCGAGCCTGGGGCGACGACGCGCACCTCCACGCCGGGGATGGGCCGGCCGACGGTGCCGACGCGGTGCTCCAGGTCGTCGCTCGTCGCCGTCTGCGTGAGGATCGGCGACGCCTCGGTCAGCCCGTAGCCGATGGTCAGCTCGCGCGCCCCCATCCGCTCCCCGACCGCCCGCATCACCTCGACCGGGCAGGGACTGCCGGCCATGACGCCCGTCCGCAGGCTGCGCAGGTCAAATTCCGCGAAGCGCGGATGATTCAGCTCGGCGATGAACATCGTCGGTACGCCGTAGACCGCGGTACACGCCTCGTCCTGAATCGCCTGGAGCGTGGCGAGTGGGTCGAAGGATTCGGCGGGGACGACCATCGCCGCCCCGTAAATCGCACACGTCAGAGTGCCCATGACGCAGCCGAAACAGTGATAGAACGGCACCGGGATGCAGAGGCGGTCGCGCTCCGAGAAGCCCATGCGCTGTCCGACGTAGAAGGCGTTCATGAGCAGGTTGCGGTGCGTCAGCATCGCCCCCTTCGGAAAACCGGTGGTGCCGGAGGTGTACTGGATGTTGACCACGTCCTGGGGCCCCAGGTCCGCCGCGCGCCGGTCCAGCTCCGTCTCGCTGACCTCATCGGCCCGCGCCAGGAACTCGCCCCAGCCGAGCATGCCGGGGTGCTTCGCCTCCTGGATGCTGACGACCTGGCGGAGGCGCAGGCAGGCCGCCGAGCGCAGCCGGCCGGGGGGACAGGACACCAGTTCGGGACACACCTCGGCCAGCAGGTCGAAGTATTGAGAGGTCTTGTAACGGTCGGTCAGCAGCAGCGCGGTGACGTCGGCCTGCTGGAGGACGTAGCGCAGTTCGTGGGCGCGGTAGGCGGGATTGACGTTGACGAGGACAGCGCCGACTTCGGCGGCGGCGAACTGCACGATCACCCACTGCGGCCAGTTCGTCGCCCAGATGCCGACGTTCTCGCCGCGGCGGACGCCGAGGGCCATCAGGGCGCGGGCCACCCGGCGCACGTCGGTGCGGAACTCGGCGTAGCTGCGGCGGTACTTCAGCCAGGGGAAGACGAGGGCGTCGCGGTCGCCGTGGGGCTCGGCGGTCTGCCGCAAGACCTCGGCGAAGGTCAGCCCATCGACCCAGGGATGTTGGGCGTCGGTCATGGCGGGATTCCTGTCGTTTACGTTTCGCGCTCGCGCCGCGCCGCGG
>Ga0116225_1000664_pt1 | contig 25973 bp, 24 predicted proteins | sample Sb_taG_8_FD_88968 | JGI IMG/M metagenome (GOLD analysis project Ga0116225, IMG submission 88968) | Peat soil microbial communities from Weissenstadt, Germany - Sb_50d_c_BC metaG | ecosystem: Environmental > Terrestrial > Soil > Wetlands > Peat | place: Germany: Weissenstadt | collected 2010-09-21 | reverse complement strand
TACTGCACCGTCGATTCGCACCGGGCCAGCGCCCCGATGTCGGATCTGGCCAAGGCGCTGTCGGCCCCGCCGAAGCCCGGCCAGGACCTCGACGTGGCCAGGCGCAGCGACCCGGACCCGGTGTCCGACCTGGCCCGCCAACTCACCGCCGGGTTGGATCAGCCGCTGGAACAGGCCGAGGCGCTGTTCCGCCACGTGGACCGAGAGATCGCCAACGAGCCGAGCCTCGGCGGCCCGGCCCTGCAGCCGGTCGACTGCCTCAAGGCCGGCGCCGGCGCCTCCGCCTCCAAGGCCCGCCTCCTCGTCGCCCTGCTGCGCCACCGCAGCATCCCCGCCCGCCTGGTGACCGGCGTCACCCTGACCCGGGGCCTCGACCAGCACGCTCACAACTGGGTCGAGGCGTGGCTCGATCAGCGCTGGCTGCCGATGTGTCCCGTCCATCACCGCTTCGGCGAGGTGCCGCCCACCTACCTCGTCTTCACCTGCGGCGACACGCCCGTGGTCGTCGGCCATCACGTCAGCGACCTCAACCACGCCTTCCTCGTAGAGAAGGTCGGCCCCGAGGGCGCCGCCGCGGACGCCGGCCCGCTCCGCCGCGCCTTCCTGGCCGTGTCGCTTTGGGTTCTGTCGCCCAACGACCAGGAGCTGGTGCGCTTCCTGCTGCTGCTGCCGGTGGCCGCCCTGATCGTCTGCCTGTTCCGCAACGTCATCGGCTTGGCCAGCTTCGGCACCTTCGCCCCGGCCCTGCTCGGCCTGGCCTTCCGCGAGTTCCACAGCATGCCGGGGCTGCTCGTCTTCGTCGCCATCGTCCTCGTCGGCTGGCTGATGCGGCGCCTGCTCAACCACTACCACCTGCTGCAAGTGCCGCGCACCGCCTTCATGCTCAGCCTCATCGTCGTCGTCCTGATCGGCCTGACGATGCTGGCCAACTACCGCAGCCTGTCGGCTACCCGCTACGTCGCGATCTTTCCGATGGTGATCCTCACCGGCATGATCGAGCGCTTCTGGACGCTGGAGACGGAGGACGGCACGTCGTCCTCGTTCCGCACCCTGGTCACCACGATGATCATTGCGGCGACCATCGCACTGGTGCTGTCGTTCCACGCCGTCGTCAATCACCTGTTCTGCTTCCCCGAGACGGTCGGGCTCATCATGGCCGCGCAGCTGCTCCTGGGGCGATATACTGGCTATCGATTGTCGGAACTGTTCCGGTTCCGCGATTTTCTCGGGCGCCGGCCGGGACTGCGCATCGTGGGTACCGAGGACTGACCGGCCGCTTGCGGCTTAGCGCGAACGCTAAGCCGCAAGCGGCCTCGGAGGAGAGTGGCATGCTCTGGCTGTTCCGTGCGGCGAAGCGGCTCAAGGCACTCGGCATCCTGGGGATGAACCGGCGCAACGCCGCCTGCATCCTCGACCACAACCCGCGCGCCCTGTACCCCCTGGTCGATGACAAGCTGCGCATGCACCACCTCTGCCGCCGCATCGGCGTGCCGACGCCCGACGTCTACGCCGTGGTCGGCTCGCACTCGGAGTTGCGCCGCCTGCCGCAAACGGTCGGCGAGCGCGGCGACTTCGTCGTCAAACCGAACCGCGGCTCGGCCGGTCGCGGCGTCCTGGTCCTGACCGGCCGCGACGGCCGCGACTTCGTGCGCCACAACGGCGAACGGCTGCGCTTCGAGCAGATGCGCCAGCACCTGTCCGACATTCTCTCCGGTATGTACTCGTTGGCCGGCCGGCCCGACCAGGCCCTGCTGCAGCAGCGCGTCCGCCTGCACCCGATCTTCGAGGCGGTCTCCTACAAGGGGATTCCGGACATCCGTGTCATCCTCTACCGCAACGAGCCGGCGATGGCGATGCTGCGCCTGCCGACGAAGGAATCCAACGGCCGGGCCAACCTCCACCAGGGCGGCATCGGCACCGGCGTCGATCTGGCCAGCGGCTTCACGCATCACGCCGTGCAGCGCAACCGTATGGTGGTGGAGCACCCCGACACCGGCGTGCCCGTCATCGGCCTGCGCGTGCCGTACTGGCGCGAGGTGCTCGACATGTCGCGGCGCGTGGCCGAGGCGGTGAGACTGGGCTACGTCGGCGTGGACATCGTCGTGGACGTGGCGCAAGGGCCGATGCTGCTGGAAGCCAACGCCCGTCCGGGGTTGGCCATCCAGATCGCCAACGGCCGCGGCCTAACCCCCCGCCTGGCCGCGATCGACGCCATGCTCGACGCACGCCCCGCCGTGATCGACATCGACGAGAGGCGCGAGGTCGAGCCGCTGCGCCGCAGCGCCTGAGTCATCGACGGCTTGGCGACTGCGGAGAAGTAGCCGCTTGCGGCTTCGCACGCCCTGCGAAGCCGCAAGCGGCTACTGTTCCGCGATCAGTTCCTCCGCCAGCCGCGCCACCTCATCGGGCAGCGGCATCTGCCGGAAGCGATGCACCCCCGCCGGCAGCCCTTCCAGCTCCGCCTCATCGATCCGCAACCCGTCGGACACGGCGAGCAGAAATGGCTCGGGCGCGTGCCGCCGCAGGCACTGAAGGTGGACTTCGGCGCTCGACTTCCGCCAGAAACCAAGCACTTCGAGGTAGACCGAGCGGCCGCTGGCCCGGTGTGTCAAGCGGAAGTCGGGCACCCAGAAGCCGTCGCCGAGCGGGAACACCTCCGTCTCCTCGGCGATGTCCCACCCTTCGACCTTCTTGCGGAACAGCTCCACGAACATGCCCAGCTCCGGCGGGACGTAGGTGCCGCTGTCGGTCAGGTACGACACCAGCCCATCGGCCGGCGTCAGCGTGAATGTCTTCGGCTTGCGCTCTGCTCCCCAGCGCAGCTCCGCGTTGACCTCGAAATCACGGCACAGCAGCACCGCCGGCAGGAACAGCGCCAGTTGCAGGCCGTACTTCTGCGTCGCCGAGAACAGCGACAGCGGCCCGTCGAGGTGGAGCTGGTAACAGCCGTCGCCGGTGCGCTCGATCTCGCAGATGAGGCGGTGGAACTTCACCAGCCGCAGCAGTTGCCGGTAGCGCGCCGGCGGCTCGTTCCGCACCGCGACGTGAACCCGCGTCGAGCGCAGCAGCACCGCCTGAGCCAGGGCCACGTTGTAACGCTGGAGGAGGCGCTCGGCACTGATGTCCTTGAAGCGAATCAGCCGCTGTTCGCTCTTGAGGTCGGCGAACAGTCCCTGATCGACTGCCTCGGCCGTCATCCCCATCTCATCGGCGATCCGGCGCAGCACGGCAGTACGGTCAAACGACATCGGCCGCGCGACTTCCTTCCCATCGGAAGGCGTGGTTCCCCCTTTTCGGACTTCCGCCGCCGCACGGAAGACCGCCTCGCGCAGCCGGTCCGGCGGCTGACCGGAGACGGTCTCGAACTCGCAGCGGTCTTCCAGCAGTTTCGCCAGGCCGCGGTAGACGAGCTGTCCGCCCTCGTCGCCGAAGGCGTCGGCGAGGTCTTCTTCCAACTCGCCGCGCGTCCGGCCATCCTGTCCGCGGAACAGGTCGAGGAGGCGCTCCGCGGACGCCATCCAGTCGGGATCGGCGGCGTCGATGTAGTAGGGGACGATGCGCTGCTTGGCGTAACGGACGCGGACGAGATTCCCGGTGAGCATGGTGCTGTATCCGCCTACGTTTTCTCCACCACGAGCTGGCCATAGGGGAACAAAGCCGCCGGATCCTTTTCCATCGCGAAGCGCAGTTTCTCAAGGAGGGCCAGCGGCTGGAGGAGGTTGCGAGCGAGTGCCCCTGGTGGAGCGTTCGGACTCGGGCGGACATTCGGATCGCCGAGGAAAAGACAGGCCACAGCGTATTCCGTCTGATCCATGCCGTCGATGCGAAAGCGGAGCATTCCCGAGCGGACCTCCAACACACTCTGCGTGTGCTGGACCTGAGCGGGTCGAACTGGCACGACCAGGCCGAGTTGCTTGGCCTCGTAGGCGGGGAAGGTGGTGATCTCGGTCCCGGAGTCCACGTTGAAATCGTAATCGACATAGTTGCCAGTGCCACTCCTGAGCGAGAGCGTTATCTCGATCCAGAGCATCACGTCGCCTGTGCCCCAGAGCGTCCGGTAGCTGATCGGGATGACGAGTCGGCTCATGTGGATAAGTACCCCATGAAGGTCTTGAGTTCCTTCCGCTCGTCGCGGGGCACCCGCTGCTTGAAGGCGAACACTTCGTCGCGCCCGACCGCCAGTACCTCAGGGCCTTGCGGCGTCTCGCGGTACATAACCTGCATGTTGAGCCCGTCGAAGTACCAGCTGACGGTGTCGAGGTTCAGCATCCCAAGTTCGGCCTTGGCGAATACTTCCGGGGACCATTGGGTTCGTCTTTCCTCGATGAACTCTCTCACTTCCGGCGGCACGGCGAGGAGGCCGTGGGGCAGTTCCGCGGGCGGCTTCCCGCGGCGAGCTAGGGCGGCGTGCTGGATGGGAAATTGCATGACGGTGTCCTCCTGGCACAGATTGTAGCAGAAGGTGGGGCATCGAGCCGACTTCACTTCTTGCTCCTCCTGACCAGTACGCCCACCCCGGCGAAGAAGGCAAGAATAGTCGCGGCGAACCAGCAGTAGAAAAGACACTGCACGGTCGCTAGCTCCCCGGAAGGTAGCGGGGTAGCTGTCAACCACGCGTAGAAAGCTGTGTGGTAGCAAGAAAACGCTGAAAGAAGGAACAACACCACAGCCAAGATGAGTAGCTTCCCGCGGGTCACCGCATCCTCCTCTCCAGACCATTCTCCCCCTGTCCGCCCGCGGCCGCCACAGGGTGCAAGCCGGGAAAGGGACTGTGTGCGGGATGGGCATCCCTTCACCGGCGATCCCTTCTCACCGTCACCGCATGGCAGATGGTCTACCGATACGCATGGTGCTGCCTCCGCCGCTCGCTGGTGAACTCCTCGGCCGTGCCGCGCGACACGACCTCGTACAGCAGCGCCTGCTTGTCGCCGTGCTTCCGCAGCAACCGCCCCAGCCGCTGGACGTGCTCGCGCACGCTGCCCGTCCCTGACAGGATGATGCCCACGCTCGCCGCCGGTATGTCCACCCCCTCATTCAGAACCTGACTCGTTACCACGATGGGGTACTCGCCGCTGTGGAAGCGCTCCAGGATGATGCGCCGCTCTTTCGTCTTCGTCTGGTGCGTGATCGCCGGGACGAGGAACCGCCGCGCGATCAGGTACACCGTCGCGTTGTCATAGGTGAAGATGAGGATGCGATCCTCGCGGTGCTGCTCGATCAGTTGCTCCAGGCATTGCAGCTTGGCCGGCGCCGCCATCGCAATCTGCTTCTGCTCGCGGTACGCCTGGAAGGCGGCCCGGCCCTCCGGCGAGCGGCACGTCTCCTGGATGAAGCGCTGCCAGCCGCGCGGGCCGCCGAAGGTGATGCCGCGCTCATCCACGAAGCGCCGGTAGTGCTCGCGCGCCTTGGTGTAGCGCTCCTGCTCCTCCGGCGACAGCTCGACGTACAGCCGCTCGGTGCGGTAGTCCGCCAGGAATTCGCCGGCGAGCTGACGGATCTCACGCCGGTAGATGATCGGCCCGATCAGCTCCGGCAGGATCGCCTCGCCGCCGTCGGCTCGCTCGGGGGTGGCCGTCAGGCCGAGGCGGAACGGGGCGAGGCTGCCGACGGCGGCCTGGGCGTAGGTCGGGCCGGGCAGGTGGTGACACTCGTCGAACACCAGTAGCCCGAAGCGATCGCCCCAGCGCTCCAGGTGGATGTACGCCGAGTCGTAGGTCGTGACGGTCAGCGGCTGGATGTCGTAGGAGCCGCCGCCGATCAGGCCCACCGGGTCGCCGAAGGCGGTGACGAGGACGTGATACCACTGGTTGAGCAGGTCGATAGTCGGCGTGACGACGAGCGTCGGCCGAGATGCCTTGTGAATGGCGAGGACGGCGACGTGGGTCTTGCCGGTGCCGGTCGGCAGCACGACGACGCCGCGGGCGCCGGCTTTCCACCACGCTTCGAGCGCCTCGGTCTGGTGCGGGAACGGGTCGCGGCTGGTGCGCAGCGGCCACGGCGTCGCCTGGTAGGTGCGGGCCTTGTCCTCGTAGGGAATGCGGTGGCGGCGCAGGTGCTCGACGATGGGCCGGTAATGGCGCGCCTCGGCCCGGTGGACGCCGGCACGCGGGTCGGCTTGCAGGCCGGGCAGTTCGGCCAGGAGGTCCGGCGTGCCGCCGGTGACGACGATCGTGCCGCGGTCGAAGGTCAGGCGCAGGGTGGCTGGGTCCATGCCGGTGATTATGACGCCGGCCCGCCCGCTTGCCCACGGGAAATGCCCGAGGCGACTCGCCGGCCCGGCCATTCCGATCTACTCGGGGGACAACTGTCCTTGAATCACCGCCGCGCCCCGGTTACGTTGATGCTCAAGGGGATTCTCTCAACCTTGGGTGGTCGATCGTCATGAGCCAACAATCTCTGTGGGACCTGCTCGATAAGGGAGGCAGCAAGCAAGAGTATCTGGAGTCGAGCGCCCGGGACGACTCGCGGCGGCGGACGATCAAGCGCCTGCGCGCCGGCGGGCACTGGCTGACGCTGCTCCGCGTCGCCCGCGCCATCCCGCAACCGTTCACGCTCAACGACATCTCGGTGGCCGTCTGGCGGGCCTGCCCGGAGTTCTTCGGCATGAAGGGCTACCCGTACCCGGACAACCACAAGGTCCACTACATCCTCTACGGCAGTCGTGGACTGATCGCCCGGGGGGTCATCCAGCGCGTCCGCGAGGGACTCTTCTGTATCGCCGACGGTATCGACCTGGACGCAATCCTTGCCGCCGGAACAGCTCCCACTGGCGCGGAAGAGGGAGGAGTGGGTGAGTGAGTGCGATGGACACGACGGCCTCGGCCATGCGCGGCAAGGTCTGCCTCGTGACCGGGGCCACCTCGGGCATCGGGCTGGTGACGGCGCGCGAGTTGGCCCGACAAGGGGCCCGCGTGGTGCTGGTGGGACGGAGCCGCGAGAAGTGCGACGCGGCCGTCCAGCAGGTCCGCGTCCAGGCGGGCCACGCGGAGGTGGAAGCGCTGCTCGCCGACCTCTCGTCGCAGCAGCAAATCCGCGAACTGGCCCGGCAGTTCATCGCGCGATACCCGCGCCTCGATGTGCTGGTGAACAACGCCGGCGGCCTGTGGCTGGAGCGGCGGCTGAACGCCGATGGCATCGAAATGACCTTCGGGGTCAACCACCTGGCCTACTTCCTGCTGACTCAGCTGCTGCTGGACACGCTGAAGGCCAGTTCCCCCGCGCGAATCGTGAACGTCTCTTCGCGTGCCCACCGCAAGGCGACCATCGACTTCGACAACCTTACGGGGGAGCGCGACTTCTCGGGCTGGCGCCAGTATTGCCGGTCGAAGCTGATGAACCTGCTGTTCACCTACGAGCTGGACCGACGGCTGCGCGGGACTGGCGTGACCGTCAACGCCCTGCACCCCGGGTGGGTGTATACCGGCTTTGCCGGGAGTAACGGCTTGCGGGGCGCGGCCCTCCAGTTCCTGGCCCGTTTCTTTGCCATCGGCCCGGAGGAGGGGGCGCGGACGATGGTCTTCCTGGCGACGTCGCCGGACGTGGCGGGCGTCAGCGGGCGGTATTTCGTCAGGGCGAAGGCGGTCGCTTCCTCCCCTGCATCTTACGATCTCGAGGCGGCACGCAGGCTCTGGGAAGTCAGTGAGCAAATGACCCACCTGACCCCCGCAATCCCCTGATCTCCAAGGTTTAACGGCGGCTCGCATTGCCGCGCGTTGCTCAACGCGCGGCAATGCGAGCCGCCGCTAAACGCATGTTGAACTGACCCCATCATTCCACCTGCTGCATCCAACCGCGGTGGACCTGACCGGCGCGGATGATGTAGAAGCGCAGCGGGTTGAAGCTGGCCAGGTCATTGTGGTTGAGCACGAACAGCACGTTGTCCAGTGACAGCATCTCCCAGCTGTGCAGTCCGACCAGGATGTCGCCTTTCTGGATGCCCGCCCGGGCGGCGACGCTCTCGTCGCGCACGTCGGTGACCGCCAACCCGCCGTGCAGCTGCTGGTTGACGTGCGACACGACTTCCGGCGACACCGCCTGCATCTTCACGCCGAGCTTGCGCCAGATCAGGTCGCCGCCGACCGCCCCCGCCCTGTCCACCGGCGCGAGCACCAGTTCCAACTTCTGCTCGCCGTCCTTGCGGCGCACGACGACCGGCACCTTATCGCCGGCCTGTCGATCCAGCAGCGCCCGCTCCAGGTCGAGGGCGCAAATCACCGCCTGACCGCTCACCTTGACGACGACGTCGCCGCGCTGCAGACCCGCCGCGGCCGCCGGGCTGCCCGCCTCGGCCCGTTCCACGACCAGCCGCCGCTGCGCCTTCGCTTCCACCTCGTCCTTGACGCGCTTCACGGGGACGTCGCCTTCCTCGGACGGCAGGACGACGTCGTCGCGGCCGACGAGGCCGTGCCAGGTGCCGTTGCGCTTGCGCACGCTCATCATGTCGGCCGCCACCTGCAACATGCTGTCTACCGGAATCGCGAAGCCGATCCCCTGGGCGCCGGCGCGGATGGCGACGTTGACTCCGATCAACTCGCCGTTGACGTTCAGCAGCGGGCCGCCCGAGTTGCCCGGGTTGATGCTGGCGTCGGTCTGGATTAGCGCCTTGTAGGACATCTCCTTGTTCAGGGCCACGTCGCGCTTGGTGGCGCTGACGACGCCGACGGTGACGGTGTGCTCGTAGCCGTAGGCGTTGCCGATGGCGATGACCGTTTCGCCGACCATCACGTCCTGCGAGGTTCCGAGGGTGATCGTGGGCAGGGGGCGGTTGACGTCGATCTTGAGCAGCGCCAGGTCGCTCTCCGGGTCGCGGGCCACGACGCGGGCGGTGGTCGAGGTGCCGTCGGCCAGGCGGACGCGGAGGAGGTTGACGTCCTCGATGACGTGGTGGTTGGTGACGACGTAGCCGCGCGGGTCGATGATGATGCCGGTGCCCATGCCGTTGACGCGGTTGGGTGTCGTGCCCAGGCCGTCGGCGTGGCTGTCCGCGGTGCCGCTGCTGCGCTCGCTGTGGATGTTGACGACGGCGCCTTTAGTACGCTTTACGACGTCTACGACGGGAGTGCGGCGCAGGTTGAACGAAGCGGTCGGATCCCCGGCGCGGGTCGCGGGGAGAAATCCGGTGAGACACGCCAGCGCGGCGGCCGTCAGGAGCAGGTGCAATCTCATGTCGTCTCTCGGCTGTCGGGCTTGTGGGGAATGATGGGAAAGGCCGCGCAGCGGCACGGGCGTTTGCCGCCGCGAGACTCCGGTTCTCCAGTCAATTCGACCGTCGCCGCGCCGCGCCTGAAGTGGTCGCGGCCGCGCCAGGCGCATTCTTTCGCCCACGTGGTGCGGTCCTGCCGCGGGAGCGCACCCTGCCGTGGGGGCCGGCAATGCCGAAGGAAGTCAGAAGTCGGAAGCCGGCGGACGGAAGGGCCTCCGCCGCTTATCCTGTCTTCTGACTTCTGACTTCTTTGCGGAGGGGTTCCCAATGGCCGCCAAGACGCGCCGGCAGCAGCTTGAGGAGATGATCGCCGACGACCCCAACGACGCGCTGTCGCGCTACTTCCTGGCGATGGACTACGCCGGCGCCGGGGAGACCGACGAGGCCTGGCGCCGCTTCCAGGACATGTTCGCCCTGACGCCGGAGTACGTCCCCGCCTACCTCCAGGCGGGGCAACTGCTGGTGAGGATGGGCCGGCCGGCCCAGGCGGCCGAGGTGTTCGGCCAGGGCATCGAGGTGGCGCGACGGCTGCACGACGAGCACGCCGCCGGGGAGATGGAAGCGTTCCTGCAACAACTCGCGTGAAGCCGTTCCGCTTTGTAAGCGAGACGCTTCTTGTTACACTGAACGGCGTGGGGCCCGAAGCCAGAGGCGCGGGCTGGACGGAACGGAGTTTCCTCACCCTTTGTGATTCGTCGCGGGCGATGCAGACGCCAAAGATTGCGATCGTCTTGCCTGAAGTCGGCGCGGCGCCGGTGGTGCTGAGCGCCTGGTTTGCCGACCCCGGCGACGCGGTATTCGAGGGGGACCGCCTCGTGGAAGTGCTGGTCGGCGGGGCGACGTTCGACGTCTCGTCGCCCGCCACCGGCCGATTAGCCCAGAAGCAAGCGCGGCGGAACGAGCGCCTGGTGCCGGGGCAGGTGCTGGGGTTCGTGGAGGCGGAGGCCGAACGGGAGTAGCCGCGGACAGGAGAGCGCGGAGGGGTGTCATGACGGAGCGTGACCAGGAGGCGGATCACGATCAGCGACTGAAAATCCTGATCCGCGAGTTCTTGCGCGAGTTCTTCGCCCTGTTCTTCCCGCTGTGGGTGGAGCGCTTCGACTTCACGACGGTGGAGTGGTTGGATAAGGAAGTGTTCCTCGACCCGCCGCAAGGAGAACATCGCGTCGCGGACCTGGTTGCCAAGATCGATACGCGAGAGGAGCTGCCAGGGCAATGGGGCGGGGAGAGCGACGGTCTCCTGGCGCTGATCCACGTCGAGGTGGAAAGCGACGATCGGGCGACGCGCCTCCGTCGCCGCATGCCGGCGTTCTACAATCAGCTGCGCCAGAGGCATCGACTGCCGGTCCTGCCGATCGCGCTTCACCTGCGGGTCGGACACCACGGGATCGGCTGGGACGTTTACGAGGAGTCCTTCTGGGAGCACCGCATCCTCCACTTTGAGTATGCCTACATCGGCCTGCCGGCGCTGGACGCCGAGACTTACGTTCGTGGAGACAACTTGCTGGGGGTGGCGCTCTCAGCGCTGATGCGGGTGCCCGAGGAGCGGCGGGCGTGGCTGCGGGCCGAGGCGGAGCGGCGGATTCTGAAGTCGTCGGAAACGCCGGCGCACCGGTTCTTGCTTCACGAGTGCGTCGGGGCCTATCTCCAGCTGAAGCCGGAGCAACTGCGCGAGTACGAGCAATTGTTGGGCAGCGAGTCATTCCAGGAGGTCAATCCGATGGTGCAAACGATGCTTGAGCAGTTGTTAGAGCGGCGCGTGGAAGAGCAGCTGAAAGAGCGGCTGGAAGAGCAGCTGAAAGAGCGGCTGAAAGAGGACAAGCGAAATACCCTGCGGATGCTTCTGGGGGCCCGCTTCGGTCCCCTCGCGCCGGCCACGCAGCAACGACTTGACGACCTGCCTTCCGAGCGCATCGAGGAACTGATGATCGCCTTCGCCAAGGGCCAATCGCTCTTAGAAATGGGGCTCGCGCCATGATCAATCCTGCCCGAAGCGGCGGGCGGTTCTTCTCCCTGGACGGCATCGACGGCTGTGGCAAATCGACCCAATGCCGCTTGCTCGCCGATTGGCTGCGCGGGCGCGGCTACAAGGTAGTGCAGTGCGCCGATCCCGGCGGCACTCCTATCGGCGATGCTCTGCGCGACCTTCTGTTGAACGACCGCTACAAGAACATTTCGCTCCGCTGCGAGCTGTTCCTGTTCATGGCCAGCCGGGCGCAACTCGTTGCTCAGGTCATCCGACGTGCCCTGGAGTGGGGCGAAGTCGTCGTTTGTGACCGTTTCCTTCTCGCCAACGTCGTCTACCAAGGGCACGGCGGCAACCTCCTCTACTCGCCGTACGGCGACGACATTGACGAGGATCTACTGTGGGACATCGGGCGCTTTGCGACGAGAGGAATCGAGCCCGACCTTACCCTCGTGCTGGACCTGCCGGAGGACGTCGCGCTGAGCCGCCGAAACCGCCCCCCCGACCGCATGGAGAGCAGGCCGGCCTCGTATCATGGGTGGATTCGCGAAGGGTTCCTCGTCGAGGCGCGGCGGCAGCCGGATCGCATCCACATCATCGATGCCAGCCCGCCGATCGAGGTCGTTCAACAGCGCATTCGGGAGGAGGTCGAACGTGTCCTGGAAGCGGGTCCGCGGACATGACGTCCTGGTCGGGGCCTTCGAGCGTGCCGTGCGGCGCGGCCGGCTGGCCCACGCTTATCTCTTCGCCGGGCCGCCCGGCGTCGGCAAGCGCCTCTTCGCCTCCGAGTTGGCAAAAACTCTCCTGTGCGAGGATCCGCCGGCGGGGCGCTTCGACTCCTGCGACCGCTGCCCCGCCTGCGTGCAGGTCGATGCCGGCACCCACCCCGACTACTTCCAGGCCGGGCTGCCCCCCGACAAGCACGAATGGCCCATCGAACTGATGCGCGAACTGCTCCGCGGCTTCGCCCTCAAGTCGGCGCGCGGCAAGGGGAAGGTCGCCGTCCTCGACGACGCCGACGACTTCAACGAGGAGTCCGCCAACGCCTTCCTCAAGACGCTCGAGGAGCCGCCGCTGCGCTCCGTCATCATCCTCATCGGCACCAGCCCCGAGCGCCAGCTGGCCACGATCCTGTCGCGCTGCCAGGTGGTGCGCTTCGCCCCGCTCCCCGAGCCGATCGTCATCGATCTGCTGCGGGCGCAGGGGGTCGAAGATGCCGCCCTGGTCCGGCGGGTGGCCCGCCTCAGCGGCGGCAGCCCCGGGCAGGCGCGGGCCCTGGCCGACCCCGCCCTGTGGGAGTTCCGGCGCAACTTCCTCCGGCAGTTGAGCGCTCCGCAGATCGACAGCGTCGGCCTGGCCCGGGCGTGGAACGAGTTCGTGGAGGAGGCGGGGAAGGAATCGGCGGCGCAGCGGCAACGGGCCACGCTGGTGTTGCGGCTGGTCATCGACTTCCTCAACGACACGCTGCGCGTACAGCTGGGGGAGGCCCCACGACTGGCGGAGCCGGACGAGGTGCGGACCCTGGAAACGCTGGCGAATCGGCTCGACGCGGACAGGACGCTCGCGACCCTGGAGCGCTGCTTGCAGGGCGACACGCAGATCGACCGCCGGGTACAACTGGCGCTGATCCTCGAGGCGCTGACGGACGATCTCGGGGAGCGGTTGCGGGCGCCGTAAGCGGCGGTGTCAATACGGGGTGCGCTGCGGACGGGCGGCGCCACCACGGAAGCCCTTGGTTCGGGAGTGCCTGGGCATGCCCGCCGCCTCCCTGCCGATGAACCATGACGCCCGGATGGAGCGTGCCCGACTTGCACTCGACGGCCTGTCGGTCGGCGACGGCTTCGGCGCTGGCATTTTCATCCCCGGACGGCCCGAGTCCCTCCAGCGACCGCGCCCCCTGCCGCCGGCGCCCTGGCGCACCACCGATGATACCGAGATGGCGCTGGGGATCGTCGAGGTGCTCGAGCGGCACGGCCACATCGACCAGGACGAACTGGCCCGCGTTTTCGAGCGACGCTACTGGGCCGACGTGAACCGCGGCTAGGGGCCCAACGTCCACGAAATCTTCCGGGCGATCCGCCGCGGCGTCCCCTGGCGGATGGCGGCGACCTCACGGGTTGGGGACAAGCGCTCGCGCGGCTTGCTCGCGCGTCTGGGCTCCTGGCTGGGCGCGGGCCCAGCCGCCTCCCCGGAGCGAGGGGAGGGCTCGCTGGGCAACGGCGGGGCGATGCGGGTGGCGCCGGTCGGCGGCTACTTTGCCGATGACCTGGCCGCGGTGATCGCCAAGGCGTGCGCCTCAGCGGAAGTGACCCACGCCCAGCGCGACCCCTTTTTGGCTCGCGACGGGGAGGTCATACAAGGGAGGGAGTAGGCGCCTCGGCGACGAGCCCGCCGGGCGGCAAGCCAGGGGGGCTTGCCTGTGGCCTTCGGCGGGATGATGCTTATTGTGAAGAGTGGCCGCTGCCCCTGCCCTCAGCGGGGCGGACAGCCCCGCCAAGAGCTGAAAAAGGTGTTAGGAACGGGGTATTCTGCTTTTCGCGAAGAGCGGGGCCAAATGGAAAATCGGCAGGTCGCCGGTCACTTGGACGCCCGGGCCGATTCGAGATTCCGGCATTTCCGGTCGAGTTGGTCCGCCTCGTCCGCACGGCCCCTCTCGCGCAGTTTCCGAACGACCACCGGAGCCAGTTCGCGCAGCTCGCGCCGCAATTCTGGCTTCTCCGGCGCCATCTCCACTGCCGTGCAGCGATGATCCACGGCCTCGCGGTAGGCGGCCAGGGCCTCGTCGCGGCGGCCGGCCTGCTCCAGCACCTGCGCCAGCCGCTCGCAACTACCGCCCAGGTCGCGGCGATACATGAGGTTGTCCTTGTGCTCGGCGGTCAGTTGACCCCGCAGCTCGCGCGCCCGCTGATAGGAGGCGATGGCCGCAGCGGTCTGGAGCGATTCTCGCTGGAGGGCCCCCTGGCTGCTATAGGCCACCGCGAGCCAGTACCGGGCGGCCTCGTGCGTCGGCTCCTCGCGGCACGCCGACTCGAGGGCTTCGACGGCCGTCCGGTAGCAGCGCAGGCTGGCGACGGTTTCCAGTCCCCCGCCCTGGACCCGTGCCAGCTGAATGTGGCACTTGGCGCGACCATACTGGATGGTGCGCCGGGTTTCACCTCCCAGCACCGGGTCGCCGAGTCGCCAGCTCTCGTAAGGCATGATGTCGAGGCCACGGCCATGACGGCGGGCCAGAGCGCGCCCTGCCGACTTGAAGGCGATCAACCGGTCCCACAGGTCGCAACTCTCGCGCAGGGTGCGCAGGGCGTCCGTCCGCCGACCCAGGCCATGCTGGGTCGTTCCAATGAGGTAAGTGGCGAGCGCCTGGTAGTAAGTGAACTCGGTGCGTGACGGGTCGTCCCCCGCCAATCGCACAGCCAGGTCGCGGGCCTCCTGGGCGTGGCGCAGGGCCTCCTCGGGCAGGTGTAACTTCGCCGCCAATTCGCCCAATTTCACCGCGGCCACCAGCAGGAGCTCCTCGGCCTCCTGCGTCGGCTGGTCGCGCACCGCGCCTTGCGCGTGGGCGTGCGCTTGCTTCAGGAAGGGCTGGGCCGCGGCGAAGTCGCCGGCCCGGCCATAGACCTCGCCCAGGGACAGGTAGGTCTCAGCGAGGTTGCGCTGGTGGCGCGGCACGTCGGGTTGTTCCTCGACGAGCCGTTCCCACCGGGCCCGGGCTTCCTGGAAAGCGGCGACCGCGGCCGGCCGGGACTCCAGCGTTTCGTGGATGTTGCCGAGCGCCCGGTGGGCCGTGGCCGCCTCCTCGGCGAGCGCGGGGACTTCGCCGTGGTCTCGCAAGAAATCCTGGTAGTAGTGCAGCGGTCCGTCCAGCAGCTCCCGGCGCGACTCCGGCGACCCCGCCCTCAACAGCATGGCGTCGGTGATGAGTTCGCTCAGGGTCTGGTGGGACTGGCGAAAGCTGTCGCGAAGCTGGGCATGGCGCCGGTCGGCCTCTTGCAGGTGCTCCTCGGCCAGCGCGCGCTGGCCGTCGGCACGTCGCCGCTCCTCGTCGGCATGAAACGCGAAACCCAGCGCCACGGCCGAGCCGAGGACGACGACAAAGGCGACGAGTCCCAGCAGGCCCGCGGGCAGCGGGTTGCGGCGGCACCAACGCCAGGTTTGCCCCGCGCGTCCGACCGGCCGGGCCCGGAGCGGCTGGCCCGCCAGGAAGCGGCGCAGGTCGTCGGCCAGGTCGCCGGCCGTGGCGTAGCGCCGTGCCGGCTCCTTCTCCAGGCACTTGAGACAGATGGTGTCCAGGTCGGCCGGCACCCCCTCGTTGACGACACGCGGCGGCCGCGGGTCGTCGTGGAGCACCTGCTGCAAAACGGCGTGCGCCGTCCCCAGAAAAGGAATCGCCCCGGTGAGCGCCTGGTAGAGGACACAGCCGAGACTGTAGACGTCGGCCCGGCCGTCGGCGCCGTGGGCCTGGCCGCGCGCCTGCTCGGGAGCCATGTAAGCCGGCGTGCCGAGGATCTTGCCATCCACGGTCAGGGTGCTGTCGGCGGTCTGACGGCGCGCGAGACCGAAATCGAGCAGATGCGGCTGGCCTTCCTCGTCCAGCTGGATGTTCGACGGCTTGACGTCGCGGTGGACGACGCCCTGGCGGTGCGCCGCGTCCAGGGCGTCGGCTACGCGCGCGACCAGGTCGGCCGCCGTGCGGGCGGCCAGCGGGCCGGCCAGCAGCTGACGGGCCAGTGTCGTGCCAGGCACAAACGCACTGACGAGGTAAGCGCCCCCGTCTTCCAGCCGGCCGAAATCGTAGAGAGGGACGATACCGGGGTGGCGCAGCTGACCGACCGCGCGGGCCTCACGCAGGAAGCGCTGGTGCTCCTCCGGGCCGGCCTCCGGGCCACGGTGCAGCACCTTGACGGCCACCTCGCGCTGGAGTTGCGTGTCCCAGGCGCGGTAGACGGTGCCGAACGCCCCCACCCCGAGCTTGTCTCGCAAGTGGAAACGGCGCAGCCCGCTGAGGTGGTCGGCGCCAGGGGGAGCGGCCTGATCCTGCCGCGGGAGAGTGGACGAGGCGTCGGGGTGCGGGGAGGCGGCGTCCGCCGGCGCGAGGCGCGCGGCAAATTCGGTGCGAAACTCGGGGAACCGGGCCAGGAACTGGTCCGGCGTGGGAGCAGGCAAGCGGCGGCGCAGGTCGTACTCGGCGACGATCAGGTCGAGGAGGGCGGCGCGGTCGGCGGCCAACTCGGGGTAGCGGCCCAAGTAGTCCTCGGCCCGCGCCGGTTGGCCGCTTCGCAGCCGGTGTTCCAGGTCGGCGTGTACCAGCTCGTGCAGCACGGCACGCCGCAAGGCACCGCCAGCCGGCAGTTGGTCATCGATGGTCGGGACCCGCCCGTCGCGAAGGGCGTCCTCGAAGGCCTCGACGAGGCGCTCGCACTCCACCGCCTCGTCGGCGGGCAGGTCCTCGAAGTGCTGGTGGGCGCGCAGCATGGCCTCGCCTCGCGGTGGGGAATCAGGGGACGTCGTCCGCTTCGGCAAGCAGCCCGCGCAGCGTCTGGCGGAGGCGGTAGATCGTGCGGTGGACGGTGCGCTCGGAGCAGCGGACCTCGTCGCGGATTTCCGGGACAGTGTGCCCGGCCAGGTACAGGTCGAGAATGTGGCGGCCGCGCTTCTCCAGCACCTGCTTCAGCTGCCGTAGCGTCTCGGTGGCAATGGCGACCTCTTCGGGCGTCGGTTGTGCGGCTGCGCCGGGTCCCTGCGCAGCCTCCTCATGGTTACTCTGCAGGCTCTCCTCACGCCGGACGTCGCGGCGGGCGGCGTGGAAGTAGGTCACGTGCCGCTGGCTCTTGCGCAGAGTGATGAGTGCCAGAATGCCCCAGAGGCTCTCCCAGTTGTCGATCTCGAACTCACCGGCGAGATAATGGGTGAAGAAACTGCGCAGTGCCGACTGGAGGACGTCTTCCGGATCGACCTTGCGGCGGATGTTGGCGGGCAGCTGTTCGCGGGCAATCGCCAGGAGACGCCCGGCGAAGTCGTGCAGGAACTGGGCGGCGGCGCTGTTGTCACGAGCGCGCAAGGAATCGCGAAACGCGGTGAAGGAATCGCTTGCGGCCATCGTGGGACTCCTCGGCCCGGCTTGGGACTCGGCCCGCCGGATATTATGCGGGGCTCAAGGAGACACCGCAAGGGGCAGGGCATCGTCAGCGCGGAATTCGTGGCAGGATTCGGGCGCGGATTTGCATCCTTATGAGGGAGGCCCCTCGATGACGCCGCCGTCATGCGTCGGCGGCGAGGCGGAGACTGCCGCTGAGGCTCGCGGCGGTACCTGCCCCCTCACCCTGAAAAGAGTTGCATGCTCTAACAACCGGAGAAATGTGATGTTCATGCGTTTGGGGGGCTGCGCGGCTCTCGCCCTGGTCCTGGTCGGTGCGGGACAGGTGAGGGCGGACCTTGTCTATCGAGCCCAGTGGGGCAGCCAAGGCAGCGGCAATGGGCAATTCGACGATCCTTTTGGTGTTGGCTTCGAGTAATTGCTCAGAGTCTCTGGGTGAATCTGAACAGCGCGTGGCGCAAGTCATTCATTGACAATGAGTTACGACCGCTAACATCAGGCATGATTGTATTTTCTACTAACCTTCTGAGCAATTACGATAATGGGGCAAATTCCGCAACGGCATAGGGACATTCGTCATTTCTCGACCTCGAGAAATGACGAATGTCCCCTTGTTGGCTCGCGGCGGGGAAGTCACACAAGAGAGTAGGCGTTTCGGCGACGACCCGGCCGGGCGGCAAGCCAGGGGAGCTTGCCTGTTGCCTTCCGTGGGATGATGCTATTGTGATGGGTGGCCGGTGCCCTCGCCCTCAGCGGGGCGGATGGCCCCGCCAAGAAAGGGAGGTCAATCATGAAATTCCCGACCTGGTGCGCCGGTCTGGCGCTGCTGCTCGCTCCCGTCCCGCTGGCGGCGCAGACACCCCCTTCCCCGGCCCCGGAGGAGGCCGCCCGAGCCGACCTGGCGCGGCTGATCCACAAGGCTATCGTCGCCAAGCTGCCCCCGGTTTACGAGGACAGGTCCGGCTGGGGCCACACGGCGCCGCTGCCGGATCGGTTGCGCCTGCCGCGCGCCAGGCGGACGGTGGTGCAGGTCGGCGACCGGCTGGAGGCGCCCGACGGCCCGTGGCGCAAAGTACGCCTGCGGATGGAAGAACCGGAGCGCGACCTGCGCGTGCAGGTCCGCAGCTTCAAGCGGCTGGACGCGATGACCTACCGGGTGGTGCTGGAGACCGACGCCGCGCTCCGCGCCGAGGGGGAGGTGCAGCGCTGGCGGAACGGCCTGCTGCTGGCGGACGTGACCGGGCAGGCCGACGTGGTGCTGACCGTCCGCCTGGAGTTCGACGTGACCGCCCGGATCGACGCGGGGCGGGCGGCGCGGTTGTTCCTGGTTCCGGAGGTGAGGGACCTCAAGCTGAATCTGAAGGAGTTTATGCCCCGGCAGGTCACGTTCCGCCGGGCCGGGGTAACGCTCGAGGGGGAAGGCGTCGAGGCCGCCGGTGCGGAATTCAAGGAGTCCCTGCAAGGCGTGCTGCGCTCGATCGAGCCGGACCTGAAGACGCGCGCCGGGGAAGCGCTGGCCCGGGCGGTGCGGGAGCGGCGGGAATTGTTGCCGGCCGGGGAACTGCTCAAAGCGGTCGCGCCGCTGCTGAAGGGGGAGGAGCGCTCGCCGGACAAGTGAGTCGCCGGATCGGTTCAACCGCGCGTCTTTCGCGACCGGACCTTCCGCCGAACCCGGAAGTCCTCGCCGTCGTGATAGGTGACGAACACGGCCCCCGGCGCGGCGTGGCGGTCGAACAGGGCCGCGATCACCTGCTCCTCGTCCGGCCAGGGGAAGGCGAAGATGACGTCGAAGTCGGCGGGACCGAGTTCCCAGCCGTCCTCGGGCTGGCTGCGGCGCGTGGTCAGCCAGGCGAAGCCGTCGCCGGCCTCGAGACTCGGGTGACTCCCCGCGGAAATAAAACTGCCGCAGACGAACTCGACGGGCAGACCGAAGTCGTCGGCCAACTGCCGGGCGGCGTCCACCATCTCGGGTTCGATCTCGATGCCGTGGGCGTCAAAGCCGAGCAGGGCCGCGAGACAGGCCACCACGCCGAAGCCGCTCCCCCATTCGCAGAACAGGTTCCCGGGCGCCGCGTCGGCGTCGGCCAGCGCCTGCAACACGGCGTAGGCCCGCACAAAGTCGCTGGGGACGAAGGCGGGGACGTGGCAATCGCGCTGGAACTGGTCGATGCGCCGGCCGGCCTCGCGGAGGAAGGTCCGGACCTCGGCGGGCAACGGATGCTCACGGATCGGCAGGACGACGTCCACCAGTGCCATCGCCGTGGGTTCCTCCTGGGACGGTACATTCCCACCCTGGTCTGCTCATCATGCCCCGCCGGCGTTACCCTGTCAACGAGGCGAGAGACTGCTCGCGGCGGGCTGGTTCAAACGCGGGTCGCGCTCTGCCCGTGCCCGTGCCCGTGCCCGTGCCCGTGCCCGGTCTGGAATCGGGCACGGGCACGGGCAGGGGCACGGGCACGGGCACGGACCCGCGCCACCTGAAACGGCCCGTTTCTGAACCATGCCCTCGCGGCCCTGGCCCTAGGGCTTTCCCGTTGACACCGGCCGCCGCGGGGCCGCATGATGAGCAGGCGCCCGCCGCAAGACGGAAGGCGCTCTGGGAACGCGAATCATCATCTCTGACCCGGCTTTTCACGAGACGACCATGACAACCAAGGCGGACACTTTGGCGCTGGCGATGCAGCATCATCGGGCCGGCCAGCTCCAGCAGGCCGAAGACCTCTACCGCACGATCCTCCAGGTCGGTTCGTCGGACCCGAACGTCTGGTGTTACCTGGGCACGGCCCAGCTCGGCCTGGGCAAGCCGGTCGAGGCGGAGACCAGCTACCGGCGGGCGCTGGAACTGCGGCCCCACCTGGCGGAGGCCTATGGCGACCTGGGCATCGCCCTGGCCCAGCAGGGGAGACTAGCCGAGGCGGCGACCACCTTTCAGCAGGGGATCCGCCTCCGGCCGGAGTACCCCGAGGCGTACTGCAACCTCGGCGTCGTGCTCAACCAACTCGGCCGCCCGGCCGAAGCAGTGGCCTGCCTCGAAGAGGCGCTGCGGCTGCGGCCCGATTACGCCGAGGCGTACAACAACCTGGGGACGGTCTACCAGAGTCGGTCGAGCCTCGCCGAGGCCATCGCCTGCTATCGGCGGGCCCTCGAGCTGCAACCTCAGAACGCCCAGGCCCGGCAAAACCTCGATGGGGCCCTCGCCAGCGCGCGAATGACGCCCGGGGCGCCGCTAGCCCCTCCCCCCGTGATCCCTGCCGAGGCCGACCCGGCTCGGGCCCACAACGTCCGGGGGATCAACCTCGCCCAGGGGGGCAAGTGGGAAGAAGCGGAGGCGAGCTTTCGGGAGGCGGTGCGGCTGCGGCCGAATTACACCGACGCGCTCAACAACCTGGGGAACGTGCTCTACTTCCAGAAGAAGCTCGACGAAGCGGTCGCCTGCTACGAGGAGGTCGTCCGCCTGGCGCCCGACCACGCCGGCGCTTACAGTAACCTGGCCGAGGTGGTCCGCAAACAGGACCGGCTGAAGGACGCCCTGACCTACGCCGAGCGGGCGGTCCAGCTCCGGCCCGACTTCGCACAGGCCCGCGTCCACCTGGGCCTGGCGCTGTCGGCTAACGAGCGCTACGAGGAGGCCCTGCCTCACCTTGAGGAAGCACTGCGCCTCCAGCCGAACCTCGCCGACGCCCACCACGGCCTGGGCTATGCCCTGCTGCAGCTGCGGCGCGTCGGCGAGGCCGTCGCCTCTTTCCAGACGGCCCTGCGGCTAAAGCCGGACCTCGCCGAGGCGCACAGCAACCTGGGGGCGGCCCTCATGCGCCAGGGCCAACTGGACGACGCCCTGGCTTGCTTCCGCGAGGCGCTGCGGTTGAAGCCCGGCTTCATCGAGCCGTATCTCCACCGGGCCCATTGCCTTTGGCAGATGGGGCAATTCGAGCAGGGGGAAGCCGCCGCGCGCGAGGCCCTGGGCCTGGAGCCGGACTCCGCCGCGGCCCACAACGTCCTGGGCGTCGTCCACATGAAAGCGGGGAAGCCGGCCGAGGCCGTGGCCGACTTCCGCCGCGCCTTGGCCCTGGAGCCCGACTTCGCCCAGGCCCATTTCAACCTGGGGTTGGCCTATCTGCTCCAGGGGGACTACGAGCACGGCTGGCCCGAGTACGACTGGCGCTGGCGCTGCCGGGATTTCGTGCCCCAGCCGCTCAAGGAGGAGAGGGGCTGGGATGGTTCCCTCCTGGCCGGCCGGACGATCCTGCTGCACGCCGAGCAGGGCCTGGGGGACGCGCTGCAATTTATCCGCTTCGTCCCGCAAGTGAAGCGGCAGGGTGGCGCCGTGATCGTGGCCTGCGCCGCGGGGCTGATCCCCCTGCTGAGCCGCTGCGCCGGCATCGACCAACTCGTCGATTATCGACAGCACGCGGTGACGTTTGACGTGGAGGCGCCGCTGCTGAGTCTGCCCGGCAAACTGGGCGCCACCCTGGACACGGTGCCGGCCGAGGTGCCGTACCTCTTCGGCGACGCCGCACGCGAGGAGCACTGGCGCGAGGAGCTGCGCCGCCGGCCCGGGTTCAAGATCGGCATCGCCTGGCAGGGCAACCGCGACCACCCCGAGGACCGGTTCCGCTCCGTTCCCCTGAGCCGCTTCGCCCCGCTGGCCCGCGAAGGGGTGCAACTGATCAGTCTGCAATTGGGGGCGGGGAGGGAGCAGATCGATGACCTGGGCGGACAGTTTTCGGTGGCCGAGCTGGCGCCGCGGTCGCAGGAATCGTCGTGGACGTTTCTGGACGACGCCGCGGTGATGAAGGGCCTCGACCTGGTCGTCGCGGTCGATACGGCGGTGGCCCACCTCGCCGGCGGCCTCGGGGTGCCTGTCTGGATCGCCCTGGCCTTCGCCCCGGACTGGCGCTGGCTGCTGCACCGCGAGGACAGTCCGTGGTATCCGAGCATGCGCCTGTTCCGCCAAACCCGCTTTGGGGAGTGGGACGACGTCTTCGAGCGCATGGGGGATGAATTGTCGAAGTTGTTGGCGCAGCGCGGCCTCGTTTAGCGGCCGCCCTCGCTTTATCGATTCGCGAAACGATAAATCGATTTATCGTTTCCCGAATCGATAAATCGAGGGCGCGTGAATCAGAAGCGGGCGACGGTGCGGGGCGGTTTCTTCGGGCCGGGGCCTCTTTTTCGCCCGGTTCGACTCGGGAGGAGGCGGGCAGCGGTATTGGTTCAGCGCGAACGGGAAGTTTGCCTTCCAGGGGTTAGCGTGGTTTGTCGGACCAGTCGAATCGCTGGTTACGTTTCAGGGACACCGGGTTGGCCGTCCTGGGGGGCCTGACGTTACTGACGGTGCGCCTCGACGGTGCGACGAAGCCCCTCGGAAAAGGAGACCGCCGGCTCGTAGCCGAGTTCCCTCCGGGCACGCGCCAGGTCGGCCCGAGAATGTCGCACCTCCCCCGGGCGTGCGGGTCCGTGGATTGGCGTCATCCGGTTCCCAGCAGCGGGTTGAGTTCGCTCAGGACGGTGAGCACACTGATCCCCTCCCCGGCGCCGACGTTGTAGACCTGACCGGATATGCCCGGTGTGATCGCCGCTTTTTCCAGTGCCTGCACCACGTTGTCCACGTAGGTGAAGTCCCGGGATTGCAGCCCGTCGCCGTGGACCGTGGGCTGGCGCCCGCCCAGGAGGGCGCCAATGAACAACGAGATGACGCCGGAGTACGGGCTGTCGGAGCGCTGCCGGGGCCCGAAGACGTGACGGGCCGCCTGTTCCGCTCGCCGGCGGAGTTCGAGGAGCGCCTGCGCGAGCTGATCGGCGACCGGGACTTGCGGCGGCGCCTGGCGGCCAACGCCTACGCCTGGGTGCGGGAGCAACGCTTGCTGTCGCAGCATTACCGGAGTCGCTACAACTGGTATTTCCAGATGCGGGAGAGACTGCCGCGACTGAACGAGGAGCGGCGGCGGCGGTTGTTAGAGCAGATTGATCAGTTGCGAGGGGCCTGATTCGTCGGGGGTAAGCGTCCGGCGAGCCCCATCAAGGCCACTTCACGACGCGCACCCCTATGTGAGGCTCACGATTCGTGATCCAGCCTGAGTTCAGCCCCCGACCATCAGGGAACGAGGTGCTTCAACTCCTCGGCCAAGTCCGGGTGACGGGCCAGTAGTTCCCGCTGAGTCGGGACGTGCCCAGCCGCGGCGGCCTGGGGGTAAGCGAGGAGGACCTCTTCCACGGTAAGGCCGTCCGCTCCTGGCCACAGGAGAGCGCCGGAGACTTGCAGGTAGCTGAGCAGGAGTTCGACCGCTTGTCGGTGGCGCAGGGCGAGGTCGTTCGTCTTGTCGCACACGGTTGGTGATACCCCAGGGTTGCCGGCGACAGGGGACGGCCCTGCCCTCCTGTCGGGGAACGGGTCGCGGTCAGACGACGGGGGGGCCTCATGCCGCCGCAAGGGACAGCGCTCGCAGCAGGACCGTCAGGAAGCGCGCCCACGCCTGCCCTCGCCCGGCCGCCGGAGCTTCGGACACGAACCGCATCGGCCGTTGAGCCGTGAACGACATCATGGGACGTCTCCTTGCGAAAGTCACGAGGATCGAAGGACTTGGGTTGCCGCCGTGCGAATCGGGCACTGGCACTATCAGGGCTATGGCCGAACGCGCCGGCCAGGGGACAGGAAAAAAGCGCGAAGGCTGGCGCCGGCCTGGCCCGGATTGCGTGTCCCCTCGCGGGCGCATTCGGCCATGTCCCTGAAGAGTGATCGTCGCCTCGGCCGAACCAGCGAGCCGCCGTCCGACATGAAACCGAGCGCGCCTCATCAATATGCTCCAATGTTTAGCGGCGGCTCGCAGAGCCGCGCGGCTCTGCGAGCCGCCGCTAAACAGAGGTGATTGCCGGGCGAAAAGACACTCAAGGAGCCTACCATGGGTGACGTGAACTGGAACCAGTACGAGATCCCCCTTGTTCCCCAGCCGCCCCGCGAACTTCGCGCGCCCCCCGCGCCACTCGCGCCCATCGTGTCCCGAGATCCGCCCGATCCCAGGCCGCTGGCCGGCCGGGGCGAACGTCTGGCGGCGGCCCTGCTCGACGGGGTCGTCTGCCTGATCGCCTTGTCGGCGTCGCTCCTCATTGCGACCGCGCTCGGTCAGCACGTGCAGGCGACGTCAGTTCGTCTCGGCGCGGTGGCCGGGGTGCTGGCTGTCGAAGTCGTCCAGATCATTCTGCTGTCGCTGCGCGGCCAGACTCTCGGCAAGGCGTTGATGGGGCTGCGAATCGTCGCTCACAGCGATGGCAGCAATCCCGGCTTTCTGCGTGCTGTCGTGCTGCGCCGGGTCCTGCCGGGCTTCCTCGCCGCCGTCCCGTGCCTCGGCAAGCTGTTCTTCTTGATCGATTGTCTGTCCATCTTCGGGGATACGCGCCGCTGCTACCACGATCTCTTCGCAGGTACCAAGGTGGTGAGGACTGAATAAAACGCACAGGAGTCCGCAGTTCGTCGCCGTGTATGACCGCGGGACGAGGCAGCTGAAAGTTGGGCAGCTCACCGATCCGAACGTAGCACACCCGCGCGGTCAAGCGCAAGCTGCAATTGATCCGTGGCATCTGGGAAAAGGAGCTGACGCCGTGAGCGAATCGTTGGGTCGAGTCGTGGAGGTGCCGCCGGCGCTGGGCCGTCGGATCAATGAGGCGTGCAACCGCTTCGAGGCCGCCTGGCGCTCGGACACGGTGCCGCGGCTGGAGGACTTCCTCGCCGGCTGGGAGGGGGCCGAGCGGACGGCACTCTTGCGCGAACTGGTGCCGCTGGACGCCGACTACCGCCGCGGCCGCGGCGAAGCGGCGACACCGGATGACTACCGCGCCCGCTTCCCTGAACTCGGCGATGACTGGCTGGAGGAGAACGTCGGCCGCGGGTCGCCGGTTGCCGGCGTCACGACCGCAACGCGTTCCGGCGACACCCTGCCCCCAGACGACCCGCCCCTGGAGGGGCGCTCCTTCGGCGACTATGAGCTGCTGGAGAAGATCGCGCAGGGCGGCATGGGCGAGGTGTATCGCGCCCGTCAGATAAGCCTCAATCGTCGTATCGTGGCGTTGAAGATGATCCGCGGTGGCGCGTTCCCTTCCGCCGAGGAGGTACAACGCTTTCATCAGGAAGCGGAGGCGGCGGCCAACCTGGACCATCCCCACATCGTTCCTATCTACGAAATCGGCGAGTACGAAGGCCGACTCTACTTCAGCATGAAGCTGATCGAGGGCGGAAGCCTCTCGCAACGCAAAGCGGACCTCGCCCTGCCGCCGGGCCTCCCGCGCAGGGAGACGGGACGACGGCAGAGGGAGATGGCTCGGTTGATGGAACTGGTAGCGCGGGCGGTGCATCACGCCCACCAGCGCGGCATCCTGCATCGCGATCTGAAGCCGGCCAACATCTTGCTCGACGCAGCGGGACAGCCGCACGTGACGGACTTCGGGCTAGCCAAGCGGGTGGAGGGGGACAGCGGCCTGACGCAGACGGGCGCCATCATCGGCACGCCGAGTTACATGGCACCCGAGCAGGCGGGCGGAGCGAAGACGCTGACCACGCAGACGGACGTCTATGGCTTGGGCGCTGTGCTGTACGAACTGCTGACCGGCGAGCCTCCCTTTAAAGCCGACAACGTCCTGGACACCCTCCTCATGGTCCGTCAGCAAGAGCCGGTGTGTCCGCACGCGGTCAACCCGCTGGTCGATCGTGATCTGGAGACCAT
>Ga0116225_1000661_pt1 | contig 26035 bp, 15 predicted proteins | sample Sb_taG_8_FD_88968 | JGI IMG/M metagenome (GOLD analysis project Ga0116225, IMG submission 88968) | Peat soil microbial communities from Weissenstadt, Germany - Sb_50d_c_BC metaG | ecosystem: Environmental > Terrestrial > Soil > Wetlands > Peat | place: Germany: Weissenstadt | collected 2010-09-21 | reverse complement strand
GCGACGACTATGACCCCGACGCTTTCTCCATCGAGGACGTCAACCACATGCTCACGCCTTTGCGTCGTCGCCGGGACAAAGCCTCACGCGGTTAGTCGCCAGCACGGTAAACAAATACGTTTCAGATTGGTGTCCGGGATCAACGATTTCGGACAGATCGTCATGGAGTTCAGTTCGACGCTGTTCACGCCTTCGGCCCCAAATGGCAATACGGGAACTTACACACCGATCTCCGGAATTGGCGACTCACTGGCGATCAATAACGGCGGTACGATCATGGGCGCGAGCGGCGGACTGTGGACCCCGGCCTCCCCGAACGGCACGGTGGGAACCGCCTCGCAGATCCCCTTGCCGTCGGGGTACCTGCGCATGGAGACCACCGCGATCAACTCGAAGGGCGACGTGGTTGGATTCCTGGAGCTAGCCAATGGCGCGATCACGCCGTTTCTCTATACCGGCGAAACCATCTATGACCTGAGCGCCTTGAGCAGTCAACTGCAAGGCGGAACGCCAGCCGGAATCAACGACCGCGGCCAGATCGTGATCATCGCCGGCGGCGCGGCTCCCGGCTACCGCGGCGGCTCGACTTACCTGCTTACTCCGACCACATTGCGTCCGCCGGCGCCCGCATCGGCCAGTCCGGCATTTGGCAGCGGGTTCAGCCAGGCGATGACTTTCACCTTCATTGACCCTGACGGCTGGCAGAACCTGGATGTGGTCAATATCCTGATCAACAACTTTCTGGACAGCCGCAACGCCTGTTACCTGGCTTACAGCCGGCCATTGAACGTGCTCTACCTGGTGAACGATGCCGGCACGGGGCTGTTGCCCGGGCTAGCGCCCGGTGGCGCGGGAGCCGTCACTAACAGCCAGTGCGGCGTGAATGCCGCCGGCTCGTCGGTCACAGGCAGCGGAAACATAATGACCCTCACGCTGAACCTGAGCTTCGCGTTGGGCTTCGCCGGCAACAAGGTCACCTGGCTCGCGGCTCGCGACGTCGCGCAGACTAACTCGGGTTGGCAAGCCATGGGGGTCTGGCAAGTGCCTGGCGGCGCCGCCACGTCGCCGGCGGTGGTGGGAGTGACTCCCGCGCGCGGCAGCGGCTCCAGCCAGGGGTTCACGTTCACTTTCACTGATGCCAAAGGCTGGCAGGATATCGGCATCGTCAACGTTCTGATCAATGACGTGCTGACTGGAAGCCAGGCATGTTACCTGGCCTATAGCCAGCCCCTCAACGTCCTGTATCTGGTGAACGACCAGGGGACCGGATTGTTGTCAGGATCGCCGGCCAACAATCAGTGCTCCGTCTCGAGCGTCACCGCATCCGGTGATGGCACGACCCTGACTTTGACGCTCGGCCTGACGTTCTCCTTTTCATTTACCGGCAACCGAATCATCTATCTCGCCGCGCGCGATACTACCGAAGCCAACAACTCCGGCTGGCAAGCGGCGGGAACATGGCTTGTCCAATGAGAATTCTAAAAACAGCTTGGTTATACTTCTTAGTAAGCGGCATCGCCGCGGCGCAGACCGGTCCCCCGCCCCCGGGTAATTATACGATCGTCCAGATCGCAACCAATGCCACCGCCAGCGGCATCAACAATTTTGGCCAGGTGGCAGTCAGCAGCGGCCCCGGCTCCGCCTTTCTCTGGACGCCCACAGTTGCCAACGGGACGGTGGGAAGCCTGATTGATCTCGGTGGATTGCCCCTCGCCGGAACACCGTACAATTCCACCGCGGGCATCAATGATCGCGGCCAGGTGTTGGGCTTGACGGCGATTCTCCCCTACGCCGAGGCCTTCCTGTGGACTCCCGACACTCCGAACGGCACCTCCGGGACCATTGCGGCGTTCGCCGGAAGCGCCGAAGTCAACAGCCTCTTCTCGGCTCTGGCGATCAACAACTACGGGCAGATCATCGGATTCGATGCGGCTCAAAGCCGGTCCTATCTGTGGACGCCATCGGCGCCGAATGGATCCACGGGCACGCTGAACCTCGACAGCCGCCTGAATGGCGTTCGAGCCATTAACGACTTCGGACAGGCGGTCATCAATTTCAGCGGGCAGGCCATGCTGTTCACGCCATCCACCGCCAACGGCAGCGCGGGGACTTACACACCAGTCTACGGACCTCCGGGATCCCTGATCCCGGGCGTGGCCGGCATCAACAACAGCGGAACCGTGCTGGGCCTGAGTTACTCATGTTCGGACTTATCAAACTGTCCCCCCTTTCTCTGGACGCCAACGTCACCTAACGGTACCGTCGGCACGGCAACGGCGATCCCGCTGCTGTTCGCTTCCGGCTCGATGTTCCCGATTGCCCTGAACGCAAGCGGACAGGTAGTCGGCACCGCGACGTCCGGTTCTAACAAAACGGCGTTCCTGTATACTGGCGGCGCCACTTACGATCTGGGCGTGATGAGCACTCAACTGGCCGCCGGAGTTCCCGCCGGAATCAACGACCTCGGCCAGATCGCGATCAACGCCGGAGGCGCGGTGTATCTGCTAACGCCTTCCACACCGGTGACTCCGCCGGTCCCGGGCGAAGTGCAGGTAACCATCGCTTCGGACCCGGCGGGCCGCCCGTTCACCGTGAGCGGTAACGGCTGCCGGCCGGGCGGTTACAGCGCGCCCCAGGCGCTGGGATGGATTCCGGGCTCTGCCTGCACGGTCGCGTTCGTCTCGCCAAACCAGACCGACTCGACCACCCGCTATGTGTTCAATGGGTGGCGGGATGGCGGCTCCAATCCGAGGACCTTCACTGCGCCGAGTCAGACAGCCACTTACACGGCCAAGTTCACGACCCAGTATTACGTGACCACCCTGATGAACCTGCCCGGCGCCGGCACCCTTACCGGCAGCGGCTGGTATGACTCGGGCGCTACCGCCACTCTCACCGCTACTCCGGCAAGCGGGTACGTGCTGCTCGGTTGGACCGGTGTGCCCAATCCTCCACCCGGCTCTACCATCTCCACCCTGACCGTGACTTACCCGGTGGTGGCGACTGCCATCTTTGTTCAGGCGACCGCAGGCCCGCCGGGCACTTATGCGGTGACCTTCATCTCAACCGGCGGGGCGGCATCGGGAAAGACGATCAACAACTTCGGGCAGGTAGTTGGGGCGTACGGCGGGGCGCCGTTCCTCTGGACGCCCGTTGCCAATGGGACCGTCGGAAGCCTGGTGAGTCTGCCGTTGCCGGGCGCAAGCAGCATCGCCTCCGGCATCAATGATCGAGGGCAGGTGGTGGGGACAGCGGTCAACGCCTTCGGTCACTCCGACTCCTTCCTGTGGTCGCCCACCACTCCCAATGGAACCACGGGAACCGTGACATACCCTGGCGGTTCAAACGCAGACCAGATCAACAACTACGGCCAGATTATCGGTTTGGGCTACGGTGACAGTTACCTGTGGACGCCCTCGACGCCCAACGGAGCCACCGGGACCGTCACTACCGGCCTCCAGTTTTCAAGAGCCATGGGGATCAACGATTTCGGGCAAGTCATCACGCCCTTTACACTGTTCACGCCTTCCGTCGCGAACGGCACTACCGGAAGTTCCACCGTGGGCGCCACCGGCGGCGAGCAACTGGCCATCAACAACAACGGCACGATCCTGGGCGGCATCTGCGGATCGTACGGAAGCGGTAACAGTTGCATCGACGCCCACGGATTTCTGTGGGCCCCCACCACGCCCAACGGCACCGCCGGGTCGGTCGTCGCCGAGATCCCCCTGTTGCCCGGTTTTGACGGCATGCAGCCTCTCGCGCTCAACAACCTGGGACAGGCGGTCGGGTTCCTGTCGCTGGGCAGCAAGATTACGCCGTTCCTGTATTCGGGTGGAATCGTTTACGACCTGAGCCAGGTGAGCAGTCAACTAACGGGTGGGATCGCCGCCAGTATCAACGACCGTGGCCAGATCGTGGTCTATGCCGAAGGTGGCCTGTACTTGCTGACGCCCGCCGGTTCGCAGCCCCCCACGCTCTCCGGAGTGACTTCGGCTTCCGTCCGCGGGTTTAACCAGGTCATGACATTCACCTTCAATGACCCCGCGGGCTGGCAGGATATCGGCGTGGTGGACATCCTGATCAATAGCGTCCTGGATGGCCGCCAGGCCTGCTACCTGGCCTTCAGCCAGCCGGCGAACCTGCTCTATCTGGTTAACGATGCCGGCACCGGGGTGCTCCCCGGTCTCACGCTGAACGGCAGCGGTGCCCTGGTCAACAGTCAATGCACGGTGAACGGAGCGGGCTCCTCCGTTACTCGCAGCGGCGCCACTCTGACTCTCACTCTGAACTTGAGCTTGGCCCCCGGATTTGCCGGCAACAAAGTCGTTTACGTAGCCGCGCGCAACATCGCGGAGTTCAACTTGGGCTGGCAGCCGATGGGCGTGTGGGAAGTTCCTGCCGCGCCGGTGGCAGGGCTCGCGGTGACACGCGCGATTCCGGTGCAGGGCGGCAGCGGCGGTTCGACTCCGACGTTCACGTTCACCTTCACCGATACCAAGGGCTACCAGGACCTCGGCGTTGTAAACATCCTGATCAACAACGCCCTGGATGGCCGCCAAGCCTGTTATCTCGCCTACAGCCAACCGTCCGGCACACTCTACTTGGTTAACGACTCCGGCACGGCTCTTCTCCCCGGATTGGGGCTGACCTCGGGGGCTAATCTGAGCAACAGCCAGTGTACTGTGACATGGCCCGCCGGCACGGCGGTTACGCTCAGTGGATCGACACTGACTCTGTCACTGAATGTGACCTTCTCCCCATCATTCAGCGGGAACAAGATTATCTATCTCGCCGCCCGAGATGTTACCGGCAACAACAACTCGGGGTGGCAGCCGGTAGGGACCTGGCGCGTTCCGTGATCGAGTCACCTTACATCTGCTGCGGGATTTGCGCCTCACCCAGCTTCACCTGCACCTTGTGAGCGCTGCCGCTGCGGAAGATCGTCAGGTTCAGGATCTCGCCGCCGCGCTTCCGGTTCATGACGCGCTGGAGCGAATCGGTGCCCTCCACGGGCTGTCCCTCGATCTCGGTGATCAGGTCCGCCCCCTCGGGCACGCGATTGTTGTAGCGGATCACCCAGCGGACGATGCCGTGCAGGCCGGCTTGATCGGCGGCCGATCCGGGCTCCACGCGCTGAATGAGCAGCCCGCCGGCGGTCGGCAGATCCAGCATCTGGGCCAGGTCACCGGCCACATAAGCCGTCGAGATGCCCAGCGTCGGACGGGAAATGTGGCCCGTCTTGGTGTACTCGTCCAACCGGGACTTGGCGCGGTTGATCGGCATGGCGAATCCCAGCCCGATATTGCCCTGCTGGCCGTAGATCGCGGTGTTGATGCCGATCACGTTGCCGTGCGAATCCAGCAGCGGGCCGCCGCTGTTCCCCGGATTGATGGCGGCATCGGTCTGCACCATGCCTTCGAGCGAGCGGTTGTCTTCGGTCTGGATGGTGCGGCCCAGCGAGCTGACTACTCCCGTGGTCAGCGTTCCGCCGAAGATCCCGAACGGATTGCCGATGGCCAGCACTTTCTGCCCCACCACCAGGCCGTCGGAATCGCCCAGCCGCAGCGCCGGAAGCTTGCGCTCGGCGGTGATCTTGATCAGCGCCACGTCGTCGCGCGGGTCGGCGAACAGGATGCGCGCCTTGTAGGACTTCTTGCTGTCCATCAAGGTCACGGTCAACTGCGCCGTGCCGCTCACCACGTGATAGTTCGTCAGGATCTCGCCGTCGGGGTTGACGATGAAGCCCGACCCGGCGCCCTTGCCCTCGTAGGTTCCGAAAAACCAGTCCTGCTGGTAGACGATCGAGGTGATGCTCACGGTGGCTTCGCGGGTGCTCTTGTAGATCTCGATGTTGTTCTGCTCGTCGGCGGTGTAAGTCCCCGCGGAGGCGGCCGCCGCCGGCTCCATCCACAAGCGTCCGGCCGAGGTCACGGGCCGCAGGAAGCGGGCCACGTCCCAATGGGCCACCGAAGTGATGTACACGAAAGCGGCAGCCATCGCGGCGGCCCACGCAAACGATCTCAGAAATCTCATGATTCGATTCTCCGTAGGGCTTCGTACACCGCCCGGGTCTGGCGAAGCGTGTCTTCCTTCTCCCCGGACGTGTCGATGACGAAGTCGGCAAATTTCCGTTTTTCCTCGAGCGGCATCTGCCGCCGGATGCGGGCCCTGACGTCGACGGGCGCCGAGCCTTCGCGCCGCAAGGCCCGCTCCACCTGCTGTTCTTCTTCGCAGATCACCAGGATGAGGCGGTCGAAACGCTTGTAGCTGCCGGTCTCGATCAGGATGGCGGCCTCCACCACCGCGATGCCGCGCGGCGACCGCGCCGCGAACTCCTTCAGCAACTCTTGTTCCCGCTGAACTACCGGCGGATGCACCATGCCCGTGAGCCGCGCCAGGCGATCGGGCGCCCCGAACACCTGCGCAGCCAGGGCGCGGCGGTCGATCTCGCCGCCCTCCGCCAGGATCTCTTGTCCGAATTCAGCCACCACCGCGTCGTACGCCTCGCCGCCCGAAGCCAGCACCTCGTGGCCCAGCTCGTCGGCCTGGATCACAAAACACCCGTAGCTCTCCAGCGCCTGTCCCACAAACGACTTCCCGCAGGCCAGCCCTCCGGTGAGCCCGACCTTCAACATACACCCGCCCGGCGTTCGGCGGCCGCCACCGTATTGGCCATGAGCATGGCGATGGTCAGCGGGCCCACGCCCCCCGGAACCGGCGTGTAGGCGCCCGCCATTTCGGCAACATCGGACGGGTCCACGTCGCCCACCAGTACGCTCCCCCTCTTATCGAAAGACGCTAGTTTTTCAGTGGAGTTGCGAAAAATCCGGGCCACCTCCTCCCGGCTCTCCACCCGGTTGGTCCCCACATCGATCACGGTGGCGCCCGGCTTCAGGAAATCGCGCGTGATCATCGCCGGCCGGCCGATCGCCGCCACCAGGATATCAGCTTCCCGGCACACCCCGGCCAGGTCGGCCGTCTTCGAATGACAGATGGTGACCGTGGCATGCTCGTGCAGCAGCAGCAGGGCCACCGGCTTCCCCACGATGTCGCTGCGCCCCACCACCACGGCCCGCCGGCCCGCGATGGGGATCCGGTAGCGCTTGAGCAGCTCGAGGATGCCCGCGGGCGTGCACGCGCGCGGCCCCGGCAGCGCCGCCACGAGGAGCCCGACATTGCAGGGATGAAACCCGTCCACGTCCTTGGCCGGCGCGACCGCCAATAAGATGCGCTTCGAGTCCACCCGTCCGGGCAGCGGAAGCTGAACCAGGATGCCGTCGATATCGTCGCGCGCGTTCAACTCCGCGGCAATGGCCAGCAGCTCCGCGGTGGAGACCGATTCGGGAGGAGTCAGGGTTTCGGAATAGATCCCCAAATCCTGGCAGGCTTTGATCTTGTTGCGGACGTAGATCTCCGATGCCGGATTGTGTCCCACCAGCACCACGGCAATCCCCGGCGGCCGCCCCTTGGCCTTGAGCGCGGCAATCCGCGGCAGCAGCTCGCACTGGATCTCGTCGCGGACGCGGTTCCCGTCCAAAATCTGCGCCATCGTCTCAATCATAGCCGAGTGGAACCGGACTCCCGGCGGACCGGCAAGCGCCGCAACGGCCCGAGCCCAATCCCGCCGCACTGCGATATGATATCCAGACCATGACTCCCAAGCCGCGACAAACGGATGTCACCGACCAGTTGCTGTTCTCGCTCCGCACCTACCTGGCGGCTCTCACCGGACCCGAGCCGCCGCCCCAGGCGAGTGCCCAGGGCGCCTACGACACGATTCTCGCCGCCATGCTCGTCGACGCGAAAACCGTCGCCGATGCCTTGCCGGCCGGCCTCACCCTGCAACCGGATGCGCACACGCCGCCCGGACAGCATCCCGTGCTCATAACGATGGGCGTCGAGAGCCATGTCGACGTGGTGGGCCTGTCCGGTGAACTGAATTACGGAGAAACAATCATCGCTGTACCCAACGTGGCGGTCGATGGCCACCCGGCCAGCAACCTGGCGGACTACGTCACGCGCATCGATGTGAACGACGCTGTGGCGCTGGTCCTGGGCCTGGCGATCGGCCTTCCCAAAGTTTTGAGCATGATCGTGGCCGGAACCAGCAACTACTCGCTGTTCACGCTGCTGTCGCGCGGCCTCATACTTCAAGCGGCATCACAGCCCACCACGCCTTGGAAAACGCCCGCCGATTTTCCGAAGTTCGCTTACGTCCAGAGCCTCCTCCAGCAGCCCATCGTCTCCGTGGATGCGGGCAACTTCCTCTTTTCGGAATACAACTGGGACTTCGTTCACGCCCAGCTCCAGGGGACCACGGTGCACCTGAAGGTCGAGGAGGATCTTCCGGCGCTGCCGGGCGGCGAGTACCACTTTCCCGGCTTCGACTCCGAGGTCATCGCCGCGGGACGCTTCCGCGCGAACTGGAAGGTGGCCGGACCATTTCTCGGCTGGCCGCCCCCCTACATCTAAAGGGAATCGAACCCGTTCTTCCTAGCCTTACTAGCCTGGCCCATTTTGACCCCGCCTTTGCGCGTTCGCGGTAAACTATTGACGCCGCAACCGGATGCCCACACGACCCAAATCCTCGTTTGAAGGCACTTCGCGATTCGAAATCCTACGCCGCGTCGGCGCGGGCGGCATGGGTATCGTATACGAAGCCTTCGACCGCGAGCGCTCCACCCGCGTCGCCCTGAAAACCCTCCAGCACTTCGATCCCGCGGCTCTCTATCGCTTCAAGCAGGAATTCCGCTCGCTGGCCGATGTCACCCACCCCAACCTCATCGCACTGTATGAACTGTTGTCCGAGGGCGACGACTGGTTCTTCACCATGGAGTTCGTCGAAGGCGTCACCTTCCTCGAGTATCTGCACCACGAGTCCATCAAGGTCGCTCCCGACCAGCAGGCCAGCGACTCCGACACCAGCGCCGAAACCGAAACCGTCACCCAGGTTGTCCCCGCGCCGCGTGCCCAGCCCGATCCGGCCCCGATCCTCCGCGAGACGCCCGCCGATCTCGGCCGGCTGCGCGCCGCGCTGCCCCAACTCGTGGCCGCCCTCAACGTCGTCCATTCCGTCGGCAAGCTGCACCGGGACATCAAGCCCAGTAACGTAATGGTCACGCCCGAAGGCCGCGTCGTCGTGCTCGATTTCGGCCTGACCTTCGACATGCGTCAATCGGCGGGCGCTGCGCCGGATGGTCCGGCCGGCACCCTGGTGTACATGTCGCCGGAGCAGGCCCGCGGCGCGCCTCTCTCTCCGGCCACCGACTGGTTCTCGGCCGGCGTCATGCTCTACAAGGCGCTCACCGGCCGCCTCCCCATCTCCGGCCCGCACGATCGTGTGCTGGCGTCCAAGCAAACGTGGCGGCCCAAGCCGCCCTCGGCGATGGTGGATGGCGTTCCTCCCGACCTCGACCATCTGTGCATGGACCTGCTCGAGCTGGAGCCCGAGGACCGCCCCACCGGCCTGGAGATCGCCAAGCGCCTCTCGCCAGCCGAGCCGCTCGCGTTCCTGCCCGCCGCCGACTCCGTCCGCGAAGGCGTGTTTGTCGGCCGCGCCGGCGAGCTGGCCGCCCTGCACGAAGCTTTCGGCCACCTGTGCTCCGGCAGCGCCGCTTTGGTCCTGGTCCACGGACCCTCCGGCGTGGGCAAAACCGCGCTCGTGCACCGCTTCCTCGATGACATCGGTTCCCGGCCCGATACGCTCGTGCTTTCCGGCCGGTGCTACGAGCAGGAGTCGGTGCCCTACAAAGCTTTCGACAGCCTGATCGACGAGCTGGGCCGCTATCTGCGAACCCTGGATTCCGTGGAGCTGGCGCAGGTCTCGCCGCGCAACCCGCAAGCCGTGGCGCAGATCTTCCCGGTGCTCTCCGATCTGGAAACTTTCAACCTGCCGGCTCCACAGAGGGCCGCCGCCCAGGACCTGAACGAGTTGCGGCGCCAAGCCTTCGTCGCCTGCCGCGAGCTGCTCACGCGCATGGGCGACCGCAAGCGCCTCGTGCTTTCGATCGACGATCTGCAATGGAGCGACCCCGACAGCGCCGCCCTGCTGGCCGAGATTCTCCGGCCGCCCGACGCTCCGGCGGCCCTGCTGATCGGCACGTACCGCGGGGCGCCTGCCGAGCCGCGCGCGTCGGCAAGCGGTCTTCCCCGCGGGGCGTCCTCCGCACCGGGAGCCGCGCCGGCCCCCGCGTCCGGCGGCCTGCCGGGGGCCATGCTGGAGGCCACGGCGCTGGTGCCGTACCGGCGGGAAATGGCGGTGAATCCGCTGACCACCGGCGAGGCCGTCGAACTGGCCGAGCGCCTGCTGGAGCACGGCTCCGACACCGCCAAGGAGCGCGCTGCCGCCATCGCGCGCGAATCCGGCGGGCACGCCTATTTCATTCACGAGCTGGCCCACGCCGGAGGCGACCTGCCCGGCGAGAGCCAGCTCGATTCCGTCATTTGGCACCGCGTCTCCGCTCTTCCCGATCCGGCGCGGCGCCTGCTCGAGACCATATCGATTTACGGACGCCCCATCACCCAGGAGGACGCTTACGGCGCCGCCGGTTTCGAGGGCTTGACCCCCGCCGTCCTGGCCCCGCTGAAAATCGGTGCGCTGGTGCGCGGCACCGGGCCCAACCGCCTGGACCTCATCGAGGCGTATCACGACCGCATCCGCGAAAGCGTCGTGGCGCATCTCCCGCCGGAAACGCAAGTTCACATTCACGGCTCGCTGGCGCGCGTCCTGGAGGCCAGCGGCCGCGCCGAGGCCGACTCGCTGGCTTTGCATTTCGACAAGGCCGGCAGCCACAACGAAGCGCGCCGCTATTACGTCCTCGCCGCTGAACATGCTTCCCAGACCGTGGCCTTCGACCGCGCCGTGACCCTGTATCGCCGCGCCCTCGAACTGACGGACAATTCCGACGCCGGCCGGCCCGCCCTGAAGGGCCGTCTCGCCGACGCCCTGGCCAACGCCGGCCGTGGCCAGGAAGCCGCGAGCTTCTACCAGGAGCTTGCCGCCGCGGCCGACCCGCACGCGGCTCTCGATCTGCGGCGCCAGGCCGCCTACCAGCTCTGCATCAGCGGCCACCTGGACGAGGGCCGCGCGGTGTTTCGCCAGGTCCTCGACCAGCTTGGATTGTGGAGTCCGCAGGGACCCCTCGCGGCGATTGGCGCGTTCCTGGCGAATCGCGCCTTGCTGCGCCTGCGCGGCCTGCGCTTCACCGAACGCGATCCGGCCAGCCTTCCGAAAGACGTGCTGGCCCGCGTCGACGCCGCCCGCGCCGCCGCCACCTCGCTGTCCATGGCCGACCTGGTGAAAGGCGCTTACTTCAACACCAAGAGCCTGCAACTGGCCCTGCGCGCCGGTGATCCGGCCCGTATCGTAGCCTGCCTGACGTGGGAGGCCGCAATCCAGGTCCTCGGCGGCCTTCGGCCCGAACGACGCGCCCGGCGCCTGCTCGCCCGATCCCGCGCCATCGTAGAGCGGCACCCGGAAGCCACTCTGCGCGCGGTTCTGGCCCTTTCCCAGGGAACCGTCGAATTCCTGCTCGGCAATTTTCCGGAGTCCGTGAGACTGCTCACCGATGCCGAAAACCTCCTCGTGGAACACGGCACCGGTATGGTTTGGGAGCTCTCCACCGTGCGCGCCTTCATTGTCTTCGACCTCCAGGTCATGGGCTCGTACCGCGACCTCTGGCGGCGCGTCCCCGCCCTGGTGCAGAACGCCCACGAACGCGGCGATCTCTACACGGCTTCCACCATGTCCAGCACGGGACTCGCCGCCGCGTACCTGGCCGCGGACGATCCGCTCGCTGCCCGCCGCACCATCGAAAACACGCTTGCCAACTGGACGCGCGCCGGATATCATGAGCAACACCTCCTGGCGTTCCTCGGTTCCGGCTGGGCCGACTTGTACGAAGGCAAGCCTGCCGACGCCTGGCAGCGAGTCCATCGGGAGTGGCCGCTCATGGAGAAGGATTTCCTGCTTCGCGCCGATAACAACCGCGTCCATGTGACCGACGTCCGGGCCCGCAGCGCCATCTGGTGCGCCTCCCAAACCCCGGACTCGCAAACTTACTTGCGGTCTGCCGGGCGGGACGCCGCTTACTTCGAAAAACAGCACCTTCGCCACGGCCACGCTTTCGGATTCGTCACCCGCGCCGGCATCGCCGCCCTCCGCGGCGACCGCGGCGGCGCCCTCACGCTCCTGGAACGCGCCCTGGCGCTGTACGATCGAGTGGAAATGAAGTGCCACGCCGCCGCGGCCAGGCGCCGCCTGGGATTGCTGATCGGCGGCCAGCGCGGCGCCGAATACGTGGGCGCCGCCGAGGAATGGATGCGCCGGCAGGGCATTCAAAATCCCGCTCGCATGACGGATATGTTGATTCCGGTTTATCCGGCAAAGGAGTGACACCATGGGTGCGTTCTGGCTCACCAAGTCAGTCGGCAGGACCTTGCAGGCCGTCGCCACAGTGTTCGGCTTTATCGAAGTGTGCGCCAATAAGGTGCTTACCCAACGGAACAGTTACCCGTACTGGAGGGATTTGCAGCTCGGACCGGTGGTTCCCGTGAATATGCCCCCCAACGTCATCCGCAGCCTGAGGCAGCCGTTTCCCTTCACGCATTTCGATACCACCGGCTTCAATACGGTCACGTTGCTTGCCACGACCGTCCCGCGGGCAGCCATCGAGGCGGTGCTTCCGCCGGAGATGGAGTTGTGCGATTGCACTACAATCCCCGGCCAGCACCCGGTGTTCTACAGCTTCGGCCTCCAGCAGCAGGTCAAGCCGCTGCGCTGCCGATTCCCCCTCTACTATCTGGAAATCATCGTCGGCATTCCCTGCGTCCGGCTCAAGAACCCCGGCAATCTGTACGCCGGCCCGTTCATATACTTGCCGTCCCTCTATCTGAACCGCGTCTATGCCACGCTTCTCGGCCTTGCTGTGGGCTATCGCAAATACGTGACGTGGATCAATACGACCAACAACAGCATGCAGGTCCGCAGCCTCTGGACGGGGCGGAAGATCGTCAAGGGAGAGTTCTCACACCCTGGCCAGTTGGGCGGCCTGAAAGACTACCCCTATGTGAACAAGGTGATCACGCGCCTGCGGCAGCCCATCGTCAGCAGGCTGTTCGGATGGAACGTTTTCACCTATCTCGACTGGCGCTTCGAGTTTTCCATTATGCAGCCCGTGGACGCCACTCTCACCGTCTCGTCCAGCGATTTTCCCACCCTGCCGCCCGGGACACACGCCTGGCAAGGCAACCGGGACGACGAACACTGGGCCTGCCGCATGTTCGTCCCCTGGGATTTCGTCTTCCCCTTCGGCCGGGACATGCTCCAGCCCGGCCTCGCTTGCCAGGACAAGCTCTGCCCCCTGGTTGCCGAAAGCGCGCGGTCAACCACGGCGTAACAGGGCACGCTCCGCCGGTTGCCGAAAGCGACCGGACGACGACGTAACACCCATTCCTCGCCCCAGAACCAGAAGACTTTGGACTCGTCCGAATTGAACTGAATGGGCAACGTGAACTCCTGGTTCACAGTGTGGTTGCGGGTCCAGGTATTGGCGTTGAAGATCGTGTTGCGCACGTAATCGTAGGCCGCGCCGTGGAAACCTGCGTTCCGCTGCGCGTGATGATGCGGATCTGCCCGCCCGAGGACCGGCCGTATTCCGGCGAGTAATCGGCGGTGAGGATCCGGATCTCCGAAGGAGTCGAACCGCGCGGCGTCAGGCTGGTGCTTTGGAGCGGGTGCGGACGGCGCGCGCGCCGTCATAGGTGATCAGGCTTTCGGGTGTGCGGGCGCCGTTGATGTTGCTGGGGACCTGCTGAAGTTGAAGGTGAGGCCGGCCATGTTGCCTCCGCGGGTGCCGGGCACCAACTGGGCCATCAAGATCGGGTTGCGGCCGTTGATCTCCAGGCTGTCAACCTGCGACCTGGTGACATCGTTCTGCACGGAGGCCGATTCGGCCTGGAGGGTCGCGGCCATGACGGTGACTTCCACCGTTTCGGTTGCCGCGCCCGGCTTATGATTCCCGGCTTCCCGGCCCGCCGCGATTTCAAGGGCCGCGCCCCTGCCCGCGTTTCTCCCATCGCTCGATGGCTGCAAACAGTTCGGCGGGCTGCACCGGCTTGGGGACGTAGTCATCCATGCCGGCCTCGAGGCAGCGTTCGCGATCGCCGCGCATGGCATGGGCAGTCAGGGCAATAATCGGAATTCGCGTGCCGGTCTGACGTTCGCGCGTGCGGATCCCGGCCGTTGCCTCGAATCCATCCATCTCCGGCATTTGCACGTCCATCAGCACCGCATCGAACGGCTGCCGCTCGAAGGCGGCCAGGGCTTCGGTCCCGTTGCCTGCCGTCACTACTTTGTGGCCGCGCTTCTCCAGCATCCGCCGCGCGAGCTTCTGGTTCACGGGGTTGTCTTCGGCCAGGAGGATGGCCAGCGCGGTGAACGGCGGCGGCGGACCCGGTTCCACGGCGGCCGCGGTGGCCATGGCGGCCAGACCGTCCGGCGGCCGAGCAGCGTCCGGCGCGCGCCGGAACCGTGCGGTGAAGTGAAACCGGCTGCCCTTCCCCGGTTCGCTCTCGACCCAGATCCGGCCCTGCATCATTCCCACCAGCCGTGCGCAGAGCGTCAGGCCCAGGCCGGTTCCGCCATAGCGCCGCGCGTGCGACCCATCGGCCTGCGCGAAAGGCTCGAAAATGTATGCCTGCTTTTCGCTCGAGATGCCAATGCCCGTATCGGCGACCTCGAAGTGGAGCAGCGCGCTTTCCGTCTCGTCTTCCACATCGGCGCGCAGCGACACCTGGCCCCGCTCCGTGAACTTCACCGCGTTGCCCAGCAAATTGAGCAGCACCTGGCGCAGGCGCAGCGGGTCTCCCACCAGGCGCGCCGGGACGCCGGATCCGACCTGCGAGAATAGTTCCAGGCCCTTCTGCCGGGCCTTCGGGGCCAGGCTCCCGTGGGTCGCCTTCACCACTTCGCGCGGGTCGAAGCCGACCGCGTCCAGATCGAACTTCCCCGCTGCGATCCTGGACAGGTCCAGAATATCGTTGATGATCGCCAGCAGCGTTTCCGACGAGATGCGCGCCGTTTGCAGATACTCCCGTTGCTCCGCGGTGAGCGGGGTGTCCAACGCCAGTTCGGTCATGCCGATGATCCCGTTCATCGGCGTGCGGATCTCGTGGCTCATGTTGGCCAGAAATTCGTCCTTCAGCCGGGCGGCTTGCCGGGCTTCGCGGAACAGGATTTCGATCTCCAGCTTTTGTTTCTCCACGATGTCCCGCTCGCGCTCCGCGCGCGCTTTCTCCAACTCCAGGTGCCGCGTGCGATCCGCCACCGCGTCCTCCAGCTCCTTTTGCCGCCGGAGAATATGGCGCAGGCGCCAGTTCCACAACTGGTGGGCCAGGAGCCCCGCCGCCGCCAGCGCGGCCAGCTCGAACCATACGGTGCGCCACCACGCGGGCCGGATCGAGAAAGCCAGCCGGGCGGCCCGCCCGTCCCACGCTCCCTGACCGGCGTTGGCCTGAACCTCGAAGGTGTAGCGGCCCGCCGGCAGGCTGGGGATCTGCACTTCGCGCAACTGGGTTTCCTTCCAGCGTTCTTCCAGCCCCGCGATGCGGTAGCGAAACCGCACGGTGTCCTCGTTGAGCAGTGTCATGGCGGCGAAACCGACCTGCAGGGAGCGCTGCTGCCACGCTACCGAGATCGCTCCGCCGAGGCCCATGCTCCGGTCGCCGAAGACAGCCGAAGTCAACAGCACGGGAGCATCCGTCGGGCGCGCCGGCAGCCCCGTGGCCGGTATGCGGAAATGCGAGATGCCCCGGCTCGTGCCGATCCACACGCTGCCGTCGCTGTCCGCCCAGAAGGCGTTGCCGTTGCAGTCGTCCCACGCCAGGCCGTCGGTGTGGTCGAAGTGCCGCAGGGAGCGGCCATCGAAAACATCCACGCCCTGGTCCGTGCCGAACCAGATCCCGCCGCGGACGTCCGATCCCATGAAGAAGACTTTGTCCGACCGCAACCCGGTATCGCGGGAGAAGTGTCGCCAGCGCGGACGCTCGCCATCGACGAAAGCCTGGGATACTCCCAGGGGCTCCGCGTAGGAAACCCACAGGGAGCCGTCCTTTCCCTCGCCGAGGTGCATCACGCGGTTGCTCAATAGCCCGTCGCTGGTGGTCAGGCGGGTCCACCGGCCTGCCTCCAGCCGAAGAAGTCCGCCCCAGCCGCCCACCCACAGCCGCCCTCTCCGGTCGATCCACAACGCATACAGAAAGTCGGCTCCGCGTTCCAGCGGCAGTTGCTCCCGTTCGAAGCGGATTCTCCCCCCGCGGTCTACACTGCGATACAGGCCCGCGGGCGTGGCGGCCCAAACGCGGTCGTGATCGTCGAGCGCTATGCCCGTGATCCAGGGGTAGTCCAGCCCGGACTCCCGCCCATATACCGTCGCCGCCTCCCGCCGCCGGTCGATGTGAACCAGCCCGTTGACCTGCCCCACCCACAGCGATCCATCCGACGCCCGTGCCAGCGCGGTCGTCTGCGCGATGGGCAAACCGCGAACCTTCAGGTCCTCCCATCGGTGCCCGGCCTCGTCGAACCGGCTGACTCCGGTGTCGTGGTTGGCCCACAGGACTCCGGAGCGGTCGCGTTGGATTCCCCAGGCCGATTCCGACGAAAGCCCCTCCGCTTCGGTCCACAATTCCCAGTGTGGATAACCCAGCCAGCGCGCCAGGCCGGCTCCGTTCAGGCCGATCCAGATCGATCCCTCCCGGTCCTCCAGCGCGCAGGCCACACTGCTGATCGGCAGGCCGCGCGACTTTCCGATGATGTCCCATCCCGCCGCCGTGCGGCGCGCCAGCCCGCGCAGGGTGGGAACCCAAAGCTGGCCATCCCGGCCTGCCAGCAGTGTCCCCCGCGTGGACGCCGGCGGCAAATCGCCTTCCCGCCGCAAGAACCTTTCCTCCCCCTTCGGCAGTTCCATCAGCTTCGTCCGGCTGCGCGCCCAGAGGTTGCCCTGGAGATCGATCCGCAACGCCTCCCACAAGTCGTCCGGCACGCCCCACTCGGCCCGCGACGTCACGCTCCGGCCATCCAGGCGGCAGAGTTGCACGCCGCACGTGTACCACACCGGCCCGGATCCGGGGACCACGATACTCCTCACCACCTGCGATTTCTGCGAGGCCATGGTGTACAGCCGGAACACCGGCTTTCGCCACCCGCCCGCGGCCGGTTCGGCGATCAGCAGGCCCTTCGAGGTTCCCACGTACAGGCGCCCCTGTAAGTCGTCGGCGACCACCATCGCCGCGCCTGCCGGAGAGATGTCTACGGCCTCGAATCGCTCCCCGCTGAACCGGGCCAGGCCCCGGTACGTCGCCACCCAAAGCGTCCCATCCCTCGTCTCGCCGAGCCCCTCCACCTCCGAGGTAGGCAGGCCATCGGCGGTGGTAAAGCCCCGGAAACGGTGCCCGTCATAGCGAAACAACCCGTTGTCCGTGCCGATCCACAGAAACCCGGTGCGATCCTGCACCAGGGCGCGAATGTCCTGGTTGGGCAGTCCCGAATCCTGGTCGTAGCGCTTGAAGCTATATCGTTGTGCGGTCAAGCCGGCCGGCAGCAGCGCCAGGAAGAGCAACGCGCGTGAGGTTCGAGTTCTCACCCTGTTGCTTCATATCGGCAGCTTTGTGAAAAGGGGATAGGGCACACGGGCCGATGCCCGGAAAGCGCGCGCCCGGCGCCGGTCTGGCTCGCGGCGTCCCGCGGGCCTCCAGCCGGTCCGGGAGTGGTATCATTCTCTAACCGGTACGATGAGTCCGCGCTCTTCGATTGCCCACTATCGCATCACCTCCAAGCTCGGCGAAGGCGGCATGGGCGAGGTCTGGCGCGCCACCGACACCAAGCTGGACCGCGACGTCGCCATCAAAGTTCTGCCCGAAGCCTTCGCCCAGGATGCCGACCGCATGGCGCGGTTCGAGCGCGAGGCGCAACTGCTGGCGCGGCTCAACCATCCCAACATCGCGGCGATCTACGGCGTCGAAGACCGGGCCCTGGTAATCGAGCTGGTCGAAGGCCCTACCCTGGCGGAAAGAATCGCGCAGGGTGCCATGCCCCTGGAGGACGCGCTACCGATCGCCAGGCAGATCGCCGAAGCTCTCGAATACGCCCACGAACGCGGCGTCATTCATCGCGATCTGAAACCGGCGAACATCAAGGTCACCCCGGAAGGACGCGTGAAGGTCCTGGATTTCGGGCTGGCGAAGGCCCTGGCGGGCGAAACGGCCGCGGCCGATCCGCGGCAGTCGCCCACCCTCACCATGCGCGCGACCGTTGCCGGCGTGATCATGGGAACCGCCGCCTACATGTCCCCGGAGCAGGCGCGCGGCCACGACGCCGACAAGCGCTCCGACATCTGGTCCTTCGGCGTGCTGTTGCACGAAATGCTTGCCGGGCGCACACTCTTCGCGGCGCCCACCATCTCCGATACCCTGGCGGCCGTGCTGCGCGCGGACCCCGATTGGTCGCTGATGCCCGCCGGCCTGCCCGGCAATATCCGCATCCTCCTCCAACGCTGCCTCGAGCGCGATCCCAAGCGCCGGCTGCGCGATATCGGCGACGCGCGGCTCGAACTGGAGCAGCCGGCCACGCAGCCGATTGCAGCCCCGGCGCCCCAGCCGGCGCCGCCATCCCGCGTGTGGCTGCCCTGGGTCGCCGCCGCCCTTCTGGCGAGTGCCGCGGCCACCATCGCCGCTATCCACTTCCGCGAATCTCCGCCGCCCGAACCGCTGGTTCGCTTCATTGTTCCCCCGCCCGATAAAGGAAGTTTCGGCGCCTGGCTCAGCCTTTCGCCCGATGGCCGCCACCTCGCTTTCACCGCCGTCGGGCCGGATGGCGCGGACCGCCTGTGGCTCCGCTCGCTCGACTCGCTGGAGGTTCGGCCGCTGGCCGGCGCCGAAGGGACCGTAACTTTCTTCTGGTCGCCCGACAGCCGCTTCCTCGTCTTCCAGTCCGCCGGCAAGCTGAAGAAGATCGATATTGCGGGCGGCCCGCCGCAAAGCCTGTGCGACGCAACCGCCGTGGTTTTAGGCGGATCCTGGAACCGGCATGGCGTTATCGTCTTTGGCAGCAACGGCGGTCCCATCATGCAGGTTTCCTCGGCTGGCGGCGAGGCCTTACCCGTCACCCGGATGGAGTCCTCGCGCCAGGAAGGCAACCACAGCGACCCGGTTTTCTTGCCGGATGGCGATCATTTTGTCTATGTGCGCCGTTCCGCCGTGCCGGGATACGGCGGAATCTACGTGGGCTCGCTGGGAGTCAAGCCCGAGCAGCAAAGCTTGAAGCGGATTCAGGAGACTGATTTCAGCCCCGCATACACCCCGCCCGCGCACGGCGCTTCCATGGGTCATCTGCTGTTTCTGCGGGAGGGCTCCCTGATGGCGCAGCCTTTCGACGACCGCCGCCTGGAGACGGCCGGCGAGCCGGTTCCGGTTGCCGAGCAAGTGGGGACGTCCATCACGCGCGCGGTTTTCTCGGTCTCCGCCAACGGCGTGCTGGCGTATCGCACCGGCGGCAGCGGGGGTTGGCAGTTCAACTGGTACGATCGTCAAGGCCACGTGCTCGGGCGCGCCGGCGAGCCGGGCGACTATTCCGACGTGGCTCTCTCTCCCGACGCCAACCGTATCGCCTACAGCCGCCAGTCGCAGGGAGCCAACCGCGAGATTTGGTTGCTGGATATCGCGCGCGGCATCAACTCACGCATGACCTTTCAGCAGGAGGGCGCGCGAACGCCGGCGTGGTCTCCCGATGGGAGGTATGTCGCGTTCGCCGCGCTTCGCGGTCCTGGGCTGTCCGTAAAAGCCGCCAGTAACAGCGGCAGCGAACAGCCGCTGCTCCAGTCCGGTATGGTCAAGTACCTCGATGACTGGTCCCGCGACGGCCGTTTTCTGCTCTACATGGAGCCCTCTCCGAAGAACGGTATGGACCTCTGGGCGCTCCCCGATCCGTTGGGTGGCGGCGAGCGCAAACCGATTCCTTTTGCGAATACCCAGTTCAATGAGACGATGGGCCAGTTCTCGCCCGATTCCCGCTGGGTGGCCTATTGCTCGGATGAGTCCGGCAGATATGAGATCTATGTCCGTCCGTTTCCCCCCGGCGGCGAGCACAGCGGAAAATGGATGGTTTCGAGCGCCGGCGGTTTGCAGCCTCGGTGGCGCGGCGATGGCAAGGAACTGTTCTACCTCGCCCCGGACCGTAAGGTAATGGCCGTCGACGTCAAGACGGAGCCGGCATTCCAGGCATCCCCTCCACATCCGCTGTTTGACACGCCGTCCGTAGGTTCGAACACTTTGTATCGATACGACGTAGCGCGAGACGGCAAGCGATTCCTGCTGACGGTGCCGGCGTCGGGAGTAGCGTCGGATCCTGCTACCGTGGTGCTGAATTGGGAAGCAGGCCTGAAGAGATAGGTCCGCGCCCATCGAGCGCTCAGTGATTGGGAAGGGTCTTCAGCCAGGAGCAGGCCAGCAGTTGGGAGTCGGTGGTCACCAGCGTAAGGTCGAAGACCAGGGCGGTGGCGGCCAGAAAGATGTCCCCGAGATCGGATTGGGGAAGCTCGATTCTCGAAGCGTCCGCGGCCACGGCAAAAGTGAATGGCGCCTCCCGGAGTGGAACCCGGGCCATCACGTCATCGAGCCATTGCGCAAAGCCCTGCCGTACGCGAAGTCGTTTCCTCTGCACCAGGTGGTGAGCTTCCCAAATCGACACCGGCGATAGATACAGTTCGTTACTGGCTCGTTGCAGCTCGCGCCGAACTCTCCGCCCCAGTTTCTCAGGGCTATGGAGGGCCCAAATCCAGATGTGCGTGTCGAGGAGTAACTTCATTTCCGGCCTGTCCAACGGCTAAATGCTCCGACAGGTTCGGTGATGTCACCGGAGATCTCGACCGAGTGCTTGGCACACCCTAGCCAGGAGGACGCCGTTTCCGCTCTGGCCGGCACCACTTCGGCTACCGGACGCCCGAATCTTGTGACCCGTACGGGCGCGCCGGTCCGCCGCACGTCCTCCAGGACGGCCAAACACGTTGCCTTGAACTTGGAAATCGCGATCTCCCGCATATTCGATTTGTACCATAGTTCAATACCATGGTCCGAATCCCACGGACCGCGAAGTCGCCGCTGGCCGCTACCCATCCTGGCCGCTCATCCTTTCACATAAGCCAGCTTGGCGGCCACTTTCCCGTTGCGAATGGTGAACACGTCCACCCCGCGGAGGTGCCACGGCTGCCCGTTGCGCATCTTGTGATACACCCACCGCACCACGGCCCGATCGCCGCTCACGATCGTTTCCTCGGCCTCGAACCGCGCATCGGGATTGCGTGCGAACCACTCCCGCCAGAACGCCACCACCGTGGTCTTCCCCTCTATCCGCCGCCCATCCGGCGCGGGAGATGTATCCTCGAATACGGTGTCGTCGGTCATGAGCGGCGCCAGGGCGTCGGCGTCGTGCCGGTTAAATGCCTCGTTGAACCGGTCGACGGCCGCGCGGGTCGTAACTTCGCCGGTTTGCGGAGTCTCTTCGAAAGTCATAGTTGTTCCGTGTGCCCTTCGCGGCGCCGATGAAGAGAGGAATAAGACCGCGGCACACGTGGCGGCCAGGGTGGGGTTCTTGGACAACGTCGGGAGCACTCGATCCTCCAGGAATCCTCAGATTCTATCGCAGCTTACGGCCGCAATGTGCGGCGCCGCCCGTCAAAATGAGAGTCCGCAGCCAAACTGCAGGCTCCGCGCCATCTGAATGGTATTCACCGATTGTCCGAAACCGGGAGCTTCGAGGTATCGCACCGGCAGCCCGAAATCCGCTCGGTTAAAGGCATTGAATAACTCGGTCCGCAGTTCCAGCCGCGCGGCTTCTCCAAAACGGAAAGCCTTGATGAGCGCCAGGTCCAGGTTTGTCAGGCCGATGCCATTGAAGGTGTTGCGCCCCACCGCGCCGCTCCGGTACGTGGCTGGGTCCTGTCCCGGGAAATGGGGGGCCAAAAGGTCCATTGGATTCGTGCCCGGAGCCAGAGACAGGCGCACGCGCGGGTCCCCTCCGGCAGGTGTTTGGATCAATCCCACCGTGTTGTCGAGGCGATCCGTCAGATTGCCGTCGGCGTTCCAGTCGTAAGTGGTATTGACCGTGTATGGCTGTCCGCTCTGCGCCATATAGATGCCGCTGACAAACCACCCGCCCAGCCAGCGCGAATTGGAACCGCGCGAAAGGTCCCAGGCGGCGTGTGCCACGGCCCGCAAGCGGACATCGAAGCTGGAAGAGGCCCTCTCGGAGCGGTGAAAACTGTCCTGCGGCAAAGCGGGCGTTCCCGCCGTATCGAAGAAGTCCGAGGCGTCGTCGATGCTGTGAGCGTAGGTGAAAGCAACGTTGAATTGAAGTCCGCGAGGTACACCGCCGCGCAACACGGCCTGGAGTGAGTGGTAACTGGAATTGGAAGTGCTCGCGAAGAACTCCGGGTTGATGGTAGCGCTCTCGAGAGCGACAGGTATTCCCCGCGTCGATGGAACTGCCTTGATAACCGGGAAGACCGCGGACGTCAACAGCGGCGGCGTGATGGAACTGACCGCGGGGCCTCCGAAAGGAGTCTCTACGCGAAGCAGTCTCCGTCCGAAAGTCCCCACGTAGGAAATGCTGGCGGCCAGATAGTCGCGCCGGAGCGTGCGGTCTAGTGAAAACGCGGCGTGATAAGCCAGCGGGTTCTTGATCCCCTCGGCTGGTTGAATGATGCTGATCGAGGCTGGTTCCAGAAGTGATAGAAACACATCGGCTATGAAAGTCCCCGCGGTCGCGGCCTCCGTCGAAGCGTGCGGAAAGGTGCCGAATGTTCCCGGCTGGGCATTGAGTAAGGCTAGTGAGTATATCGGCTCGAACGGAACATAATTCGCCTGATTGACGGTCAGGAAGCTCGGAAATGAACTCCGCGATTCGTTCATCACAATTGCCGGGAACTGGCCGGTATAAACGCCGAATCCGCCGCGGACCGTTGTCTGCCCGGTCTGGAACGGGTCCCACGCAAACCCGATTCGCGGGTTCACCGACAAACGATCGCCGCCGAACGTTTTCCCGAAGTCCTTGGTCAGCGTGGTAATCAGGCCCTGTACGATCGGCCTGCAAACTCCGTTGGTGCTGTTGTCGCATACCTGGAATCCCGCATTGATGGCCGCCGTGATGAACGCCGCGTCGAAGGACTGCGAGATCTTCTGATCGAGATCCGTTGGCAGCCCGTTGCCCTCGAGACGCAGTCCTGCCATAAGCCGGAAATTCCGGGCCAATCGGATGTTGTCCTGTACAAACCCGTCCGCCTGTAGTTTTCTCAACCGAAGAGAGTAATCATTGGTCGTGCCCACCGTCTGCAGGAACGACGCCGGGACGCCCAGGGCCGCCAGATCCAGGGCCGTAAAGCCGGACTGGCAACCCGCCCCAACGCCGCAGTCCGCGGGGAGAGACACAGGCAAACCATTGAAGGTGAGTTGCGGTCTCGTGTTCTTCTCGATCCAATTGTCGAAATCCGATCGACGGAGGTCGGCGCCCGCATACAAAAGATGACGCCCCTTCGCGAAGGTGAGCGTGTCCGCCCACTGGAACGTATCCTGACTCCGCCGCTGCGGGAAATGCGATGGATCCACGCCCACCGGACTGAACCCGGCGATCTCCACCTGCCCGAGCGGCCCCGTCACATCCTCGGTAGTCCAATAAGGCGTAGTCGGATAAGGCCCTGAGCTGGATAGCAACGGTTCCGCGGTGTAGGTCGCGGGCATACCTTCCCGCGTGAAATTGAAAAGTAGTGGTGCGTTCAACAGCATCGGCGTCTGCGGAAGGTGGCTTGGAATCAAAGCCGAACTCCTCACCTCGTCAAAGTGTGCGCCCGTGCGGCCGTAGGCGAATCGGAAATTGTTCGCCAGGTTCGCAGTGAGGCCGGTGGACACGATCAGAACTCCGTTGTAGGTCCGCCAGTAGGCTCGCAGCGAGGAGAAGATGGCGCCTTCCACTGCCGGCAGAATGCTGTTCTCGTCGGTCCGGTTGAAACGCGCGGTGATGAGGTGCCGGAATCCGAACAGCGGCTGCTGCCGGTCGATTCTCGCGAAGGCCACGTTTCCGTCACCGCCGGACGCCAGCCTTTCCGTATAGGTGTTCACGCCGTACGGCCCGAGCGGATCGTTGGGGAACGGAAACAGGCTGAATACGGCTGTTCCCTGAATGTTGGCCGGAACGGTAGGTACTGGTGCGCCGGCCGCAGCCGTTCCATTGGGAGCCGAAATCACCTCTGGCAGCATCAACCCGCGATCGCCAGACTCGAACAGGCCGCGCTCGCGGACCGTGGGGACCGCAAAATGGGTTTCCCGCGTGGATCGAAGCCCGATGCCCTCCACCCCGATATACAAGAACGTATTGTCGCGAGTCACTGGGCCGCCCAACACAGTGCCGTATTGCGTATGCGTGTAAGTGTCCGGTGCGGCCGGATTGCTCTGGTATCCCACACCGTCCCGGATCTGAAACGGCAGCCCGATGCTGGCCGGGTCCAGTGTAAAGGGTGGGTTGACACTGGCAAACTGGACGCGTGGGCCGTTGAAGGTTCCGTCCGTGGTGATCGGGATCTGGGAACGCGCCGCGGATGGGTATTGGCTCCCCACCAGATCGAAGAAATCGCGCGCGTTCCAGCGGGCATCGCTCAGAAATCCGTATACCTTCCCGTGGAACCGATTGCCGCTCGACTGCGATACGGCATTCACTTGCCCGCCAATCGTTCGTCCGAAGCGTGCGTCCGGCAAAGCGGTGATCACCTGGAATTCCGCCAGGCTGTCCAACGATTGTGGAAAAAGAGCGATGAAACCCTGGCGGCGCACACCGACGTCCTCGTCGTTGTTATCGGAGCCGTCCATGGTGAAATTGTTCTCCCGGCTGCGAATGCCGTTCACCGAGAACTGGCCCGCCGTGCCGACTCCCGGGGCAATACCCGGACCCGATTCAGCCCAGGTCTCGGGCGGCGGCGAAACACCCGGCAGCAGCAAAGCAAGTTGATCCGCGCTCCGCACGCGCAGAGGCAGCAACTCGATTCCCGCGTTGTCGAACCGGAAACGCATCATCGCCTCCGCGGTGGCGATCCCGCCCTCACCGCGAAAATCGTTCAGCGCCGGCGACAACGGAGCCAGCTCGATCTTCGTCACATCGTGCCAGTCTTCGCCCTCCCGGCGCATCCTCACGCCGCCTTGGCCGCCGTACAGGAAAAAATTGGCGGGACCAAAACCCTCGGCCAAAATGGTGACGGCGTAGGTGGCTCCGCTCTGGATTTGTTTTGTGTAGAGGCCGTGTGCGTCACTTCTGCGGACATAGGTGACTCCGCGGGACTCCAGATCGATCAGAATGACCGTGGCGCGATCGATGGCGCTGCCGGAGCCGCTCGTGGCGATGCTGAGCGCCAGGTCGACGCTGTCGGGGACTGGGACCTCCGCCGGTTCACATTCGCCTTCCGCGCAAGGCCCGCCCGGGCCTGCGCCGCCCACCGCGGCCAGGTTGAATTCCACCAACTGGCCGCCGCCGCCGGATGTCGGTTGATCGCTCCGGGTCATGTGGGCCGGGATGGGACTGGCGTTTTCGTCTTTGTTTTCGTGCGCCGTGGCGTCGGCGAACCCGCAATACCGCGTTCTGGCACCCCCGCTGGCTACCATTCCGCACGCCATGAGAACCAGCGGTTTGCTGACGGGCAGCTCCAGGATCTGGAACTCGCCTCTGCCGTTGCTCCTGCCGCCGGGTTGTGGGACTCCCGTATCGCGGCGCGTGACCGTGATGTCGGGCAGCAGGGCCGGGGGAACCGGCTCGCCGGGCACCGCCAATTCTTCCGGCGTGGCGCATTTTCCGCCCGGCATCTGATAACAGACCACGCCGCGAACGCTCCCGCGCGTCGGAGTCTGGGCGATCGATCTTGACGCTGGACCAAGCCACAAAGCCAGTATGAGCAGGGCCGCGTACCGGGTCATCGCTCCATCACTTGGGCAGGCCGGCCAGTTC
>Ga0116225_1000637_pt1 | contig 26664 bp, 26 predicted proteins | sample Sb_taG_8_FD_88968 | JGI IMG/M metagenome (GOLD analysis project Ga0116225, IMG submission 88968) | Peat soil microbial communities from Weissenstadt, Germany - Sb_50d_c_BC metaG | ecosystem: Environmental > Terrestrial > Soil > Wetlands > Peat | place: Germany: Weissenstadt | collected 2010-09-21 | reverse complement strand
AGGGGCCCCCATGAGCAGCTATCTCTGGTTCTTCTGCCGTAAGTCATTCCTGTCCATCGCCATTGCCTGTGCAATCATCGCAGCGGTTCCCGCCTGCCATGCGGAAACTGCTCCGCAGCTCGACAAGCACGCGCGAAAGATGGAAAAGCGCCTTGCCAGGTTTCGTCCCGGCACCTACCTGGACCTTGCCTTTCGCGACAGCTCGCAGACCTATGGCTCCCTGGGCGCGCTCTCCGATGCGTCTTTCCAGTTCACCGACGCCGACAGCAACCGCGTCCAGACCCGCTCTTATGACGACGTTGCCAGCGTGAAAAAGGCGAAAGAGTACATAGGCTCAGGGTCCGAGCCGGGCCGCCATATCCATCTACTCCTTCCTGTTCTCATCGGGGCCGGGGCGGCAGCCGCAGCATTCGCAATCGTTGAAGTTGTCCGCTGATCTCACTCGGGACCTTGCGAAAATTCCAGCGACCTCGCCATCCTTCCGCCCTGTTAGATTCGTAAAAGGGCCGTTGCCTCATCCCTGCGATGTTTTTCGTCGCAACAGTGCGTGGTGTGCCCTTTTGAGACCGCATGTTCCACCCGACTGAAGATCTCCGCATTCAATGGACGAAGGTTGTCCTTCCCCCTGTGTTTTTGGAGGAAGAGCTCCCCGTCAGCGACGCCGCGTCGACGACCATCTACAACGGTCGCGGCGAAATTACTGCCATTCTCAAGGGCCAGGACGATCGCCTGCTGGTTCTCGCCGGTCCGTGCTCGATTCACGATCCCAACGCCGCGCGCGAATTCGCCGCGTTGCTCAAGAGCGCAATCGACGAGTTCTCCCACGACCTGCGCATCGTCATGCGGGTCTACTTTGAAAAGCCGCGCACCACCATCGGCTGGAAGGGCCTGATCAACGACCCGCACCTCGACGGCACTTACAAGATCAACGATGGGCTGCGCCTCGCGCGCCACCTGCTCCTCGACCTCGCCGGGATGGGCGTTCCCACGGGCACCGAATTCCTCGACATGATTTCACCGCAGTACATCGCTGGCCTCGTAAGCTGGGGCGCCATCGGCGCGCGCACCTCAGAGAGCCAGGTGCATCGGCAGCTCGTCTCCGGGGTGTCGTGCCCGGTCGGATTCAAAAACGGAACATCAGGCGATGTGCAGGTTGCCGTCGACGCCGTGCTTTCCGCGGCCTACTCGCACACCTTTCTCGGCCACACGCATCACGGCCAGTCGGCCATCTTCGTCACCGCCGGCAATCCCGATTGCCACATCATTCTGCGCGGCGGCACAAAACAGGTGAACTATACGGCAGAATGCGTGGCCCAAACCGCTGCGCTTATGGAAAAGGCCGGTATACCCCAGCGCATCATGATCGACTGCAGCCACGCCAACAGCCAGAAGAATTACCGGCGCCAGGCCGTCGTCTGTCACGACGTTGCCGCGCAAATCGCCACCGGCGATCGTCGCATCATGGGCGCCATGTTCGAAAGCAATCTCGTTGCAGGCGCGCAGAAGCTCATCCCCGGCCAGCCGCTCGTCTACGGCCAAAGCATCACCGACGGCTGCATCGACTGGTCGGAAACCCACACGCTCCTCGCCGAACTCGCCGCCGCCGTCCGCGCCCGCCGCAACGCGAAGTAAAATTCTAAGAAGGATCGGCGTGCGTAATCCGCGGGAAGTTGTCTATGCAACTTTCTTGAACAGTTGAATCTTAGGTCGGCGTTTCCGGCTGGCTTGCCAAAGGTCGTATTGCGTTTGCAGGTCGATCCACAGCGTGGAGCTCGTGCCCAAGGCATCGGAGAGGCGCAGCGACATCTCCGCCGAGATTCCGGCCTTTCCGTTAAGGATGCGGGACAGAGTGACGCGCGAAACGTGCAGCTTGGCTGCCGTCTCTGAAACCTGCATGTCCCCAAGCCACTCGCGCAAAACGCGTCCTGGATGCGCTGGATTGTACATTTGCGGCATTTTGCACCCCTAGTGGTAATCCTGATTATCGACCAGAACTACGTCTTCCCTCTCGAAACGAAAGGTGAGTCTCCAGTTTTTGTTCACCTTCACAGACCAGTGTCCCTTCAAATCTCCGCGTAGCGGGTGCAGATCCCAGCCGGGAGCGGCCATATCCGCGGGCACCCTCGCTTTATTGAGGATGGTGAGCTGAAGATTCAACTTATCCACGTGGCCCGGTTGGATACCCGTTTTGCTACCCATGAAAAAGAACTTCTCAATCCCAGCGTGCCGGAAGCTCTTAATCATGTGAGTAGTGTAACGCTACGCGATACGAAATGCAAGTCCCAGCTTCAGCTTTCCGCCCCGCCGAACCTCGGCACGCGCATGCGTTCACTGTATGCGCAGACAAATGGGAACCGAGTAGGCCTGCTCCCTATTGGCTACTCCCTGCTCCCTGCCTTTACGCCGTTCCGAGAACGACCGTGTGCGGGCTCTTCGGAATCGGATGCGCCGTGACCCCTTTGAATCCGGCCTCTTGATACATCGCTGAAAGCTCAGAGAATGGATAGGCGTCTCCCGCCACTGTCGATGCCAGCATGATGAGCGCAAAGGCCGCCGGCATTGGCGGCGACACACGATCCTCGTTGGGCACAAACTCCAGCGTCGCCGCGCGCCCACCCGCCTTAAGTGCGGCCCGCACTTTCTTCAGCAGACCTATGCACGTCTCCTTGTCGAAGTGATGCAGAAAATTCGTCAATAGCACCGCGTCGTACGGCCCCTTGAAGTCCACCTCGAATGCGCTGCCCGGCAGCATGTCGTAACGGGCCTTCACACCCGCCTTCTCGGCGTTCTTCAGAGCCACGCGCAGCACCGGCGCCCAGTCCAGTCCAGTCACATGCGCCCGGGGGTTCTGTTTTGCAATCTCGATCCCGAACAGCCCATGGCCGGCGGCAATGTCGAGCACGCGCATTGGGCCTTCGTGCCCGTTCAGCACCACCGCGCCCAACGGAGCAGCCATTGGGGCCATCATGGGAGCCATGGTTTCGGCGAACTGCACCCAGATCGGATTCTCCGGCTCCACGCTTCCATCACCTTGAAGGGTTGTACGGCCTTTGCGCACGACTTCAGCCAGCTGGCTAAATGGCTCGTTCATGGCCTGGTTGCCAAGGAACTGCGCGATCGACGCCAGGCACGCAGGCGACCGCGGATCGAGGAACGCCGCGCTCGAAGCAGTGTGTTTGTAATGTCCATCCTCCTTGGCCAGCACTCCGTTGATCACCAGGAAGTCGCACAGGATCCGGATCCCGCGCTCCGATGACGAGCATTGGCGAGCGAGCGACGCCGCATCTCCTGGCCCTTCGCCGACAGCCCGGAAAAGGTCAAGGTCGATCGCGGCTTTCAAGGCATCCGTGCGCTGATGCGCATTCAGCATTTCGAACACGATGCCAGGATTCAGTGGCTGTTCCGCAGAACTTCCTGCTTGCATGGTCGACCTCCTCTTTCGCCCAGCGGGATGATTGGATTTTTGGGGAGCCCGAAACTGGGCTCACCGAGTGTATCACCCGGTGAGTGGGTTCGCGCAATCGCTTTCCGCTTCAGGCTGCGCCATTACGCAAATCCGGGTGCCTCACCCCGGGGTCTCTGCAGACGGGTCTTTGTCTGTGGGATGGAGCCTCGCGATCCTGCGCAGCGGACTTTTGTCGCTGGCGTGGGGATGGAATTCTCCGCACCTACTTGCGCGCCACGCGCGGCGGTCCGCCGTGCGGCACGGGCACTGGATGCCCGATCAGCACGCCCGTTCTCCGCCGGGTAATCTCAATGCGGCACGCGAGGCCATGGGGGCCAATGCACGTCCTGTCGCGCACCGCCAGCCATTCAATCTGATCCGGCTCCAGCATCCACGCGGTCGCATTTGCGGCGTTGTGCGTCTCCTGCATAAAGTACGCGGCGTTCATATCGGCGTCGGCCGCGTCGGCGTTGTCCTGTTCGCATCCTTCGGGCGTAGGCTCATCCTCGGAATGGAAGCAATAATCTTCGTCGTGCACCAGCACATATTTTTTGCCGTTGGCTGGAATAGAGTATCGCGCTGAAATCGCGGGAATCCCCGTCCCTCTCTCCCATCTGTCCAGGTCAGAGAGGAACTCCGGCGGTAACTGGCCCATGCTTAGCTCCGTGTCGGTCAGCTGTCTCGAAAAAATCGTCAGCGTCGGCGCGGGTTCGCCATTCGTGGGATGAAAGTAGATACTTCCCAGCGCCAACCCGGTTTGCATATCGAACCACATCATCGTCTTTCCGGCCAGGTACGATCCGCCGCGCGTGCTGATGGTCACGTATCGGTGATCCCTTATCGTGATGGGAATCGCCATTGTGCCCAGCAGTTCCTCGCTCGCATCCATCAACGACTTGTCCGACCCGTAGTGATACTCGGTGTGCGGAATTGCCTGCTTCATCGCATTCTTGAAACGCTTGTCCTTCAGTAGGTTCCCGGGCGTGTCGTTGGCGTAGTCGTGGAGAAAGCTAAGCTGATCAGCGGGAATGAGATTCTCGAGGACCGCTGGCGGCGATGGCCCCGGGGGCGGGGGCGGTGCATCCTGCTGCCCAGCCGTGGCCGGCGCGTCAGATGCAGGCTGCTGCGCAGCTAATTGCATGCCGGTGAAAATAAGAGCAATGGCAGCGAACAACAGAACAACAAATGGCAAAGTAAAACCGTGGATTGTTGGGATCTTCATAGGAACGACCTCTCCGAACAAAGTACAACAGCCATCGGCATTTTGCCCTCTGAAATTTCATCTCATGCCGTAGCGCCGGTCTTCCGACCGGCCGTCGTGCGGGCGCCCCGCCCGCACCTGTGGCTGCCCCACGCTCGCAGCATCTTTGTCTTTGCCGCCAGGTCACGCCCGTCTCAATCCGCCAGCCAATATCCGCCGTCTCCGCACGATACCCTGAAAGGTTGTGCCCTTCCTCTCTCCCTTCCGCTTGCGGCAACGATCACTTGTGCGCGCCATCATTCTGTCGGTAGGAGCATTTCTGGCCAGCCTGCGGCTTGCAGGCTTCCCGAATATCCAGAACCTTCACAGTTCCCCGTGGCAGATCCTTGCCCTGCTCTTCGCGGCGTGGGGCATGGCCGAAACGGCTCGCTGCCTGCAACGTCGATGGAGCCTGTACCACGCCGGCATCCTCATCCTCCTCTATGCCAACCTGTTGATCCTCACAGCCATCGTCGTGTTGATGACGGTCCCGTGAACCGCTCCACGCCCCAAAAAGTTTGCTGCGGCGTTGACAGCTCACCGTGTACGATGGGCGAAGCGCATGCTCAGAACGGCAATCCTCTTCGCGATCGGCCCCTTGTCTCTGTATGCCCCAATGCCGTTCAAACCAGTCATGCGCCGGAGGAAGCGATGCTCAAGGGATTTCGAGATTTCATCATGCGCGGCAACGTCGTTGACCTGGCTGTCGCCGTCATTATCGGCGCGGCGTTCGGAGCCATCACTGCATCAGTCACGGCTGATGTCATCACTCCCGCGATTGCGGCTGTGGCTGGTGCTCCCGACTTCTCATCGCTGGTGATTCACGTACCGGTGCTGCACCAAGTTCCGCCGCCGCCCAACCCGCTCCCGGCCAATTACGTCGCTCCGGGTGAAATTCACATCGGCAAACTGCTCAACACGCTCATCAATTTTCTGCTGGTGGCGGCCGCAATCTACTTTGCCATCGTTGTTCCCATGAACATGATCGCGAAGCGCATGAAGAAGGCCGAAGCCCCTGCCGCACCCACCACAAAAGCCTGTCCCGAGTGCCTCAGCGACATTCCGCTCGCAGCGCGGCGCTGTGCCCACTGCGCCCAGCCTGTTAGCTGATAGAATTGCCGGTTCAAACCACGGAGAGGGCCTCACTTGATGAACGTGCGCGTCGCGGCTGCATTTTTTCTTTCTCCAGCATTATTTCTCGTGGGGCCCTCGTCGAACCGGTTGGCCGCGCAAGCGCCGACGCAAAAGACTGCCTTCGGCTACTCCGACTTCGGCGCCGAGGCGAAACTCGAAGAGAAATTTCTCGCTGTACCCGACGCCAAGCTGGCCGGTGAAGAGCTGAAAACACTCACCGCGGAGCCGCACCTCGCCGCCACCCCCGAGGATCACGCAACCGCGGAATATGTCGCTGGCAAGTTCCGGGCCGCCGGGCTCGAAACCACGATCGTTCCCTACCGCGTGCTCCTCAATTGGCCGAAGGATGTGCGCGTCGAGGCGTTTGATGCTGAGGGCCATTTGCTCATGAGCGGGCCCACGCGCGAGCACGTGACCAGCGACGCCCAACAGGACAACCCCCGCGTCGTGATGCCGTTCAACGGATCGTCCGGATCGGGCGACGTGACCGGCGAGGTCGTCTACGCGAACTACGGGCGTCTTGAAGACTTCAACGAACTCGCGACGCAGCACGTCGATGTGCGCGGAAAGATTGTCATCTGCCGTTATGGTTCCAACTTCCGCGGCGTCAAGGTCTACCTGGCCGAGCAGCGCGGAGCCATCGGCGTTCTTCTCTACTCCGACCCCCAGGACGATGGCTACTACAAAGGAGATCCCTACCCGAACGGTCCCTGGCGGCCAGCAACTGGCGTGCAACGCGGCTCAGTGCAGTATCTGTTCAAGTATCCCGGCGATCCCGAGACACCCGGCGTCGCATCCACGCCCGAGCTGCCTGACTCTGCGCGCGTCAAGAATTTCACCGGCCCCGACGGCGATCAGCCGCACATCATTTCCATCCCCATCAGCTATCACGATGCCGCGCCCATTCTTCAGGCGCTCAAAGGTCCGGGAGTGCCGGAAGGCTGGCAAGGTGCGCTCCCGTTTCGCTATCACCTCGGTCCCGGCGGAGCGAAAGTCCATCTTGTCTCCCAGCAGGATTACGAGCGGCGCATCATTTGGGATGTAATCGGAAGAATAAAGGGAGCGCAGGAGCCGGACGAAGCGGTGATTGTCGGCAATCACCGCGACGCATGGGTCTACGGCGCCGTTGACCCCAACAGCGGCACCGCGGCCATGTTGGAAGCAGTGCACGGCCTCGGCGACTTGGCGCAGCAGGGATGGCGGCCAAAACGCACCATCATCTTTTGCAGTTGGGACGCCGAGGAAGAGGGCCTGATCGGATCAACCGAATGGGTTGAGCAGCAGGCCCAGGCCCTGGATCAGGCCGTCGCATACTTCAATGTGGACGTCGGCGTCTCGGGCCCGAACTTTTCCGCCGCGGCCGTGCCTTCCCTGAAGGAGTTTGTCCGCAATATCACCCGCGAAGTTCCCAGCCCGATGGCCGGCACGGTCTTCGACCAATGGCGCACAAACCGCTCCGCTGGCAATGAACATCGCGCTTCGAATGCCCCGCCGGAGAAGTCCGATGAGGTGCATGTCGGCGATCTCGGCTCGGGATCGGATTTCACGCCGTTCCTGCAACACGCTGGCGTGCCGTCAACCGACGTCACTTCCGGCGGTCCCTATGGCGTCTACCACTCCACCTTCGATGACTTCGCCTGGTTCACGCAAAACGCCGATCCGCACTTCCTCAATTTGCAGGAAATGGCGCGAGTCCTTGGACTCGAAACCATGCGAATGGCCGACGCCGACGTGCTCCCCTACGACTACGTTGCCTACGCGCATGCGATTTCAGCCTACATCGGCGCGGCCAAGCAAAAAGCTGCCGACGCCGGCATCAGCAGCCTCGACTTCGCGCCCGCCGAAGCCGCCGTGGCCCGCTTCGCCGCAGCGGCCCAGCAGGTGCATGCTGTCGAATCTGCGCCCTCCGGCGATTTGGCCAAACTCAATCTCGCTCTGCGCCAAACAGAAACAGCTCTGCTCTCACCGGACGGTTTGCCTAATCGCCCGTGGTTCCGGCATACGATTTACGCTCCCGGCGAGTACACCGGCTACGCCGCCGTGGTCATTCCTGGCGTCAATGAGGCCATCGACGTCAAAAACGCGAGTCTCGCCGCACAGCAGTTGCAGGTTCTCGCCGACGCCCTCGACCGCGCAGCAGGCGTCCTGGAAAAGGCGCAATAACCGCGCTCTGACATCCATCAGTCGAGATTCGTCGTTACATAAGTTACGTCGGCTTCATGCCGTCTCCGCCAGCCTCCACAGCCCCGAATCTCATTGCTACCCCCAAATAGCTATATCTCTTCCACCGAGGAGTGATTCCCCATGAGCCCGTTCGAGCGCTATCGTCCAGAGTCAAGCTGCCGATAGAGCCCTTAACGCGCATAGCAGCAAACATGGGATGGAACTTCCATGATGGACTTATTGCTTGGGTTCGCCTTTGTTGCCTTGATCCTTTCCCCGGCCGTTTTCGTGTCGGTGCAGCGGGCGCGCACACATCAAAGAAATCACCGGTAAGGAGTTGCAAGGGGAGGTTCTTATGAGCGAGCTATTTATTGAACTGGGCCTGATCGCAATGATCCTTATACCGGCCATTGCGACTTCGTTACAGCCGGCCCGCGTGGCTAACAGCAGCTCCCCAAGAGTGGCGAAATCCCGCCCCACCGCCTGACCCTCGCGCCTTTTTCGTTCGCGCGCCTCTCAGTCCCTGCCCACGGTAATCCGTCGTCCCTAATCCCTACCGGCTAGTCCCTATTGGCTATTCCTTACGGACTACTCCCTACTGGCTACTCCCTTTGTCCCTGCTTCCTTGACCCCGCGTCCCCCGACTCGTATCGTTATAGATGGAGCATCATGAAGGTTTCCCCAAATACCCTCCGCATTGGCATCGCATCCGTCGTCATCCTGGGCACCATCGGCTGGCTCGCTTACACGGGATACGGATCCAGCAAGAGCTACTTCGTGCACATCGGTGAACTGCGTGGCATGGGCGACAAGGTCTACCACAGCCAGTTGCGCGTGGATGGTTTTGTGCAGCCCGGCACCATTCAGCAGGACGGCACGCACGTCGATTTTGTGATGAATGAATTCGAAAGCCATTCGCCCAAAGCCCCGACCGGCCGCCTCCTGAAAGTGACCTACAAGGGCACCGAGCCGCCTCCGGATACGTTCAAGAATGACGCGGAAGCCCTGGCGATCGGCACCTATGGCCGCGACGGTGTCTTCCATGCCACCGAACTGCAGGCCAAGTGCGCCAGCAAATACGCGCCGCCGCAGCCCGGCGCAGCGCCGGCCTCCGGAAAACCATCCACCGCGTCCAACCCCAACCCCGCCCCCACTTCGACTGCTCAAACCGCCGCAAACTGATCGAATGAACGTCAACGCATCCGCGGCCGCCGGCAAAACGCCTTCCGCGCGGTTCGATCAGGTGTCTAAGCTCTTCGGCACCTTTGCCGCGCTCCGCCAGGTCTCCTTGGACCTGGAGCCCGGCCGCTGCTATGTCCTGCTCGGCCCCAACGGCGCAGGCAAATCCACGCTTCTGCGCATCCTCGCCGGACTCCTGCGCCCGAGCCACGGCACGGTTCGCGTCTTCGGCAACTCCGATCCGCATGAATCCCGCGCCCGCATCGGTTACATGAGCCACGCCGCCATGCTCTACGACGAGCTCACCGCCCAGGAGAACCTGCTCTACTTCCGCAGCCTTTATCCGGGACGCGCCTGCCTGGAGCCAGCCGATGCGCTCCGCCAGGTCGGCCTCGACCCCGATCTCAATCGCTACGTCGGCCAATATTCGCAGGGAATGCGGCAGCGCACCTCGCTCGCGCGCGTGCTGCTTCACGTACCCGATCTGCTCCTGCTCGACGAGCCCTTCTCCAATATGGATGTCGAAAGCGTTCGCCAGATGGTCGAGCTTCTCGCACGTTTCCGCCAGAGCGCCCGCACGATTGTGCTCACCACCCACCAGCGCGATCTCGCCGCACCCATTGCCGACTGGGTCATCACCCTCCAGGCCGGCCGCGTCGCCTCACTTGATCGGGGAGCTCCGACAGCATGAAGACCAACGGCGCGCGCTTCCTCGAGTCTCTCGGCATCCCATTCGAACTCCGCGAGTACGAAGTGGATGAAAACGATCTGTCGGCGATTGCCGTGGCCAAAAAGATTGACATGCCCGCCGAGCAGGTCTTCAAAACCCTTCTGACGAGCGACGCCGCGCACAACTATGCATTCGCCGTCATCCCCGGCGACGCCGCCCTCGACTTCAAAAAACTCGCGCGTCTGGCCGAATGGCGCAAAGCCGAAATGGCTCCTCTCAAAGATGTCCAGCCCCTCACCGGCTACATTCGCGGCGGCGTCACCATCTTTGGCGCCAAAAAGCCCTATCGCGTCTTCGTCGATGAAACCGCGATTCTCTTCGACAAGATCAGCGTCTCCGCCGGAACGCGCGGCACGCAGCTCATTCTCACGCCCAATGACTACCTGCGCGCCGCCTCTGCGCTCGGTGAACCCGTTCAAACCGCCGACCTTACCAAAGAAGCGAAACCACCTTCGGAGGGCCACTCCGCATGACCCGCGCCCTCTTCACCCATCTCGTCAAGGATCTCCGCATCGAGTGGCGCACCCTCGACGCCATGATCTCCATGCTCTTCTTCTCCGGCCTCGTGGTCGTACTCTTCTCCATCGCCTTTGATCCGCGCGGCGCGTTTGCACAGCAGATCGCGGGCGGCGTGCTCTGCGTGGCCACCATGTTCGCCTCAGTCAGCGCGCTCAACCAGGCATGGTCGCGCGAAATCCGTCACCAGGTCATGGACGCGCAGCGGATGGTTCCTTCGCCGGGCGCGGAGCTCTATCTCGCCAAGGCCATCGCCAACTTTCTCTTCGTCACCATCGTCCAGGTCCTCCTCGCGCCGTTTTTCTTCATCTTTTACAACCTGCACATCGCCGGGCAAGGATGGCTTCTGCTCCTTGTCCTTCCCCTCGGCACGTGGGCCTTGGTCGGCAACGGCGTCTTCTTCGCCGCGCTCTCCATGAGCAGCCGCAACCGTGAGCTGCTGCTCTCCATTATTCTGTTTCCCATCTTCATTCCCGCATTGCTCGCCATGGTGCAGGCCACCACCTCCATCTTCACCGGCGACAGCGACCCCACCCTCTGGATCAAGATGCTCCTCGGCTACGACATCATCTTCACAACCGCCAGCCTGCTCCTCTTCGACGTCATCTTCCACGCCGAATAGCCAGGGCCCATCCACCGCCCACACCCCATATCAAGGACAACTCCCTTTCACTCTCTTCCATCCAGAAGGCGAATGGAGGGCTGTATTATTCCTTCTCCGCGCATTCAATCTACAACCCACCTGCTTTTCATCTTCATTACACTTACCATTGCCGCGACTTCTCTCGCCGCAGAACAGGTTCCGGTCGTTTACAAACAGGGCGCCATCCATGGATTTCTGCTTTTGAAAGATGAAAACGGAAAAGAAATCGCAGTGGGCGACCAGACCAACGAGGTGCATGGAAACTTGATTCGTTCGCGAACTGTCTTTCAGTTTCGCGACGGGTCGGTGGACGATGAAGAGACCGTATACCGCCAGGGATCAACCTTCCAGCTCATTCGCGACCACCACATCCAGAAAGGTCCGTCGTTCCCAAAGCCCGCTGAAGTCACCATCGATGTTGCGAAAAACGAGGTCTCCTGGGTGGACCTGTCCGGTAAAGACAAGCAAGCAAAGAGCCAGCACATGAATCTTCCTCGTGACCTTGCCAATGGAATGGTCCCACTGCTGGTGCAGAACTTCCCGCACGGTGCGGCCCAACTGAAGGCTTCCTATCTCGCCGCCGGTCCGAAGTCGCGGATCGTGCAGTTGACGATCGCGCCCGATCGAAGCGACAAGGTTGTTGTGGGATGGAGCGATCGCAAGGCTCACAGGTTCAACGTCCATACCGAACTTGGAGGGATTGCAGGGGTCGTCGCCCCACTCATCGGCAAGCAACCGCCCGATGTCGGGGTGTGGATGGTCGAAGGAACCGACGCGCCCGCTCCCGCCTTTATCAAGCTGGTCGCGCCGTTCTATGAAGACGGCCCAGCATGGTCCGTGCTGCTCACCGCACCCACCTGGCCCATCGAAGATCAGAAAAACTGATCGGCCGGGTGCCGTGTTCCCGGGTGCGGGGGCGCTTCGTTCGATCACGGTTTTGGGGGGCGCAGGAACTCGTCGCACTACTTTTTGTGCAGGTTTTCGGCCCAGGGGCTGTAAAGCGTCTGGAATCATGACAAATGTTCGCTGAAGTGGTGCGTTGCACACGTGAAACGTTCGCGGATTTGGTTACATTTGGGGTCAAAATGCAACCATCAGAGGTTGCGATTTTACGACGCTATGACCTTTCCAGGTGCCATTTCGCATGCAAATGTAACCTCCGCAGGTTGCGAACGGAGCCAAAGGGTTGCGGATAATTTCGCGAAAGAGGAATTATTTGCAATTATTTGACCTCTAGAACGCGGATTTGAGCCACTTTTTGACGTGTTTTTGCGCGTTGCGCGGGTTCGAGCATTGACAAATCGGGCTGCGACACCCGGCAATCGCAATGCCGGGCCCCCATAGATAAGCAGATTGAGGCTGTAGCGATCTGCGTTCAAGGTTCCGGCAATTCTTGAAGAAAATGCACTCGAATCTGATATGTGCATTCTGTCACAGCGCGGTAACGGCGCTGGCATCAGAATGCGTCGCAGGGTTGCGGGTGCAGCGTAGACCTAGACCTAATTCTCACCGCGGCAAGCTTCCTCGCAATTTTCGCGGTCGTCCATCTATACGCAGTCGAGAGAATAGGTTCCGCCCGCCAAGCGTATCTGAGGGTACAGGACAATGAAGCAGAATGGCCGGAAGATCGTCATTATCGGCGGCGGCATTGCGGGACTTAGTGCCGCGGTGTATGCGCTGAAGTGTGGCTACCAAGTTGAAGTGCTGGAAATGCACGACATGGCCGGCGGCCTCGCAATGAGTTGGCGCCGCGGCTCTTACACATTTGAGACTTGCCTGCACTGGCTGGTTGGCTCGAGTCCCAAAGGAGACTTTCACTCTCATTGGCAAGAACTCTTCGATATTGGAAAACTGGAATTTGTGAATCCGGAAGAATTTGTCAGGATCGAAACTGACGATGGCGACAGTCTGAGCATCTACACGAACGTCGATCGCCTGGAGGCAGAACTGCTGCGGCGCGCTCCGCAGGACGGCATTGCGATTCGCGATCTTACGCACTCGATACGGAGTCTCGGCAAGTTCAGAATGCTTGACCCTTCAGGAGGCTTGACTGACAACTGGTTGAACATGCTCAGGGACTTGCCAGTCTTTCCGTTACTCGGCAAGCTTTCGAAGATCAGCGGGACAGAGTATGCCAGCCGCTTCTCCGATCCGCTGTTGACGAGCTTCTTTTCCAACGGAGACATCGGAAAGATGTCCGCCATCGCCATGATTCTTTCTCTGGTCTGGATGAATACGGGCAACGCGGGCTATTGCATCGGCGGATCGCAGGCGATGATCCGCCTGATCACCGACAAGATTGCAAGCCTGGGCGGGAAGATACATTTCAAAGCCAGAGTCGAGCGCATCCTGGTGGAGAATGACGCCGCGGTGGGCGTGCAATTGGCGAGCGGGGAGACCGTCATGGCCGATTGGGTGATCTCCGCGGCTGATGGCCACGCCACCATCTTTGACCTATTGAGCGGCAAATACGCTGACGAGGCTACGCGGAACAGGTATGACGAGAGAGAACTCTTCGCTTCGTATCTTCAGGTGTCTCTCGGCGTGGCGCTCGATCTGCGTGAACAGCCTCCAATGTTGACGCCGATTCTTGAATCGCCCATCATGTTAGACCCCGGCACCGAGCTTTCCAGCGTCGGCTTCCGCTTCTTCCATTTCGATCCAAGTTTCGCCCCGCCGGGCAAGACTTCGGTCACATGCATTCTCCCTACAAGCAATTTCAGATACTGGGCAGATCTTCGCCGCGACAACCTCACCGCTTATCACGCGGAGAAGCAGCGCATCGCTGATGGCGTCATCGCTGTTCTGGAAAAACGCATTCCCGGAGTGCGCGGAGCCATCGAGACCATCGATGTATCAACACCGGCGACTGTCATCCGCTACACCGGCAATTGGAAAGGGACGATGGAGGGATGGCTGGTTGCGCCCGGCGACAGCTTCAAACCTCTACCCAACACTCTTCCGGGATTGCGGCAATTTGTGATGGTGGGCCAGTGGGTGATGCCGGGCGGCGGCCTTCCCTCCGGCCCGATGACTGCACGGCCCGCTGTGAAATTCATCTGCAGGCACGATCATGTTCCGTTCGAGGTTCAAACAGAGCACGCCACTGCGCCTGAACTCGTAGGCGTGTGATGGCAAGGATATAGAGATTTCTTTTACGGGATCTTGCTACCGCGGCGCCGTCACGAAAGCTCGGGCGTCACGATGCTGTGCGTTAGGGGGGTGGCCCACTCACCGATCCAGCCACTCGCTTGAGCTTCGCAAACAGGTAGGTCTGTGCCCCATTCATCGCGGCTTTATCGCGATGAGTGGGCCGCGAGTTCTTGCCGTCCACTCCGACTCGATTTCAACGACTCCTCGGATTCCGGTAGCGTAGTGGTTGAAGCTGCTCCATCGGTACTGCTCGGGCGATGCGACCAGTCCCCTTTTTACGGGCTTCCACCCCAGCGACGACGACCTGTCGCCGGGGCCCCCGGGGGTTTCGGTGGATATATCGGATCACTTCGGACCGGGCTGTTTCACCATGGATGTTAGCGTCAAAATAACGGTCCTGCCAAAACTGCCGGCGATCGCCCCGCAGTTCGCGTGAAGTGATCTGCTTGAGCGCCTATCAGAAACTGCGCCACCAGGATCAGCGGCGGCTCGTTGATCAGCAAGTGGATATGTTCAGGCATCAGGACGTAAGCATAGACCCTGGCCCGGTGACGTGACCGAGTCTGTTCCAGAACGAACTCAAACATCTCCCTGGTTGCCGGCGCTTCAAGGAACGGAAGACGGTGGAAGCAACTGAACGTAATGAAGTGAAGGGCTTCGGCGTTCTGGAACCGCTTCAGGCCGTATGGCATGGAGCTATCGTAACTCTGCTGGGACCAAGCCGAGGACCCGCTCATCGCGATAAGGCCGCGATGAACGGGGCACATCTCCCGATACCGGGATGAATGGGCCACCTGCCTACAGTTTGCGGTTTCGCGATCTCCACACACTCGCCGCCAGCGCGCCCGCGCCGCCCACCAGGGCGAGCATAAGGGTCGGGTCTTCCGGCAAATCGGTGCATCCGGTCTGAGCGCACAGGGGAAGCGCCACGGTGAGCATCAGGACGAGACCGAAAAGGAGAAGCATCTTCTTCAAATTCATGGTGTCCTCGAGTTCGCGTTCGTCGTTTCATCCGAACGCTTCATGGTGCGAAGACCGTTTGTAAAGGGCCGGGCACGGCAGCAGCGCCGGGCCGGCCAGTTCGAGAATAAGCGATCAGGGCTTACCAAAAACTCATCAAGGCTCACCGAAACTTACCAAAGTCATCAAGACTTATCAAGGCTCATCAGGGCTCATCAGGGCTTGTTGACGGCATGTGCGCCGTAGGGGCTCAGGAGATTGGCGACCATGGGCGTGACCAATGGGGTGGCCACACCCACGAATTGCGTGATGCTGACGTTTCCTGATTCCGTTACCCACACATTTCCAGATCCATCGATCGCGAGGTCAACCGGGGCACTCAGATTGATGGTTGTGTAGCCACCGGAGCCGGAGATGGGCGAGCCGGAAGCGGTGAATTCGCTGAGAGCCCCCGGACCTTCGCTTACGACCCAGATGTTGCCCGATCCATCAACGGCGATGCCATAAGGTATGGTGCCCAAGCCGCCGCCCGTGTAGCCTGCGGAGCCGGAAACTGCCGAGCCGGAAGAGTTGAACTCGCTGATCGAGGAATTGGAGTTGGTAGCCCACACATTGCCGGAGTAATCGACGGCGATGCCGCCGGGAAAGAGCAATCCGCCTCCGGTATCGCCGCCGGCACCGGACACGGCCATAGCGCTTGATATGAATTCGCTGATGCTATCGGCATTGTCGTTGGCAAACCAGACGTTGCCGGCAGCGTCGATGGCGACAGCAAGAGGATAATTCAGGCCCCCGCCGGTGAAGGGAGAGCCGGTGGCCCAGGTGCCACTGGAGCCGGAAGGCAGAAACTCGCTGATGGTTGCGGTGTTGTTGTTCGCGATCCAAACATTTTTTGACGCGTCAATCGCAATGCCAAACGGAGTCGTCAAGCCACCGCCGCTCAAAGGTGACGCGGCAAACGCGGTGCCGGTACCGTCAAACACGCTGATCGTGTTGTTCTTGTTTGTTACCCAGATGTCGCCAAACTTGTCGATGGCGATACCGCGAGGCTTGTTGAGCCCGCCGGTCGTGATGCCGGACGCGAACAACGCATTGCCCGTGGGACCGAACGCACTGATGCTGTTGCCGGTGAGGTTTGTCACCCAGACCCTGCCGGCACCATCGACTGCGAGGAAGTAGGGCTGATTGAGCCCGCCCCCGCTGTAAGTGACGGAAATGGTGAAGTCATTGGGCGCTGCGCTCAGCGCCGGCAGGAACGGCGTGCCCGCCCCCGTTTGCAGACCGTAAAGGTTGCCGATGTTCGCACCAGGATTATGCGCGATATTGATCGCCGCCGTTGCCGTGTCCGCGGGCGTTGTGCTGCCGTTCTTCGCGTTGGCGAATAATGTGGCGCACTGCGATGACGTTGGCCCGGTCGAGTTGACGCACGCCGCGAGAATATTCGCCAGAGTGTTGATCTCGCTCTGCGGAACGGTTCCATTGCCGCCGTTGGCTATCGGCGCAGTGGCCAGGGCCACGCCTGTGTTCAGCGTCTCGAGGTTCGTGACCGTGGCGAAGGCGTTGGTGATGCCGGTCTGCGCCAGCGTGTTAGCGGGGCTCGAAACGTGGAACGGGTCGGTGGCGTAGCCGGCAATGGAATATGCCGTCGCGATGGTCGAGACCTCGTTGATGATGATGTAAAGCGAAGGGGAGAGCGTGCCGTTGGCCGGGCACGTTCCCAGCGCGGCCAGCAGCCCGATCGCCGAGTTGGCTCCGCCGCCCGGATTCCCTCCCGATGCGTACAGATAGAGCTGCGAGGCCGTGCTCGGGCATGTGTAATCGCCGGTGATCGAGAAGCCGCCTTGCGAGTCCGTCGTCACGTAGTAATTGCCGTTGCCATCTTTTCCGCCTGCGGGGGTCTGGCTGAGCACGGTGGAATTCAGCAGCGAGGTTGCAGCGCTGCCGTAGCCCGTGTTGTTGGCCGCATACAAGTAAACGCTGGCGCCGGCGAGCGGTGTTTGACCGCCGTGGACACTGCCCTGAATGGCCGCACCTTGAGCAGAACTAGTTTTGACTGAGATTGTGAGCGGCCCGCCCGAGCAGGCGACGAGGTGGAAAACGCACGAAGACGCCAAAATTGCAATGGTCACACGCATGGTCATGACACTCCCCTCGAAGGATTTGGGTTCGGCTCTGGCATGGAGGATACTCGGACACCATCGTGACGAGGAGTGACATAACGGGGCACCCACAGGGCATTTCAGGGCATGTATACGCTACGTTGCGCCTTTTCACGAGAACTGTGGGCGGTATACTGATTTCTCCCTAACCGATTGACCCGGGCCCTGCAGCGAATGAGCTGGAGAACTGCGCAGCGATGGCGACCCCAGGCAAAAACGTTGAGCTTACTGTCGGCCGCCGCGGGTTTCTTGCATCCTGGAAGAGCATCGCCGGTTATTTCGGATGTAATGAGCGAACCGCGAAGCGTTGGGAGGAGCGCGGGCTGCCTGTGCACCGCGTGCCCGGCGAAAAACGCGGCTACGTCTTCGCCTACCCCTCAGAGCTCGATGCCTGGCTACAGGCGATGCGACTGAAGGATCCCGACCTCGTGAACGACGGGCCGGTGGAAAGTGTCGATGAGAGTTCCGCTTTGCCGGGCGCCGGGGAACGATTCGCCTCAAACGCCGAGGGTTCGGCGGGGGTCTCCGGGATCAGGCCTCTGAAGCCTGACGCGACCGCGCATACGAAGCTGCTCTGGGGAGTTGGGTGCCTGGCCATTCTGCTCATCGTGGCAGTCAGTTTTCGTATCCTGCGTGATCGAAATGCGACCGGAGGGAAACATGGACAAAGCAGCAATCCCTCGATCGCTTCCCGGCATGTTCCGGCTCCCGGCGCAGAGGACCTGTACCTGCAAGGCCGCTACTTCTGGAACCTGCGCACCGCGGATGCCCTCTCCAAGGCGATCAACGCATTTACCCAGGCGATCGTGAAAGACCCGGCCTATGCCGATGCCTATGCGGGGCTGGCCGAGAGCTATGATCTGCTGCCGGAGTTTACTCACGCTGATGCGAGTGACTCGCTGCTGCGCGCCGAAGAAGCTGCCGATCGAGCCATCGCGCTGGACCCGAACCTGGCTGCCGCGCATCGGGCAAAGGCCTTTGCGCTGTACTTCAGGGATTGGGATATTGCTGGTTCGGATGCGGAGTTTCAACGCGCGCTTGCGCTGGACCCCCGGTTCTGCGGAGACTCACCAGTGGTATGCAAGCAGTTTGCAGTGCAGGGAGGAGGGCGCGGAAACGTTGAAGGAAATCGACGAGGCGCGCCGATTGAACCCGGCCTCGCCTGCGATTGCGGCGGAAGCGGCGTTCTTCCAGGCAGACTATGGCGACCTTGGCGCCGGCATCCGGGCTTTGCAGCAAATCGAGCAGACCCAGCCGAATATGAGTTCGCCCGCGCTGTACCTGGAGATCATTGACCTCGCCATCGGAGATTATCCGGGTTACGTTGCGGACACTCGACACTACGCATCGATCACCGGCAGGCCGGACGATGTTGCCCTGGCGGACGCGGTTGCGAAAGGTTGGGCGCGAGGAGGCAAGGCCGGCTTGCTGGAAGGAAGGGCCAGGAGCCTGAAGGCGGCTTACGACCATGGGTCGGAGACTGGATTCCTTCTCGGCCAAACCCTGGTGATGCTGGGACGCCCGAAAGAAGCGCTGCCGTACTTCAAAGCGTCTTTGAATTCCCGCGTCATCATTTTGACCGTCATGCAGGACTGCCCCTGGGCCAAGGCTCTTGCGAAGGATCCCGGCTATGCAGCGCTCTTTGCCGAGGTTCGCGCGCGCATGCATGGGGGCTACCCGCATTCTCCGCCTGTGGTGCAGGTTTCAATGCGCACCCCAAACTGAGGTCTGTCGAATCTGTCGCACTTGTCACGGCGGCCAAGCGATTGCTTTTACGCTTTGCCAATCACCCTAGCGAGGGTGGCGCCGATTTCGGCGGGCGAGACTACGACGTGAATCCCGGCTGCGGCCAGTGCCTTCATCTTGTCGGCGGCGGTGCCCTGGCCGCCGGAGATGATGGCGCCGGCATGGCCCATGCGGCGGCCGGGAGGCGCGGTCTGGCCGGCGATAAAACCGACGACCGGCTTCTTCACGTTCTTCTTGACGAACTCTGCGGCGGCCTCTTCTGCCGAGCCGCCGATCTCGCCGATCATGATGATGGCTTCCGTTTCGGGATCATCGTTGAGCAGGCGCAGCGCGTCGATGTGCGTGGTGCCAATGATGGGATCGCCGCCAATGCCAATCGCGGTGGACTGGCCGATGCCGCGCTGGGTGAGCTGGTGTACGGCCTCATAGGTGAGCGTGCCCGAGCGCGAGACGATGCCGATGGAGCCTTCTTTGTGAATGCGCCCGGGCATGATGCCGATCTTGGCCTTGCCGGGCGAGATGACGCCGGGACAGTTGGGGCCGACCAGGCGCGATTTTGAGTTCTTGAGCTTGGCCCACACCTTCACCATGTCGAGCGTGGGAATGCCCTCGGTGATGCAGACGATGAGCGGAATGCCCGCGTCTTCGGCTTCGAGAATGGCGTCGGCGGCAAACGGCGGCGGCACGAAGATCATGGTGGCGTTGGCGCCGGTTTTCTCCACGGCCTCGGCCACGGTGTTGAATACGGGCCAGCCCTCGTGCGTCGTTCCGCCTTTGCCCGGCGTGACGCCGCCGACCACCTTGGTGCCATACTCCGCGCAGCCCATCGCGTGAAAGGTGCCTTCCTTGCCGGTGATGCCCTGCACGATGAGGCGCGTGTTGTTATCGACGAGTACAGACATTTAAGTTGCCACCTCCGCTGCTGCCTTTACCACCAGTTCCGCCGCATCCTTCATGGTTGCGCCGACCTGGAAGTTGAGGCCGGATTCCTCGAGGATCTTGCGCCCATCTTCGACGTTGGTTCCTTCAAGGCGCAGCACGATGGGAACTTTGACGTGCAGATTGCGCGCCGCCGCTACGACGCCGGTGGCGAGCCTGTCTACGCGCAGAATGCCGCCAAAGATGTTGATAAAGATGGCCTTCACGTGCTTGTCTGACAGCAGAATCTCGAATGCGTGCTCGATCTGTTCCTGCGTTGCGCCTCCGCCCACATCGAGAAAGTTTGCCGGGCTGCCGCCTGCGTACTTGATGATGTCCATCGTGGCCATGGCCAGGCCCGCGCCGTTCACCATGCAGGCGATGGAGCCGTCGAGCTTGATGTAGTTGAGCGCGTATTTGCTGGCTTCGACCTCGAGAGGATCTTCTTCAGTGACGTCGCGCATCGCTTTAACGTCGGCGTGGCGGAAGAGCGCATTATCGTCGAAGTTGATTTTGGCATCGAGAGCAAAGAGCTTGCCGTCGGTGGTGGTGATGAAGGGATTGATCTCGAGTAGCGAAGCGTCCGTGTCGATGAACGCGCGGTAGAGGCTCTGGAAAAATGCGACGGCATGGTTGATCTGCGCGGGCTTGAGGCCGAGCGCGAAGGCCAGCTTGCGCGCCTGCCATGCGCCAAAGCCGACGGCCGGATCGATGGTTTCCTTGTAGATGGCTTCAGGCGTTTTGGCGGCCACTTCCTCGATCTCCATGCCGCCGGCCTGCGAGGCCATGAAGACGAGCTTGCCCGTCGCGCGGTCGAGAACGATGCCGAGATAAAGTTCGCGCTCGATGGCCGCGGTTTCTTCGATGAGCAGCCGCTGCACCTTCTGGCCCTGCGGACCGGTCTGGTGCGTGATGAGTTGCATGCCGAGGATGTTTTTGGCGTGCTGGTCGGCTTGCTCGCGGGTCTTCGCCACCTTGACGCCGCCGCCTTTGCCGCGGCCTCCGGCGTGGATCTGCGCCTTGACGACCACGCCCGAGGCGCCTTCGGCGAACAGCTTGCGAGCCACGTCATTGGCTTCTTCCAGCGTGTTGGCCACTTCACCTTTGGGCACGGCCACGCCGTACTTCGCGAGAATTTCCTTGGCTTGATATTCGTGGATTTTCAACGGGTGGAAACCTCAACCAAATCCAAGATTATCATGCGGATTTGGGACGGAATCTCACGCGCGCGGGCGGGTTGCAAGCGGCATTTGAGTTCATTATGTCGATGCCGCTCGGTGCTGCGCGGCACTTCACGTTCACTTTGGCGGGCTGAAGTGATTGGCAATTGAGCAGAAGGGGCGGGATTCGAAAAAAGCCGGTCGACGCCAGCAAAGCGCGCGCGATTGCAAAGGCGAAAGTTCGCGTGCACAAGACACTGTCGCTTATGACGCTCGGCTCTGCCATACTTTCTCCATGTCTTTGGTGAAGGAGCTGCTTCGACCACTGGCTCAGGATGGCGCGGCGCTTAGCCGCGAGCAAGCAGACAGTGTGCTCGAGGAGATTCTTACCGGCAGCGTGCCCGAGGTGGAAACGGCGGCGCTGCTTGCAGTGCTGGCCACGCGTGGTGAACAGGCGCCTGAGCTGGCGGGATTTGTGGATGTGATGCGCCGGCACGCGACGCCGCTGCCGTTCAGCGATGACGAGCGCGAGCAGCTTGTGGACTGTGTGGGTACAGGCGGCGGCGGACCGCAGACGTTTAATATTTCCTGCGGAGCGGCGCTGGTGGCGGCTGCGGCAGGAGCGCGTGTAGCCAAGCACGGCAATCGCGCCGTCACTTCGCAATGCGGCGCGGCCGATGTGCTGGAAGCGCTGGGCGTGCCCATCGAACTGGGGCCTGAGCTGGCGGTTGAGTGCCTGCGCGAAACGGGATTCGTTTTCCTGTTTGCGCCGCTGTATCACCCGGCGATGAAGGCTCTGGGGCCGCTGCGGCGCGCATTGGGTTTCAGGACGATCTTCAACCTGGTGGGTCCGCTGACCAACCCGGCGCATGCGCGCACGCAGGTGGTGGGAGTGCTGGCGCCGAGCCGTGTTCTGCTCGTAGGCCGCGCGTTGGCCGCGCTGGGAGCCAAACGCGCCTTTGTGGTGCACGGCACCGACGGCATCGACGAGCTGACAACAACAGGCGAATCGGTGGTGGCGCGCGTCGAAGAGAATGCGGAAGGCAAGCCGAACCTTCACCTCGGCGACAAGGACCCGTCGCCGGGGACCCCGACTCTCAAGGCCGCGCGTATTACGCCGGAGATGGCCGGGCTGCCACGCACCACCATTGATCACTTCACCGGCGGCGACGTGGCTACGAACAAGGCGCTGCTCTACGATGTGCTCACGGGAGTTCCCGGAGCACGGCGCGACATTGTGCTGCTGAACGCGGCGGCGGTGCTGGTGGCGGCGAGTCTGGCAGGTGATCTGAAAGAAGGCGTAGCAAAGAGCGCGGAGGCGATTGATTCGGGCGAGGCTGCGGCGACGCTGGAAAAGCTGCGGCGGTTTGGTGTAACGCACGCAGCGAAGCGGTAGCCGAACGAAAGAAAACAGCGCAGCCTTGCTTGAGGGCGCGAAGCTTGATCCATGATGAATGCGCAGGCAAACTCTTCGGCATTTCAGGTTGGCGCGAGTGATAATGTCGCGACATTGCTGGGTGAGGTTGCGCCAGGCGCGGAAGTGACTGTCGTAGGACCGGCGGGCAAGCGGGCGATCGCGGCGCGAGAAATGATCGCGCTCGGGCACAAGATCGCGCTGGCGCCGATGAACAAAGGCGAAGCGATCACCAAGTTCGGCGTGGTGATCGGCATTGCCACGCGGCGCATCGAACCGGGTGAGTGGGTGCATCTGCACAACTGCCGCAGCCAGCTTGACGAACGGTCGGGCTCGTTCGACGTGCAGACAGGTGCGCCGCCTGTCGCAAAACCAGGGTAGAGGCGTCCCGAAGGCGCTGCCGCTAAGTCGACGTGACCATCAGCGAGCGGCGACTTTGGTTGAAGCTGAACAGGGGGCAATAACCCTGGTCTTGCTGGAAAGGAATCGAGTATGCTTGACCGCGCCTGGCAAGGCTACCTACGCAACGACGGACGCAAGGGGATCCGCAATCACCTGCTGGTGGTCTACACGGTGGAGTGTGCGAGCTTTGTGGCGCAGGAAATCGGCAGGGGCGAGCCGGACGTGCATGTCATCGGCTTTCCCGGCTGCTACGACAACGACTACGCAATTCGCCTGATGCTGGCGCTGGCCACGCATCCCAACGTCGGCGGCGTGCTTTGTGTGGGCCTGGGATGCGAATACACGCAGCCGCACCGGATCGCGGAGGCTGTTCGCCAATCGGGGCGGCCGGCGGAATCGTTCTTCATCCAGGAGCATGGCGGCACGAGCTCGAGCGTGGCTCTGGGCAAGCAATTGATCGCTTCGCTTCGCCAGCGCGCCAGCGAGGACGCGGTGAGAACGCCGATGAGCTGGGCCGACCTGACCATCGGCGCGGAGTGCGGCGGATCGGACGGCACTTCGGGCCTGGCTGGCAATCCTGTTGTGGGCCGCGCTTTTGACAGCCTCGTCGAGTCGGGTGGTACGGCGATCTTTGAAGAAGTCGTGGAGATGATTGGCCTGCGCGACCTGATGGTTTCGCGCGCAGCGTCGCCCGCGGCTGCCGGGCAACTCGGCGCGACGTACGACAAAGCGTTCAACTATTGCAAAGCGGTGCGGCAATACTCGGTGGCGCCCGGCAACTTTGCCGGCGGGCTCACAACCATTGAAGAAAAGAGCATGGGAGCTTTTGCCAAGGGAGGCAGCAAGCCGATCGAGGGCGTGATTCGCGTGTCGGAGCAGCCGCCGCACGCCGGTTTGTGGCTGCTCGATTCGGTCCCTGACGAGCACTTCATGCAATTCGGCTACACCAATCCCAATGACACGGAAGGCATCATGGATCTGATTGCGGCGGGAGCGCAGATTGTGCTGTTCATTACCGGCCGCGGCAGCGTAATCGGCAGCCCGGTGTCGCCGCTGATCAAGATCACTGGCAATGAGCGGACCTACCGGAACATGACAGAAGACATGGACTTCAACGCGGGCCGGGTGCTGAGCGGCGAACTCACCATGGATCAGGCTGCAAACGAACTGACGGAGCTGATTGCCGATGTGGCGTCGGGCCAGATGAGCAAGCCGGAGCGGCTGGGCCATCGCGAGTTTTTCCTGATGTACAAGCACCAGGATGTGCCGTCGCTAGAAGCGGGATGCCGGATGTAACGGCGGGCGCGCGCAGTTTGACGAATCGAGTGGAAACGAAGAGAATAAAGAGATTACCTGCCTGAGTGGGCCTGTGGCGCAGCTGGGAGCGCGCTTCCATGGCATGGAAGAGGTCGTCGGTTCGATCCCGACCAGGTCCACCAATCCTTTCAATAATTTGGCCAGGGCGAGCGGTCACACGCAATCGTCTGCCGCATGTCCGAACGGCTGACGCGCCAGGGTGGTTGAGGTCTGATGCAGCTTGCCCACCGATGCCGCCGCTATTGCGGGTGGCACAGAAACGGCCTAAAGCGGAACCGCTGACCGCTACAGAATCATCTACCCTCCATCGAGCATCATGAGCTGCCGAAGAGAAGTGTCCAACGCACACATACGGCGTTTCGGCGAGGGACAGGCGATTCGGCTTCAGCGAGTCGAAATAAGTCCGAGTCGCCTGGCGCAGCGCCAGAGCAGACGGATCAGCAGGTTGGCCATGACTGCGAGCGCGGTTTCGCGCGCCTGGATTCGCAAGCGCCACTCCCTTTCAGCGGCAAGACGGCGCCGCTGGCGCTCGGAGACCTTGACGGAGATCATGCGGTCAGGGTCGGCCGTGCTGTCGATGGCTTCCCAGGCAGCCTGGAAACGAGGGTGAAAATGCTGGCGGACAACCGCTCGTAGTTGCTTTTGCTCATCGGTGAGCGGGTCGGCACCAGCGTGGCGGGCGATCGTTGGATTGGTGTTGATTTCCCAAACCTGCGGGCAGCCGTTGAGCAATCCGTAATCGATACGGCCGTAGTTGATTCGGGCCAGGGCAAAGGTCTCGCGCAGCCAATCGGCGTGGGGATCGGTGGAGAGGTATTCAAGTTCTTCGCGTACCGTGTCCGCGTCAATGAGCCGGCCATGCGATTTGGTGATCCAGTCGCGGTTGTGGGTTACGGTGTGCGGAAGGATCGTGTTGCCGACGATGAAAGCAGAGTATTTCCGGAAAACACCAGCGGTGTCCATCGTGTCGCAATACTCGACGACGATTAAGTCGCGCAGGCGAAATCCGCGAAGCACTTTCTCGGCGACTGCCCGGGCGAGCTCGGCGCGAGTATAAAGCAGACCGCTGATGTTGCCGAGGTGGTCCGAGTCGCGGCGCAGGAAAACGGGAAAGTGTTTGCAGCGGAGGAATTCAGCGGCGCGGTAGACCCGAAAGCGGTTGCGGTTTCGCTCGAAGCAGACCCTAAGAAGGGGAACCCGCAAAAGGACTTCCGAAGGGCGATTGAGGATTGTGAGTTGCGGATCTGCTTCGCGCAGGCAATCGCAGCAAATCCTGGCAATCCGTTTCTCGGTTGGGGAAAGTTGATCGATGGCCACGAATACATAAGTGCCAAGGGGCACTTGCTGGCGGGCTGCAATTTCATCGTAGGTGAGGATTCTCAGGCGGCTCCGCAAAGGGCTGCCGTGCTGCGCCAGATATTCCTCGATCTCCCAGGTTTCCTGTGCTGGAGCGACCACCACAATCATGAGAGAAGGCCTGTTACCGCCTAGTCACTCGCTGCGCATTATGGCGGTAAAGAATTCCGGTTGATCGAGTATATTAGCTCCGGGATCACCTGCGCTACTACGCAACGGCGGGACGTACCTATTTGGACAAGCGGCGTTTCCCGGGAGCGAGACATTCATGCGGGAATGGATCGACAAGCTGTTTGAGCATGAGGACATGGTGCGCATGGGCCACCATCAGCGGGCCGCGGACGGCAATCTCGGCCTGGGCTGGCTCTACTACGCGCTCGCGCGCGTCATCCGCCCGTCGCGCGCGGTCGTGATCGGTTCGTTCCGCGGGTTCGTTCCCCTGGTTCTGGGCAAGGCGCTGGCGGACAATGCGGAAGGTGGAGAGCTTTGGTTCATCGATCCGTCGCTGGTGGACGACTTCTGGAAGGATCCTGAGGCGGTCCAGCGACATTTCAGTGAGCGAGGGGTGAAGAACATCCGGCACTTTTTGATGACCACCCAACAATTTGCGGTGTCGGAGAGCTATCGCTTGCTGGGCGAAGTGGGCCTGGTGTTCATCGACGGCTATCATTCTGAAGAGCAAGCCCGATTCGACTATGCAACGTTTGAGAATCACCTGTCGCCCGAAGGGATCATTCTTCTTCACGACAGCGCGGTCGTGCGTACTTCCCGGATGTACGGGGACGACCGGGCCTATGAGCATCGCGTTAAGTGTTTCGTCGACGAACTGAAGAAAGACGCGCGGCTGCAGGTGTTCGACTTGCCGTTCGGCCGGGGAGTGACGATGGTGCGCAAATCAGGTGCGTAGAAGACCCTACGCCGAGCGAGCGGGAGCTGCAATGGCTTCAGCCATCTTCACGCCGGGCCTCGAAATAGCCGCGGACGTATTGTTCCGCTTCTGACTTCATGCCATTCCATCTCCAAGTCCCT